>JAAUXU010096828.1_pt1 | contig 47056 bp, 46 predicted proteins | sample 7278151 | NCBI WGS metagenome assembly JAAUXU01 (sample SAMN14350113, study PRJNA611818) | marine sediment metagenome | isolation source: surface marine sediment (1.8m) | place: French Polynesia: Moorea | collected 2018-08
ATCTGGCCCCACCCCAATTTAAAAATTTCCCCTTAAAAATAACCCCCCCTTGGTTGTTGAAAAAATTAATTCGGTCAGTTTTTTCCCCCCCCCCCCCCCTCTAGCCTGGTTTTACAGCCCTGGCGGAAACACTTTCGCATATAAACGCCAGGAAATCTGCCCATTAGCCAAACAATACTTAATTATGCACAGACCGACGAATTTCCCGTGCCAACTTTCTTACTCATTACAGTTTGCAAAAGTGCAGCAGAGGAAGTTAATTAGTGACTCGCACTGCAGAGTTTTGTGTTTTTTACTCTTAACACTCAGCTCTCACAAACATACTGTACACAACATAGCGGTATAGGCAACTTGTCAACTAAATTTCACGCAGCTTTTTCCCCCTCCTTTTGCAAGAAATGTACCGCCAATGCGAGCAACAACAAATTTTGCACTTGCAAATAAATCTGCCGATGCTCTGGCACTCGCTGGCTGGACAGCAATGAATCATAGCCTGCTGACTGTTTTGAAATAGACACACACACGTGAAAGTCTCCGTATGCATACAAGCGCGCACAAATGGTTGGCAAGACTTTTCTACCGCCAGATCCTACTGGATTAGACCTAAGGAAATTACACCACCCTAAAAATTTTCATTTCTTCCCCACTCAGAAATCTCCCAGTCCGTCAAAATATAGCAATTGCGCTCCCTCCCGTTTCCCGGAAATAAGCAACCGAGCCTTGCCTGAAAATATGTACTCATGCCCACTCTTTTTGAGGTACTCTGATCCTCATGATTTGTGATTTATGCCTCCAACCGCGGAGAAAAAGGGCCATTACAGAGATCAAAAAGTCACGATTTCGTCGAAACAAAAGAAGAGACACATCTTCTTTCTTCTTTCTGGCTCCACAAAGCACATCATTACGCAATTCATAAGCCAAGATATAATTTGTTATGCTTCTTCTGCTCACCCAGAATGCAGTGGGGGCGCACACTGTGTACGTGTGTGTAATGGATCTCTTCTTCTTCTCCCCGCACATGTCCCGCTCCTCTCCGTGTGTGACCCGGATTTACATAATGAGTCCTGATGGAGGCTCCAAAAACTTAGATTAACGGAGGGAAAAATCGGCCTGTGGCATCATTAGTTTTCCCTCGAAATTTTTGTCGTATTCTAGTTCGAGGCGAGGCCCTCGAGGGCTAAAAATGCCCCGATTCGTGAAAAGTGAAATGAGGCTGGCAAACGGCGTGTGAAAAATGAGCAGAGATCCTTTAAAAGGCTCCGAATTCCAATGATCTTTTAATTTTGACTGGGTCCATAGGGGTCTTCCCTCCCCCCCCTCCTCCCTCGGTTCCCCTGGATAAACCCCGAGGGCTGTTTCTTTGCCCCGGGCGAAAATATGAGAGGTGCGTGCGTGCTATCGCAATATCCTCCTCTCCCCCAGTCACCATTAGACCACCAACCGATAGAGTTCGACGGCGAGAGTAGGGATGGAGTCGACAGCAGTGGTAACTGGGACTTCCAACTCAGCTACCTCACTGGCCATCTTGTCGTCAGCTCATGCAGACAATCGCGTACCATTTTTGTTCTTTAGCCGACCATGCGACTCAAAAGAGATGCATTCCACTCATGACTCGGTCATGTCACGTTGAGTTTCCACATCTAACTTTATATTGTCTCAATCGAACTTTTTTGTGGCTGACGCTGTAGGAGTTAATGGACCCTATCTCTACTTCTGTGGCATCAGAACTTCTCTCTGCTGCCTAGACACGACCTCGTAATTAAGATGTCAGCATCTCTCTCTCTCTCTTTCCCCAATGGCTTCTTAATATCAACTTAATTGACGTGGCAGTCATGAGAAGGAGGAGGAAACCCAACTGGTGTCAGTAATGGGTGGGCCAGGATTGCCACGCAGCAAAGACTTTGCACACTAGCCTCAAAAAAGAAAACCCGGACTGAATTGAAAACACCACCGACACTAGAGTGCCTCTGTGCACGTGTGTTTGTCTAGGTGGGGAATGCCTGTTGGAAACCCTGCTTTTCTCGCGCCCAAAAGTTTAGTGTGAGCTCTCTGGCATTCTGGATGATGATGTTGTGATGGGAGGAGATTACCTTTCATCCACCTTTCCTCCGCGGGGCAAAAAAGAAATGCTTATAGCATGAACCAAACAAGCCTTTATGAATTCCTATCGAACAGACAAAGCTGAAAAAAGCTGCCCCTTTGGGTGAAGTCAAGTGCTCAATTGTTGTCACATTAAGAAGATGGATCAGCTGCCGACCAACTTCCTACACTTGCGGACCCAGAAAATGATGGGCTTGATCCACGACCACCGTTGATTTCGCCCTCCCAGTCAAACGGTACCTTAATTTGAGGGGGAGGTCGCACAAAATACCACAGTGGGCGCGCCCCAAGTGCTGGTTGGGAAAACAATTCCCTCTAGGGAGGACGAGGACGCACATCTCTATCATTCAAAGGATCGATTAATAACGTCTCCGTCGATATCATTACGCACGAGCTCTTTTTCCCCAGACGTCATTTTCCGGTGATTGACTTCATCAGGAGGGATCTTAATGATGCCCAATGATGGAAGGGGGGGGGACGAGGTTAGGACGGAAAAAATAACGTCCTTCTCCCTTTTTGTGTGTCCCAGCAAAGGAAGGATTTATTATTCTCCTCCTTCTGTCAGCTGAGCAGTAATACAATGTATTGGCTCTCCCTCCCTTTCTCTACGAGACAAGATCGTCCTCTAGTTTTCGTCCAGATCTTGTTCGGGTCATTTCTGGCAGCCCCAAAACCTTGGCTGGAAAGTGCTCGTTTAACATGCCTGGAAAGCTGCACAAGCAGAGACTTTGACTTCAACCTTGGCCCTCTCCCTCGAACTAGCATGGAGATGATTCACCTAGCTTGAACTGGATTAGCTTGGGCTTAGATCGCATTTAGATCACGTCAGTGGACCCAGAGCGGGCCCACCGAGTCCGCATCAGCATGCGGTGTCTGTACTTTTTGCCCTGCTTGAATTCGGCCTCGTCTGGCCGAGTTATCGTCTAATTGAGCATGATTTATCGACAACAGGAAACGAGTAATGAATTTCCAATGGTCTGCGCTGCTCCTCGTACGTTCTTCAGCTGGCCAGATTTGTTTTTGCCCAATTTATTGGATAATCTACTGCTCACTGGCCCGGTCAAACCCGCGGGGCGCGGGCGCTATCATAACTTATCTCCCTTTTGGACTTTTTGGCCTAATCGACCCGAAAGGAAATAATAATGTGAAAGGGTCTCATTTCTACTCGAGTAGAGCAAGAGATAGAACATACATTAGCTCCTAGTCAGCATGAGATCAAAAGCGATGTCGCCGATGACTTCTTGAGCATCATCGTCGAACTTGGACGCTTCTCAAGTCGAGCACGTGACGCCATTGCAGCTTTCTCGCCTCCAGGCCAAAGGTGCAGCGTTGTTTTCAAACAAATAATTTATGAAGCAAAAACAATTTAGTATGAAAATGTTAATTGCGCGGCTCATGCGTCGTCGCCGCTTGCAGGGACAAGGAGTCAATTAATGATTATTTGGTTAGGTCAGTCAGTGTACTTGAGATCGTCAGGCTCGAGTTTCCAGTGGAACAACGCACCTTGCTGAGCCAACATGAGTAAGCTACGAGCTGTGTACAACACTGGATGTTGGCAGAAGCAAAGTCATTCGAAAGGAACCTGGCCAAGAGCTTATTCTACAAAGAATCTTCATCCAAACACGCTTTTTCAATCTATCTCATCGGGTGGGGGAGTCCTACAAAAGCCTGTCATTTTGTGCCCCGGGCTTACGCAGAAAGCTCACTTTGGCAAATACAAACTTTCTCGATAGGCTTTGGACCGTAACTGGAAATGTTATTCAATGCCAATTGTTTCTTTTTAGGCTCCCGAAGTCCTCCTCCCTTTGGCAAGGGCAACGACCAGCTCATGGAGATGACTCGCCTCGCAATCTGGAAAATGTGCAACCAGCAACAGCAAAATGGCAATCCAGCTCTTCCGTCGCTCGCTGACCTCCATCGACTTCCGGTCAGCCTGCCGAGCCTCCCACCGGAGCTACTGGCAGCCCAGCAGCAAAAAGAAGCTCTTCATCTAGCAGAAAGGCAGCAGCAACAGCATCATCATCAGCACAGGGCAGCAGTAGAAGAGGCCAAGGACAGATTGCGTGATGGCGACGAAGAAGAGGAGGAAGAGAATAAGGAGAACAGGAGGAAAACTGAAGATGATTCCAAGGATGCCACTCATGAGGATGACCACTATGATGACGAGAGAACAAAACGACCCCTGGAAGATGAGGAGACCACCGACAACAGAGTAGAAGAGGAGGAAGAGAGTAGGGGTGATGAGGACGATCCAGGGTCGTCGCACCCACCAAAGAAAAAGAAGAGGCTGATCCACCACAGTGAAGACTCCAATGGCAACGAGGAAGTTCTTCAGGTTGACGAAGACGACAGTACTGTGGAGGGCGATTCTGCTTCTACTGCCAGTCCAAGGAAGTCCTTCTCTACCACGTCTCTGGGCCTTCCTGGTGCCAACATCAAGATCGCCAGTAGAGGTGAGCATAGCAATCTAGAGCTTTGAACACTATAATGGAGTGGAAGCCGATGTTGCGCTAATCCTTACGGTCCCCCTTATTAGTGCACTGTTGACCCCCCCCTGCCTGAGGCGGCACCCATCCTCCTAAGGAAGGAGAGGTTTACTTTACTTTACAAAAAGATAGGTTTCCTCCTGGTTGACCCCCTCCTCCCACCCCCACCCCTGGGGCGAGTAGCCCCGTCCGGGGGTAACCACTTAACCTAGAGGGCAAGTTTTGCTAAATAAACTTCCTTTTTGGGGGCCTCTGTCCATTGTTCACGGCAGGGGGCGGGGGTCTGACCCCCTGTTGACAGCCTCCCCGGAGGGAGGGGGGAGGGGGAAGCACGCTACTGCAATGCGAAGACTCATCGGAATCGGACAGACAGACATAAGTTTTTATGATTGATGTTCTCTATCTTTTATTAGGCGAAGGACGCAGCTCGGACGGCTCTTTGGTTGTGAGCATGGAGATCAACGGCATCCATTACCAGGGAGTCCTCTTCGCTCAGCCCGGAAGCCAGAAGAAGAAGAAGAAGCAGGCCTAGCTCTAGCACCGCACAACTTCACCATAGAAGACATTTGTCAGACATTTTACTACTATCACATGTACTGCGCGATTTGTTTTTCTGTCTTATTAGATCCCTCATTTATTGAGTGTGCCAAAAGTTTGCTCCAATGTCTACGGAAAAAGCACCATTGAATTCAGGCAGTTTTAAGCCGCTACAATGTATTAAAATGTTTGCTGAAACCCTGTGTTTGTGAAGAGAATACGTACATGACGTTTTTGGAGGCACACTAGCATAAACAAGTATGACCAAAGTTGGTTTTTATCGGTGGCAGAATGAGCTCCTTGTAGAATGAAAGTGTATTCCTCAACGCAGCGTACTAAATGTGTGAGTGCTGTAAATGGTTCGACCATGCTAGCTTTCTTGCATTTTGACTCACCTCTCCTCTTCCACCTTGTACACGTACGTTATGGACGACTGCGAGTCCCTCTGATGTGTAGTGATGCTGCTACCATGAACAATGTTAATATTGCCTGTTGATCCGTTATGAAGGACCTGAGGCCGCCGCCAATGCTGAGGGCTTGGGCTGTTTTTTATTTATTCGTCGTCACTTCCGACCAATCTCCCGCCACCTTCGACACTGCATCATATTCCTGATACTGTGTACGGTATAGCATGTACATGTACATACTGACGACATTATAACTTGTAGAAATAAATACATTGTGTGAACTCGACTGGGCGTTGCTACTTGTCACATGTGCCATAAATAAGGTGAAACATGAAAAAGGTTATAAAACAATCCTGGATGGGGAAATTGTCACAAGATCATCTTGACGCCTGTGCAGGTCGTTGACGACGTCTACCTGGGGCATACCGAAGTCGTGACAGTCGTTGCACTTCGCAGGAAGAAGAATTGCTTTATAGGAAGCTCCCTGTTGCTCTTTTTTGACTCACACAGCAGTCATTGGGGCAATAGAACCAACCGCCATTGTCATAGATTGGCCGTCCTCATGTGAGAGGTCGAGCGATGATGATGACATAGCATGAATAGGAGGAGAGAGAGCAAAAAATTGGTGGCCCAATAAAAGTGGCTATAAAAGAAAGGGTTTTATGATTGCTACCTCTGATAGAGTCGGGATTGCGGCACACAAATACACACACACGTACAAAAGAAATACTCGCTAGCATCTTTGATGCCTCCGGGTTAGCAGGAACTCAGTGGGTCACGAAACGTCAGGATGAAACGTCACCAATGTGTGTTTTTCAGCTGACGAGGAAAGACTTCTCCATTGCATCGGATTCAGAGCTGACTTAAGATCCAACACAGTTGTTTACGAAATGTAGGCGCAATCTCACTTTTTGTCTGCTCATTTATAGGCCTGCTGTGAGCGTCCCGTGATGAACAGAGATGCCTTTTATATATATCTCAGAGCAAAGGCGGGGGAAAGAAACAGCAAAAAAACAGATTGGGCTGTAAAATTTTATATTAATCCGTCAAGCAGAGCTAAAATTGCCTGCCTGCTGCAGCTTCTGGTCTCCAAATAATTACCCCGCTATTCGTATGCACTGGCGTGCCACACGCTGAGAGCGACGGAGAAGAGGGGAAAAACAAATCTCATCCGGGAGGACGAGCAATCAGTGGCTCACGGTCTTGCAAGAGGGAAAGGCCAGCCTGTGGAGGACGTCGAGCGGGAAGGGGGCCTTTGGGTACTCACTAAATATGACACGCTTTGTTGTAGCTGCAGCTTGGGCGCTGGATCGCACGAACACGGATGCAAAATCATTGACTTCGTTGGGTCGACCCGCGGCCCGAAGTGGAGCCTCATTCGATACTAATAGGTCCTTCTTACCTCATAAAGTGCTTGCTTATGTATTTCTTTTACCTGCCAGTCTGAGACTTCTCTAGTACATTGGAAATTCCACTTCCGCACGTTCAATTTTGGCAGGAACTCGATTGCGAAAAAACGTCCTGCTCACAGCCATTTTGCGTTATGGAAATCCGTCACTGTTAGCACAATTACCGCAAGCTACCTTTGATTCTGGCGCACTGCGTCGCTTCGTCCAGAAGCAATTTTAGGCTGATGACGAGAGACTAAAACAAACCAGGTGACCTACTCTAATTATTATGACGATTATTGATCACCTCTGTTGAAGATCTTCGAAATGTCTGAACAGAGTCGCATTTTACTGACTTTTTTGCAGCGCTGAAGTGAAGTTAAGCTACTTTGTAAGCAGCCTTCAGTTTCGAAACAATCTCGATTTCAGTACTATTATTACACAGACATGTGCAAAAACCAAACGTCGACTGCCTTTCCTTCCCTGTCGATATTTTTCCTTTTAGGAGCAGGAAAGTAAAAGTGCACAAAGGAATGCACTGCAGATGCACTGCAATGTGGCCAAGCCAAATTCAGGCCTACTTCAATGCCCAGATTCAGCTTGATGCCTGGCCTGAAAATGCAATGCCTCAGCCATGCCTATTGTGTTTACGCTATCCTTCCTACCATCCCCACACTGGTGCTTTGCGTTGCCACTGCCAGTTGGCAGGGTAAGTGGGGCAAGATCACTGATCACTTCATTCTGCCGTTCAGCTGCACTTTCTACATCCATCAATCTACATGTAAAGATGTTCCCAATTTAGGTTTCTGCATATTGACGACAACATCTACACCGCCAAGCCGAGGAAGCGAAACTAATCGGGCAAACTAATCACAGGTCAGGGAATATGGTCCGCGGGAGAGGGAGGTATCAGACCTTAACATGTCACAACCAGGAACTTGGGTTTGAAGAGAAACATACTCCACTTATGGGCAGTTTGGTCTACGTATGAGTCACAGCACACGAGCTTCAAGACTGAAGGGATGTAGCCTGTCACCCTACAGGAAGCGATAAGTAACCGTACGAGCTCAAGAATAGTGGAAGGTCCTAAGGTCTAAATGATTAAAATCGGCTGATACTGTGGCACTTGTAAACGAAGCTTCCACTGCAGAGCAAGCCTCCCTATGTTCTTGGTTGGACTAGCTTGTAATGCTCTCCCTGTACTGTACTCTAAGGTGCGACCTGAGATTTGACGGACCGAGTACCAGCTGGAGACCCAGACCGAAAGTACTTAGGGGGACTTTAGTTTACCTTTTGACCAAAGGGAAACGAAGTCGTCAGTCTGCAATAGTGATGACGACAAGTCGCATTTTTTGCTAGCCGAGCCGAGTCACGGGGACCGTGGGCTACAATTGGTACCGAGCTAGGACATTCCGAGGCAACCGCTGGCAATCCGAGCCGAGAACGAGCTGGTGCATTCCAAGCTGATACTCAGTCAGAACTGACTCAACACCTGCTCAATCTAATCTACCAAAATTAATTACCACACAAACTTTATGCAAGCACCTAGTGAATAAGAATAAAATTGGCTACGACCTGGCTGCTACTATGCTACGCGCTGTGCAGCATACAGAAATTCAGTCGTTACAATTTAAATCACTAAACGAGTTGGCTCGCGGGCCCAGTCATAGTGTAAGCGAGTCGAATCGAGCCCCGACTCGCCTCGACTCGCCAAAACGAGTCGAGCCGACTCGTTGGCATCACTAGTCTGCAAGCTAATTCTGCGTGCTGCACTATCCACGCTTCGAAGGATCTCCCGTCTCCCTCCTCTCCAAGGTAAACTGTCCTCTGCTTTAAGTGTTTTAAAGGCAATATCAGCTTCGCGTTGAATAGTCCAGAGGTGGGAAGACTCTCAGCAAAACGGGTCGAGTCCGCTAGTTCTTCCATAACGCACTGTTATGGGCGACCAACGCAGCCGGGGGCCCAATTGTTACTCACAATCGGCCTGGGTCCCCATTCTGAATGTACCGATATGTTGGCACTCTCAGCCAGAAAATGTTCGTATCCTGCCAAATCTGGTAGCGATCATTGCAGCAGTCTCAGAGGATATGAACAGACGAGCAATCACTTTACTGGGGAACAGCAACTGGGGACGGGTATTGCTAGTCCTTTCAGGTGTCCACGTTGCGCTGTTGTTGCCGGCTTGCTGGCTTTTGAGAACTACCGTTTGTCCCTCAAAAAGGTTTCTGCCCCCCCCCCCCCCCGACAAACGTCGGATGTTACTCTGAAGCATTCATAGACTGATCATCCCATGCCGAATGCGGCCTCTTTCGCTCGGACACGAACATTGGTCTCAGTTGCACCACGGAGCCTCGAATACGAATTTAGGAAAATTAGTTGTTTTGGCGCAGATTGATCAGTCGTGCTCAAACATCCAGTCTTTGTAGACGCGAAAGCTGTGCTTGCTTTGCCAATTGAGCCCCCAAGAGGTACAATATTTCCGCAATCTTTTTTCCTGTGACTTTTTCCGAGGATTAGCTCGAGCGCACATGTGGGAATCAGCGACACGAGTCATGAATCAACCCCCCTGGAGCTCGACTCAGCAGGGCTTTGATAAGATTACAGTGCTGCTTTTGACCCCCAAGTTCATCCATTTGTCCGGGCGAGTTAAAAAAGGATCAGTCGAGAGACCCGAAGGTTCGGTAGGAAAGTTGTTCTTTCATCTTTTAGGACTTCATTGTACAGTCAGAATGTCAGACGCGTCATTGAATTGGCTGGAAATACTTCCAATCAGCTCCGTTGATAGATTGAGAGTGATCTCCGTCCAAATGCAGTCACTGGATGATTGGGAAGAAAGAAATCTGCACCATCACTCAATTAGTGGAGGTCACTGTGACTGTATTGTATCCAAATCACACAAACACAATGAGAGATCTCATTGTTGAGAAAGAATCATCATGAACTCTGAAGTCTATTCAATTCATGAAACCCTACGTCATTAATAACTCCACAAATGTTTGCCATCTATGTTAGTATCAAATTTTGTCGAGATAGGATCTTTGAGCCTGGTCACAATTTCCCCTAATCTTATGTTGGAAGAATTATAAGTAGCATAATGACGTAGCAGTACTTTCAACATCTCTCGATGCGAACCAGTGTTAATCAAGCCCCGCCAAAACCTTGTTCAAGCTCCCGAGAAGATGGAAGGAAGCTGCGTGCATCAATATGCCAGCAAAGCTGAGAGGATCTTTTGAAGCTGTTCCAACACAAGACTCGTGACTCCAATCAACTGATACGATTGATTGCTTATTGAGAAGTTGATCGCGCGCCCAGACGGTAGCCGGGGCGGGAACCGGGGAGCCGGTGATTGTAATACAAGAGGAGCGGAGGAGCAAAGATGCGTTGCATGATGAATGGGGCTGTGGAGAAGAAATGAATTCTCTAACCTCTGGCTGCTACCACTGGCACCGGGACTGAAAGCCTTTCCATCTTGTTTGACCCGTGCCGGAGATACAGATAATCCATGCTTCGAGCAACATTCGAGTCCAGCACAGCAGCAAGGTCATGGAGCGGAGCAGGATTGGAGGCGGTGCCAATCTTGGTGTGGTGGGCCATTAATGAACCGGACTTCTGAGGTGATCATGGTCATCAACAATTGGTCCTCGGACGATTGCGAGATTTGCCCGGAGTCGAGGGGAATCGACCTGGACGTCTGGGTGACGCCAGCGCGTGAAAGAAAGTATTTTCTGGCAAATGTGGTTGCGTGCTGGAGCTGGTGCAACTTGTATATATCCGTAAGAGTGTGGTGGAAATGGAGGAAACTTTGGCCATCAGTTAGAGAAATCCCATTGCCCCTGACCCAACATTTGTTTTTATGTCCCTCTCTTCTCACGCGAGAGATACAGCACTAAAAGGCGGATGGATCTCGTCTATTGGTGTGGATGCTTCTTCTGCTAACTGTACTAACTCAATCAGGATAGCCGTAGATGGCCGTTGAAACTGAAAGGGTTTTTCTCTGCTCTTCCACCCCCACGTTATGTAATGCACTCGTTCGTCCCATACTTGACGACAGGGGCTGGATGGGGGTGACTTACACCTGCCGCGTACACTGTGAGAAGATATCGATGACTGGTACATACGTACGCACAGTACAGCAGGGGAGGGCGCACATAAGAGCCCCCCCCCGAGCTTTTTTCCCCCGGAATGGGGGTCTTCGTTGCTGCTACTGACCCCTCAGATTGAATTATCTCCTCCATTTGGCCCTTTCCATCTTCCTGCTTGCTGTTATAGTGAGGAAAGAGAAGCGAACAACTGCGCGCGTTCCCATGGGCTGACCAGGGCATGTACAACATTGAGAGAGAGACATCTGTATCACATGATGTGGATAGTTTGCGCAAGAGTTCGGCTGCTCCAACGATTTGAGTGAGTTGGAATCCAGCGAGGAGTGCAGTCCATGGACAGGCTGTGTTGCTTATATGGATGCAGTGTAATCAAAGTACGAATGATGTGAGGCTTCCTCGTCGCTGCTCAGGAGAGAAACTGAGCCGGGCTCCATGATCCCCTCCCTCCCCCTATGATCTCTCCTCCTCTCTTCTCTGGAAGCTCTTTCTTTGTAAACTGGCTGCTTCCACGCGAATCTGTGATATTTCCTTTTTATGGCCCCCACAGAGGAGGAGTTTTCCCTACTTGTGGGAGATTTTCCCTTTGATAAAGATGTTCCGAATGGGTGTGTGGTTACAGTGTAATCTGCGCTCGCTCTGTGTGCGAGCTTGGCCGAGTCTCCGCGAGCTGCATTCTGAGGAGGGAGCGAAATGGCAGAATTGATGTCGACAGGATCCACGTAATTGTGGACGGAAAAAAGGAAGAAAGGAAAGCCATTACCGTGGGTGTTAGGTAGGGTCAACGGCTACTTGATCCCTTAATCCAGCCAACCTCCTCGATCACGTGAAAAGCGAGAAATTTTCAATTAAATCTCAGTGACCTCAGTGGGTGGTGGCGGCAGTTATGGGTGCGCACCGGCCAGCTTCAGACTGCCAGGGTTGTCAATTGCCAAGGGACGTCGCTACTCAATCAAGGTGCTACATAGAAGACGTAGCAAATAAATACATTTCATGCAAAAAAGATTGTTGTGCGACCGTTTAATGCCTGTAAATATATTTGCATGACTAACTATTTGCATGAAGTAGCGCGTGAGCAGACGAGGCCTCACAACTCTCACAACCCCTCTGCCCCTTGCCTGCAAAAAAAGGAGGACACATACATTTTATGTACTCGCGTAAGGTAAGAATATTGACAGGTGCGTTTTCTGAAAAAAACCGAACGGCTCTTGGTACATGAACAAACTGGGAACCCTGGGCTGCCCGGGCGTAGCTCGTAACGTGAGAATGGGACCACAATTTGACCCCCTGGGTCCCGATAAACTATGCAGGAGACTAAGTCCTGAGGATATTGAGGGGGGGGGCATAGAATCGAATCGCCAGAAACGCTCCGAATCCCACAGTGAATCGCCACCGATTGACGCCTTTGTGTGCGGATCTGGACCTTGGTCAAGCCTGAAAATGGTCTCAGAATTTTTCACAATTCGCTCCTCCCTCCCTGCCAAATTTTTCTCAGTGAATAGGACGGAAAGAAAAGGAAGAACTTTTGTGAAGAATTTATGTTTCTGTATTGAAGTGATGTGCAAGTGCCTTTTCGACGCTGTGCGCATACGCGACATTAAGGGTGGCATTTCTGTCTGACGTAAAACTCTGCTCATCGCACTTCATGCTTGGCATTCAACGAGCGCGTCCTCGATCGCCGCCGATTCCACGCCTTCAAAAAGGCGTCGAACTCTGAAAGAAGGATTAAAATGAAAACAGCTTCAAAAGTCACGTCGCCACTTCCAACTTGAAAATGGGCTAATGCCCACCGCTGCTGCCAAATGCGTCACGGACTCACCACTGTCGCGGAACACCTGGAGTCCCGCCAGTTGAAACACCGGGCGGGGTTGGCCCCAGCCCTGGCTTGGGCCCACAAGCGGGGCCACGGACTCCGCAGCCAAGCTCGCGGCCAAGCTCGCGGCCGCCTTCACTTCAGTTTTGCTTCAACCTCGGCTTCGATCCCTCTCCTCGTCTCCCCCACCCTCCATCTTTGACGTGATAAAGGAAATTATGGGCCGAGCAGCTCCTGAAAGAAGGATTTAAATGAAAATCAACTTCATATACAGTGAAAGACGCTTGTAACGATCACCGGATATAACGGTACTAGTGCTTACGCGCTCACCACTTTGTTGGGGAGGAAAAAATATGAAGATCTGTGCATGTGTCTGTCTGCTGCGCCAAAGCTGGAAATCGGATGCAGACAGACCCACACACACAACACTATGCAAAAGCTAAAAATCAGCCGCAATCAGCCGCGCAAACACTGGAAATCAGCCGCAATAAGTCTCGTGCAGCAAAAATCGACGCCGGATAGACCCACCACACATACACCTTTCCTAAAGGAAAGCAGAAAATAGGTGCAACATAGGTGTAATATGACGTTTTTACGAGAGGCTAGCAAGTGCATTGTGGAGGCCTGACCGAGGGACAAGGGCTGAAAGTAAACGCGCATCCTCGAGGTCGTCCACGAAGGAACGAGGGGAGAGACGACGGGGTCCCAAACGGGTTTGTTTCGGAGGACGGAGGATGAAATCGAAATCGCGAGCGGCGGGAGGCCTTTCTGGAGGCCTTTCTGGAGGCCTTTCTGGAGGCCTTTCTGCGCCTTGACAATACGAGATAGTCATTACTCACGACTATTGTGGGTGAAGGTCACGGAGTCATTGTCGATCTCAATGGAATCCTTCATGCTGTCGGACGTTTGCAACGAAGTTATCAGCTTCACTACAAAACATTTTACAAACACTTCCAAAAATACTGCAACTTGGCCACCATGGAGAGGAGAGGGGGTGAGTAGGGGGAACCAGATCAGCAAGTTGCAAAAGTGCCACGTTCAAAAAAGCATGAGCGAAAGATGCCATCCATAGAAGCTAAATATTATAAGGTACAAATGTGCAATTCCCTTGAACCGCAATGAACCCTTGTCGGATCCGACGTATGCACTCACGTAGGCATAGTCACGTGTGTGTGCCCACACGGATGGAGAGCAGTGGCCTGCGAGCGCACACGACGCCGTGCATCGCACGGTTTATTACAGCGTCTTAAGTGCTGACTGCTGATCCTCAGTATCTACCACACTCACACGTCTGTACGCGCCACTTGTGGGACGACGGAGGCCGTAGCTATGGACGCTCCCATGGACCGCCTTCTCTATCCCAAGATCTATCCCAAGATGACGTTGTAGAAGCCTGCGTTGATCGTCTACTGGGACTCCACGTCTACTTGTGCATATGAAAAGTCTCCAGCCTGATGACGACCTCGCTGCAACTCAACACCTCCTCCCCCTTCTTCCCACTCGGCGTCATCACCACCTGCGCGCTGAACGACGCGAGCAGCTCGAAGTGGCCATTTCGGTCATTGTGTGCGGGAGGAGGCGTGTTTACGATCTCACCAAATAAAAGTTACGTCTGTTTGCTGTCTGACCGGAAGGTGCAGAACAGGGTGTCGAAACATGGGGCGATTAGCGAATTAGAAGTGGGAGACACACAAAGACAGCTGCTGGGGACGACGAGAGAAAATGCCATTAATACGCCCGGGGGGGATTTGGACAGGATGCGAGGGGGATCGGATATCAGACAACGGAATTTCGCACCGCATCACCAACCTGGACCCACACCGGTAATTTTCGCATTCAAAGATGTGCACATACTGGATGGGTCAGAAATAAACGCAGTTTCCCAATAAAAAACTTAACTGTTCTCGCATGCATTTGCGCACAATACATGGACTTGACTCTGCTGAATGACGTCCATGGCAACAGTCTTGAAGGAGAAGCTCAACAAGATTGTGGAGATGTTGGGGAAGAAGCCCAGGGCGTTGGTAGAGGACGTGGCGACCAAGTGGAATCTCCAGGCCAACCCATTCGAGAACCCGTCGTCCCTCCCATTGTCCCTTTGGGAACAGACCTCGAGGATGCACTTTTCTTGCTGACAAAAGGTGGGATTGTTAGGAAAAAATTGAGCCCCTTAAAAACACAGTTTTACTTTAGTTTTTTGCCTTTCTGTTTTCCCTTCGTTCCGACGTTCTGGCGCTGGGCCTCGTAGTGGGGCCGGCCCGACATCCTCTCATAGAATATACCTTACGGTCATGACGGCTGTGGCGGTGGTGTTGCAGCCGCTGCAACGGCATGGCGGCCGCCGCTAGGACGACCACTACCAGTATCGCAGTCACCATCGTCATCAGTATTCGTAATGCAACACTTCTTCGGAGATTCGACTCCATTTGTAATCCTTGTAATATTGGGCCTTGATTGATGTCGTTATTATTTTGTCCTTCTTTCAGTGCGACTCGTCATGTGTCATCGCGGCGGGACTGATGGCGACGGTTGCGTCGCTGCCGCCCCCGACGGCCACTGGCGGTTTCGTCGTCACTGTCATTTTTTCAGTGAAAACAGTCGACGACGACGAGGCCGAGAAGACCAAGACCAAGCTGTCAAATTCAATTCGTACTAAAAAAAATTTGCTGTTTTAAACTGATCGTCTGTGTCATGCAAAAAGGGCCGCGCTGGAGCGCGAGCCAGAGGCCGCGAAGTACTGTAGTAAACCGTATGATGCGCAGCGCACCCGGTGTGGCTTGCAGGCCATTGTTGTACGAATGCGTACAATAGCAGTGCACAAAACAATGCGATCGGGAGAGTCCGGAGTAGATCAAATACTGTAACAGTTATACAACCAGAGCTTCGATTTTGATTGATCTGGGCCGGCAGCCGCAGCACCCCTTGGCCCTCCGCGTTCCCCTCGGGCTGCGTCGATGATGGAAGGCGGTGATGGATTCGCCCGGAGGCCAAAATGGGAGAGAGACGATCAATGATGATGAAAATGAGTGAAGACATCCAGCCCAATTTGGGTGGGCCGCTGAGCACTTGTGAGCACTGGGGTCGCGGAGGCTTAAAAGCGACCCAGCTGCTCATTCCTGCGTGCTTGAGCCAGGAGGAGACTTAATGCTCCAAATTACATTGATGGACATGGCGCTCCTAACGTCATCGAAACCTGCTTGCAGTGGGCCTAACTCGCCAGTGTCTGGTATGAGAGCCTGAGTGGGAGATTTAGTCATGTTGATATGCCCCGTTGAAGGGTTCAATTTCACGGGTGTAACGCAAAAACGAAGGAGGGGAGGAAGAAAAGATGAAATCGACTCTTCACTTTCACACCTTTTTTCTCTCTCTCACCTGCCTGCACGTCAGGTGAGGGACGCCAATCAAAAAACGGGTGGCTTAGATAGCAATTTTGACACCATCACCTCCATCAACAGCTGCGGTTTTCTCTTCTTCCACCCCACCGCGTTTATATCTGGTGATCCTTGAGAGAGAGGAAATCTCTCTGGGTTTGAGGGCTGCGGTCTCCCACTAAGCGGTCTCAGTACTTGATTGGAGCTACGGGAGGTCACATTGCTGTCGTGTGATCTCGTATCTCAAGCGCTGCTTATTCTTCTCACTACCAGACTTCGGAGAATAGCGAGAGCGGAGAGATAAGCAGCAGACAGATCCAGCCTCATATCAATTCGTCGCTACTCGTGCGCTGCTCCTCAGGTCGAATGAGCCAGCAATTACGCGAAGCGCCGGGGTCGTATGTGCGTGTGTCGACCAGTCCGTTCTCGCTCTGGAGTGAGCAACCTCAACTGGAGAAAACAAAAAAGCACGCATTAGCAAGAGGGTTGTGGCATCGCATCTGGAGTCACAGGATGGGCACAGCGGCCCCGACACCGCTTCTGATGGCCGGTCGCGGTCCTCACGGTCTTCGAGATCCCACTGCGGCCCGGCAGCCTCCAAGAATTCATTTATTCTTCTCTTATGCTTTCCTTTAGACTCCTAGTGACTTTAGACTCGTCCCCTTCATCTCAAGCTCTTCCTCCCCCCTCCAACTAAGTGCCTTTAGGCGAAGCTTATTGACCAACCTTGTTTGCCGCTTCCTGACATGGACAGAAACACCCTTTATATTTTTTCCAATATATCCCCAGCAGAGTGGGCAGCGCTGTTGCCTATTATATAAAGTGCGAGAGTCGCGTGTCTGTCCGCTGTTGATTGGAACCGTTCTCCGTCCGGAGGCAACTGATCGTTCAGTGTTCAACGTCAACCTCTGGAGTCACCAGCAAAGCACGTATCAACACGAGGGCTGTAGCGTGAGCGATGACACCTCCACCAGCCACATCAAGCTGACACAACATGACTTGGCTGTACGCATCTAATAAATAAAGGCGAAGGCCTTCTCTACGTGTCTGTCGGTGTAGCACGAAAGTATTAATAGAAACGCCGAGAGGAGAGGCAAAAGGCTGGGCTATATTTCACACCCTGAAAGAAGAAATCGATGCCAGCTTGAGATATGTACTCGTTTTCTTCCTATATCAGTGGGTCAACTCGGTAGTAATCCCATCTGGGAGATTAATACGGCAGATAATGAACGGTAGTACAACCTCTGGAGATGAAATGGGATGCAATCTGTATCGTGAGAGGCATTCCAGTCACGCACGCGCACTGGCACGCATGCACGACCAGGGGCACACACACGAGGTACACGCATGTGCGCAGTTATGGGCGGGCGGGCGGGCAGGCAGGCAGGCAGGCAGGCAGACACTGGCGTTATTTATTGTGGGTGTGCGAGATCAGACATGAGCCAATTCTTTTTTCTTCTTCTGAATTGATACAACTGGAAAGCAGTTAAAGGGGCGCTTCTATTGAATTCCTGGAGACCCATATAAATTTTAAGGTACGATTTGTCGTAGTGCTTCTAAAATACCCTTCATTCATCCTGAAGACCCAAAAGATCACACAACTGCCAGAAATCAGCCGATGTGACCAGAGCTGGGCTGAAATCAGGCAGCAGCAACAGCAAAAAGGACAGTGAGGGACAAAACGAGGGAGAGATAAAGGAGCTATTTACAACGTATCCGTCGTTCTCTGTTCCAAAGCAGCGAAAACAAACCTTGCTTTGATGGCCTGAGAAAGGAATTCCTTAGCAGAGAGAGAGAACGACGGAGGCATCTTGATTGGGGCAAAAAAAGCAGCATCTCCAACCGTGAAAGTCCAGCCCATTGTGATAGAATATGAGCGTCGGGCAACAAAACTCAGATTTATGCACGTTGCATCATCTGGCCCTTATTGAATTGCAATAAATCTGGCTTTTGTTCATGCTCTGCAAGCCCTCGTCCCTGCCTCCCTTCGGCCTGGTTGGCCACGTCCGATCCGTACAGGTATTCCCCAAATATTTACAATGTTCTGGAATCTCCGGCATTTTATGGGAACCTATGAAATAGCACCACGCGCGCGGCCGGCGCGGCCGGCGCTGCCAGCAGTTACACTTATTTGAATAACAATAAGTGGAAGAAATTGAATATTTATGTGCTTGGAGGGGGCGATCCCGACCTCCCCGCGCCGGCGGCGGCGCCCGTTGATATAAAAATTGTGGGAATTTGTCTCGTCTCTGCGGGGATCTCCGGTTCGAGGGAGTCTCTCTCTGCATGAGCCGTAATACGAGGTTGTCCCACCACCATATGAGGCCGGCAGAGCGAGCCTTTTGGACGCTGCAACAGCTGCAACAGCTACCCTTCGGGCCGACCGGCTGCACTTGTTGCACCATAAAGATGCATGCGTTAATTGCATCAATGAGCACAGCTTCGAGCCTTTGGCCCCTATGAGCACTGCCTGTCCATCCCCTTGTCAGGTCGTCATCAATTTATAGGCGCGTCTTAAAAAGTCTCCCGCAGTGCGCACTTCAGTCAAGTTAAATCTTTCTCCAATGACAGAAGAAATACAACCTCTCTTCTTTCTGGTACGACAATGACCATCAGGAGAAACTGAGCAGCGACAAAAATTTCCTCTTGTCTGTTACAATCTCGAGTAAAAAGAAAACGGATAGGCCACACTAAATAGAGAAGTTGCTGCTCAATCAAGGCTTCGCATTCCTCGCCGGCAACAGACTTGGCGGAGTTTTTTTCTGGGAGAAAAAGGACTTCTCTTTATATTGACCAGGGTACCAGCCAGGTATTGTCCTTCAAGTCTTTCTTTCGGCCGAAAAAACTCGCTGTATCGGTTTGTTAAGCTTTGACGAGGGCGTCCCTTTTATTCTCTTCCTGCGAATCACACTGGACAAACTGAATTCTGCTACTGCTACTGAAGGCGCGGTTGCACGGGCCAAACCTTGGTCAAGACGTCCTTTCTTTCGCAGACGCAGCCCGGCCGGGTTCGGGTCGAATTTTATTGTGTGCTGGGTGCTTTCTGATGTCATTGGCGGTTCTTCAGCTTTCCACACGATATGATGCCGTGGAGAATGAGATACGAACTCCTGAAACCCAGCATCCAGTGATCGACGTACTCCAGTATACCATCTAGACACATTATATCTCACCCTACCTACTCTAGTAGTTGTTACTTTATTTGCAGATCGCCACGATGAGCAGGAGATAGCTGGTGGCGGTGCCCTGTCTGCATGGGTCTCCTACTAAGATTTGGCCCAGCCTCTTCTCTCTCTCTCTCTGGAGTTTCAATCACCAGACGTAACTCCTCCTAATGCTGGACATTTTTACAAGCTCTCAATCAGCGACGACGCGCGGATAAGGCCAAGGATCTCTGAGCTTGAAGAGGGACCGGACCCGTATGAGGGCGACCATGACCATGCAGTAGGTGACGGCTTCGCGGTCCAGACCATTTTTGTCCACCAAAGTCGTCAAGCAAGGGAGTAAAGACCATTGGAAATCAAGGAGGACATCTCTCCAGCCAGGCAGGCAGCCGGGCAGGCAGGAGGATGGCGGCATCCCAGCGGCTGCCAAATCCGGGACTTGGAAAGAGGAGGGGCAAAATGACGGACAACCCTGAGAAAGACAAGGACAGACGGACTTCAAAGGCGTGTGGCTAAATCGACACAAGACGTGGCCTTTTCTTGACCTTGTCCAAGCAGGAGCGAGAACGTTCCAGGCTGCTCCACAAACGAATGGCCAAAATTGGTCATTTCCAGTTCGAGCCCGAACCTCTGCATGAGCGACCTCGAAACGGCCTCTCAGTTGCAGAAGAGCACTAATACCCACCTTTGTCTATCACCCATCTCCAAGCCTTTTTTCGTGCCTCCATCCTGTCCTGCCGTCGCCCTCTTTGTGCTACTCGACCAAGGAGGAGAACATCGAGCACTCCTGGACCTGCGCGGAGTGGTCAGACAGGCCAAAGGGGGAAGGGAAGCATTAGTGGCAAAGAAAGAGAGCGTTGTTATACGAGGGCAATAAAATAATTGAAGAAAAACTTGGCGGAGAAAGGAGGCTGTGAGAAAGAAAGCTACGAGTGTCACGTTTAGTACTATAGTGAGTTAGACAGGGTGGCGGTTGGAGTCACTTCGAACACCCGCATGGAAATTCAGTGACCAAAAAGAAGAGAAATCGCCTTCCTTCAGCTCATTTTTTCTTTGTTTTTTGGCTACGTGGCAATCTGAAGCAAACATGTACGGACTCTCCATAATAATATCTTTTTACCATACAGGTTTTCCTCCCTTTGTGTGTGAGAGAGCGTTTCCAATCAACCATTGGTTGGTCTTCGCCACCGCATCCATTCAAATGAACTTAATCAATATTCAGTGCCCAGTATGGGGTTCTAACGAGGCAAAAACCTCCATTCTCGTCATCGGCACCACTTCGACGTGTGCGACCCCTTACTGGAGTTGTGTGTGTACGACTTTTTGTGTGTGTGCTTAAGGATGACTTTAAGGATACCTCTGTCCATCTCCCCCCCCCCTTGTGCCGGGGTCCAGTGAGCCTTGCATGCAGACCAAAACATTTGCTTTATTACACATGCAAGCAGACATTCATTCACTTTTTTTTAGTAGTCTAGGGCGCAAAAAGACGATTCGTTATCTCTTCTGTCATTCTCTAAACGCTCTGCCTATTGGTCGATGCAAGAAGGCTTTAGATCTGTTCTTTCTGTGCGTGCGTGTGTGAGGAGGAAAAATTGCTTCATTGTCGATCAATCAGCATTTTGAATGTTTTTACTATCTCATCGTTACTGCGCGGAAAACACCGACTTAGAAACTTGGCTATTATGTGCACTGGAGTCAAGTCTTATGTGGTCACATATGCGCCATGTGCGCATCATATCAAATCCCTCAATGTCCTTATTGCTTCCCATCCCTTTTCCCGAAAAAACACCCGCGAATTTGAGCTTAGTTCCCGTTTCCCATTCCCAAATACTAGGAGGAATGAAAAATTTGAAATCCTACATATGACCCTTCACTTTTCTAATTGCGATGCATGCCAACGGCGGCAGCAGCTGCAGCACCTGCAGCAGCCGGCGGCCTGCCTCTACTTTCTCTGAGAGGGTGAGCTCGCCACGCCCTGGTCGGGTCCCGCCCACGTATGTGAGGACCCGCCTCCCCACTCCTACCTCCACCACCACCCCTCAGCTTGGCATACAGACTGTGAGAGATTATGAGTCTGTTTCTCTCATTACGTCCATCTTTGCTTCCTAAATCGATCATGGGTTGACAAGGACCCGGATCTTTAGCAAACTGTGCTCTTCGCATGCATAAATCAGCAATTGTGGTGTCGCTTTAAGAATAATGGCGAAATTGCCTCGCACCAAGCGTGGCAAGATCCATTTCGCACATTTATTTACTTAGTCTTTAAAAAGTGTCAATGGAATTCCGCCTCACCCTGTACACCTACGATTTACTAAACTTAGAACATTATACTCTTCTCCAGTGGATTTTCCGAGCTCTTTTAAGGAGAGAGCTGGAGAAAAATGAACATAATTGAAGGCATCAATTATTACCCAATCAGGCAGAATTGGCCACCATGACGCGGGCTATTAATTGAAGTGCCTTCCAGGCAAGATGGGATCTCTGCTCCTGCAGATCAGGAGTGTGTGGTAATCTGTAATTAATCTGGCCCATAAGAAGATTTTTATCGCCTGTCGAAGCGACCATTATTTGGCCACGAGCTACACGTTGCCTCCTCCACCAGACAGTCAAGCGTGGCCGCTTCTTGCTTCACTGCCGTGCGTTCCATGGAGCTGCGGAGCTGAGAGAATGTCTGATGGAGCAACCCTGCCCTCTCTCTCCTGGTGGGTGAAAGAAATTCTTTCCTTTCTTCATTTCCAATTAAAGAAGTCCGAGACTCCAGATATGACTTTGTGAGGCGGCCTCAAAACCACTGCTGTTCCCATGGACGATCTTCATGTCCATCATTCTTTACAGACAATGTGTCATTTCACTGTGTCTCCTAATGGGCGGATCAGTCATGTTCGTCCTTTTCTTACTTAGTGTTGTAGGCACACAGCATTATTATCATCATATATTATCTTTATGTGAGCGAGGGCAACAGCAATCATCTCTCCCAATTTTCTCTCATACGTCTGGTTCGTCCCAAGAGTAAGTACAGGAATGCGCGACTCTCTGGCGCCAGATGAGCATTATTACTTCAACCACCCAGCAGCTCGGGGGGGGGGGAGCATCATGCTTGTAAAAAGAGAGAGAGAGAACCTTTGCTGTGCTGGATGTATGAGCTGCATTATTTCCGGGCCAATCCTTACATCGATCTGGACCAGACCGAAGGATGAGATGTGGCACAATGGAGACATCATTGGCACAAATGACCCCACGAGCGATTCATTTCCCCTCAGCGTGTCCGAGTGCGTGCGTGTGTGGGAAGCGTCATCCACTGCGTATGTGCTGAAGCGGCAACGAGACAACTATTAGCAGCAGATAGCAAAGAACGCGCATCTCACGGGAACTCAACCATATGTGGCAGAAGAAAGAGTGAACAAAACAACGACGTGCAACATACAGAGATTCGTACAGGCTGCTACTGCATACATGAGCCACTTTTATGTCGTCAAAAATAGGTCAGGTATGCACTCATGTTCGCCTGGGATAACTAACTCCTTCCAGGGTTGGCAGACAGGGTGCAAAATCTCCGTCCGGAAACCGCGCAGACTTTTATGTATGGAACATGTAACGTTTACCTTGCGGTTCTCCTTTGGGCAGCCCCAAATTCCTCCTTCCTTCCCGACGATCGCCAGAGATAGATGAGCCGACGAGTTTTTGGGGCGTCCATAGGAAATGATTATCGGAAATTGGGCGGAAGTAGAGAGAGGAGGAAGAGGGATCATCAGAGAGAGAGAGAAATGATGCGTTCATTACGGGCTACAAATTGACCGTTACCGACCCGCAATGAACCCTTTTTTCTTGTCGGATCCGACGTATGCACACAAGTAGGCATGCGTAACGTGTGTGTACTCGCATTCATGGAGAACAATGGCCTGCAAGCTACAGTTCGGCGGGCATCATACGGTTTACTACAGTACGTCACGAAACTCATGTCCGATTTTAAATGCCAAGAGAAAACATATTTTTATGACGATATCATAGGTCCAGAAGAGGAATTGAGAAGAAGAGCAACGGCGTCGTATTCGTCTGTGAAAGAATGATATAATATTTATAAAGTAAAGAAATTAAAAGGGGAGATATTACCAGAAATTACATCATAGTACGTTACTGGTAATTTCTCTTAAGGACAATTTCCTCTGGCGGCCTCCGGGCATCGGACTCCGCCACCGCGTACCACGTCGTCGGATTTATCCCGAGTGATCACGAGTGCGGATTGGTGAGGGTGTGGGCCGGCGTTTCGCGGGGCTTTGTCCTGCTCAGTGTGCACGTATTGCACAGTTGCAGTCCCAATCCGCTGGCAGTTGTCTCCAGTACATGAGCCAGCTGAAGTCGTCATAAGAATCAGTTGGGCTCACGTGCCTTTCCGGGAGACAGTTGTTGGTCAATAGTCAACACAACCAAATGTCATCCACTGAATACACAAACAAACAAAAAAAGATTGTCTTCCAAGTTGCAAGGGGACGCCAAATTAGGTCTGAGGTCTGAATTTCTTTCTGTTCCGCTGATATCAGATTTGAAAACCTGAGTCGTTCAACGAATATGCCTGATGTCAAGGTCTCAGTGACACCCATGCCTCTGCCACGATACCATCCAGACATAAACAAGCTCCCTCAAGTATGTTCTATTCATTTGGCGGGTGCATGTACATGAGACAAAAAGCCGCCGGTGCAAGAGCACCCTAACCTGTTGAAGTTTTTGGCGCCAAAATTCAAAGGTGGGTGTGTCGACCTCTCTTTTTTTTTACGTTCGCCGGTCGGTAGTCATCGGAGGCATTGTCCACGAGGGATAACAAATCGTAGTTTGGGCCGCTGTCAACCCGGGAGACTTGGGGAGGAGCGATTTTTTCCTGGACATTCACGGCATGGCGATGACAAAGCAATCGGCCGGACGATGTTTTAACTTCCACGCCTTAAACGCTCCAGGAGAAATAATCTCCATATAACGAACGGCGTCTGCAAAGAAAGCAAAACAGTCCTGCTTTATGTGAGCGCGACGTTTATGAAACCCTATTTTCTTCTCTCCTTTTTGCCCGGAGACCCAAATGGCCCGGACACATTTGATGATAAGCCAGGCAGCCGCCACTGCGTGACCTGACTCGTTCCATAATGGCTTAAGTCTTGTACGGGCGACCTGAGCATTGTGCATACATCTGTATTTCCGTTGTCCTCGTCCAGGTACCCGGCACTGATCTGGAAGAGCTTCCCGCAATGCACGGAGAAAGTCATTGCGTCCATTGCTAGAAAGCATCGATTACTTGATCGCTTCTGCAGTCCCCGCCTGGACGTCCTGGAGTGAGACACGGAGTCCTGAGAAGCCCTGTTCCGTACATTACAAATGGTTCCACTATTCCAGGCAGCAGAAGCAAGCAAGCAATCCTTGTCATTATCCGAGGGGGGCTTCAAACCCTGGTGAAGAAGAAGGGAGGAGGTGGACAAAAGACAGAATCGCGATATTTACACCGAGCCATAAATCAGCGGGGAGCAGTGGTCAAAGCACCAAACTGACGTAGAGGAGGAGGAGGAGGGGACAATCCGGGCTTCCTTTCAAAAATGTCGCCAGCAGCAGGGGGAAAGCAGACTACAAAATATCCAACCACATTTTTTTCGTCCACTCGCTTTTTTCCTCTCGTTCCACGCCCCTTAATTCCTCGTCCTCCGTATTGAAGGGGAGATTTCTTTTCCTGGAGAGAGCGTTTTCTCCAGAGCATGAGTGACCGCTTATAAAGCGGGCGGCTTCAAGCGGACACTGGCGAAAAAAGTGTGGCAGGGAACATTGGGTGTCTTATGACTCCTACAGTCACTCAGCTGTTGCCCTGTGAGTCAGCTTCACTTACAGTAGGCCCAAACAGCAGTTTTAGTACTCAAGTCCATTGTTGAGGGGAAGGGGGTTCCATCACGATGCCAAGTTTCACCCTACTGGGTCCAGCGGTGTCTTCGTAGGAGATCGGAGAGATGAACAGACTTTTTTTTTTACTCCTTTACATCGTACAATTACATCGTTTATACGAGATGTCGTTGTGCGTCGGTTGGGAAGCCCATTGAAGCCCAACGAAGTAAGTACATGATCAAATCACTACACTGACTGCACCTAGAGCGGCTACGCGAATCTTCTTTTCTTTTTTGTGCTTCTGTTTTCTTTCAGTGTTCGCGCCACTTTTTTTTCTTTCTTGTGTCTGTGTGCGACAAAAACAATCGATATGGCAAAGTGGGAGGAGGAGGAGGGCAAGAGACGCCTCCGCCGCCGTCTCCGCCGCCACCGCCGCCGCCGCCGCTGTTGCCACCGTCGTCCCCGCCGCCGTTGCCGTTGCCGTTGCCGCTGCCGCCGCCAAGGAGGAGAGCTTGACCACGCAACGGCCGCGTCGTAACTGACGACGATCTTTTTCCTTCCTCTCTCTGGGTTTCATGTGACATTTTTACAACTGTCTCTGGAGCGTCGATCCGAAAGCCGACGACGACCATCCGCTCATTATGTAGTAGAAGCCAGCAGGGAAATACGTGATTACGGTCAGAAGAAGATAGGTTTTCTCTTACCCAACGGTCGAGGAGAAAAGATATGCAATTTCTGAGGTCAAAAGGAGAAATGCCAGCTACATGTTTTGAGTATGACGAACATTGGCCTGACTTTGACCCATTCATTCTCGGACGTCAGAGCTGTCGGCGATGTTGGTGCCGGGGCCACTGGTGGAGCTCATTGCACTGGGGATGGACAGAAGCGTTGGCAGAAATTTCACTTGTTCGCGGACTGAGAAAACTGCCTCTTCCTATCCGGGAATTTGGCTACAGTCGCTCCTCTCTCTTTTCTGACGGAGCCAACCATTGGCGAGGAGCAGAAGCACTTTGTCCCGTCCTACACGTACAACACAGCGATTTGTTCTTGACAGGCCCACCGACAATGGCCGCAAATAATTGCCTGCAGATGGTCGCACGCACGTACGTAGAAAATCAGACTGACAAACCTTTCTTAAGCTTCTCGTCAATTCGCCGCATGTTATTGAAAGGTAATGGCGCAAAATTATAGCACTGCTTCTCGTTCAAACAACGCTCTTTCGTCATGCAATCTTTGTCTACCTTTTTCTCGTTTCGTGGCCATAATATAAGACGATTTCAACGAGAACTGCTGGCTTCTTTTGCTCGTAAATAGTTCAATGACATCTCCTCATGAGGCTTGGCTCTCTTCCTCAGTCACCGTCGCCGTAATTTTAGTTGATGATTGCTCCCAGCCAGAACTGCTATGACTGCCGCGATTACACCGAGTGCGCGCTACAAGAGGACGTTAGTCCAGGAACAGAAATGGTCGTTCTACGCTGGCAACTTAATAATGAGCCCCTCGACCATTATGTACGTACATACGAACGTGGTGTGGGTAGATCCAAAAGATCAAGGTCAAGGATTGTGTAACTTTTTTAGGCAACTCGTTTATTACCATCTATGATAGTAATGAGAACAATAATTAGAGGGAAAAGGACCTGCAACTGCTCATTGCTTGTCTATGATACAGGATTCGTAATGTACACGTATTAGCAGCATTGAGTCAATGTTTGTCCGTCAACACTGACGGGTAATGACTGCACTAACAATTATGATGGCGCGCGCATTTAACTTTGTGTCAGTGCAACATGGGAGGTTGGGGTTGGGGGTTAAGGGGGGGGGGAGGGTAGCAAAGGGGGAGGGGGAGATACGAAGTTAACATCTTCACTTTGAGCTACATATGAAGACAAAACCCAGAAAGAGATGTTATTGACATTTACTACCTAGTGTATGCGAGAGCGTACTGCATGTGTTACATGAAAATTACAGAAAATGTGCTCTAGCACATGAGCGACTCGTCGAGGAGAGGCGCTGCTCGAAAATTGGCTAATCATAACATTATCACAGCTACATATAAACAAGAAGATCAAAAAAATGAAGCTCGCAGGACGCCAACATCTCGCTATAAGGAGTGGTGGGGATGGATCTAAGACGCGGTCTCATGGATGCAACAGTTGCAGCAACCTGCCACTTTCCGCTACTACTTAGGAAAAGTTGCAGTACGTCGTAGTAAAAAGTTGCAGGTTGCCACAGCTACAACACTCGCTTGACCTTGGCGATCAGCAATAAACAGGGCAGATTTTGGCACTCAACAGAATAATACTGGCGACTCCCCCGACGCTGCGAAGTCACGACTCATCCGCGATTCCACGCTTTGGACGGTCGATACCTACAGGAAAGCCCATTCTGGAGAAAAAGTGAACGCCAGTTTTTGCTTTTGTGATCTGGGACTTTAGAACGGCGATTTTGGAGTCTGGCAGAGGGACATCAACGGCTCGAATGTTGGGGGAGAGATTTTTAGGAACATATTATTAAGGCCTGGCACCATCAGGAAGTCAATGTTCGGGGTACGCAGGTAAAAACGGCGCCAAGACATTTTAAGAAATATCATTCGCGAAAAATCATCTCTCTTTCTTTCTCTCTTCTCTCTCTCTCTCTCTCTCTCTCTCTCTCTGTCTCTGCCAATACAACAACAAACTAAATTACGCTTTGTATAATGTATGCTTGTAGTTGTAGAGAAAAATGGAGCTCTGAGATCGTATTTGGATCATAAGGGTTTACAATTTCATGCGCGGGAGATTCTCTCTTCACGTGATTCTGTTGCTCTTGGTGCTGTCCTTGCTGTTGGAGGCGGCGGCAGTTTTGTTGTTGGTTGCTGTAGGCTGGGCGAACAAGACACCCTGGTACATCACCGAGTTGATTTCCAGACTGACCACGAGAGAACTGTCGCCGGACTCTCCTAGAGGCAGAAGAGCATATGATCGGATGCTTGCTAAATTCAGACACATACTCGTAATGATGCATGCACGTATACGAGTTGAAGTGTCAGTGGGCAATTCGTGATCATGCAACACATGTCACATAGGTAATCATGTGCAATAAGTACCTCTGCTGGATATCCTGATGTTGGCGCCACCTCCTCCTACTGGACTTCCATTGCTCTTCCCGTCCAAGGAGTCGTGCCTCTCTCTCTTGACTGGTGGAGAAGATCCTTCCTCATTGCGTTCGTCTTCGTCGTCCTCATCGTTCTCCAGTCGCTTCTTCCGTGGCTGCGTTGGCGGCTGAATAGGCCTCTTCTCGTCCTCGGCCACTTTGTCCGCGGCGGCGGCGGCCGCGGCCGCTGCGACGGCTCGTCCGGCGGCCTCTGCCTCCCTGACAGCTTGCAGTGCCCTGGCTTGCTGCTCGGCTACCGCGCGGCCCACATGGTCCAAGTGACCAGCCGCGGCCGCGGCTGCTGCTGCTGCTGCGGCCGGATGCGGCGATTGCGGCGGGTCTCTGAGGGGCGGGGGTGGCGGGAGTCCTGCCTGGTTGTACATCTTAAAGAGGGCGAGGCGCGTCATCTCAAGGGCGGAGAGGGGGCTGCCGCTGTTGGACATGCCGCCAGCGTTGCCGCCGCTGCAGCCGCCCCCCGTTCCGCCGCCACCCACGCCACCGGGTGGACTCTGCTTGCCTCCTTGGCCGCCTGCGGAGAGAAGAAGAGACTTTGAGAAAGTGTTGCAGCTTTTCAACGGTGTAACGTGAGTCCGCGAATGACAAGTGACCTTATTCCTCGATTGTTTTCCTCCCTTTCCTCCTCTTTCCTCTGCATGCACACACACCTGACTCGTGTCTCCTTATCTTCTTTCTCCCCTTGTTATTAGATGCTTCAGTCCCATCTCTTTCTTACTCCTAAGAGATCGATTCTGTATAAACATGTCAGGCTGCGATCGCGGGAGTCCGTGTCTGGCTCTGGCCCTCAAGAATGCCATCACAACACGCGCGCGCGCGCACGCTGTGGGTGAGAGAGAATCAGAAATTCTGGCTCACACACTTAGCGAAAATGTCAACAGATCGAATCATGTCAAAATAGTCCCCGACTTTCCCCCCCTCGCTCGAGGCAGATAAGCCCCTCTCTTGTGCTCACCTCATCCCGCTTTCTTCTCCCACACATCTGCACATTGTCTTCCCCCATTGCCAATCAGCCGCTAAAGAGAAACTGTACGAAAAGTGGGCGGCATTTCTTGGGCAGAGAGAACGTGTTTTGCCTACGCGCCAATATATATCACGGTCGCGCATGGTCCGAGACACGCATGGAAATGCTACATGGATACTGTATAATTGAAGAAGCAAGCGTATTTCTTGTTCCCGCCGCCGGGTCGGTCGTATTTATTACCGACAAAAAAATCCGGGGATATAATTGCCCCTCTCTCTTTTTTTCTACCTTTCCATCTCCGGACCTCGCCACCAACCTTCATTATAAGCATCAGAGCAGCAGACAGACATGAACTGTTGGGATGAGGGGAAGATACAGGGTGAGTGGAAAGTCACTCTGTGCTCTGGCTGGGCTTTTGTGGGAGAGGAGAATTCAACAGTTTTATTAGGGACCAACCATGAAGTGACGGGAACACCGGAGAGTCGTAGAGCAATTACCTGACAACGTTGAGGCAGAGATCTGCTAATGTGAAGGACTCGACCTGCTCTCGCAGAAAGACACGACATTTTTATTTCTTGACAGTGCCAATAATAGAAAGAGAGAGAGAGAGAGAGAGAGAGAGTGAAAAGCAGCTGCATTCATGTCTGGTCTTCAGAGCTGGAACAAAATATGCTGCGGGTCAACTTCATCAGCTAATTGCTCTACTCTCAGGTGCTCAATTATGCAATACCTTTAAATCTCCCCTTCTCGACCAGACAATCACAGGCGCAGCGATGGCCTAGATTTAGGCCTCCACTTTTGTGAGGAGACTTTTCACTCACCCTGTATAATGGCATCTGCCCACTGGCAAATAACACGGTCGGTGCAAGATCTCTCTCTCTCTCTCTCTCTCACACACACACACACATTCAGTTGAGTTTTGCTCGCTGAATTTTCAATCCCCCTGCTTTGGTGCCAGAGAGCGAGAAAGAAAAATGCTGCCACCGTCATCGCTGACGGCATCGCCTAATGAGGCTTCATTTCTTTTCCTCTGCTCCCATTTTAGCCGCTTCCACGCAAGCACCGCACGCACTCTTCATATCTACCTGTCCTGCACGGTCTGGATGTGTGTGCAGGACGTTCACTGCTCGAACGGACTCGAACGGCCGCGCACTGCATCCCTTGGTGCTGTACGCAAGTTGCTACATGTGGCTGGTTCCGACGACTCTGGCCAGACTTGGGGACTATGTGACGTTGGTTGAGCATTGTAGTCAAGAAATCATTCCAGTTATTCTTTCTCCACTCATGCAAGTACAGAGGACCGTTAGCCTCTAGGCTAATGCCGAGTATCGACCTGACTATGACTGAGCTGCGTAAGTGCAAATTTCCCGACCACCAAGGGAGGTATAACTAGTGTGAGAGAAATGCCAAACTGGAGATTCAAGGAGCCCTGGAAAAAACTTTCTTCCTTAATGTTCTGTCCAGTCAGAGGTGCAATTCCGGCTAGCCCTTAACGCCAGAAGGGATTTCTCGCAAACCTGTACAGTACTATAGTATGTACAAAATGGAAGGACAAGAAAAAAGAGAGCAATTTTTTCCTAATAGCTGTGTGAGATGGAGCAGCATATTACCTAGTAAGTACTACATTGCTAGAACTTATTTAGCCCCACACGCTGAGGGAGACCAAGAGTATAAGCTGACAGTGTCTGAGTGTGTGTGTGTGTGAGAGAGAGAGAGAGGGAGAGAGATGCTTCACTAGAAAGAGACATTAAGGGCAGTTAGGTCGAAATTAGTTTCTTAATTCGAGAGCAAGAGCTTGCGTACATGCAGGCATTCCTGCGAATGTGGACGACTGTGACTTGGCAGCCATGGCTGTGCACACCAGCTCTGCGTTGGTGGAGTCAAACTAGCTTTTACAAGACACACTTGTTGTGTGCCTTATTCGTCTGTCAGTTCAGTTGTGTGGCAAGGATGTCTGGTCCCATTTCTGCGGCAAATTGCATCCCACCAAGGAGGAGAACCAGAGGAACATGAACAAGAAGGACGAGGAGAAGAAGAACAAGAACAAGAGGAAGAAAGAAGAAGCTTCGCCTGCACGAGACATTTTCACATTAGAGCCACCTAATGATTTGCTGCCTCTTCTCTCTCTCTCTCTCTCTCTCCCTCTGTCCCATAAAGGCATATGGTTGTACTAGACAAGAAAAAGAGAGAAAAGCTGCTTCTCCAGCAATAATATGCAGGCAGGCCAAGAAGTTTACGTTCGTGCAGAAATGCCATCGAGACTTCCGACAGTGCAGCAAAATCGCTACTTTTTCTCGCACACACCAAGCTGAAGGAGGACGAGAAGAAAAAATGGAATTGGCCGCCACAGCAGCTTCATTTGCGAGCAACAGGAAGAAGTCTCGCTTCTTCTTACAGTGTTCCATGACTACTGCGTGTAGAAAAAAGTAATTGAAATCTGCATTCTCTGGTCTCTGTAACGAGGCCTGCAATGGCGGAGTCTGAACCACAGATGACTCTTTTGTCTCTCCTTTTCGTTGCTAACGCCACCTTTCAGGCATGTCTGCTGCATAGCTGCTGTACTAGACAAACACTACTTGCGAATTTGGTCCGCGCAAGGATTGCTTTTTGCACCAATTTGTTTAAAGTTCATCCACAAGGTAACATGTACTCACCTCCTAAGCCAGGCGGGAATCCGGCGGCAGCCGCGGCTGCCACAGCAGCAGCATTTCCGTTGAAAGCGGCCGCTGCGGCGGCCGCAGCCGCGGCCGCGGCCGAGTTGGGCGGCGGCCTGATCCCCGGTGGTAGCGGTGACATTTGCGAGAGCGCCAGCGAAGTGGGTGGCAGCGGCATACTCGGCCTCGGCGGCGGATGGTGAGGGTGGGCCGGGTGCGGCGGGCCTCCGCCTGGACCACTGAACAGATGATGCGGATATGAGTCGTACCCGCCGCGGCGGCCCTCGCGACGGTTCCCGTCGATGGCAGCCTGCAGCTCCGACGGGCTGCTGAGGTTCTTCATCCGGCATTCGTAGGGATAGAGGTACTTGGTGTATCTGCACGTTAAAAGGAAACTATGAGTATGGCATAATAAGGCCATTATCATTACTGACACTGCATGCATTACGCGGATGCACTTATCGGGAATGACTAAATGCTAATCTGGCGGGTGGCTTTTGCACAAGCTATTCCTGTTTTCCCACTCTTTGCTCGTGCCAAAACGACGACAAACGAGAAACAAGGTCTTAATCTGCGCCAGCGAGAAGACCATGTTAACAAGCCTCTCTCTCGCTCTTAGCGCACATGATTTATCCACCCGTTTTCATCCGCTGTAATAGGAGAGATACATCGCTTGCAGCAAATAACTCTCTCTCACTCGTGCGTGTGGAAATTGTCTCGGTTGTGTTCTTACACGAAAAAGGAGGGAGAGAATGGGATAGGAGAGAAATATTTATGTGTCTGGTGAAAGGAAGTAAGAAAAAGAGAAGTCTTCCATGGATGGGAGGTTATCGACGTGATGGACTGTCTACAACTGACATAAAAGCAGGCGCACCACACGGAGCGGGTGCCATTAGGGGGGGGGGAGGGGGGGAAGGAGGGGGGACCAGAACAAATAATCGTGGACGGCGCTGTTAATTTTTCAGGGAGAAACCAACACGCAGCATTCATGAGTGCCGGCAGGCGATCCCCTGGCCGAAAAGCAATTAATAAGACATTTCTGCAACAGCAAATATGCTTGGCTCGAGGGGAGAAGAGTAGTTAAGTTTGGTGATTAAGAGCCCCTCATTGATGGCTGAAAATGCATTCTGAACGAGAGGAGAAAACACTCTCAATGATCTGTTTCTTGCACCACGTGTGGACGGACGGACGGTTCTGCCGGAGTCGCAGCTTGACAAGGTCCCAATGGGGGCAGAGGGGGAGGGGGATTTTTTCCCGCTGTCTGTTGAAGTCGGTGCGGTGCGATAATGCACACCCGCGCGTACCCGTTGTGCTCCCCACGCAAGTCGTACAAACGGCCCCCGATTGGCAATAGAACGTATTTCTTTATGGGAGAGCACCTCTGCCAAGATCTCATTAACCGATATAGAAAATTGACTTCTCTCGGGCGTCTCTTTCGCGCTCAAACAAGCAGAGTGAGAAGATCGTGCAATAAATAAATCAATTGTATCGTGCCAGTGCAGTCGGAGCAGGCACTGGTCGTTGCTGCCTTGACAAATGTGCTCCACGTACACACGCGGCATGAAGCGCTCGCTCACACATGAACCAGCAGCAGGAAACATTTTCTTTTCCCCTTTTCTCCTTCTTTCTTCTCCGACTCTTTTTCCACACTCATTATCGAATTAAGGCTTGGCGCTGGGCTCGGGCGGCAGCGCCGGGGACGCCGCCGAGCACTTGTCTACGTACACGCACATGCACGGAGTCAATTTTTAATTGCCGGGTTCTGGCCCACTTACAACGTGCGCACCAGGCAGTCCCTGAACACCGGGATCCGCCGAGCGTCGTCGAGTGATATGAAGAGGGGAGAGAGAAAAAGATTTCTGCGGTCGCCAACGCACGATTTTTGGCTGGATCGACCGCAAATCGCCGGAGCTGTAATCACCGCCTTTTTTCTCTCTTACCTGTTCTCATGATTAAGCATGCAGCACGTAGCACTACTAATGGATCAATGCTGCGTACGCCGACTTGTTACTGCTCCGGTAACAAGTGTACGGACGGTCCGTGGAAGGCGGACATGAACATCGTGGTCCCCGCGACGCCCGTCCAAGCAAGACAAATTCATTATCGGGCAAGAGGCAACAAACAACACTTTGTGCCTGAGGAAAAGCTGAGCTGTCATTGGCTTTGGTCATTGAATCGCGGGCGTGTCTGTCTGTTATGTTGGAGAAAGACAAAAAAAGTCGCATGTCCCGGAGTGATCAAGCTATGCAAAGTCATTGACACTCACGTACTGTGGCTTTTTTTGTTTGTTCCTCCCTGTCGGGTCATGAAATGACTTGTTTCTACTCACTGAGTCCTTAGGGTGAATGCCGCTGAGGTGATGGAGGACGGCAGATTGAGACCCTTGATGATCTCCTGCCACTGCTTCTTGTTGATAACTTCGACGAGTCCACCGCGTGATGTGACTAGGTTGTACAACTCGTACAGGTCGAGCACTTGCTTGGCCATGATGGGCAGGCGGTTGATGGGAGTGCCTGAAACGATGAGAAAACATGTTGATCATCGGACCGCCAGCTCCGTCTGCCTCACACACTCTTTAGCAGACTTTCACCTCATCAGTTAATTTCATCTCTACCAATTAACTTTTTCTGGGATCTCAGGCCTCGCCCTGCCATATTTTCTCCCTCTTGCGGGCTCTGCTTTTTTATTTCTTTTTAGGAAAGTGCGTAGAGGAATCAAAATTGGAAACGCCTAAACTTTATCAAACCCAGAAGCCCGCAAGACTGAAATATGGCCCACTATATCACCGACCGGACGGCGGCTCCCGGAATTTCCGAATTAATGTTCTCCTTCGTGGAACGAAATGGCCAAAAAAAGGTGGACGAGGCCAGATAATGAAATATAAATTCGGGAGTGGGCAATTAATCCTGGTTGATTAACTCTGATCTGCACCGGGACCCAAGAAAGACTGTTCAAGACTCCTTTGAATTGTAAATGGATTCCGTTACCGAGCGTGGAGAGAAGAAGCACTTGGATAGATATTTAGCGCTTGACAGTGTCAAAAGATTAGTGCCATGCCCATAAAGTGGTGGCAGCTTCCTTCTTCTTCTTCTTCTTCGACGACGACGACGACGACGATTTATACAGTCCATACGTTACTTGCCGATTGTATTCGTGTACAATAAATACTAATTTGCACAATGCGTCTCGCCAGTCACCCCGTGCAGCCCGCCCGCCAGCCCGCCCGCCCGCCCGCCAGCCAGCCAGCCAGCCAGCCAGTGAGTAAGTAAGCCATGCCCGGGCTGGAGTACTGTGCGTGCGTCCGCCATTATCATGCTGGCCGGGTAGCCGGGGCCCAACCTGTGGAGATATCTCGGGTCTGCATCTATGCATGTTTAATCCACCTCCCTACATCATCCTACTACCTGCCTATAAACTCTCTGTCTCTCTCTCCCTCTTGTGCAGCCCAAGGGCTCATTTTGAGATTGCTTATTGACTCTGGGCAGCACCAGGCAAAGAAAAAACTCTCTCTCGATCTTAGTTAAGTCTCACGCACGCCAGCCCAAGCCTGCTTTGTATAACAGTGTGCTATTATAGATCGAGAGAGCTTCAATATGCCTCATAATTTATCGTGCCTCGCTCCGCCCACCCCTCTCTCTCATGATACGAATCGGACCAACCAACTGCGCTGCCTTCGTCCTCCTCCTCCTTGTTAACTTTAAATGCTCCCAGGTATAAATTACGGGCTCGGCCACTCTCGTTATCACTTCATATCAAGCGTCCGCGCTGAGAAAGCTAAAGCTTGAAACAAAAAGTTGTGTGTTTTGAAGCGGAGGCCAAGCTCTGGTCGGACAAGCTCGACGACGACGACGACGGCACACTTGTTAGCTATGCAAAGCAGTAGCCGGGCAGCGTCGTAGCTTTGCCAACTCGTTACTTACTCATCTGGCGTTGGGCGCCTTTTTCGAGATCGGGCTTTAAGCGCCCAATTTCGATGCATAACGCCGAGGTAGTTGAATCTGTATTCGGACTCACTAAACGTCATCGAATAATTTCTCATCCCCAAAAGGGGAGGGAGGGAAGGAGGAGCAGCAGATGAAATGGAAATTCCTTTACTGGTATCACGGGCTTAATGAGCTGGGATGGAAAGAGAGAGAAAAGGGTGCTTCGTTGTCTGGATTAATGCACCGATCTTGCCCAAGTTGTTCTTGCTCCCTTCGAGAGTGTGACGAGCGTTTGGCGCTTCAGCATGCGCACCAGCTGTTGCCAGTCATTACCGTAGCTGAAGATTTGGCACAGGTTGGGCGTGCTGCTCTTTTAATCGCTAACCCACGCACGTCCTCAGCCAGGAATGCTCTTGATTGAAGCTAAACAAAGTTTGGAATTTCTCCTCCACTACAATTCAGCTCGCGCGCGCTGGCACAAGAAAGATGAATTGTGTTCTCTGGCGACAACGAAGATTCAATAACAGCGCGGAGGGTGGAAGAGATGTGATTAGCATAGACCACATGAGCTGGCTGGCATGTGTTCTCTCTCTCCCTGCGTGCGTGCGTGCGTGCGTGCGTACTCGCGTGAGTGAGTGAGTGAGTGCGTGAGTGCGTGCGTGCGTGTGTCGTTGTCAATTTCACCTCTGCGTCGGCGACTGGCGCACAAGATGAATGGGCATACTTGAATGTTAGTCCGTAATTCCACTCCTCTCCTCGCTCTCTGGAGGTTCATAAGAAGTCACACACGTTGTGCAGAAGCAACTTTCGAGAGAGTGGAGAAGAATTCTGCTCACAACGTCCCTGGCTGCTTTTCTGCTCACTTTTAATGGATGTAATCTTGGCGAACAAGTGCAAATTCTTGTGTAGAACAAGAACTTTGGAGGATCAGCGGAGCAAATCCTCGAGATTGCTCTTAATCCGCATGCGCACTGGAGCGCGTGAGCGAAGGAGAAACAAACGCTTTCTCGTCACAGTGGGAAGACAAGACTTGGGAGGGGATTTGACAAAGTGTAGCTGCTGATCGATTGGCACTGGTCCGGGCGATTTGGAAATCGCACATCACTCATACGTTGCTCTGGCTCAGTCTTAAAAGCACGCTCGGAATGATCAATGCGTCTGTTTTGTTCTGGCCGAACATGCGCAACAGGGTCGACTGCAACGATACACGCAGGCCACTGGGAGAAATGAGCGAAATGTCGCGAAAAGAAGTGTACCAATCTGTACACACGTACGAGAGCAAAGCAGTCGTATTTTTCTTCACCAGAGAGAAAGACGACAAACATTATTATTATTTGCTTTTCCTCACTCCGTTGCGCGATCGCAAAAAAGGGTCGAGTCGAGGAGAGACGTCGGAAAATGAAATACGAACCCTCTAACGCAAAATAAACAATGAGGGGGTCCAAAAAAAAGTTGTCGCGTGCCGCCGCCCCCCAAAAGTTCCAGAGAGTAATAATCCATCTTGGAACTTGTTCAATAAACTTTCCTCCTGCAGAAAGGGGTGAAAGAACAAATAATGGCGCAGAAGACGATCATCGATCAGGTAGGCACCTTTTGACACCTCGAGTGCCAGAGGACAGAGTCTGCTCTTTCTCTCTTCTTTACACATACTGCGTGTGTGTGTATGTGTGGGTGGGTGGGTGAGTGCGCGCGTGTGGGTGAGTGCGCACGTGTGGGTGAGTGCGCGCGTGTGATGCCAGAGAGAGATAGCAGAAAGCAATGGACTCGCGCGCGCGCACAACACTACAGTGACAATGTGAAAGATATGAGGCAGAGAAAGGGAGGGGGAAAGGAAGGAAAATGAATGGAAGAGATCGCAATGAAGATCGCAGGAAAGCTTTGTCACGCACTGCTTGAATATATGAAGTGTTGCTCCACGTACGTGCAACAGCCGCTGTCCGTACTCATGCACTGGCCTCTGAAGTGATCTGACCGGCACCAAGTCCGCTATTGTCCAGCTCTCGACCTTGTTGAAAGCTGACATCACATGCAAGAAGCTTCAAAGGCAAGAGATCGCTTGTCTCTGGGCCAAGACGTGCATTCTTCTCTCTCCTCCCCAATGCAAATATGAAGACTTCAATTAGACCATCCTGGAGGAGGTGGAGGAAGAAAGAAATGTCAGCAAGAAAGCAACAGCCGCCCAAATTAAGTCGTTGTGTCTCGACGGAGTATGCAGGCAGCCAGGCAGGCAGCCAGGCAGGCAGCCAGGCAGGCAGCCAGGCAGGCAACCAGGCAGGCAGGCAGCCAGGCAGACACACAGGCTGTCAGGCAGGCAGGCAGAAGCTGCCTGCTACTGTGGGAGGAGAGCAGACGACACCGGACGAAAATCGTTGAGGAACCTTGAAGTGCAGAAGCATTCTTGTCCCTGCCCGGCAACGGCCAGGCGGGATTGCTCTTTTTCTTACAGTGCGTAAAATCAACGGCAGAAAATCTTCTTCGTGAAAATTCTCCACTGACCGCCGTCGACGCACAGGAAAAGCTTGATCTATCTCTAGCGCCGCGGCTTCCCTTTGCGACCCTGCGATAATCTTCAGTTACTGTTGCTGCCTCTCTTTTCTTCTCTCCGGGGTTGGTTGGGCGGGCCGGAGGAGGGACCATTTTGGGGTGTGCAGTCCGTAATGTCACATGGGAGGAGGCTTGCCTGTCGCCAGGGAAATTGCGTCTCCAAAATGTCACAAGAATTTCTTTATTGTCAGTGTTCCAAAAGAAAACGTTGAATTGTTCCGTCACAATGCATTGTGCACTGCAGCGCGTCCACCGTGTGGTGCGCGGACCACACGTCAAGCAAAGTCATAACCGCGGGAAAATCTGAATGGCCACTCCAGATCGGCTTCTCGTCATCAGTGTTCAGGCCGGGTCTGGTCCAGGCAGCTCCTGGCACTGGCAGGCCTAAGCTCTGTTCTAGGCGTCTAGCCTACTGAAAGTTGGTCAAACTTTTCAGCTGAACACGCTAGTTTTCTTTTCCAGCAGATGGGGAGGTGGTGCCATGTCAAAGCCGCAGGCCTTGGAAGACTCCTTGGTCTTGTTAGATAACTCCAAGAGGGTGGGAAGGTGGCGATAATTGATTCTCTCAATTGCTCATGGTCAGAGCAGAAGCCAACTCCTCAACTGCTGCTCTGCTGTCCTGTGACCCAACCGTTGCGTCCCCGGAGAGGAAGCAGGGGTCAAGAAGACTGAGAAATTTATACGTTGAGCATTTTTCTCTCTGCCTGGACCTTAGGAGAAGATCCGCTGTGTCAAAGCATTGACATGTATCTTCATTACACAACTGCCTGACTTCTGTACAGAAAAGACATTCCCAGCTGAATAGCAGGAGTCGCAAGGGACAGTTTCGGTTACGTTCCGTGCATTAATTGAAGCAGCTGCCGAGGAGGAACTCGACGTTAACTTAGGTCGGGGATGACCAAAAATATGACACAGGCTACACCAGAACTGCATTATGGACAGATCAGATGTGCCAACTGTCGCCATCTTCTTTTTTTTGGAGGGGGGTGGGGTGAGGTGGGTGCAGCCATAAAGCCCCGCACAGTCTCCAGAGAGGAAGAAATTTCATGGGAACGGATCCTTCTTGCCACTCTCCTGGGTGAGAGAGAGACCAAGCATCAGGCAATAAATACCGAGACCCAACAATCCAAAATCAGTTTGCAGAGAGCAAATGGATATTGCCTCGGCTATTACATGGTCAAGGGCCAATCACTCTTCAGCTCCGTGACCGCCCGCCCATGATATTATGCGCTACCTCACACGCAGTGGCAGCAGCTGCCCATGCACAGGTACCGGCTATGGCTTCTCATCATTATCATGCAGGTACACAGAGAAAATAGATCTCCTCTCCTCTCTCTCAGGTTATACGAGAGGCGCAAGGTACAGTTTAAGCTTTAAGGTACACGGTGAGTACGTCCGTGCGCAGCTTGGCGGAGTTGAACCACCCCAACGAGCAGAGCAGGGTAGCCGAATGCAAGCAAACTCATTTTTGTCGCTTGCGCAGGTAGTAAATAGATCTGCCGCGCTTACAGACGAGACTCCAGCCCTTTCAGTTGGCCTGATGAGAGACTCCGATAGGGTTTTTATGAGGCAACGCCAAGTCTGCACTTATTCTTTCACCCTCGACTCATCGAGCCAAGAAGACATTGGAGTGAAGAAGTTGTTCTTGATTCCCCTACTCGCAGCAGTCTCTGTGTGGCATATGGCAGTGGCACCAACCTCCAGAGGAGGTGCTGCATTACCAAAGTCACTTTTCAAGTCTCAAAAATCGCCAGAAGAATGGGCGATTCTTTCTCTCTCTGGCCTCTGATTGAAGCTCAAGCCTTGCTGTGCTCATTCTTCAAGCCGTAAAGACATTCCTCAATGGTCATTCAGTCTCGGTCCGGCGGTGTGAGTGGTCATATCGCCATTGCCTCTCTTCTTTTTGGAGGTCTTTGCATGTCTCCCAACCCATCAACCCGGAGCACTAAAATAGGTTTTTAATCCGGGACACTTTTACAAGCGGTCAGTCAGCGCTGCCGAGAAGAGTGCAATAAAGCAATTAATCACAACACTCCCCTCCCTCCTCACTCATGCTGGCTTTTTGCTCTCTTTCTCCCCTTCCAGCCACCTTGTTAGAGTCTCTGAAAAGAGGACACAGCAGCTGTGTGGCCCCCTATGATGCGATATTGTCGGCGTGCCATACTGGACGACGGCGGCCACGACGGCGACGACGACGGCGACGACGACGGCGACGACGACGACGGAGTTCAAGTAGTTACTACTGGACCCTGGGAAGGAATGCAAGGGTTCTAATTAGCAGCGCTACAGCTTGGCTGCACTACTTCTTATCCTGGAGAGGCCGATACTGATCACGCTTTCAAAGGACTGAAATGTCCGCTAGGCATGGGTGGCGAGAGTCAGAATGGTGTTTCTTTTTTTCACTCGACTGCAGAGTTTCCATTTCTATCGACCTCTTCGAGTCTGGCTTGGAAAGGCCCTTGTACGCTGCCAAGATCCAAATCCACGTAGACTTTCCATCCGGAGAATGGACTCAGGATATACATGATGCTTGCTGTGAAGACGACTTTGAGGTTTTTCTCGTCACAACAGCTCAGGAGGAGAATAGAGAGGGGGGGGGGAAGAGTAAAAAAACCCCAAGAAGAAGAGCCAACAATGCCCAGTTCTGGAGTATCATCTGCGGTCACATAACTTTGAGGATGGCTCGCTAAAACATACACAATTACATTCTGTGAGTGTGACATTCGCTGTTGTTCCTCCGCATGCTTTTGGCTTCCCGATTCTGCTGACCTCGGCCGTCATTTATCCCACGCGCGCGTGTGTCATCTTCAGGGAGGCGACGAATGACGGCGAGTTGAAGCTGCGGCTTTTGTTGTGTGTCACCTTAATATCATTGCCCCATGAGGGGAAGGCAGACGCACCCAGAGAATGGGGTGACCCCAGCCCCAAAAAAAGGAGACGTTATTGATTGTTCTTTGAGAAAAGAGGGAGAGAATGGGTTTTCCACAACACGAACACGCGTACGAGCACGCACACCGGTCTTTTTTCGGCAAAGACGAAGTTACGCGACTTCGTGCGAATCGCGCAGAGCAAAAATCGCCTGCTATGAGAGAGGAAGCAATAACCTGTGTACTACCTATGCCGTTATAGATAGATAGGAAAGAAGAAGAAGAGTTTCTTGTGTGCGCTTGCTTTGCTGTCACGTCGCAAATAAATCACGTCTGACTCGCTCACTTACCTCGCTTCTGCATGAATGCGAAGAGATCGTCAAGGAATTCCTTTCTCTTAGGCTCGTCAGACAACTCATAAAGCTGCAAAAAGGGAGAGAAAAGGAGCAGATCAGTATCTGATGAATAAGGCACGGACTTGTCCTAGATATGAGACTCGGGTCATGCACGATATTCGACTCACTCGGTCGGAGGAGCTCATGAAAAATTCTCATCAACACCTAATGAAAGCGCCGGCCTCAGAGTCCGGATCGGCCGGGGCACAAGCCAAATTATAAAAAGAGGGGGTTTTTGTCGTGAAAAATGACTGGGCGGAAATCAACTCGTTGAGGCCAAAGAAGAGAGAAGAACCGAGGCCGCTTCGTCCACTGGATCGAGCCGGAGCCATTGATATTCATTGAGTGGAATCTGTTTAACGTCGCCCTCTCCACTTCTTGAGCGCCTCAAGACGAGTGGAGAGATATTCTATTCGTGATTAGGCTAAAGTGTGGACGGATGTAGCTGCTTAGGGCGGAATTACTTTGCCATCAACTTCATGTCAGGGAGCTCTCAGAATGTGAACGACGTCGTATCATTATTACCGCTCCTATTAGTCGATCCGCTTGTCAGGGTCTCTTCCTCGGGGTCAACCCTGCGGGCGGCGGGCATCCCTTTCCGGGCCGCGATGGGGTGACCCCTGTCGTCCTCCTCCGGATGGGTTGCCGAGGGCCGGGTGAGGAAGAAGAAGGAAGGGGAGGGGGAAAGGGTGATGTGAAGAGGGGCGGGCCCTGACCCCGACACCAAGCCAAGATTTATCCAAATCGGTACTGGAGGAGAGGCGTGCCGGATAGGCAGACAGACAGGTACACAGCGTGCAGGTACGAGATGCACCGCGGAAAGAGGTCATGTCTCTTGGTAGGGACATGACAAACTCTCTCTTTGCACGATCATGCTCCACTCTTTGGCAGCCTCATTTGAATGATAAAAAGGGCTCTCCTCTCTCGTTCGTTTGCTGTCATGGCCGATTAAGCAGAGATTATTCCGAGCCGCCGCACTCAGTATGAACCATGTGTTGATCCTTCTTCCTCCTGCCCCCTTTTTTTCTATCGTCCCAAAGCCATAATCTGATAGAGAGACCCCGTTTAATATATCCAGCACAGAGCTTAATTCTGGGATGTAATTTCATCCACTCTTTCTTTGCGTGCACGCATTATAAGCGCTTCTGCCGCTGCCATATTTGATACGCCCAAGAAGCCCCACAAAACACGCATCCGTCGTCTCTTTCTCTCTCCCCCCGCATTATATGGCGGTTAAACTCACTCAGTCTGTTATACTCATCTTTCCTTTCATCCAGGCACGAAGCGCCCCTTCTTTCTCGCGTGTATGAGCGCAAACAGCCTCACGCACTTTCATTGGCCCATTCTCGAGCTGCTGCGGCGGCCGCAGCCGACGTGGCCGTCGTCGGCGTCGTCGACGACGACGACGACGACGACGACGCTGCTGTCAGCTTGATTTGGGCCGATTATTATGATCGCCCAGCAGGCGGCGGCCGAGACCCCGGAGGTGGACGAGGAGGCACGCATACAGGCAGGGCAGACGGGCAGACAGGCAGAGAAGAGGCCGGGCGTGCGTCCGTGCGTGCGTCCGTGCGTGCGTCCATGAGTGCGTGCGTGCTGGAGTACAGGTAGAGGAGGGAGAAAACGAGGCTTGATATCATCCGCCCATAGAGAGGGGCGATATCACAAAGAGGCGGTCCCTCCTCTACGTGTTTGCCTTTCTCCGCTCGCCCTCGGCCGCTCTGCTGCGAATCGTTTTGATCCAGCTCGCCGATAAAAAGGGAAAGGCGGCGTCCGCACTTTTGATTGGGTAGGTGGAACAACCGCTGTTGTGGGGGCTTGAGAAAAAGAACTTTTCTTGTTGCTGGAGCTTCCCTGATACATTGTTCCTCAGCGAGGAGAAGGAGAAAAATGAGGTGCCGAAGGGGGCCAGGAAGCAGGCATATTTTCATCACCAGTTTTCCCGGGGGCATCTTCGAGGCGTCCTCATCCCTCCTTCCCCCCCCCCCTGCCATTAGAAGACATTCGCATTGTTGACGCTCGGAGCAAGAAAAACTTTAGCATCGCCTCTCTCAGCCTCCAGAAGTCGTAGAAAGGAGAATAACGAACGGAGGAGCAAAAAACCGCGGGGTGTCTACGTATGAGGCGAAATCCCCCGGGCGCAGGCAGTTTGTTTTGCAGAGGGACTTTTTTCCTCTCTCGTCGTCAAAATGATGTTTTCTTGCGCGTCCGCATTGCCCGAAACCTTCTCTATTCTGCTGCTGCTTTGATGTAATTTATCTCTGCTCCTTCGTGCAAAAAAAAAACACCCTGCTACTACTACAGTGCTACTATTGTACATCTTATGCTGCCTTCACTTAGTCTCTCTCTTTCTACCTGCCAAACATTGTCCGTTGCTGCCAGTGGTCTTTGTTTTTTGCCTGCTGCATCTGTTGAAACGAACAAGAGAGAGAAATAAACGACGACGTTGAAAACGTCTCTCGTGATCCACCCAATTCCAGGAGTGCCACAGCCGGCGGTGCTCCCCAGCCACGGACGTGCACGCGTCCATGAAGTGGCACGGCTCTGACAAGTACCGGAGAGACATCCTTTGGGCCGGACCCAATGCCGCGAACGCACTCGACCGTGAGGGCCAACATGTCCCAAGTCCCCCAAATGTGCAGTATCTTTCAGCCGTTGCAGGATGAAATTAGACTGGCGAATCTAGCGGGGTTTTTTTCCTTTTCTTTTCCTTTTCTTTGCGTCCTCAAGGATTTCCCCGCCAAGGTGAGGAGAGAATGCGACAAAGCCAAACAAATGTGGAATCACCTGGGCTGTCCTGAATTAGGTCTAAGCTGCCGCCCAAACGGTTTTGTGTGTGTGTGTGGGGGGGGGGGGGGAATGCAGAGCCATTAATTACGCGCCGGTTTTTCGCCAGCCCTTGATTCTATTGATTGAGAGCGCCCAAAGAAAAAGCCTGAAGAAAAAAGTTTTCTTTGGGTGCTTTTTTTCTCTCTCATCAACGATTTTCGGGCAGCAGTTTTTTCTTTGAAAGAAAGAAAGAAGCAGCTCTCTTTTTGAGGCCGGGCTTTGGGACAAACAGCAACGCATTAGTCGCAAATCGCTCCCTTTCGGATTCTCTTTTGGGCGCTGCTTTTCCTCATTTCTCGGGTTTCATCTGGGTCAGCAATCTACGGCGATCATCTCGCCCCAATGATTAAGTGAAAACGAGGTTCCTCCCTTTTTTGGGCAGTAGGACTCAAAAAAAAAGAAAGAAACAGACCGTAAAGAAGCAAAAGAAAAAAAAGAAAAAAAAGCTGCTAGCTGGACGTAACCGAAAGGGAGCAAATAATCCGGCTTTCGCAATCTTAAACTGCAGGATACACGCACGTGTCCTGAGTTAAGACTGTGTGTGTGAGTGATAAAGAAGCTGCTCGTCACCCCTTTGACACGCCACTGGTGCTGAGTTCTGCTCGTCCCCACGGGCTCTCCCTCCCCGCGCGCCGCGCGCTCTCTACGACTCACACTGTATGCAGTGTACAGTCAGAATTCCTTTTAATCCCGTCGGGATCCCTACTGTCTATGCGCTGTCCAAATATAGCGGGGGAAAAACTTCTTGTTCCTCTTCCCTGCCAGATTAAGCCCGGGAAATCTGGGAATGATCCCAAAAGAGCTTTGCTCGGAAGAAGAAAAGAGAGGGTTAGCAGGACAAGCGTGTAGTGGACACGTAGCCAGCCCATCAATGTGTACAAGAGTAGCAGTGAAAAGTTCCATACGAAACGTAATGGCTTCTCTTCGGCTTAGATGGATTCCCTAATGGAATGGAGAGAGGAAGGAAGGAAGCAGAGAGAAAAAACCCTTCTCTGACCTGCATCAACTTAGAGGAACTCGCGCAAAGGGAGGAGAAAGCTTTTCTTAGACCAGCAGATAGACGTCCAACATTGTAAGGGATTCTCCAGAGTATATACAAGTCTGTCCGTCAGGGTGCCAGAAAAACCCACCCTTGGCGGGCCTGACGCACCTCGACCAAGCCTGACGCTCCGGGATCTGCTTCCACCAGGACTTGGACGTCGCCATGGAGTCCCACGGCGGTAGCTTGGCTGGCCCCTCTCTTGTCATGCTACCTGCGATCAGGCAAATTCCTCTCTCACTCCCCTGACTGACAAAAATCGCACGGTCGGGAAGAAAAGCGCCAGAGGCAATTAGGGGGGCCCCTTTTGCTTCTCCAACGAGAATTTTTCTGCTAATGGTCTCGCTCTTTCGGTTTTGCAGGCCCGGAGTAACGAGGCAGACGAGGCATGCAAGCAACGACCGATTGATATTCAAATCACGTTACAGACGGCAGTAAAAACGCACGTCTCCCTGCCTTCCTGCCTGGCCGCTGCCTGGCCGCTGCCTGGCCCGCCTCCTCGCCCACCTCCTAGCCCGCCTCCTCGCCCGCCTCCGCCACGGTCTCCTCCGCCCGCGATATGTGAAAATCCGCAAGAATGCGTGTACCCGCGCGATTTTATTTCTCAATTTGGCTCTTTCCAACAGCTTACGTACAGCAGCAGACCAGGTTTTTTGCGGTGGCAAAAATTTCGCTACTCGAAATTTTCGTTCGCCTTTTTTTTGCAGCCTTTTCTCTCTGTGTGTCGCTTGACAATGCAGTTAGAATCACCTTTCATTCCTGGAGCGAAAACAAAACAACAAAAAGTAACCATGAAATCATTTCCATGACTGTTACGAACAGAAAGGCCAAGACTAATCCCAAGCATGGCATCAATTATTCTAGCGAAGAATGCGTGCGAGCGCGGAATGCGCTTAATCTGCGTCTCATGTACACACGCGCTCGGATACTCGAATAAGCGGATTATAACCATTGACAAAGTGATGCCTTCTCTCTCTGATCTGACCTCCTTGCCCGCCTCTGTCTGTCTCCGGAGACCCGGAGAGACTTACTTGTACGTGAAGGAATCCCGGCCTCCTCCGGTGATCCTCTGATTGCAATGATGGGCGCGTGCTCACACGATTAATCCAACATGGGCGATTTTCGCGCAAAAGAATCTTCTGCATCTCCTCTTCCAGATTTTGCTCGTGATGGATTTATGGCCGAGATTACACTGATTGCCAGGTGAGCAAAGCAACTCGTTCATGCACGGAGGAAACCTTAGTCAACTCCTCCAAGGGGCAGAGCAAGATGTTGGAGTTCATTTGTTCCTATTTGTCTTTCTGCTCGCGTCATTAGAATTTGTAATTGGACCTTAGATGTGAAAGCAAAAAAAAGGAGGCAGAACAACCCAGGTGAAAAAGAAGGAGACACGATCGTACACCCCCCCCCCCCCCCACACCCCCAAACCCAAAAAAAAAAAAAAAAAAAAACAAAGAACACCCAACCAAACAAAAA
>JAAUXU010000753.1_pt1 | contig 47049 bp, 42 predicted proteins | sample 7278151 | NCBI WGS metagenome assembly JAAUXU01 (sample SAMN14350113, study PRJNA611818) | marine sediment metagenome | isolation source: surface marine sediment (1.8m) | place: French Polynesia: Moorea | collected 2018-08
CCTTGCAGGTTCCTGCACTGCTGTCCTTCTATTTTGGGGCTCTCCCACGCCAGTATCATGGAAGACTTCGGGAATGCCTTTGCACGAGCTCCCCCCCCCCCCCCCCTGGTCTGACCACATGGAAAAATCCATTACATGAAGATTGGTCGAGGATGGCGACCAAGACCCATGGCGGCAATTTCAAATCGTGCAGCAGCACTTACTGGCCGCCCTGTATCCGTCGGCAACCGCCTCGAATTAGTCAGTCTCCCTCACTGTTCTCAGTTGGATTAAATTGTTTTTAGCCCATCTCAATTTCGTCCTGCCCATTATTGTGACTGACAAGTTTGGGGTCCATGCAAATGCACCTCTGACTGCGCGCGGCAATTAACTTTGAGGCGGGCCGCTTGACGGACAGCTGCAGTGAAGAAAATCACGGCTCTGCCCCCCACTTTTAGTACGTCCGTACACACACACACACCGGCGATCGATTGATCTCATGATAACTAGGAAGTGGCAGGAAGGTGGTCTCCTCACTTCTCAGCTTGAGACTGATTGAAATGTTATAGAGAGAGAGAGAGAGCAAAAGCCGCTGGATTTTTTGCGCGCCGCTCCACTTTTAACGTCGATCATGATCCGTTTAAAGTCGTCAGTGCTAACCTGTTCTGGCATTCTACAGGTAGGCACAGCTCAAAAGGAGACGCAAAGGAAATGTAATTGATGCATAGACTTCCACTTTACTTGTCCGTGGGCGGTGGACCATAAGATATAGTGCGCTTATATACTTAATACTACACATGTGAGTAGGGAAGAGTGTGCAAGAACTCCTGGGGAATGGCAGCTGCTTGGGGGAGGGGGGGGGCTCGTGGAGGATCTCACGCTGTGGGTTTTGATTGTTCTCTACAAAGAAATCATCAAAAAATTGGGTCGCTGTGGAGGAAAATTGTCGGGATCGCAGCGGCTCAAGGGAATCACTCTATCAAAAGTGACGTTAATAGAACAGGAAGGGGTGCACCGGTCACCCCCACCCCCGCCCCACTTCTTCCCACCCAGTCAGTACGTTTGAAAAGTCAACTGGTTACTGCCACATTTATGTAAACTACCCTCCAGATACACATGCCCTCACGATGGTCAGGAGCGTGGTCGGCATGTCCAATGACGACGACGTCTATTCAAAGGTACAGCAGTTCTTCTTTCTTTTTTTTTCTGTGTCGCCCAGATGACAAACGGATGTGACTGTCACTACAATCAGTCAAATAGCTCCTATCACGCACAGAGAACACAAGGAGCAATGCAGTAAATGCAGAATTTACAAGAGAGAGCGAGAGCGCAGCAGCATCAGCACGCAAGGACGAATGCTGCTCCATGTTCCTTTGTACGGTAGAAATTAATCTTTGGCATATGAGGACCGACGACGACTCTTACATGTATGAGGTTACGTATCGTACTGTGTGTATGTATGTGTGCGCACGTACAATGAGGAGAAATCTATGATATGATGGTCACGACTTATCATCCATCTGAAAAAGGGAGCGCACACACCAGCTACTTCCACAGGAATGCCAGAAGATATTTTCCATTTCAACAATCATCATGTCCATCGTTTATCATGCCATCATCATCATCATCTAGCAGAGAATTGTCGGTGATTCGTCCACTCAGAAAGAAAGAAAGAAAGAAAAACAGGCAAAAACGACTGCTTTAAGGAGAGATGATAAAAGGGGCAAAGTCACTCAAGGAGACTCCCTCGTGTGACGTCACACGACGTCCGATTAATATATCACACAAAAACCCTTCTTTTCGCCTTGAACAACCTTAAGAAAGTGAAAAGACTTGATAGAGTGCCGTAAATTAGTGTTGTTTGCTTCCTCATCTTCTAAGGGAGGAAACGCCAGTGGCGTTATCACACGACAACGTCTTAGAACAGAAGCGAGAATATTAATTAGTGGTAACAAAGTCAGTCGACTTCCTACCCACGTCAGGGAAGCCGTTACCTACGTACAACAGTTGGAGGCGGCCGCAGCAGCCGCAGCAGCCGCAGCAGCCGCAGCAGCCGCCAGCGTCGTCATGGCTCTGCGGCGCAGCCAGTCGACGCGCACCACGTTCAGCGAGTACGTGACGCGCCGGACCAAGTACCAGCGTCACCTGGGTCTACTCAACGTTGTGATCCTGCTTGGGGGACTCTGCATCATTTTCTGCGGCCTTGTCCTCAAGCTCACGTACTACATGGATCAGCTGGGATTCATCTCAGATTTCTTCTCGCTGCTCCCTCCGCTGTTGCTCATCGTGGGTGTCGTCACCTTTTTGGTCGCAGCCGCGGGCTTCATCTTCTCTGCGACAGAGAAGCGGGGATTCATACTGGCGTACGCCCTTCTTACGGCTGTGACTGCCTTGGCTCAGATAGGCTCCATATTTGTGGCAATGGAGGCGCGCAGCGACATCACCGGCCCCACCTTCAGCACCGCGTCGGCCATCATCAACTATGAGAAAAGCGCCGCTGTCCGCGCCCGCTGGGACCTTCTGCAATCCCGCCTGCGCTGTTGCGGCGCCCACTCCTACACCGAGTATGCCAACGTGGTGACGGAGCGCTTCAAGTGCGTGCCTGACACGTGCTGCTTCAACTACAGGAGGGGCAGCAAGGGCAGTCCCGCCATCAGCTGCAGGGACACCCTACGCGCGGGAGCCGCCGAGGCGGCGAAGCTCAGCAGCGGCAGCGCACCGCCCAACTGCCCATTGGAGACCGAGGTCGTCAAACATGTTTACGTGCGCGGCTGCCTCGACATCTTGCGAGGAATGTACCTGCAGGATCTGGTGACATCCATGCTCGTCTATGGCGTGGCCGGCACAGTCTTCTCCCTCGTGGAGTTGACGGCCGTGTTCCTGGCCTTCGCGTACGCCGCGCAGATCAGCAGGAGGACCAAGAGAAAACTGGAGCAGCAGCACACCTGGCTGCCCGGAGAAGACCTCACTGCTGGCGGCGAAGGCTCCAACAACAACACACTGAGCATGGACCACTATGCTGAGGTCGGGGCAGCGAATTAGACGCAAGCTGGGCGAACAACTTTGTCGTGTGTGTGCGTGTAGCGTATCCGTGGCCTGTGGTGCGCGTGTGTACAGTTGTATTATTAGGTTGTACGTGCTTACGTACGTAAAGAGGGCGCCGCGTGATTAACCACCCTGATTCAAATCAGTCGCCGCTCTGAAAATATAACATCCATCATCGCGGCATTTTGTGCTGCCGAGACAGCAACAAAACCGGCCTTTCCTTCTTCAGTCGTACCATGCTTGTCCTCTCACTCTGCCACATAATGCCGACGACCAATGGAAACGAGCGCCATCCAAAAAATCTTCCACAGATGCTATCAACAGACTTTAATTGACAGAATTCTTGACGCTGTCTGCCGAATACGTAATGGTGGTTGTTGTTATGCCCGGAAAAAGTGGATGAAGGCCTCGCTGCCTGGGCCGCTGGCTGGGCCGGCTGGGCGGGCTTTTTCCACCAAATTCCTCCAGTACTCCCATGTGGCGCTTTATTATCACCAGGAGGTCAGGCATGCGTGGGCCCACGTCTAGATTGATGATTTATCGACACGCTTAGTGCGTATTTGTAGGCAGGAAAAAGCCCATAGGTGCAGTGACACCATTGTCTCCTGACTTACATCATTTTCGCCGTAACAGAAACGTCATTTTCGTGTGGATGGAAGTATTGGGAAGAGTCGGTCTTCTTCGATCTTCACGACCACCGGCCCTGGAGAGCGCTTGGCAAGGGATTTGGGTCAATTGATTCTCTGCTTATAAAAGACCTGCTGCATCAGCTGCTGCTGCCTTCGAAAGGCAGGCGCACTCGCGTAGCGTCAGGGCCGGGCAGGAAGCCCAACTCCCGCTCGCTGTCATGACCCAGGGTGAGCACGACGACGACGACGACGAAGAAGAAGAAGAAGAAGAAGAAGTCTTTTTCTTCTTTACCACCTCGCATCACGTGCATACATAGACAAGTTCCTTTATGTTCTCGGTTACAAGGAAATACGGAGAAGAAGAAGGCGGTAATTAATTGCCATTCGCGGCTTCCCGACGCAACTTTCCCCCTTCTTCCCCGCGCCCTGAATGACATCTGTCTGGATCGCCTCTTCCGTCCGCCTGGTCCGCCTCGTCGGCCTCGTCCGCCTGGTCCGCCTCGTCCGCCTCGTCCGCCTCCTGCGCCTTCTTCTACCAACTACTCACATGATCACATCCCAACTCACTCTAAGAAAACACGTTCCACCATCATAGAACTAATTGGAGACCATTTACCAGCAGCCAAACCTGGCAGCAGTCGTTGAATGAGAAGGAGGAGAGCCTCAGCCTATGGTGCACTGAGCGGCGGACGTGCATGTATGAAGTACGCACGTATTCAGCCGCCACAGCAGCCCGCAGCAGCCGCCGCAGCAGTATATGAGCATTTAGGCGGCTATCTCAATTAACAACAGCGGACGGCAGACGGAGAACGAGCGACCTGCGTGGTTCAGGCAAAAAATGGGCGCGCGCAGCGACGGCGGCCGCGGCTTCGGCGACTGTGGAGGCGACGGCGAAAGCTGCTGCTGCAGTCGCAGCCGCTGGCAGCTGCCTTCCAAGTCCCGGCGCGCCTTGTCCGCCGCGAACTCCGCCTCCTCCGCCACCGCCGCCCAATGAACGCCTCCCTATTCTGTCGAACGCCGTCGTCGCGGCCGCAGCCCAATGAGTGCGGTCCTATTCTATCCGCCGCCAGCGCCGCTGCCGTCGCCATGTTAATGGGGCTCATTTGGGCTGCCAGGGAAGAAGCAGACAGAGCAGAAATCAGGGCAGTTAGCGCCGCCGCCGCTGCCGCCGTGACTGCTGACGACGACGACGACGACGATGACGACGATGCTGCTGCTGCCGCTGGCCCCGACGCCGCATCTGGCGTCGTCACCGTCGTTGTCGCCGTCGCTGTGGCCGCCGCCGCCACGCACTCTCGTCCCCTCGCTCTCATCCGCCGCTGTTAGTCAAGATGGCAGAGAATCAAGAGAGCTCCATTAGCAGACATTAGTCGCGTTTTTGCCGCCCTCGCGCTAAGATCGACGCCCAGTCAGTGATAGCTTCTCTCTCACTTGGTGTGCACTTTTCTAAGAAATCTGGACCTGCAGTGGAACTTTTAAGTTTGACGATGCAATAAGAGGTGACAACAGAGTCTTCTGGAGCAACACACGTCACAGCACAAGGATCTAGTTCGGCGCTGTCGTCAGAAGAAGCATTAAAGAACGTCCGAACATAGCTCGCTTTTATTCTGGATGCTCCGAAATCATCACCTCTTTTCTCCTCTCTCCTGGGGAAGAAGAAGATGACTCTTGCCACCGAGACAATGTCTATCCTGCCTTCCTCTGCTGCCGCAATGTCAGCCGCCACCGCGAACAAGTCCGCCAAGTTGGGCTTCTCCATCGACTCCATCGTGGGCGGCGGAAGCGACCAGTTCGGACGCCACCGGGAATCCCTCAACGGTAACAGCAGCGGCACACCGACAGACCTGAGTGTCGGCAATAAGGACCGGCAAAGTTCCCCGATTGCAGTGCACAGACCGTTCTCGCCGCATTTTCCGCGGCGGCGACCTTCTTCTGAAGAAGGTAGCGGCGAGGCCAACAGCAACACTCGCCGCAGCCGCAGCCGCAGCCGCAGTCCCATCGAGGATGGGAGCAGTGATTGTGGCGGCAAGCAGGGGTTCTCTCCCTCGTCGCCTCATCGAGCATCGGGTTCGCCGCCGACTTCGCCTTCCCTCGTCAGACCAATCCCAACCTCGGCGGCGGCTGGTCTCCGAGAACTGCCCGGATTAGCGGGACTGCCTCTTCCGCAGTCATACCTGGACCACATTGCTAATCTGAAAGCTCTCTACGAGCGTAATGCAGCGGCAGCTGCGGCGGCAGCCGCTGCCGCCGCTACCTCAAGTCCACCCCTGGCGGCCTCCTCCCCGCCGGCCGCTTCTTCCGCGGCTACCACATCAACGACTGCACCCGCCGCGACGACGACTTCCACAACGACAGCGGCAAAGGCGGCGGTGGCGGCAGCGGCTCCTCCTCCTCCGGGATCAACAGCTCCTTCCGTCCACCCGCCGCCGCCGCCACCCCCACCCCCACCAGGTCTACCCCTGGGTCCACCCGGTCTGCCTCCCGGTCTGGGCCCACTGGGAGCCGCCAGTTTGCTAGGCCTCCCGCGGCCGCCGCACCTGCCGCCCATGTTCGGCGCTCCTGGGTCCGGCGTGCCGCCGCAGATTCCCCGCGAGTACCCGCTGTATCCCTGGTTCATCTCGAGGCATCGCTTTCCTGGAGGTGAGTCGAGCCCTATTGTTTTTTCCGCCCGATCTTCACTTTCCACCCGGAGAAAAGTTTGCGGTTTCTTCTCCCATTGATCGATACCTTTGGGAATTATGAGCGGCGCCGATTTCAACGGCCGAGACGAATCACCTCCATCTGTCACTTGGCCCTTTTAATGAGAACCGCGTCATTTTTCTCTAATCTTCCCTCAAAAAACTTCCTTCAGGCTGACTGCGTTGACCGCCGCTGGCAGCGCGAGCGAGTATTGCGGTAGCAGCCGCCGCCGTCGTCTGTCCGTCCAACAGCTACAACGTTGCACATCGATCGTACAAAAGCTCAGAAAGACACAGAGAGAATCATTGACCACGTCCGAGAGAGAGAGGCAGTTATTCATGATGTCTATCGCGGTCGCTTTTGTCTACTCGGACTACTACGGAGTCAAACAGTGTCCAAGTGTCCCCCTGCTCAGTTGGCACCTAAAAATCGTTGGTCCCCTTGGCCTCGCGTCATTTCACGTCAGTCCGGATGATTTTTCAAGGCGTCCCAACACTACCTAGACCTTTTTTAAGACTCTAAATTGTCACTTACGACTGCTTCTCCGCAATTATGTTGGTACACAACTATTCTGCATTAACTCGAGCCCCTGGAGGAGTTTCTTCTCCCTCTGTCCAAGTGCGCACGTCCAGCCAAGTTTGTTATTGAGCCGCCGCCGCCGCCGCCGCTGCCGCCGCCACCGCCGCCGCTTTTCCCGCTGTTAAGTTAACGAGAAACAAACACTTTTTTGGCCTCTGCCTCCTGCTGCGCTGCCCGCGCTAAATGGCTAAGTGCTCCTCTCTAAAGCTTTTATAACTAGCAAGTTTCTTTCTTTTCTCCGGCCGTATATATTTTCTCTCTGGCCGAGGTGTCTCAACCCCCCCTGAACACAACAAAGGTCGCAAAAGTCAATTTGTTTCCAATCTTTCGGAAAAATCACGCCAGACTTGAGGGGTGCAAAAAGAAGAGAAACTCCAGCTCTGTTGACCTCTAAAGCCTGACCAGAGAAATATTGAGCGCATGAGCGCACGATGGGTCTCGCTGCTCCTCTTTTCTCTCTCAGACATTAACAATGGAAGGAGTCTCTTTTTCTTACGTGTCCAGTCAGTACAGTCCGGGTTGGGCAGTCAAAGCCCCCCTGCTGTCGGGGCCACGTTTAGCAAATTGCCGTGAAAATTGTCAGGTCGAGCAAGATTGTTTCCCACACCAAGCAGGGGAAAAAAAGAGTCGGGGGGAAAAAATACTGCACCGGAGACGACGCACGAGACTTTTCTTGGCCTCAAGGAGTGGCTGAAGGCGCTATCGATGTCAGGACCTGAAGAAGGAAGGCTTTTTCACCTCGCCACCAAATTGAAATTTTACTCGCTCCTGTAAGTTTTGCGTGCGCGCTCTTCTTTTCTTCCACGGGTTCCCCCCCTTTGAGGCAGCTCCTGACCCACTAGGACTACTTTTTACAGCACTTAGAGTTGCTGGTGCGGTAGCCGAGGTAGCAGCAGCAGCTCAAGACGAAGAGAGACCTTCGGTCACTTCGGTCGCTGCTGCTACCTTTAGCCACAAGTTAATTGGACATGCTCAATTTCCTGTCTCTCAACAGTTGGACCTTTGACCGGCAAATTAAAATTCACAATTTATTACGGCGACTGCCGCCAATGACTTCCAGAGCGCCACCTGCGCGGTCGCCATCGCCGCAGTCGGCCTGGTCGAGGAGGAGGATCACACTCACAGAAAGCTCGCCCTGAGGCTAAATCCTCTCTGATATAGGGTGCGCTTGCAAGCGACAATTTCTTGGTGCTTGGTTATTTCCCTGGCTGCTGGCTCAAGTGTGTGCGTGCGTGTGTGTACCGAGTAGCAGCCGTCAGCCAAAAAGAATGAAAAGGGCGGGAAAAAGGGGATGTGCAAACGCGGCCTAATTCTCTTCCTTGGCCGAGAATTGACCTTGGAACCTGACCCCACACTTCCAGACTCAATTTGCTCCAATTGAATCCGGATGGTCTATATGTACGTAGCAGAAATGGGAAATAAATTAATCTCCAGCCTCCAGACGAAGTTAAGGCCGTCGTCGTCGTCGTCCCTCATGGTGCCGCCGCAGCTGCAGCTGCTGCTGCCGCCACCGCCACCGCCGCCACCGCTGCCCGCCGGTTAATTCCAAATTGCATGTCAAAAGCACGACAGAAATCGGCTAAATCTCGCCAGCCTGGCAATTTGTCAATCTCCTGGAGCCCCAGCTAGTTAGCGCTGCTCACTCTTCCTCCTCCAGCCTCCCCCCCCTGTTTGGGGCCCCCGGTCTGTTAGCATGAGTTAAACGATGGTCTCACGCTAGCGAAGAGCATGGAAGCAGCTCCTCCTCAAGCAGCAAATTTATGCCTAAATAATAGGCTCGTCAAGTGAAGTACTATACAAATAGCGGCCGCATTGTGTGCCAATGAGGTCTTTTGAGGCGGGAAAATGTCACCCCCCTCCCCTCCGCCCCTCCACAGGCTGTCAGAAGCGTACGGGGTATCCTGGACAATCCGGACAAGGTATCTCTGGGACCAAGTGTTGTAACCACCTAGAGTTGATGACAGATCAATGTTGTGTAGTTTACGACTGACACCCCCCTCTAATGTCAATGCTCAAAACGTTTGGAGCAGGAGCTTACAGCACTCTGAACTTTTGTCCGTGCTCGTCTGGGCCACCCCGTACCCCTGCTCGCAGCACTTGTGAGGCTTGAGAGAGCTTTTCTTCTTACTCTTCCCCTCTATGTAGTGGGACGATTTGAGTAATTCTCTTGAGAACGCATTCCATTGGCTGTTAGCGTTAATGCAACATTTCACGCCCGGGCGTCACGGATTAAACGGGCGAGACCGAAGCCTCGGCAAAGTCAGCAACAGCACCAGAGGTAATTTGAAGCCCCCCCCCTACACTTTTGAGAGCACGACGACGACGGCGGCGGCGGTGGCGGCGGTGACGGTGACGACGACGACGACGACGACGACGACGTCTCAACTCTTTTTCTCTCTCTCTCTCTCTCTCTCCCCCCTACTCTAAAGTGAGATGGGATGTCCGCTCTTTTCTCTCTTGCTTGCGCCGACCGCTGTCACACAACGACCATTTCAGCCGCCCCGTTTTTGACTTCACTAGAATCCAGTTACAGCTCTATTTGGATCTGTAAGGCTTCGCAGACGACGCCATATGTGGGAGTCAGGGCGGACTTGCGCCCCTGTACTATATGTTTGCTTTTAATGCATCGCTGTCTTCACACACACGCACAAATGTGTCGAGTTTTTCCCCCAGGAAAGTGTAGTTTTGGAACCTGTTGGGGTCTCTCCGAGGTCACTGTTACATCGGAAAGTGAAAAAAAAAACTAACCTGGCCCCCAGCGGTCGGCCAATTATTCTCAGATCTGATACAAGAGAGAGAATAGCAGCAGTTAATATTTTCGGCGTGTGTGCAGCCAGGGAAGAAGGAGAATAATGGCCCTATTTCAATAACACATTGCTTATTGAGCGCGGGGCCAGGCCCAAAGTCACTACGTAGGCGTCCCCTTATGTACTGCGGAAGGCAATCATAACATGGTGAACGGCCCTTAAATCTTTGGGCAGCAGCAGCAGCAGCTTCGACCCGAGCGCCTTCTTCGTCTTCTTCATGATTTTGGTGAATGCAGTTGATTTTTATGCAGTTAAGAGCTAAAATCGTAGGAGGTTATGAGGCAATATGATAGCTTTTTTGTGACGCTAGTGAATGTTTTGGAAGCTGCTTCATCTCCGAAAGCCATTAAATTCATAATGCCGACATTTTGCTACCTACTTCATAACTAGTAGAACTCGAAACATTAGGTGAAGATCTCCAGCAGTTGAGGCGAAAAACAGTGCATCTTGGCTTCTTGACTTTCACTTACATATGGAAAGTTTGTTGCCCTTTTTTTCCCCTACCTTTTTCACTGTTGTCAGCTCTGCCATTTCTTCAATAATTATTTTGCAGGCTTTCACCTGAAATTCCGAAGTCTATTCATAACCTTGGCTTCTTTTGTCCATTTGTCTAACTTTCCGTACTCTTTATCCAGTGGAATCATCTACAGGGAGTGGTTTAGGAAGCAGAGAGTCATGATGTGGCAGAGAATAAATTATTCAGGAGATCCAATTGAGACATTAGCAGGAAAACAGACAGGATGCAGAAATCATTACCGCGCGACAGGAGAGAGTCTCTCGTGCATGGAAGGAATGCATAATAAACATATGGACTCGACGATAAAAATCTTTTTATTCCCCCCCCCTCCCCAGCTTCTGTGTGCACGCGTGTCAGAGTCTAAACATACTCTGCAATCGTGAAATCAGCAGTCATAACTTTTTTTCATGTGTTTAAATCCATGGGCTTAAAATGGGGGTTGGTCGACAATGTACCAACTGTACTACGTACGTACGAAACAGCGGCTGCATTTGTCGATATGTCACCATTGTCGAAAACTTTCATCAGTGTTGACACACGTGCCACGAATGAATGTGCCAATTTTTTTCTCTCTCTGGTTCCAGGACCGCACCTTCCCGAGTTCCTGCTGCCGTTCCGCAAGCCAAAGAGGATCCGCACTGCCTTCAGCCCTAGTCAGTTGTTGAAGTTGGAGCAAGCGTTCGAGAAGAACCAGTACGTCGTGGGGGCGGAGAGGAAGGAGCTGGCAAAGTCACTCAACTTGTCAGAGACACAGGTAAATTGTGCGAGTTTGCGCTCGTCACACGACCGTCACACGACCGTCACACGACCGTCATACGACCGCCATACGACTGTCTCCACCTGCGCAGTGTGGCTCTCTGAACCTCCACGCACAAAGGTTGGGCTTCTGAGCCACACTGTAGCTGAACGTTGGTGGAGCCTTTAAGCTTCGTCATCGAGAACGAGAGGGAGAGAGAGAAAATGGAGATCTTGTTGAGGGTAATTTGATCTGCCTGTGCACCAGTGTGCAGAACGCGCCTTGCATGCCCAAAAAAGTGATAAGAAAGTGTCAGCTGCTGCGAACAGCCAGAAATTGGGCACACCTAATGGCTCTTCTCGGGCTTAAACGTCACTGACCACTGGAGCAGCATCAGCAGCGGGAGCAGCAACATGATTAGTGCGGGCGGGGTCTGCGAAACGGCCAACGGTCGGTCGACACCCGAATCATTCAACAATTGCTTCTAATTATGCCTTTATCTCGAATTTATGTCTGTAGCTATACTCAGACCACGACCTGTTTCTGGTGGAATTCGATCGACATTCGAGCTCCCCCCTCCCAGCATTTTTTTTCCATGTGGGAGAGATAGACGCTACAGGGCGGGCACGAAACCCTCACCTCAGGGGATACCTAAAACTGTATGTCTTATAGCCATAATACATAGGGTTAGACGTGGTAAGAGCTGCGAAATCTACGAGCCATGAGCCACCCGGTTACAGGGGTGGCCCCAGTGACTTTCCAAGTCCACGACTGCTCTTTCCAACCGACTGGAGTGAACAATTGTAAAGCTTGGAGTTTTATGCGTCAATGAGCAAAGCTCCCCTGCAAAGTGTTGACAATAGCAGACCATGGAATTTTACGTCATCATGGACAAAAATGGGGGTTTCCACGGATTTTGAGCTGTACCCAAGGTTGTTGGTGTTTATGGCCACCCTGTGGAAGAGGAGACTGTACTGTGCCCTCCCCCCCTTTCAGTTGGACTTCCTCGAGCTGACTCCGAAAAGTTGGACCTGAGTCACACATCATTCGTGACATTCATAGCACGCGTGATCTTGTCTGGCAGAGGAAAACCTCAACCCTGTCTGTGCCTCCTCCTTAATCAGCGTCTTGCCTGCTGCTCATTAACTGTGGTAAAGAATCGCTTAGAAGAAAAAAAGAAAAGAAAATTCACTGCCAGAGCCGCTTACGCGCGAAAAAGCCCTCCTTTCAAGCCTCATCAAGTCATCAAAGTGGCGTCTGGGGCATACATTTCCCCATATTCCGTCGGTCCGTGCGTCCGTCGGTTCGTCCGCCGGCCCCGCCGGCCCCGCCGGCCGCAGCAGCGCTGCAGAGCGCAGCCCCCATACCGTTCCTGGCATGGGGCCGCTATCCGTCATCTGCAGCGGCATTAATTAATGCAACGTTGCTTATCGTACTTAATATTCAGCCGGGGTCATTAATTCTACGTCCGACATCAAATTAAGCCATTGCGTGCGTGCAGAATAGGGAGGAGGAGGAGGAGGAGGAGAAGGAGAAGGGGCAGGAGGACGAGGAGCAGGACGACGACGACGACGACGACGACGACGACGTCCAGCGGCAGGAGAACCTGCTCTGGTGTTTGGTTTCTGCAAAGCCAGTCTGTGCATATAAAAAAATAAGGTGCTGTCGTTTGCTTGAAGAAAATGCCACCAATCCCGTTTTGTGACTTTAGGACCTCCTTTACTTCCTTTTAGGATTGCACCTTCGTCCTTACAGGGTAGACCTCGTAGATTTGCAAGAGGCAGGAAACTGACATGGGCGGGTTGCGGATCCCTTTGGTCCACCCTGTATCTGGCGATCTCTTTCCGTGATACCGTTTTCTGCAAGTCTGCATAAGCACGCAAATTTCCCCCCAAATTACTGCGCAGGAGAAACGCTAATGATCAATCTAAGAGAGACTTTAACTCCACACACGATACCAGAGAGAGAGAGAGAGAGAAAAAAAAGATTCTTTTGCAGAAAAGAGCTTAAAAAGCGATGCACACACGCACCTCCCTGCCTTTTTTTAGAGGGAGGCTGGGAAAACGATGATAATGCTTATTATTGCCTGCCTGTCTAGCTTTATATATAAAGGAGGGTCTCGTGTGAGGAGAAGGGGGGAGGAAAAACTACATTGTATGGCAGAAGCAGGTTTTTGATGTCCGTAATTGAATGGCTCTGCCCTGAGCTCTTTCTTCTCATGCCACGCCATGGCTTCAAAAAAAAAAAGAGGGATGCTGCCTGGCGACCCTACCTTTAGCTTCTACAAAAGAGGCTTGTTTAAAGGCAAATTAAATGCCCCAATTTTGGTCTTTTTTACCTGGTCTTCTTGGCAGCCTCTTTTTTTTTGTTCAGCCTAGAGCTATCCAGGAATGTGGTGGCAGGCTCAGGAATAATTAACCAATTACGCCAATTTGCCTCGATCATTACATGCAATCGCCTACGAAAAAAAATTGTCTTTATAGTGTAGCAACTGGATAACCAGGGCGTTCCAGCCTCTTCCGTGGGCTGTAACGGAGCTGTCCATCAAGCACTGCTCTCAAATTGTTGCGTGCACGCATTGAAAAAACAAACAATTTGTGGTGAATTAAATCAACCAAGGACCTCTTTGACGTGGAAAATTTGGTCTAGGAGACTGTAACAAGCCCTGACTGACCTGGCCTCTCCTCCTCAGTGGGCGGTAGGACCAGAAGTATTTTTATGGAACGAGAACATTTTTTTCATGGGAAATTTCTCTCTTTTTCAAAAAAAAGACGTTGTATTGCTTTGGATTTCGGTTCAGCGTTGTCGTATCCGACAGCAGCTAACACAGGAGATGACAAAGAGAAGAAGGAAGAACTTGAAAAAAAAAATTTCCCCAATTTCTAAACAGTAGAGGCAACCGATAGCATCACTCCGAGGGGGGAAAAGAAGAAAAGAAGTCACCCTGATTTGAAATTCCATAGACAGAAGAGAGAGATTTTTTTCCCCTCCTCCTCCTCCGGCTGCTACAGCTTCAGGTCCTTTGATGCGTGATGATGAAGTGACGCTGCGCAGTCCAAACGTTGCTCATACATGCGCACACGCATCATAGAACCCGTAAAAGGCGTCACCGCCGCCTCTAAACCGAATTATCCGTACCAAATCTGGCGGGGTTGGAGGGGAGGGGGGGGGGGTTAAGAGACGACGAACGAGCGATGATCTGGCTGAACGACACCCCCCTCTTCTCCTCCTCCCTCTCCCCCTCCCCCTCTGCAGGGGGATTATGCGACCCGTAATCCCCCCTATAATGCCTGCTGCCGCTCGCCCATTGGCTCGCAGTTGTATCGGGACGTGTGAGCTCGATTATGAACGACACTGTTTGCCGGGGATTCTCGCCTCTGTCCGTGCACACTGTGTGTGTGTGTGTGCGTGTGTGTGTGTACGTATGTGTACAGACAGCGTCTGCGAAGGCGTTGCCTTCTGCTCTCATGCAATGCGTTCAATTCAGATCTGATCATGAGAGGGGCGGTGGGGCGAACGACGATAGAATGTTAATGGTAGCGGTTCCCAAAATGTTTCTTTCCTCTTTTTTTTTCTTTCTTTGTAGGCAATTTATTCTTAGAGTCACGTCATAACTTTCTTACGATTTACACTTTTACGACACATCAGCGGTCTCAATTGCAGCGCTTTCCCCTGAAACAGCTTCAACGTACTACATTGTCAAGCTTCTGCGCTAGATCGATACCGTGCGTGTAATGAAAACAGCGTTGATATCAGACCTCTTTGCATTCTGCGCACACGCTCGAACGTCTGTCTCTGATTGGACGCATTCAACTCTTTTTTTTCTTCTCTGGCAAGCGGCAGATGGAGGAAGGACCTCGTCCTCAAGCAGCCCCAAAGGCCGCCATTTGCCATTAATCCGTGCCCTATGAGACACTGTTTGAGAGCTTCTTCCAAGCGCCCCCCAAAAAAGAACGAGAGCCTTTTTTTTGCTCGGAGCAGAAGACAAATTCCGTGAGATAAGACCTGACCTTGTCAATCGGTGTCAATTTGGTCGCAATTTATTGTCTGCCCAGCATTTTTGTGGCTTTTTTCCCTTCCCCCTGCTCGCTCAGGTCTGGAAGCTTGTTAAGAGGAATTACTTTATCGCTGTGAGCCCATCACCTCCGGTGCCTGTGGGCTCACTGACTATGCTTGTTATGTGGCCAGCTCGCCAGCCACCCCAGCCGTCACCCTGCAGCACCAGCGCCTGGCAGGAGAGGACCTGTAAACAATGGGTGTAGAAGAGTCTGTCCCCTGTCCGTTTCGTTAGTCCAGCTCGTCTGTCTTCTCTTCCACAGATTGCATGAGTGCAGTTGCATATGCAAACGATGCCTTCAGAGACTTGAGCACTTTTTTCTTGCTGTGTAGAGGGAGGCAGGACCTTTGATTTTGACCGAGCAAGAGATTTCGCAAGCCTGATTACAAATCTTATTTTTTGCTTGCTTGCAGTAGAAATTCCCTACGCGCGCGCACACGCACACACACAAATTTTTATGCAGTCTTCTTATGGGAGTTGTGACATTAATCCCACATATGACATACGCATCCGCCCCACCAAGCGCTGACATTTCGTCGGCAGAGAACATTTACCTGATTTTCCCACATGTTTAAACGATGTTGTCGTTCGGGATACTGCGCATGTGCTCGTTGACCTGGGGGACTTTATTAATGACTTTTCAAATGTCTATCAGTCATTGCTCAGTCCCGAGATCCAGTTGACGGTAAGTTTGCGAGGAGCGAGCACATGACACAGCACAGTACAGTGCGATCTGAAAGGTGGGGGTTTTTAAGGCCGACAGACAGTTAATATTGCTGGCAGGCGGACATCTTAGGATGGCTTCCGAACAGTTGGTGATAGCGACACCAGGACCAAGCTTGACTCGTACTACACCTACACTGTCGAGCGCATCTTCACGAATGTCGAGGTCAGCCTTGGACCTGACGATCACTTTTCTCAGATCTTCGAACGTTGCTCGCCTTCGTATCAGAGTTGCCAAGTTGCCTCTGACGCAGGCCTGACACTCCGTGGGTAAGGACACCCAAGAAATATATGGACCACCATGCTGCGCGTGAGCCTTGGGCGCCTTGGGCGCTACTTGCAGCGCACGCTGACCTCGATCTTTTTAATTGAGCGCGTAGTTCCCGTCCAAATTAGTCCAATTAGCCAGGGCTAAGAGGCTCCCCAGGAATTTTGGAAAGGAGAAAAACGTGGCTGGACAAAACAAAGAGAGTGACAAGACAAAAAGGCAGCAGCAGCAGAGGCAGCAGCAGCAACAACAACGGCAGCAACAACAACAGCCGCAGCAGCCACAGCAGCCGCAGCAGCTCCTCCTTCAGAGGATCGTGCTCCACTCTGGCCAATTAAGTCACTTTAAGCTCATTAGCCCACTATAGCGAGCAGACGCCCAATCTGACTGGGGCTGACTGGCTTTTGTTTTTCCTGTGGTATGCACAGAGACAGAGACAGAGGAAAAAAATGCATATTTCTTGGGCCAGAGACAGGAGATCTCGGAGATCTCCGCTATGACTACTGACTCTGAACTGTTACAGGCACGCACGGTTTTTTCTTCTGCTCCTCCCTCCAGAAGCGTCATGACATGATAAAAAGGCTACGGAAAATTTGCAAACCACGTGATGGTTGCACGAACGAGGTGGCAGCACCGATTTCGCCTCATGCGTGGCATGCAGTTTGTGCCTATAAATATCTTTCTTTCTTTCTTTCGGAGAAAAAAGTAGAGCTGCAGTTTGTCTGCACCAATCTGTCAGGTGGAATGTATTATTTCGGTCGTCACTCTGCAGCCTGCTGGAGCTGTCGTCATTCCTCCTCCTTCCTCTTCAGACAAATAGAGCTGTTTCAATATTAGAAACTGCGATCAAGATCTAAAGTACGGGGTGGATGGGATAAAAAAGTGGATTATTCGAGAATGCTGTATGATGCTGCCAACCAAATAGCTGACGGTATGAAAGATTGGGTGCGCCCTGTACAAAGTTTACTTCTCTTTCTGGTCGAAAGTTGTAACCTTTTCGACTGCAGCTCGAAAAGGTTGCAATGGGAAAAAAGAAAACTTCAAAGACCACCTGAGTCATGAGCAAGATGAAAGACAATGAAACATTGACTAAGTGCTCGGTGCAAAACTACTCTCTTCGAATGATCAATGTAGGAAACTTTTCTCACATTAACAATAACTTCTTTTTCGCCGGCATCGCTTGTCCTCCATGGGAATAGATGCAAACTTTCTACACCAGCCGGGTTTTCGTAGCGCAATGACTTCGTCGTATTCCTTTTTTTTTTCAAAAAAAAAAAAAAGAAATAGTTTAAAGGTCTTGCACAAGACATGACCAAGAATGTGTTTTAAATGAGCCGAGGCTCATTACTAACGAGTATGTAGTTTGTCAGGATCGACATCTGCAGTGGGTGGCCTCTCTCTCTCTCTCTCTCTCTCTCTCTCTGGCATGACATTGAATTTTGCTCGCTTGAACCACATTTGGCACTTTGGCACGATGATTACACGTGTGCTTTCCTTTCTCCGTGCAGGTAAAAGTTTGGTTCCAAAATCGCCGCACGAAACACAAGCGCGAGCAGCAGGAGCAGGAGCAGATGCAGCAGAAGAACGGCGGCGGCGGTGGCGGCGGCGGCGGAAATTCCGCCTCTTCATCCTCCGCCTCTTCTGCCGCCACTGGCGGCGGTGGCGGCGGCGGTGGCGGCGCCGGCGGCGGCCCAAATCAGCTGTCTCACCACCATCACCATCAGTATGTCGGCTATGAAGACGACGAGATGTCCGACGACGAAGAGATTGACTGTGATTCGTGAAAATGTTAGCGTAGGAAAGAGGAAAGTTCTATGCACTTTCCGCTAGACATGGAAAGATGCAGGGAGGCAAACAGACAGACAGAGAGAGGCAGAGAGACTATGAAGAAGAAAGATGATGACGACGAAGAAGAAGGCTTCATGCACTCTCTGCAGTGGACGCGTCAACCTTTTCCAAGGCATCCTTGTTCCTATGTACTAGCTACGTCTGTATTATACCCTAAACCACTACTACTATGAGTTATGGTAGAAAAACAACCATATTGTGGCAACTCCGCCATTACGAGATTCATTGCCAACCTCTACCCCCCTCTAAAGTGTATACCCTAACAGGTAATAATTAGTTATTTATGTCAGACGCAGAGAAAAAAGACGAGAGTAACAAATCCACTTCTTCCACCCTTCTTTTTATCAGCATTGTTTTTAGCAGAACTAAAGTTTGTGCCATTTTTCTTCATCTTCCTTCGTCGTTCGCCATCTCTAAAAAACAAAAAAATGGATACCACAAGTCTAGAGTGTACTTAAACAGAAGCGGAAAGAAGCGAATCCGTATAGGTTTTCCTGTGGAAAAAGAGAAAAAAGATGGTCAATTCGCCTTCACCCAAGTGCGCTCAATGAAATGTAGTGCTTCTTACCAACTCGATATGTGTACTACGCATAAGCTGTTAATAGCCAAAAAAGGGAGCTTATCAGTTTGATATACCAACACATGTTGTTTCGAAAAGTATTTGTGTCGCAAACGTTAATAAACTTACGTCCTTAATGTACGCCATGTGTGTTGACCGGACTCGGAGCATTCGTACACGCTGGGCGCCAACACTGTTTGTGGCTCCCATGTGCCGGCCACGTGGCAACCCTGAGCTGACGCTAATATCCAACAAAGTTCCGTGGCAAGTCGTCATCTTTATCATACGATGCACTTTTTTTTCGTACATGCCAAACAGTTTACCTAAGGTGCGGTCCTGAGTGCCCACCTATGGGCGCAATGAGCGGGGTGGCCCTAAATGGAGTATGTGAGCATCTGTGCTCACTTCAAGTTTGCAGTGTTGCTGCAACAAATCACAGTGGAGCCCCCTTTTTTTAAAAAAAAAAACTTAACACCTAAAAATGGAGCTTTCAAGGGCGAATTACTATGCACTATTCTTAACCTGAACACTGAAGAAGAAGAAGAAAAACCCCGGAGCCCCCGGATGGATGAACAAATTGGTTCTTTTCTTACCTAACGCTTAGAAATAGAACTTTAGGGCGAATCTTCAAAGCCAAGAGCGGGCAAAAGCTGTTGATAGGAATCTCGAGAAGCTCCTTTCTCAATTTTGAGAGGACGGTCTCTTTTTTTTTTTTTCTTCTTTCCTCGATTGGCTGGAAGCAACTAAACCGCCACTTGAAGCAGGGGAAGAAAAAGGAGGCGTGATAGCAGCTCCTAAAACTCATCCTCTGCTGGCGAGCAGAATTAGCTATCCTATAATTTAGCGAGTCCATTTTCATGACGACAAACACGTCCGTCGACGTCATGCGTCAAATTAATTCAGGCGAGCTGTGCAATTTCTTGCAGTTCGTGCAACTTCTCTCTCTTCTTCTCCCTCTCAAGTGTGCGAGCTGATGAAAGTTGCAAGCAGCGAGCAAATTTGCCCTTGCATTTGGACACTTCAAAAGCCCCAAAAGATGCCCATTCTGCAAATGAGCACTTGCCTCATAATTGCCACCCTTGAGGTTGGTTGGTTGGGCGTCTTTTTTTTTTGCAATCAAGGATGTTCTACAACAACATGCTGGAAAAATGGTTATTATCACCTGGCAAAGGAGCAGCCAAAAGCATCAAAGCATTCTCGACGACGAACGTGAGAGAAAACCGTGCAGAAGAGGAGGGAGAACGAAAAAAAAAAGTTATCGTAACGGAAGCAAGAAAAGCCTCAACCCTTTTGGCACGTCACTAATTTATCTGCGCCTGCTGCCTTAAGCAGTCTGTGATATGCCCTTGGTGAAGTGCCTCAATCGGTCGCGCCCACTTGGGGGGAGAGAACAGATAAGGCTTTATCGCCCCTCTTCTCACTCACTATGGGAGCTATGAAGACAATAAATAGATACTCCCCCTTTGTCTTGAAAGACTTCTCAATCTATCTGTAGTATCTGCCTACCTAACGTTTCAGTACGACGTGCAGCAGAAGACAGAAGAGAAAAAAAATCCACTTTTTATGTATGCTAAACACTTGTGAACATAACGGTGGAATAACAGAAATTTTCCGTCGCCCAGGCGTGACGCATCAGCCATATAAGCATTCACGGTGTGCACCAGTGGGGGGAGGGGACACAAACACTGACAATGATGCCAATGATACATATTTATGATACTGTTTGGTATGGGCAGAGGGTGTCATAAATGTTAAGGGTGTCATAATACAGTGGCTTTTTATTCATCGAAACGCCTCAGGGTTGCCACAGCTATGAGCAAGTTCACCACGTTCTCGTTTCAGCTGACATACATGACCTATATCAAGGACGCAACTTTATCGACATAAACTGTGGCACAAATATTCTGTTGTGTTGACGTATCAAGCTGATAGGGGGAGGCGAGGGGGGTGGGTTGAAGCGCTATTTAAAAACACTGCAGTACAATTATCCAGTAGCAAGTATATACATTTAATTTCTTTCCGCACGAAAACCTGAATGAATTCCTGTCGTGCACTTGTGAAAGACTCTTTTAGATTTCTTCATCCACTTTTTGGTATTTTGGTGCTCATTTCTGAGCTGCAAACGTCCTTCTGAACAGTGTCCAGCCTGTACGGGCTACGCAGATATGTTTAAACATAGGTAATAGCTCCTCTGCTCCTCTCCAAGACCTTTTTTTTTTCCTCCTGTGCTCAGGGAGAGCCCCTTGCTGGGCTTGTTTGCCCTCTGTACACTTATCTGCCAGCCCATTAGAGATTTATTAATTCAGTCAAGATGCGCAGCCTCCACACTCAGGCCAGGGCCAGGAGGAGGATTATTAAAGTTCCAGCAGACAAATACCTTCTTCTTCTTCTTCTTCTCCTCTTACTTACTTATTGCACTTCTCCACTCCGGGCATCTCGCTGCGAGCGCGCCGAATTCGTTAATGTGTTCAAGATCATACAGACGATAATTTCTGGCTGCCGATAAACCATTATTTTTCAGACCTTGTTATGTGCTTCCAACGAAGCCGGAGAAGGGTGGCGCCCCCACATCTTTAAAAAACAGTTAAAAAAAGTTTGAAAAAGTCACTTTTGCTTCACATTCGTGATTGGCTACTCCGGGTCTCTGTGCGCTACGTTCGTTTTGGACCAGATCTCACCTTTCCACTCCATAAAAATAGAAACACGAGCTGCCGCTCTTCTGTAACAAGTGCTAGAATTTTCATATACAATGAGGGCGCGTCCACACTTGCCCCATTTCCCTGCCCGGAGCCAAGGGGATCATCTGACGAGAAATCCGCCCGTGTCCACGCGACTTAAGAGTCGGTAGGTGTGGTGAAAATAGCCCGCAGGCGTCACATTTAGGGCGCTGCTTGTTTCTCCCCATGATTTTCGTCTTTTTCTGAGGTTGGCCCAGAGGGAGAAGAGGAGGAGGAAGAAGAAAACGTACGCTGACGGTTTCATTATAACGTCGGAGTCTTTCCTCCCTTCCCCATCTCCGACTGCCCAAAAGAAAGTATTCCAATGTTGGGGCAATGGCGACAAAGGCAGCAAATGAAAATGGCCAATATCCTCGTATATTTCCAAGCTGTGGCCAAGAGATTAGCATAGAAATGGGAACGTCCAAGTCGCCAGCGCCTAATTGATAGAGACTCAATCTGCTAAACGCGCGCCCCGAATAATCTTTGGGACAAAAAAAGGAGGGTCCGTCAGTGTCCTCTCCCCATTAACTAGATTTCGGGCTCCGAGGGTCGTTTTTCACCGTTGGGGTCTTTTTGCTTGCTTAAGCCAACAACAACATCCTTTTTTTTTTCCTTCGTCGTCGTCCAAGGAGGGAGGGGGGAATGTTAACCACAGACCGGAGAAGTCGCAATTTGGTGGGCTTTTCTTCTTCTTCCTAGTGTGAAACAGCCGCCAAATTGCTGGAAATGACCGGGTAAACCCCGGGTTGAGAGTAGCAGACCCGGTCCATATGTCCAACCAGGCTGCCCCATATCGTACTGTATCAGTTGCTACCGCTGTCACGGTTGACAGACTTTTGCTGTGTTCCTTTGGTTATGGCTATAAAAAAAACCCAGGATTGAGCAACATGTGTGTAAAGACCTACCCAAAGACATGCGAACAACCACTGAGGCAGCTGTGTGGGAAAAGGTGACTTTGGACTGGTTCCCCTGTTTTGGTTTGTGGACTTCAGGACTTTGCACTGTCAAATACAGCGCTGTTTTTTTCCATCTTTTATAGCCTGTACGGCTGGAGCGGCAACTTGATCGATCTGGCCGGACAAATTCGCCCAGTGTGAGTTGAGGTCTCACCATTGACCTCGGTGTCAGCACCCACTTGAAGCCGCCTTAGAATCCTAAGTGATGCAGGGACAACACAGAAAATACATGTGCAACACCTGCTTTAGTCCTTGGTAAAAGCCAGAGCAAAAAACGATGCCCTCTAATTAGAGGTGATGTAGATTTGACAGAGATAAGGACATCATCTTAACGTGTGCTTCCGATCGGAAGCGACAGACGGAGAGCTAACAGAGACTTTCACAAGTGGAGCTTCATGAAGCAACTTCTCCTGCTTCCTGTTCTTTTTTGTTCTGGGGGTGTCGCGGCAGCGTTGCTATTTTGCATAAAAAGGGGGCTTCTTTTGCAAACAATCAATTACACGCAATAGCAAAAGCGGCTACAACATGCTTGACTCGCTGCCAACTAGACCACGATGATTGAGGAGCTCGCGCGTGTGGATTTTTTTTCTCCTTTCTTTCTCGCCACGCTCCAGGGCAAGGCAAATTAGTAGACTGAAATATTCTCTGACTAAAAAGAAGATGGGGCTTTTGTTGGGTGGCCGGCGGCGAAGAGATGGGCACTTTGGGCAGTCCTCGTCGTCGTCGTCGTCGCCGCCGTCGTCGTCGTCGTCGGGCATGATGGAGGGGTGGAAGAAGAAGAAGAAGAACCACGTCAAAGGGAGGCGGCGACAATGAAATAATCGCCTTGGAACAAGGGAGAGAGAATTGATCTTTCTCTCTCCGTCCCCCCCAAAAAGCTCGCCGCCTCCATGGTAATTAGTCGAGGTTTTCCGTGAAAAAAAAAAAGAATCCTGGCGTCCTCGGGCGGCTCAGTAGCCTCGAATTATAGCAATTAACAGGCAATAAACATCTAAGAAGGAGGACAGACAATGGATTCGCTGATTCCTGCAATTACCCCGTTCTTCGTAACGACGTCGGTCTCCGTCTATTGTCCTTGATGTAGTACCCACCCATCAATAGAATAGAATGAGCAGCTCATTCTTTCTCTCTCGACCGACGCCAATGTAATCATACGTTCTCTCCTCTATTTAGATCTTTTTTTGATTGCAAAAATACAGCCCACTTTGTTGTCCTTGCTGAAGTTTCTTCTGCTCAAAGCTGCTGAGGCTGCTGCTTCTTCTCAGCCCATCTTTTCGGGGCGTCCCAGATTTCGTGAGTGTGATCATCTTAATTATGTGGTATCTGCGTGCGCATTCTTTCCTCCCATTACTGAGGTCGTACGCGCACGAAGCAATCAAGCCATTTTCTTGCCGCCTGCACCAACGAGGCTGTTGCTGATCAACAGATGCTCTTTGCACTGCTTTCTTTCCTCCCTCCTGGACAGCCTCGGCTGGCATCAGTCAGCCCATAATCACTCCGTTAAGAGGGCGCAACACAAAGCGTTTGCAAATCGCCGCCCTCCTTTTTTTTTCTCTCCAGAGGCCATTGTTATTTGGTGTTGCTCAGCCCTGACTTTGTGGCACAGCACACACCTCTGAGTCTGCTGGCTCTTCTGCCCAGGGCAACGAGAAGAGTCACTTGACCCTACTTGCCCTCTTAAGCCACGATCAAGGTAGTAGTGGGGTAAAGGTAAAGTAGACCCGGCCTGCCTGAGGAATGTGGAGCGAGTTGAAGCCCAGCAAGGTGGGTAGCAGCAGCGGCAGCGGCAGTGGCGGCGGCGACGACGGCGGCGACGGCGGCGACGGCAGCAGCAGCAGCAGCAGCAGCAGCAGCAAAAATGGGCAGGGGGAGGTTTGGGTTGAAGAGACTTTGGGCACCGCTGCTGCTATGCGTTGAATCACCATCATAATCGGCGTAATCGACACTTGCCAGCGGGAGAGAAAAGAGAGAAGAAGTCTTTTTGTTTGCTCTATTGATTAGAGTCGCTTCACCGCAGCAGAACAGATTGGTATGCATGATGGTGACGGCGACGACGTCGACGCTCTTTGTCAACGAGCAGCTGCTGCCGCCGCCAGACGCTTTAAGGGTGTTGTGTGTGATGGCTTTGATTGCATAATGCGAGGCAATCAGCGCTGGAAAAACAACTGACACAACAGACAAGGAGCTTTAAAATCGCGGGAGGATTTTCCAGTGATTACGGAAAAGATCTGGAAGCTTTGGTGACCCCAGAGAGATCCTAATTGCAATTAATCTGCAGGGGTCGCTCAAGACCAAGGACAGAGAGAAAAGAAGGGGAAAAAAACAGAGGAGAAACATTTCCAAACCTAAGTACGAGCGACACAACGCACATTTTTTTCTTCTTCTCCTCCCCGGACTGCGGGGGTGCCCGCGCGAATCCCGCTTTAATTGCATAGCTAAATCTGAACATGCTGCGTTATGGCGCTGTCGTCTTCTCCTCCTCCTCCTTCGCCTCCTTGCTCGTCCCTAACTCATTATTGCCGTTGATGGCTTCGGCCGCCGCCTTGTTGTTGCTGTTGCTGTTGCTGCTGCTGCTGCTGCTCAACCTGTCGATATTATTATTGTGCAGGCCGTGCTGTACAAGGGCTGGCAGTTTCACCCTTATGATTAAATACTAATAATACGCTGATCACGGCATAATTTTGCATAATTATTTATTGAACGACGAAGTGGGCGAAAAAAATCGCTCAATGCGGCCGCCTTCAGCAGCCTCCACTTTCAAGGGGGGGGGATTCCCGATTTATCAGCGAGACCCTGTGGACGTCCGCGTTGTACACGACGCGCTCAGACAATGGGGTTGGTGTGGTGTGGTATGTTAGAGAGAAAAAAAAAAGGCACGAGCGTTTTTCTTCTTCTTCTCCCCCCCCCCCTCCTCGCAATAAATATCAGCGAGACGCTTTCCAATTAGGGGGGCCCAAAAGGGTTGAGCGAACCCTTTAAACTCGAGGGGCAATTAACGTGTCCGAGATTTAGAGAGGCAATTATCGCTAATAAATATTGATAAAGCACGAGAGGAAAATTAATTCAGAAGAGGCTTCGCGAGGAGAGAGAGAATCGGCTTCGAGCTGCTGACAGGAAGGGAAAGGGGGCTGATTTACGGGCGGGCGTGATGACTGTCGACATCTCTGGCTGGAAAATGACTTTGCATGGGGGTCAGAAATGGGGCTCATTTGTTGGGGGGGGGGGCAAGAAAGAAGAGAGGGGTGAGTGAGTAATTGGGAAATTGGAATGCGAGCAGCGCGCACTTCTGGCCGGCCTCGTTGGGGCTGATGGAGGAGCGCGAGACACGTAACACTTGGCCCGTCTGAAGACACGCGGCCTCGTGCATATTCAGCCGTCGCGCCGAGGCCGAGGTGTCGGGGCGCTTGAAGCGCCAAACACACTTCAAGCGTCGGCTTCACTCAGGCCCCTCTGCACGGATGCGTGTGCGGAGCTGGCAGAAGATCGATGAATTGGCGTGAAATATTTCCAGTCGAAAGTGCACAAGCTTTAAGCAGCGCGAATTTACACCTCCCGGCGAGGCGGCCAAGCAATGAAGAGGGGAAAAGGTTGGGCCAAACTAACAGAAAAAAGGCCAGTAAATCAAGAGGGTTTTTCTTTTCTTTTTTGCCAAAAAGCCCAGTTTTGAGAAGAGTGATGCACACACGGACGCGACTGACTGGTAATGGGCACTTTTCTCTCAGCAGGACACGCGCGCATTTTCCCGTATAAAGGCCAGGAATGAAGCGTCGGGGATGGAGGATGACGCAGATAACGTCTTCATCTTCAGCGTTGCCAGAAGAGCGAGAGAAAAAAAGGGCTCGACCACTTTTGCACTCATTTTCTGGCATAATGAATAAGGCGTTTTCTCTCTCGCCTCCGCCCGCTGCTCCTGAGGCCAGACCCGGGCGTGCTGCTGTGTTTAGGAATCCATAAATTGGCTCTCTGAACTGATGCAAGAATTTTAGCATAGACCTGGACCGTCTCTTGACAGGAAAAAGAGAGGCTTTTTTTTTTTTACTCGCCAAAGGGTTTTTTTTTGGCGAGCTGAGAAGTGTGGGGGAAGAGAGAAGCTAATTAATTCGAACGTTCCTTGTTGGATAACACGTGTTAGATGGAAATTGGTACGAAGGTGTCTTCTTAGCACACTAATAATAATAGCAAAATATTGCCTGAATGGAACGAGGACGCAATTATTTTTGAGACAGCAATTAGAATGTGTTAATACTGGCAAATTTGCTGTGAATGACAAGAACCTTTTCTCACTAATAAGCCCGCTTAAGGCGGCTGCAGCAAAAAAATTTCTTTCTCCAACACAGACTACAGTGTGATCCATAAATAGCGTCCAATGCAGGGATTTATGCCATCGCTCTGAGCATCTGAGAATGGACCCCAGCAATTCCTGATGGCAAACCAGGGTCGTCCAGGGTGTCAGACTTGTTCTCGCTCCTTGCCAACGAGCGTGGCAAAGGTCAGTCAGTGGCTTTAAGGGGTGTGGGTTCTTTTTGGGAGCAAGAAAAATCAACATGATTCAGCGAGTGTTTTCTTCAACTTCCGCGTCAGATCGAAACATAACGTATGTTTAACTTTTCATATGCCATAACTCAGTTGGAGAGCTCATTTCTGCGCCAAGCCATCATCGATGCACCACAGAAAGGTCATCTCTGGTGGTGGTGACACTGACTGGCCCGACTGGAATGTCCTTGATGGCTGAGTCTGGGGCCTCAGGCCTCAACTCACCTCGTCCTGGACCCACAACACTCTAAGGGCTTAGGATCATGGTTGAGAAGGGACAAGAATTTTCCACTCATTTCATTGGGATATAAATGTCACAAACTTCGAAATTTCCTACCCTGTAGGTGCACAGAATTAAAGGTGTGCACACGTGGAGCGCGGGAGTCATACTTTACATCGTTTGGTTCAGTTTCAGCCCCCACGCACACCTCGGCCAGTCTTTTCAGTTAAGAGAATTATAGAGAATATTCGTACGGACCCAACTTAGTTGGTGATAACCTCAATGGGACAAGTCCAAGTTGGTAAAAAAGAAATCTCGCTCCTGCGCCCCGTAGACACGTCTTGGCCGTCGTCGAAAACTCGTCCCATCCTGGTAAAGTTCGTTTTACTAGCATTCTTTAGTGCTCTCCTTTCCAGCCCCATGATCAGAGTTGCCAAGTTGCCCTCAATCCAGGGCTGACACTTTAAACTTAAAATGCCGACCGCAGTGCAGCATATTTTACTGAACTTTTGGGAACAGACGCCGGCTTCGCTTTAACGTCGTACTCGTTGGAAGTTCTTGTAAGTGGATATCGAAGTGCCTAAAAAAAAAACTATTTTCCGCCTCCAAATTAATTACCTAGAGGCCAATGAATTTTCCTGGCTGAAGTAAATATTTTTTTTCACCCTTCTCTCCTCGCCAGCATGACTGTTCAGGACTGAAATAGCTGTTTTCAACGCCCTCGCTCGATTTCTCTTTAGTATTTTTTTTTTTTTGCTTTAAAACACACGGTCATCAAAAACTCTCTCCCCTTCTCGCACATTACCGCGTTAGCGCGTTTAAACTATACGTGATATGTACAATTCCCCGTACTAAAAGGAGTTGAGCAGTCGAAAGGACGGGCTGGCTGGCTTGGCAGGCCACTCACGAGTCTTCTAACAAGCCCCCTGTCAGATCTGCTATATAATAATCTTATTTCTTTTCTCTCGAAAAAGCTTTTTTTTATCCACACACACACACACACACACAGAGCAAAAGCTGCTGCCAGCAACGTAATCATTATGTATGGGCCAGCAGATTGGGTGTGAGCGAGTGTTTGTGCGTGTGCGTGCCATTCAATGGATTCGGGACAGATAAATGTGCCATAAGCATTAGGCGAAAACAAGCAGCGAGAGAATTATTGTAATTGCCCCCCTCCCATCCCCCCCCTTGCCGTTAAAAGTGCTCGTGAGAGAACTTGTGCGTATAACAGCGCTTGGAATGTGCGAATCAAGGAAGAAAGAAGAAGAACTGAAGAAGAAGAAGGCTCATAATTGCTGAGTTGAGTAGGCAAATAGAAACATAAATTATGAGCTGGCATCGCCTAAACAATGTTCTTCTGATTGCGCACTAGTGATGGGTACGAATAGGGAAAAAAAGTACCCGACGAGTGGAGTCGAGTCAATCAAACGGAGTCACGAGCTCGAGTTCATTTCAATCCAGTCGAAATAATACTAGACTCCTATAAATACAGGGGGAGGGGGCAAATGGGATTTTTTGTTTATGAATCTGAAATTCCAAACAAAAGGAAAAGAAAAAAAGTCTCCACGAGGAATGGAGTGAAGAACTTTGGTCAGGCCTGAGAATTCGGCTTGAGTCGAGTTAGGTGAGTCCGAATCCGACTCGTATCCATCACTAACTCTTCTTCTCATTGACCACATCACGCACTTGTCTTCTCGGCTCATCTGTGAAGCTGGCGAAGAGCAGCCAAAGTCCTCGGCGAAGGCCGCGGAGTTGGAGAGCGTCCCCAGGATCCGGAACCTCTGCGGGGCGTGCCTGTTGGCCACGAGTTGAATGGCTCTCTCGCCTGGAGAGTGGCGCCGGCAAGACTGGTTGGCCAGCGTCACCCAGAACAGCTGGCTCGGCGTGTAGGGTAATCCCGGCAGGAGCAGCTCGCTCCCGGAATGATGTTGAGCTGAGCCAAGAAGTACAATTGCAAGAAACAACGAAACTTGCGATGACGGGTGGAGGCTTTAAACCCAAAATTTAGTCTCCACATGTTTCAAAATGGATGCTAAATTACATTCGCATGTAGATGGCAATTTAGCAGCAGTGGGTTTTTGGGGGAACTTGGGCCTGTTTGTTTAAGTTTGGGCTGTTGCTGAAGGTAAAAATAGTTCATGCTGCTCATGAATATCTGTGCCAAATGATGTTGTTCTTCTGCTCAAGCACTTGTGGCACATGGTGTTTGAGGTCAATGGCACCAAGGAAACGTTTGTCATGGATCTCAGAAATCTGGACGGGCTCATGGGTGACTTTGTGGACCAAAGAGTGAGTGGACTAAGAGAGGATGAGTTTGTGAAGGTTGCCACCAAATAGACCAAGCAAATCTAGAACAGGAACAACTCGATAGTCCACGTCAACGATGAGTAGAAGTAGTTTCCCCTTTTTGACCCTGCCCTTGTTGTTGCTGTCCACCAAGTAGTCCTCAGTCATTCACTCAGTCGGTCAATCTTATTTCAAGTACTGCGAAAGTCAAAATGAAGACATAGCAGCAATGTCCAAAAAAGAGGCTTGGCAGTTGTTAATGTTTGCCACCGTCGGAGAATTAGCTAATGCTCAGGCAGGACCACATTTTCCTCAAATGAGACACTTTCTGAACTATCTCGAGCTCGTCACATTTTTCAAAGAGCTCAGCCTAAATCGCCACGTAAAGAGTCCACATGAGCTGAAGCATTAACTTGCCAGAAGGGGCTCTTATCCAGCCTTGAAGTAACATGTGTTGAAATGACTTTCAAACAGGTGAAATCTGAACGCTTTGTCATGTTTTCAAAGTTGAACACATTTAGAAGATAAAAGGGCTTTTATCAAATTAATGTCTCGAGTCAATGGGCGTAAACTTCTCCACAACACGACAAAGCCATCAAAACACATTTTTTCCCTCTCTGAACGTCCCTCCTGTATTAATCACTGGGTCTTCCCGCCACACATGTACGATCACCTCTGGCACAGTGGCGAAAACTCTGCCTTCCTCTGTAGGCCTCGTAGCTGGCCGACACCCCAACGTTGTCGGCCAGGTTCTCGCTGGCCCAGCGCTTTCTGTCCACGCGGAGGTGAGACAGGTCGGAGAACCTGTAGAAGTTGTACTGCTTCACCAAGCAGTTGAGTCGGTCGACGAACTTCTGGTGGCTGCTCTTGCTGAATAAACTGTCACTGTCGTTTCCTGGGGGCCCAACAGAAAATACCGTTAGTTTCTACAGAGTGGCCCACAGTTATCTGCCCTAAGGAGACCAACAGCTCAAACAGTTTCAGCATCATTCATATAGAGCGATGCTTTCGACAACGGACCCCAAATTTTGTCTCTTACGTGCTTTTCAGCCAGCTTTGAGTGAGCGGAATTGAGCTTCCGGCAAGAAGCGAAGAACGAAAAAGTCAACATTCACAATCAGTGAACTGACGAAGGTTGCAATTCATGAAGGAGAATCAGCTGCACCCTGATTTTTGGGTGAAACAAGCACACAATATAAAATTACGCACAAAAAATGAAGCAGCTGCTGGTGCTGACATTTTATAATGACTTTTAAACAACCCATTTTTAAGTAAATTGCTTCAAGAAGTTCACAGGGGTGAATCTCTACTACCCACACTCGTCTTTTCCCTTGTTCATGAATTTAAATAATTCTTGCACTTGCAGTAAAATAAGCAGTGAGAGATGTCCCAATTCAGCTTTGTTTACGCAGCACTTTTTGAAGTATCCCGAATAAGGAAAGTTACTTTCATGTTTAAAGAGAAATTTACTGCAGTGTAAGTACTTAAAGCCTATACTTGCCGCCGAAATTGATCTTGCTGCAGTAGTACACGTTTTTGTCAGTGATAGAAGTGCTTTAAGTAGGATCGTTTTCAAAAGAATCAATATACTGGGGGATCAGCATAGTCGGTCTGTATTGTCAAGTCGCGAGGATTTCATGGTTGCCATTGATAGTTTAACCCTTTGACCATCAATCGACACCACTGTTTGTTTCTCTTGGCGTCAACTTGGCCTGATTTCTGTATTGACGCCTGGTCTGAGTGTTCGACAATTTCATGTGGAATCCCCCAACCCCCTAGTATACTGGAAGTGTTTAGTATTGATTGGTACCACGGTCCATTTCGAAGTCCCGGTCCTGGTCTCCGTTTTTCTGTGCATCACAGTGATGTTAGCATAAAAATTATTATTATAGCACTGTATACATATTATATGGTATATTGCAGGATTGCTTACATGGATATAGGAGCTCCCCAGTTTAAAACATAGCAGCTTCCAAGCACAGAATATAGAATTTTCTACCTACAGCAACGTATCAACTTCTAAGCACTATATAAAATGCTCACCGTTCTTGTCGTACATGCTTCCTTCCTCGTCAAAGGCGTGAACCATTTTATGTCCCATGGCTGATCCGACAGAAGCGAAATTTACGTAGTCCGGATATGCGGGAGAGACGAACCTCCCCTCCAGGTGCCTGGCCGTGATGAAGATGGCGTTGGCGTGGCGGTCGTAGCATGTGCTGTCTTCCAGGAGTCTGACAAAGCGTCTTCGCCGGTGGTCGCTAGCGGTGGCCTCGAAGCGCACGTCCAGCTGAAGCTTCAACGCCCGGTGCAGCTCGAGGAAGAAGCTCTCGTTGGGCTCGTGGGATGCGGAGGGTTCGAACTAGGTCAAGACTCGCTCTTCAGCACAGCCCTCGTCAAGAAAGTCGTCAGGGTGACCCACGTTGAAGCTCAGAGCGTCCAGTTTTTCTTGCACCCTCCTTTTGCTTCCTTTGTCCATCCACTCGCTCTGATCCATGGCCTTCTCGAGCGCCTGGTGCACTGAAGCGCCGATCTTTAGCGCCAACTTGCGCCGCTCGCCATCGAAAATCCCTCTGATGTAGAGCTGTTCAAGGGCTTCTGGCACCAAGTTGTGCACCGGAGACAGACAAAGACTCCAGCGGGGTCTGGCGAACGACGGCTACATGCGACGAAAGTAGTTGTGCACGACGTGGGACAGGAAGTAGTTCATCAGATCTTCGTTTCGGGTGGCCTTGAGAAGGTCGCACAACGACTTCAAGCACTCCCTGTTCCCCAAGTGAACCTTCTGGTCCAGTTGAAGCTTTACCTCTGGGACGGCGATCATGCCGTTGAGATACTGCAGCCAGGGCAGACATCTTCTTCCAGCTCTCTCACGCTCACGTAGCTCCTCTGACCCGCCAGCTCGGGATGGTCCCCGAGCAGTTTTCGAACCGCATTGCTCAGATGTTGCACCTTTCCCAGGTTCTCCCCTACCTTGTCCTTGTCGGCTCCGAGCTCAACAAACTCCTCCGAGTATTCGCGCCATTCTATGGGCTGCCAAGCGCCGCAGCCGAGGCTCAACTCGAGCGAGTCTGGAGAGGTCACAGTCAAAGGCTTTATGCTCGCTAACAAACCTGTGACCTACATGTGTAGAGTCAGGTAAGTCATCAGGTAAACGTACGTAAATACGATTAACTCATCGTCACTCTATATAATAATCTAGAAGCTACATGAACACAAAACGAACGACGTCAATAAAATGTAGTTATGGGTTTCAAAAATCTAAGCCAGGCCAAGCTCAAGCTTTTGAGCAATGGCTTGTGAAGGGTCAAATGGGGTCTTTATAGTGGCCAAATGCACCAGACTCGATACACACCAACGTATACGTACATATATGTTAGCTATAAAGAACGACATGCCGAAGGCAAAAGGGTTATTCTCTCACGGCATGAGAAAGTCACGCTCGCAGAAGAGGGTTACTTAACTGTAGTGTTGGGTTTCGAGCTGATTAGATCCGACCCAAACTATAGTTAGGCTTTTAGGCATTTTAAAAATTTGGGCTCTGACGACGGGTGGCCCAAGGTGCCCAAATACGAACACCAAGGTGCCCAATGAAGATTCATTCTTTTCTGGCCAGCCAAGTCGTGGTCTTGGAATTGAGCTTGCCCCCAGCTCGACCTGGGATCTATCACCAGGCACCTTCCCACACCATCACCGCGGGAAGTAACCCTTTCAAATTTCTCACACTAGCGCCATCTAGTGGCAATGCGGACCAAAAGGGTTCTCTTCTGTCTCTCTGTCCGTCGTCGGTTTATCTTCCTCTGTTAACCTTGGCTTTTTTTTTTCACACACGTCGTCTGCTCAGCTCGAGCTTACCTGCAGACCCAGCGACCGTGCGATCACATTAGCGTCAGTCCACGAAAACGACCGGCATTTCTCGCCGCATCCGTCCGTCATTGGGAAGTCGCCCAATTTGCCCAGCAAATTGCGGGAAGGGGGTTCAGGCTGAAGTTTTTTGACTCCTCCATGCAGTGCTGGTACAGCAACTTCGCCTTGTGCACGTACGTGGGAAACTCGCTTTGATTCCTGCAGCATTTTTTGTGACACTACCACCAGAGATCAGAGAACCCAAAAAATGGCTCCTTTACCAATCTTTCTCCATCTCCGTCTTGACGCTCTTCTCCAGCCTGGAGTCGATTTCATCGTCGTAGTTGGAAGAATGTTCTTTTGAAAAGAAGCCTCCGCAGGCAAATTGCTCAAAGTCATGGCAAGGATCGATCTGGGGGTAATAATCAAAAGAAAAGTCAAGTTACATCAATGTGCTCATCTGACATCCTCATCCATCCTGTCCAGCAACTGTCCAGCCAGCCAGACGCAGTCCTTGTTCAGGCAATAGTAGTTGGTGGAGGACAAGTTGGCCCCCGAGTCCTCGCCCTGCACTAGCAAGGCCGCCCGGCTGCGCGGCGGGTATGAGTGACTCCCCTGGCCAATCATCCCGCTGACGTCGCCGTCGGATGACCTGCTCGTGGTTGCGTTCCCGTTGTGGTCGGACATGACGGAAACAACTGTCTCGTTGTCCCGGTGCAAGACGAGTCGGAACTTGTACCGCAGAGTAGCCGGGATGGCTAAACGGCAGAATTGAACGTGTGCTTTATCTGTACTTGCAGGACGGACTGGACGGTACAGTCGAGTTCAATCGAGACTTGTACTCTACAACAGATCTAGCACAGTATGCGCAACAGATCTGAAAGCTTTAAACAGCCTTTTTTGCTGTCCCCACCTGACCTCCCGAGGCTGGACACTCCTGGTCTGGCCTTTGCTGCCAGCTGGAGGACAAAACAGCCGGATAAATAAGCACGTTTCCAAGCATGCATAGTTGCAACTCTGACCTTGTTTTGACAGCGGCCAATCATCCACAAACGACGCTACAAAACAACGAAAAGCGCACAACATTTGCAGACAGAGAGCGAGAGAGTGAGATGATCAGAGTGGCTCAGCATCCCACGCACAAATTAGCCATGGCCCGGAATCCAATTTGGGCGTCAATCCAATAGCAGTCGTCATATTGCTGCACACAAAATGGGGGGCAGAAAACATTTTCAAGGCCTTCCCCTAATAACTGACAACAGGCAGGCAGGCAGGCAAGCAGGTATGCAGCAAAAGCTTTGCTTGCTCCTTTCTACTTCCATCCATCACTGCTCGACGTGCCTAAGAGCCCGTAATAAGTGCTAACTAGGCGTAGAGAGCGCCAATAATGCTAATGATGGAGAGAGGGAGAGAGAGAGAGCGGTCAGCACACAACAAAACAAGGCTGCTTAGGCCGGGGATGCAATTAATTTCGACTTCGGGATTCTTTTCTCGACCCCTCGGGGGTTGACGGGCGCTCGATAACATCTCGCCATTAGCAAATAGATGTTTGCGCGGTCATTATTTCCAAGTTGATGCTGCCGCTGCAGCAGAGAACACGTCCAAATCATATGAGACAGGGCGAAGACAAAGCTACAAAGCTCGTCAAACAGTCACCTGGTGGAGGACAGGCTGCCCTTTGTCGTCGTCACACACTGTGGTGACGCCGGGAGTCATCTTGAAGGACGCAATCAATAAGGGGGTGTCCAATCAGTCGTGTCAGGTTCGAAAAGCCAATATGCTATCGATGGAGGTCAAGCGTTTATTGGAAAATGACACCGCCTTTGTTCGTCTCAAGTAATGCGTATCCTCAGCACCAGATTCTATTCATATTTAGTTACAAGGACTGGTTGGCTTTTTGGGCACCCTGTACACTTCTCTGCATTTTGTTTGTCCAGGCAACAAAACCTCCCGGGGGGAGGGGTGGAAGGGGGTGGCAGACTTGCCCTTTTTCTCTCTTTTCTGCTTATTGATGAGGGAAGGTATGGCGGCAGCCACTTCATAATTAAAGTTCCATCCTTCCCTGCAGAGGTGATTGGCCTGAGCGATCCCCCCTCCCCCCACTCTCTCTGTCCATGCGGGGAGTGGCTCTGACTCGTGCCACTCGTTTCTCCTCCTCATGGGCACATGCCCGGACCGACCAACTTCTTCTCATTTGATATCATCCATCAGAGCTTAATTTGAGAGGAGGAAATGGTAGTTGGAGCAGACCAATCGTTTACCTGGTGCTGCATACACACGAGGGACAGATACGCATCTGAGCACGTGCTTGTACACAGTAATTCTTTATAACACAGTGTTCGTTTGCAGCTGACCCCGTTGGACGCGTTGAGCGTCTTCGCCAAGATGAAGTTCTTTCCGGCAATCATAGACCAGGCATTCACAGGGTGGCCCATAATTTCTGTTTCACGCTCGACGGCTTTTATTGGGCATCTCCTTTTAGCAAACTATTATTATTGACGTGACTTAATCCATATACATCGCACATGCAAAGCAGCATCGCAGCTGGGAGACCTTGAAGGCCTTTATGGTTATGGAGTTGGAGGCCATCCCCTGGGGATTTGCGCCTGATTCCCGTCAGGCCTTCATGGGTACTGGGACATGTCTTAAAGGCCAATTAAAATGAGTGAGTCCTTTTTTGTGCTTGAGCCTTTTCTGCGAGCTGCCTGTAGATCGAGCAAGGCCAATGCTGAATATTTTGTTAGCGTCTTGTCGAATAAAGCGAACCGCACATGTGACACAACTTCTTGCCCACCCTGTACCATACGCTCATTATTGAGAGATTACTTTTTTGCTTGCCTGCTCGCTGCCAGAGCAGTTGGGTAGGTACCAAGTCCCCGATGGGCCTAATCACGAGCATTGAGAGTAGCTGCTGCCACCATCACATGTATGCACGAAGCGTTCTTTATGTAGTACGTCGAAAATTACAGCCTAGCTTGTCCCATCAGACGAAAGAGTTAGTGCAGCCGCCGGACGTTTAGATGAATGTAGCAGCCTGGCCGCTTATTACCATCTTGTTAAGGACGACGACGCTCAATCTATAGATGTACAATTTAGGTAATGCCGGTGCTCATTTCCAGGCTTTTATCTCGCCCAAAGATCGGTGGTGCGGGAACGGGCACGAAAAATGGGGAGTCAGTTTTTTCCCTGCTTTTTTTTTCTCTCCTGCTTCTCCTCCGGCGGGCGTTAAATGGGCAGCAGCAAAAGAGTTTTGAGTGGGCCCTCTTTGGCTAATTAGATGTGAAAATTGCTTCTTCTTATGCATTCGGTGCCTGGAACCGACTCCTTCTTATCGTCTTCCTTACTTTTTTGCTGCAATCTTTTCCTCTGCCCCGATGAAATCGTATCGGCCCCATTGAGTTCCAGTTGTCTGGAGCAGCAGAAGGGATATAAATTCAACGACTCCATACACACGCACGCACGCACGCACGCTCAGGCTCTCTTCTTCTCCTGTCAGTGGAAAGTTTATACAAGGTAGTTGAGAGCATTTAAGCCCTTGTCACGCCAAACTGTTTGGAATTCCTCTGGTGTCGCGATGAAATCACTGGTCCCGTCGCAGGCTCAGAGAACCTTTTGTCACCAATTAAGTCTCCCTCGTCACAGCTGCTTTTACGTACTGGGGTCCGCTTGAATGCCAGAACATAACCCTCTCTCTCTCTCTCCAGCCTTTTCCACTTTGAGGCATGTTTAGAAGAAGACATAAAGAGTTGGCCGCTCCATGGGTGTTCTCTGTCGTTTTCTCGGCTGCTCATTTTACGCCCAATCTGTGCGCCGGAGGAAGGATGGACAGGGACGGGGAAGGATTCTTCTCTCTTCTGAAGGTGACAAGCTTTGTCTTTGTTTCTGAGTCGTTGAGCCAAAAAAATTGCCGGTAAATAAGGAGGAAGTCATACTCAAGTGCAGGGAAAGAAAAGATCAATTGGGCAGAAAGGGTTGAAAGTCGAAATCCCCCTTATGTGTGACTCATAGGAGAAGGCGTTCAAAGTTCTTTTCTCTGAGTTCCTTGGACAAAAATCATTCTCGTCTTAATCTCCAAACTTCATCTTTCCCTCATAAATTGCCCCGGACAACATCTTCCGCAGAGTTCCATACCCAAAGGAGAGGTCTCTGATCACTCATGTCCACTCTTTCTTTCCTCTTTTCTTTCTTTCTTTCTTTCTTCCTTTCCTTTTTTCTTTCTTTCTTTCTTTCCTTTTTTCTTTCTTTCTTTCTTTCTTTCTTTCCTTCTTTCCTTCTTTCCTTCTTTCCTTCTTTCTCTGCCACTGCTCAGCAGTATCTTGAGCAACAACACGAGAGATTGATCTGAGGAACGCTCGCGGCTGCTGCTCTGCTGGCTCCTAATTAACTGAGTGTCAAGTTCTCGTTAGACAGACAAGCAGCTACTTCTTCGACGACGACTTGAGGTTCAATCACGTCGGAATTTTCTCCGACCGCGCCTTCCATCGCAATGCGAAATCGGAATATAATTATTGGAGGTGCTGGCTCGGAATGCTGGATGGACGACGTACACGTGTTCGGGGAGAAGTTGGTGAGCTTGTGTGCGTGCGTAGCTGTGATAGCGGAGAGAAGGCAACAGCCATCAGTTAACAACAACAAAAAACCAGCATAACATATGGGAGTGACTGCAAACACAGCATGAGAGAGACGACGACGAAGGGCGATCGAGATATCAAACAAATGGCCAAGAGCAGCTGAAGGTGTATATTTTGCTGGACGTGATGATGATATTATGTCAAGAAGACTCTGAACGCACGAGCAAAGGATAGCTGGAATCTTATGCTGTATTTTATCGCGCACTTACAAATGATTTATCCGTCATTCTTCCCAAATAGTTAATAGCGCTTGCTCGGGCTGATGTATCTTGGGGGTCAAGGAATAATACCCAATTCATTAACTACTTAAACGCAAGTTAGCGGCAGTGACAGATTTGGCTAAGCGATCTCAGATTCTTTTCCCCGCTCAGCTTGTAACGAACCGCTCACAAATTATGGTCATTGTCATGTTTTCCCTTTTCCTCCGGGTGCCACATTCCCCCCATTCCTCTCCCTCTCTCCGCAGTGAGCCCAAACAGGGGGGGTGACATTCCTATTAGGACTTGGTGACGGCCGCGCGAGCGGGGCAGACCGTCCACCCGTAGGAGACCGTGGGGGGGAGGTAGCAGTCGAGTCCGGCCCCAGCAGCAAATTGGCACAGCGGGTGAGAGAAAGAGTCAGACATTCTTGCATTGTTTAACATTGCCCAGGTCACATCTCTAAACGATAATGAATTGGCTGTGTGTCCAAAGGCTCTTTTCTTCTCTCCTCTTTCTTTGTGTGTGTTACTCAAGCATAAGCGCTGTTACTGCGGGTGTCATTCGAAGTGCGCCCCTCGGGCATGGCTAACAAGCTCAGTCAGACCCCAAAACTGAGAGAGAGTCAGTCGTGTTTATGTATTTCGATTCGATAACATCTCTGGAAATTCTTTTAGCTCCCCCCTCTGAGGAAACTGGTTCTACAAGCGGTCACTACAGTCGGCGGCGAGGCAGCAATTTCTCTCGTTTTGATAGCCACTAATCGGGCGTGTTCAAGAGGCGGACATTTGATCAAGGAAGAGCTCTGAGCGGACACTCCTACTTTCTGCCATGAATTACTAGAGAGAGAGACCGCACCAGTTAATTGCATCGCCCCCCCCCCTTTAGTTCTGCTTATTACTACTCTTGAGCAGCAGTGACTTGGGCAGCACGTACCTGGTGGGGAACGAGCGCGCGCTCTACCGGGCGTGCTTCGTCGTCGTCGTCCGTAAAGAGGGCTTTGTACCGGTGCAAGCGAGCACGCTGACGTCCCTCGGACACTCAACCAATTAAGATTCTTTGTTCGGTATAATTTAGAAGCATTAGAATGAATTTAAATTGCTTAATTTCTGTACGTGTCAGCTAACGAGAGCGGCTTGTTATTGGACGAAGAGAGAGAAAGAGGGAAGAAAAAGTAGAAGAGAGTTGGGCGCGGCTTCTCTGCGCATATTATGCGTGTGTGTCACTGTTTAGGAGAGAAAAGGAGAGGCCATCCATGAGCAGCATGATTCATGGGCGGGCCATCAGTGTACTCCACCATGCAGAACGTGGAGGCCAATAGCTTTTCCTACACGTTCAATTCGTTTGTTTCAATTGACAATAAAGCGTGGAGGCCTCCGTGGTGAAGGGGTCGGAGGCCATCACCATCAGATATTATGTGGGATTCCTGTAAGGACCGCCATGGGCATCTGGAGCCGAGGGAGGTCAAATGAAATGAGTCTGTCTGACTTCGAGGCTTTTGAGCGACGTACGTAGATGGAATAGGTAATGTCAATATCGCATACTTCATAGATTGAACATGTAAGCGAACTTGCGGGGCGAGCTAAGAGCTACTAGCTAAAGAAGGAGAGTCTTCACACGAGTAATACTCTGTTTATTTGTCCGTGATGACGACAGCATGCACATTCATACTTCGGCCTCGTCTCTTGCTCTCTCCCTCTCTCTCCCTGCCTCAGCACTTCCACTCCCAATCTTTGACAAGCTGTTCTGGCGAGGAGAGCTTCTGCAGGTCCTTGCCGATCAATTCGTCGGACTGGACCCGGTTGTAGTTGCCGCAGATGCCGCAGTGCTGGCCTCTGGCTGACGGCGCTGGAACCACCTCGACGAAGTGACCGTCGTAAGATGCCCAGACGCGCAGGAACGAGTACACGTGGTAGGAGGAGCCCCAGCGGAAGATCCTGCAACAAGGAAGATCCGTGTTATCTGTCCTGGCAACAAGACACGCTGCACTTCTCACTCATCACAAAGTTGTCCATGCACATATTTGTATGGCCTTCTTTACAAACAGTTAAGTCAAGTTTAGGTTAGGCTAGGTACCGACCTAAAGATTTCGACGCCGTCCACCTCATGTTCATACTGGTCTTTGTCCCCCACGGAGATGGGCTTTCCGTTGACAGTGACACTGGTGCTGGAGCCCGACGGTGTCATTTCCACTTCATGTCCGCCGAGGAAGATGCGCGCCGCCAGGGGTCGCGAACCTGCCACCTTCTTCGTGAAGACCGCGTATTCGGGAGTGGGCGAGCACTTGGAGCTGGCCAGCGTCCAGCAAGTTGACGGGCTGTAGGCATACGTGACGTTGTCGTTGGTGCGGACAGATTGGCTCGTCAGAACACAAGGATCTAAGAAGAGACAATGACGTCAGAGTCACTGTGGATGAAGGGTGGCTAGCGGCATACGCACTGATGATTTTAGCGTAGTAAAGCCGCCTGAGAAGCTTGGTGAACTTGAGGTTCCTCAGGGACTTCGTCCAGTCAAGTCTGAGAGGCACGTCCTCGTATTCCTCAACTCCACGCCTGGTCTCGGTCTTGATGTCGACGCTGGTCTCGTCGTTCTTAAAGGTGAGGTCCAGGTTGAGGAACGGCCCGATTTCATCAGCACTGTCCGCATCCGGATCGATATCCCAGTAGGGCAAGAAGCCTGCACGTACAAGGCTGCGCACACGTTCGGCGATACGCTTCAAACGATCAGAGACCTGAGTGAAAAAGTCGTGAGGTTATTGAGCTACCGCTTCCATCAGTCCTGTATCGTCGTCAGCGTCATCGTTACCTTGACCAATGAGATATCCCAGGTGTATTTCCTAGCCAAGGTGGCGTCGTACAAAGTCATGAAGCACTCTTCTGTGACGGGGAATGTTTTCCTGTTCTTCCACTCGGGCCTATTCCAAGCCGCTTGGCATTTCTTGTAGTACCACTTGTCCTTGAGTTTCTCCCTGGCTTCTTCGGTGGTGGAGTGCTCGAAATTGACCTTAATCTCTCCGTCACCCTGAGAGCATGTCTTGGCGGCACCGTATTGGATCATAGCTTTGCCATTGACGATCAGGTTGGTGTTGGGATCGTAGTCCAAGAACTCGGGGGTTAGGTCTGGGTACTTGTTTTCCAGCGCCAGGCATACCGAGTATGGCTGGATATTCAGAGCAGGAACTTCGGCACGGTTGATTTGTAGCTTTATCTTATTTTGGATGTTGCCCGGAGTGAACTCGTACGCGAAGTTTATCCTGAAATCGTTGGTCGATGCTGCATAATGCGTGAGACAACAGTATTGTACAATATCATGATGCACAATTTTTGAAATGGTGCAAAATAGAGCACCTGGATACTGTGATGAGTACCTGAGTATTCTACTAGGAATTTAAATTCAGCTGGGACATTGCTGAGCGCTGAATGCTGTACCGGGGTACTCTACTATTCAACACTGTACGGTATTTATACCACCACGTGCTCACATATGGTCAAGTATACGTACAAGTCTGAAAACTCACTCACCTGTAAGATCTATCAGCGGGCTCTCCCTTTGCCTTGATGAGAACCTTGGCAAAGATCTTTCTTCCCCTGAAGAAAAGCATCTCTCCGTTCTTCTCCCCGCTGCCGCGAATGCTGATTTCGATCTGATTCACAGGGTTCTGACTGGACTGAGACCACCTGAATTGGGCGCCGCATTGCTCGTTCTTGGGGAAGAGGAACAAGAACATACGGATCTGTTGCAGGCCCATGGAGATGCTGTTGTACGGGGTCTTGGGGTTCTTGTTGAACGGCGCAAAAGCAGCAAGAGCCCTGGCGGTGGAGGAGACGGTGAGTGCAAAAATCATAATCATGACGTCAATGATGCGAGCCCTACCTGGGAATCGTGTTCTTCTTCCTGATGTCCATCTCGCATTTGAAGTATTCGGCAAAGACGAAGTAGCCGGCTTTGGTGTTGTCGTGCTCCAGGATGACTCGATCGGCAACAGCAGAGGGACCACGTGAGACCAACGTCCGTTGCTTGCAGCTCGGGCAGTTGTCCTGGAAAGCATAAGTCATGTATCCATATACATCATACTTAGACATACTTTTTTTCTTTCTTTCCTCAGAATTACCTGTAGGCTGTCGTAGTCTCCCTTGAGAGTGTTTCCCCTGACGATCACTTGCGTGCGGCTGTGCATGAAGACTCTGAACGGGTCTTCGTAAGGCGGCCTCGAGATACTGAGCTTGAGCTCCCTCTTGAAGGGGTTGATTCCCGCAATCAAGCGACGGGGTACGTGGACGTGGTAGATGCGGTCGTTAAGGATGCCGTACGCGGCCTTGCGGAACGGCAGCCTGAAAGGCGAAGCGACGCATGCATTCTATGAGTGACGTCGTGCGCATGGCCAGGGAGGGGGAGCATGGAATGTACCCACGCAACTATATGTATTCATTTTTGGGACAAAGTCAAAAAGCTCTCGTGCATACCTGATCATGACTCCTCGCATGGCCTGGGCGAAGCTGTGGGCATGATATTCGATATCTCTGAAAAGGAGTCCGCGACTTTCGCCTCCCTTCTGAGTGGCCTTGATGCTGATCACCCAAGTCATAGAGCTCATGGCTGCCAGAGGCACTCCAAGCCCGGTTGGCTGCTCGTACAGTAGCGCGCCCAACTGAATGGCTCTCTGGTGGTTGATCGAGAAGGAGCCGCCAGCTTCCCGGAGCTTGCTCAAAAGCCCCTTGAGTTGTCCATCAGGCCTGGCAGATTCATCGTCGTACAGGCGGTGGAGCACAATGTTGCCCTTGATGCTAATGGTTATTTGCACGCGTACGGGCTGGTCCGGCCTCGCACGGATGCCCATTTCGCCGGAAAGGATCCTCTGCAGGTCTTGGGTCTTCCAGGTGCCAGGATCAGTGGTTTTAAACTTGCGGATGAGATGCTTGGCCAATCCTTCAACGCGCAGGTGCACGCCGAACGCAAAGTTCTTGTAGGTATTCATCATGGTGGTGCCGAAGAACATTCCCAGGGAGATAGGTGCAAATGACTTATCGGAGCCGACCACGTAGAAAGTGGTATGCGCACCGTAACCATACTTTTTCTTGTAAAAAGAGCGAGTGTAGGTCTTGCTCACGCCGAAGCCGTAGTCCACCTCGTAGCCAGTGAACTGCTTCATGAATCTGAGGTAGAAACGCACTAGCTTGGCGGTGTCCTGCTTACAGGGATCCAAGCTGCCGGCGATCCTCTCGAACAGTGCAACAGCATAGTTCACGACCTCATAGTTGGGCTCTGAGTATAGGGCTGTCACCACGATACCCAATTGAGCAGTTGTTGGCTTCGACCACGTGATCATCTCCAGGGCTGCAATCCTCAGCTCCACATTGTTGGTACGCTCCAAAAAGATAGGCAAGAAGTAGGAAGCACCGCCATCGCCGTTTTTAGCTCCTAGGAGGATGGCCTCGAAGGCGGCAGCCCTGAGGGCCAAGCTGCGCAGCTGATCGTCCTCTCCGGTCTTGCCCGTGATGATGTCCCTCAGGACCTTAGACTGGCCGCCGTAGCGGATGTTAGCCAAGCCAGCGAGGATCAGGCCTTTCACTTTTCGGTCGTCCTCCCCTAGAATGGTCATAGACGTATGTGGCTGCTGTATGACGTTTATGTATAGGCATTACGCATTAAAGCCCAGCGCAGAAGCATGAGAAATAGTGGCCGAACTTACTATTGTAGCGGTCCATGTACTTCTCGACGTACGAGGAAGCAAAGGTAGTCCAGCACTTTATGCTCTCCTCACTCCCAGGTGGTCCAGCACGCTTGCAAGTCATCCGGATGAGGTGGCCTAACACCAAAGGCACTGACAGCTTCACAAATCTCTCCGTGTCCTCTTCGAGCAAGGACTCGAACTCCTTGACCAATTGTTTGTTCGGGCGTCTGCAAAAGAAAGTCATGGATCCTAGTGATACTGTAACTTCGCTATATCATGCAATACACGTCTGTACAAGAATCATTTGCTACCTGATATGGTAAGGTACTGAGGTAAGGATTCTTGCAGCGTCCCGGGAATTGTCAAACTTGCCCTCCAGCAGCAAGTCCCTGACCACGAGCGCACTGGCGGTTGTTCCAGCAGCCCCCAGAAGTTCTCCAAAGACGTTGGCCCTTGTGATCCCCGTGTCTGACGTGTCGGCGAAAATCTCATCGGCTAGCGACTTGAGGGAGTCGTAGTCTAGAGCGTAGAAAGCGGGGAAGATGGAGTTGATGCCATAACGATGCGCTTTCTCCAGTGACGCGTCGTCTTTGTCCAAGTTATGGATGATGTCCTTCTGAGCGTTGATGGCTCTCTTGAGCGCATCCTTGAGGCTCCCCTGGCTATCGTCGAAATACTCGCCAGTGGCAAAGAGCGGCTCCTTGTCCTTGAGGTTGCGATCGACGTCCCATTTGTAGTTGGCGTCGGCCCACTCAAACTTGATATCAGTGACGGTGTCGCCAGAGACGGAAATGTCACCGGAGGATTGCTTGCGGTCGACCACCACCGAGGTGATGTTGGTGAAGACTGTATGTGTGGCACCTTCCTCCGTGAAGTACTGTGCCACGAAGCTGCTCGTAGCCACGATGGCGTCGATCTGCCAGCGGTCATTGTCGCGGCTCACCTGTTGACAAGACGTTTTTAAGCAACACGTGGGGCATGACGCATGAAACTGTGCAGTTGAAGCTAGAGGTCGACATGAAGCATACAGAGTGAACTAAGAAGATTTGCGACTCATTATGGACGCGGGAGGCACACTGGGCCAGTGCCGTAGTCTACCCTGTGTCTCGTCGTCGTCGAGGTTGGACGAGACCGTAGCTTGAAGCTGGTCAAGACTGAAATTAGGCAAAGTAGTTTTATTTGTGAAGTACATTCGAGCCTTCCTAGAGCAAGACTCGAATGTACTTCACCAGAGCTTGAAACATCTCCAGTCTACACTGGTCTGTACTATTGACTTTAATGTAGTAATGTATATGTATTATTATGCATTGGTCAAATTCAAGTGGGTGTATTGCTTGTCAGTCGACATGTGTCACACAAAAGAATACCCTGCCTGAACGTCAAGTATTAAACTTCTTACTGCGGCAATAAGTTAGACGTATGGTTGATACGAAACTCGACCTTTTTCCCCTGTCCATGGACGTTAGGGGTTCCAGCTTTCCCGTTTCTCGAAGTATTCGAATCGGGAATGGGAAATAACCTCATTTCCCGTTTTTTCGGAAAATCGGGAGACGAAATCGGAAGTCACCTAATTCATAAACTGTGCGAAGGAGTTCCTTAGATATGCTAATCGTTTAGGAAAAGCGAGAGTTGCCGTTGATGCCATAGATTGATATAATGCATCTTGGCAGAAGTACCTAGCAATATTCAGTTAACCATATTTTTGGTAAAAAAACAACCTCCCTTCACGAGTCGCAGACTTAGAAGCACTTGGGGAGCGGTCCTCCCGTGAGTCACAGCAAAACCCCTTGAGACTTTATGCAGTGCAGAAAAAAACAAAAGAAATACATGTGAACTGCTTGTGTCTCGTCAGTTTTTCAGCAATTCTCGGAGCTTCGGTTGCATTCAAATTATTTATTGCCGGGGTGAAGTTTAGTGCTAGTGCTCTGCCACAAAATCCCTGGGTGTGGTTTAACTGTCTTTTTAATATGATGATAGCAACCTTTGAGTAGACCCCTTACCTGGAAGGCAGTGGAAGTAAACGAACTGGGGTATCCTGAACCTTCGTTCGTTGTCTTTCCGTCACACCTGAAGCTCCTCCAGTCGTCGACGATCCTGTAGACTCTGTTCTCGCAGTCCTCGGTGTGGGACACGGTCTTTCTGACCGCCTGCTTGGACACAGTGTACGTCACGTCGCAGTCGCCGTGCAGCTGCTGCTCGCGGGAACGGAAGCTGCGCTGGCCTGCCTTGATCTTGTCGGCGTTGATCTGGCACATTCGATACAATGCTTAAAGTTGGAGCGATCTCGACACGGGAAAGCGATAGATCAGTACCTGGAGCGTGGAAGCCCAGCCCTTCATGATGTTCCTCTGGAAGGTGTTGGTGTTGGAAGGTATGACAATTTCCTTGAACAGACCATTCTCGTTCAGGCGAATGGCGAAGGCTGGAGGCTCGTTACCGACGTTGATGTATGATGTACCGGCAAACGGGTCCCCGGCGTTCTCAGGGGCACCAACAAACTGAGTGAATCTGATGTTGGAGAACTGGGAGTGGAAAGAAAAAAACATAATGATGAAGAGTTCCTGCAGTAACGCCTTGATCGAGTAAGTCACCTTGATGTTGAGGGTGCGACCTGACACCTGCACCCTGGTCTTCATCCTGTACGCGAATCCCGAGACGTGGTTTGCGTAGTCCATAGTGCCTGCTATGGCGGAGAAGTGAGAGTCGAAGACCAGCTCTTGGCCGTCTCGAAGGAACAACGTGTCCCCATGACTCCCGGCTGCAAGAAGAGGATGGTGAATAAGCAGTCCCTAACTTAGGTAGCGCATTCATTGTCCTTATGTTATTTCGTGGATTTAACTTCTCAGTTAAATCTTGGTATCTGAGAGCAGAAAAGTATTTCTCTTTTGCCGTAGACAGCGTCTGTAACGCCACTGACCGTGGTGAGCGTTGTTGCAGTGCTCTGCGTCAGTTCAGTGGACATGACGAACATGCATTCGGTGCAGTTTTACAAGCAGCCTATGGAATAGAGCAATACTTTTCTGCTCTCTTATATCAATCAGTAAAGTCACTGATCACATACTCTGGCAAAATCCCAACGGAGAACTACAGTTATTCAGCCTAAGGGGACGTAACAACATTGTTGTGTAAATCTCATGCCCCAAGAATTTAAGGACTGCAAGGGTATGAAAGTTACTGGCGCAGCGATTTGGTAAATATGAGGATTTCGCACAAGCTAAGGTAAGCTAAACTGAGGCGGTTGCATTACAAATTGTGGATGACGACTTAAAGGGGATCTCAACTTGAACCTAACGCTTGCAATGGCAATATCACATCCTGGTAAAAAGAAAAAAAGAGACAATACCGGCGAAGACCCCCAACAAAAAGATGATGATACACTTCTTCATGCTTCTGTCCGTCCGACCACAGCGGAGGCCGCGACGACAACTGCGAGGGCCGGACGTGGAACACACACCCTTTTAAAGCCTTGTCAGTCAGTCCTTGTCAGTAACGGGGGGGGGGGGGGGGGGGGGGCGGGCCGGGGGACCGGCACCGGGTCACTGTACCCCGCTGTATAAGTTTACACC
>JAAUXU010037451.1_pt1 | contig 47033 bp, 53 predicted proteins | sample 7278151 | NCBI WGS metagenome assembly JAAUXU01 (sample SAMN14350113, study PRJNA611818) | marine sediment metagenome | isolation source: surface marine sediment (1.8m) | place: French Polynesia: Moorea | collected 2018-08
ATTGAGTAGTCTCACAAGAACTCCAGTCAGACCCTACTTGTCCTGATCCTGGTCTGTGTCTCTGTCTGGGACATAGTTACCATGGTTTGAGGGTTTTTTTCTGTGCAATCCTAGTCTCTCTGACAAACACTCCTAATTTTTACCTTATTTTAATGTTCTGTCTCACCTCCGTTTTCTCCAGACATTGCACAGCATTATCGCCGAGGACAATCCCACCTCATCATTTTTTCCATACCAATGAACTTCTTCAGCCACTTCCTGGACACAAAGAGCACAAAGCTAAGCTAAAAGTCCAGTATTCCACAATGAGGTCAGTGTGCATCGTAGTAATGCTTCGTGCATCGTGCTGCAAAGGTGCATTTGACAAAATTGCACGGTCTATAACGGTTTTTCCTTTCTTTTTTGTTGCATTGAAATATAGAACTCTTTGAAAGACAATGAAGCCAAGTTATCCTATTCGAATCGCAGGACCTTGTACAAGACATTAAAGTGTCGAGTTTCTCAGGCCAAAGCTAAGAAAATGTGGAGACAGCGGAACAGCGATTCCCTGACCTTCCTTTTGGTTTTTTTCTTCTTGCTCTCGCCCATTCAGGGCTGTCAAAGGGATGTGGTCAGGTTGGTCATCCTGAGGGACACGATGAAGGGCACAATGAAGGGGACTCAGCTGTTCCCGGTGGATGAAAAGGCCAAAATGGCTGCACGTGAGTTGCACAGGGTCTTTATGGAGTCTCAAATGTTCTTGGGCCACTGTTTTATTTCCTTTCAGAATCCAGAAAACGTAGGGAGATTTCAAATGAGGAAAGTAGAGACGTCGAGTTGGTCACGAACTGGACTGTTCTTAAACAAAGAGAGGAAGAAAACGAAGAGGAAGCAAATAAAGATTGACCAATAATTATAGCTAATATGATGTACGTGAAGCAGCATCTGGTCAGTCTCGACTACTGACAGTACCTTTATTATATGAAATAACGAAATCTTACATGTACGAGTAAGACGAACTGGTTTTTTTTTCTTTGAAAAACTTTGCCAATACACATGAGTAGGATTTTTATCAGGACTATTACTGAGATGCTAAGTTACTTCCCTTCAAGCATCGACTGGAGAGTGAGGCTCCGCTCCGTTCGTCTCATACTGGGCGGACATTCATGCACAAGACTTCTTGATATCAGCATTGCTGAAGAGAGCATCAAGAAAGGCATTGACTACATAGGATTTCGACATTTCATCATTCGGATTGGCTGTTAGTAACCTCCTCCTGTCCTGGGCTCAAGATATGAGCTGTGATAGAGGAAGTTGCTGACTTCATCTTCTCTCCCATCCCTCCATTGGCTCATCTGCTCCAACATCCCCGACTCCTTCAGGAGCCAGATGCCACCATGAAGCACAGAGGTAAAGCAAATTTTTTGTCGAGATCAAGGCAAAGAAGCACCTGAAAAGACCTGGAGAAAATGGTAAAATACGTACATGTAAACAGTGGACCAGTGGATCGAACTGGACGAATGGCCCACTGGATGACTTGTAAGCCTTTTCGTATCAGGATAAAGTTACGACACATTTTCAAGAAAGAATCGCCCTACAACACTTTTTGGTCTACAGACCTAAAACCAGGTGACACAATATACAATATGTATAAAAATACTTTTTACACCACGATGACTTTTCACTGTGTAAGCGACCGATGCAACATTGCAAGAACAGCCAAAATACACTACAAAGACAGGAATTAGAGGTCCCTTTAATGCCTCGATGCCCGAAAGTTCTTTGGCTCGACTAGATTTAGCTTTGAATTTTAGGAGTTTTGAAGATTTTCAAGCTGGCTCCACATTTTTTCATCTGGCTTGAAAATTCTCAAAATTTCGAACCCTACAGGAGAGGAAACCGACTTGTGTTCTCATGTTCTTTTTTCATTTTCATTTGGGGGCATTAAGGAATCAACCGACCGACGATGCATTGACCACTGATACGCGATACTCAAAATACCGAATGCTTCTTGGTAGACTCAAGATACTGTTCATGGAGGCGCAATGTAGACTTGGACTTGAACTGCCATAAAGTCACACCATGCGCCATTCACTTCTGGCTCACTTGTCTGTACTACGCAGGTGTGCAAACTTTTCTCTCCACCCGCATCTCATCAGACGATGGAAAATGTAACACTATAACTGTAAGAGCACTGTAACGCAACTATCTTTCGAGGGTGGCTACAGGGATGTTGCGATACTTTTAATGCAGCTAACCTACCAGAAATGATCATTCAATGAGAAGGAAATCATGATTGGCAAATAGCATCAAATCTTTAACACCGTCTACTGAAAAAAAAACTTTTCTGCAGGGCACGCCGGGGGTCACAGCAATAATTTTCCTTCAAATATAATTTTACATCGCTCAAATGACTTGTAACTGCATGAGTGTATCATATTTTGATGTGTGTAATGGAATGCATGTACAGTAGACACCCTTAGGTTGACTGGGATTACCTCTCGTGCCTTGGTTCATCTTGAGGCTTGACTGGCTGAGCAAAATACAGCGGGGTTGTCCTGAGCTTAGGTCAAAGTATTTGGCTCGATGCACATCAAGATGTCGACATTGTGTTGACAATATTTGCCCATCACTAAAGAAAATTGCGCACAGGGGCGTTTCATTGTTTTTACTGGAGGAGCAGCAGCAGAAGTCTTTACTCACTGCACTGAAAAGTCTTTACCATAGTGCTTGGATCCCCAAGGATACGTGCAATAGCATCTTAGTTGAGCGTGTGGACTTTGTCATGGAGGATGCTGTGCCTCACCACCACAACGTGGTCAAGACCTCGACTTTCTGCTCGATCCTTGTTGTAGCAAATTAAGCATACTAGTTTCAGGTTATCGAGGATCCGAAGAACTTCCTGACATTGATTGACCAAATGCCCCTGAAAGAAGGGTGGAGAGGGCTCCAAACCCACTATGTGCTCTTACAAAAGAATCACAGTCAGGCTCCAAATCTGAGGTCCACACGCCAAAATAGAAGATTATTTTAGGGTGAGCAAAATATTTCGTGCCCCAATTATCCTGCACTCTACATAAGTGTGATATAAAGACATCACTAGTTTAAGTTCATATGCATGTGGTCAACAAAAAAATCATTCTTGTGTTAATCAAGAAAAAAAGGTCACTTGTTCACTTTAGGAAAGGAGAAGTCACTCGGCCATTTCTCTCTACTACTATGGCCTGCTTCCTGGGATCTTTCTCCTTTTCTGGCAATGGTCCTCCGGTTCTGAAGATGTCCTTGATGTAGTTAAACTCGCCCTGGGCAGCCGACTTTTCCCGCCTAAGCTCATCATAGTCCAGGTGCGCCTGCCTCAGCGCAGAATCGGCCGATTCCACCTTCTGGCAGAGCCTCTCGTGCAATCTACTTCTCTCTTCCATATGACGCTCCAAATTCTGGCATCTGGTCTGTGTTAACGCATTTACCCTTCCCAACCGGGAGATTTCCCTCACCAGCTCGGACTTTTCATGGGCCCAGGCTTGAGCTGAAGTCTCCAGCCTATCAGTGACCAATAGGCACTGATGCCTCAACTCACTGATAATCTGGCTCTGTCTCCGCAAAGAGTTCTCTAATTTAGTGATGTCCCGCGGAGGATCAGTGGTAATTCGTCTTTGATTGGCATTAATCCTGAGGATCCCGAGTTCCTTTTCGAGGGAAGCCTTTTCCTCTGCCAGGTCGATTGCCTCCTCCCTCGTCTGCAGCAGCTGCTCCTCAACCTTTGACACGCGAGATCGAAGTGACTTTGCTTCAGCCTCCACTTGTGCAACTTCCGATTGGCGTTGACGTTTCTCATGCTGGATGTCCAGCCTCAGGCCAGCATTTGACTGCTCCAGCTCTTCCCTCGAGGCGTTCAGACGAGCAATTTCCAACTGGAGATGGCCCAATTTCTTCTCTGAGTCAACCCTGACATCATCCAGGACCTTGTCTCGATCCTGGATCTGCCTCCTAAGATCAGCTTCAACTCTCTGGAGGCGTTCAGCTTCTGAAGAGATTCTGGTCATCTCCTCTAGCTGCTTGTTGGCATCTTCCCTAACCCCTCTCACTTGCTCTATGCAGCGTTTTTCGATGATGGCACGCTCATCGTCAATCTTGGTCACCTAGTGGATATTTCACATTGGCTTTAGATATCTTAATGATGAACATTTGTTTTACCTGTTCTTCTATGAGCGTCCTGATTCTCTGCTGCTGTCTGTCGACCTGGATCTTGAGCTGCCCAATTTCGTAATCCATCTCAGCTTTCTCCATGCGGAGTTGCTCAGCCACTTGGACGCTTCGCTTGACCTCCTCAGCTGCCTCCTCCTCCCTCGTCCTCACTTCCTCCACCTCAATCCTCAGTCGCTGAAGACTGTCAGAGAGCAAAGTGTTGTCTTTGCGAAGTTTTAAGGTCGCAGCTGTTGTCTCCTCTACAGCGCTGAACACGTTGGAGGTCGCCTTATTGACTTCGGACTTCTTTTCATTGTTGAGAACACCTTTGACGTTGCTGAGGACGAATGCGAGCTGCTCCCTGCAAAAGATCATTTCTCTCTCCAGCTGCTTTATGTACTTCTCCTGATGCGTCAGCAATGCCAGCTCCTCTGCTCTGTTTGTTGCATCAAAGTCGGTGCCTCTATCATTTGAGTCGATATGAGTAAGGTTGTGCCAGGAGTTGCAGCGTTCACGATTCCTGAATAACTTCTTCCTGGCTTTAGGATTCCGGATGAACCTTCTGTTCAGCTTTGGAGGATCAGTCATGGTATTCTGAGCAACAAATTTTTCCTCCTCTTCTTCATCCATGGACGACGCGACCTCTGAGGCCGAGAGGAGCATCCGTAGCTTGTGCAAAGCCTCCTGATATATTCCATCATAGTCCTTCGATGCCATGATCACAACTGAAAAGATTGACACGATTATTGATTGGTAACTAGACTAGAAGGACGGATGACGACGCTTGATATTTACTACTTTTTTGCTTGGTACACTAATTCAAGGCTTCCATGAAATGCTGCTCAGTCCTTGAAACTTCTTTCTCAGCGAGGAACCATCTGCCCATGGAGAGTTCAAGTAGGAGTCATCACCGTCTGATTCAAGCCTTTTTAGCTCTTCCATCCTTTTATAGTTCTCCAGCATTAGCTTTTTCTGAGTCTCTTCGTCCATTATGGGCTCGGATGCTGGACGCCCGCGTTTTTTTGTTGAGAGCTTCACAATCGCCTTTGTCTTCTCATTCCGAACTCCAAGGACTTTCCCCAGCTGGGCTGCTCGGTCAGACAATTCCTTGTCCGCAAACCAAAGTGATGCCTCTGTTGAATTGAGGATCGACTTCTCATCTCTGACTGCTTCCTCCCGGTTTTCCAGCTCCATCCTAAGAGGGTCATAGGTGGGCAGCCCCATGGGGTAGGCAATGCTTGCACATCCGCGGACTATCTTTAAAGCTGTGGTGATGTCCTTGAAACTTAGAGCTTTGGAAGCCTTTACATTGTCAGGGGAAACGCTCTGCTTCAACTCAGTCGCTGTCCTCTGCATCATCTCCTTGACCTGTTTACATAAAATGCCTATTTTAGAACATTAGTTCTTGTCACTTTTTCATGCATGCAACACATGGTAGGAAATACAGTGGGAACGAAAAAAATCGTACTTTGTGGTCCTTGTGACTCCGTCCACATCTCTTTCCCAAGGGGTCCTTGTTTTCTTCGGTATCGTCCTCAGGGGCGCACCGATCGATCTCGTCATCACGAAGATTCAGCTCCTAGAAAAACAGTTTGACGCATGCGTAGGAGAATCCCATATGATCGAGTTACAACCAAAGTACCTTGATTTGTTCTTCCAGGAGTCCACGCATCTCTGGAGCAAGAGCTGGCCCGTGGGTGGCGAGTGCCTCAAGCTCATCGCAGACTCTTAATACCTTGAGTCTTCCATTGTGAACGTTGACCAACTCGCTTATGAGATCGCCGACCAACTTGGTCAAGTTGGTCTCGTACAGGAAGAGGCTGCGCCCGTCCAACTTGACGTGGAGCAAGACCATGATTTCGAAGGTGGTAGAAACGATCAAACTGTGACTGGCTGCTTCGTTGATAAATAAACTTTCAGGCATTTGCCGCTGACGCGCGGAGTCGGAGTTGCCAGTTAGCGTCGTTGAAAACTGACTACTGTCCAAAGCGTCCACTCGGCGTCCATGGTGGAACCAATGCCCAAAGTTGGAGGCAGTTGGAGTGTTGGATAGGGACAACTACCAAAGGAGGTGAGAAATGCAGACCCCTTCCAAACCTGATTCGTATCCGTGGCCTCAATCGTGGACTGTGTGAGGATGTGCAAGCACTTTTTGAGTCAGAATGAAAGGGGCTTTGGATGTCTGGTTCGCCAGATATCCCTAAGATTATACACTTGTTAGAAGGTAGGAATGTGAGGTAAGTTACAGCTTTACCAAAACGACCCAACTTAACTAACTAACCTTTGGAAATCGAAAGTCGGAAGCCCCTTTTACTGCTTTTTTTTATTCATTATTCTTGATGAATTTAAGTGCAGTATTCTTAATCGGACCAAGAATAGTTGCACGATGAAGCGAGTTGTACAATTTTAGCGTGGCACGATTAGGCGTGTTCCAATGTGCTAAAAAAATATGTTGCCCGGCAGAGAATATATCGACTAGACTAGAGTTGAGGGTTGTTTTTGCTACAATTGGGTGGATTTTGTCAGCTAGCATTTGGCAAATCTAAGGACTTTTATTTTCGGATTTTATCCCTTTACCAAAGTAGCATAAAGTCTGACGGAAGACTAGGTTCAGTGGACTGGATCCAGTGATATCATCAGTATTTTGATACTGATTTCGATAAGGGAATTGCAGATTAGAGTAGAATTGGCTTGCCTAACCTATCCAGAAAAGGGGATTAGAACGAAGTAACCTTTTCTAATCTAACCTAACATTACCAATGAAGGCAGTTAGGACGAAGTGAGGTCAAGATGTTGCGGACGGAAACAAAGCAAAACTTTTGTCTCTTTCCGGACCAACTCAATTGGCAAGTTGTACGCGGAGAAGAAAAGCTGCTGCCAGGCGGCTGCCGCCGCATGATGCCCGCATCGCATCTGCTGCTGCCTGACTCCTTCAGCTGCTGCTTTAACACCCACTAGAAGAACTCGAACTTCTTTCTAGGGGAGATCGATCGACCACTTTTGTCTGTCGTTACCAATATCCCGCTTGGCAACGGCTTTTGGCGTCGGACAGACTGCAAGAGTCCATCACCGTCACCCATGTCGGCCGTGGCCCCCGTGAAGGTCCCGGGAGTCGGATTTGTGGGGGTGCACATTGGCGCGGGTCAGCACTCTGAGGCGCGCACGGCCGCCTATCTCGGGATCTGCGCCAGCGCCTGCGCTAGAGCCATCAAGGTCCTGAGAGCCGGTGGATCCGCGATCGAAGCCTCTGCCCAGGCAACTGCGGTTTTGGAAGACCCGGGCGAGACCAACGCCGGTTTTGGCTCCAATCTGGTGAGAACGTAACCTTTATTGTAAATTTGTATTTATGCTCACGGAGTTTCTTCAGACTAAATGTGGCACTGTGGAGATGGACGCTGGGTTGATGGACGGGTCGCGCTTGCTGTTCGGTGCCGTCGGGGCGATGCCAGGCGTCAAGAACCCCATCCTAGTTGCGAAACAACTGGTAGTGGAGCAGAACAAAGGCCTTCTGCCCCTGGGCCGAGTCCCACCCATGTTCATGGTGGGTGAGGGCGCTCGAGAGTGGGCGGAAAGGCACGGAATAAAGTCTCGACCTCAAGAAGAGCTGGTGAGCGAGAAGGCGGACAGGCTTTTCAAGTATTACAAGAAGAAGTTAGACTCTGTGAAGGAGGCCTCGGAGACATCGACGAAGCCATGCAAGAAGAGGAAGACTGAGGAAGAGGTGAATGGGACTACGGAAGACTCCGCCAGGTGAATTTGATGGCTAGTTAAAACACTAAAAGTTTCCTGAAGTTTTCAGCCTTGTACAATAGGAAAAATCTTTATCTTTTCAGGGTTAAGAGTTTGAGGTTGCCTGAAGAGATGGATGAGGAGGTTGATTCGTTGTTAGACGACCGAGTAACTGACACCGTCGGGGTCGTCGTCATGGACCAGGACGGCAACGTTGCATCCACCGTGAGCAGCGGCGGAATCGCACTCAAACAGCCCGGAAGGGTCGGGCAGGCCGCGTGCTTTGGTTGCGGCTGCTGGGCGCAGAACCGTATGGGCCCGGCGGGTGTCGCAGTAGGGGTCAGCACCACGGGCTGCGGGGAACACTTGGTGCGCACCTTTCTCGCCAGGGAGTGCGCGAATGTCTTAGCGCGGAGGAGCGATGAGACGCCACCGCTGGTAGCTCTCAGAGACGCTATGTGCCACAAGTTCGCCGAGTCCGAGTTTCTGTCGGACGTGGGGGAGAAACTGGGTGGGGCCATCTGTCTGCGCTGGGACCCCGCTGAAGGGAGTGGGCAGTTCCTGTGGACACACACCACGCACAGCATGGGCGTGGCCTTCCAGACGACTGAATGCGTTGAGGCAACAGCCAAGATGTCAAGGTTGCCCAAAGCTAATGGAGGCCGGTTAAGGCCAAACAACGGTTCGACCACGATCCTTGTGCAGAGCGTTAACCTGAAGCCCAAAGGCGGGAACTCCGTTAACAACGATCAAGTGACCGTGGAAAGCGTTGTCAAGCCCTAGTTTTTGCTCTGCATTAGCTGTGCCAAATGCTGCATTTTACTCTACTCTTAGACCTGGTTCAGAATGCATCCACGCCATATCGTCTGTTTGCGACAGTAGCATAAGTAGTGTACATCTAAGATAATTTCTCAATAGGCCGGTCCTAACTCGTATAGGCCACGACATATGCATGTCGCCGTGAGAGTGGATGCATTCTTAGCCAATCATTTGGTATTATCTACATTCCACATTACTGTTTCGTCTACTAGTCAGATTCAGTTCAACAATCGCATTGATATTGAAGATATGGACTAATAAAGAGAACACATCATCAACCAAGTGTGCAGAGTTGGGTGACGAACAATCAAGAACTCGCGCCTATTGTTGTGATTTTTCTGGCGGGCCTGGGCGGGCCTAAGTGTACTGTGCCTAAACTTACTTGACTTCAGAACTTTCATTAATATGTTTGTTTGTAACCGACAGTTTTACTCTCATGATGCATCGTCTTACAGGCATCTTTCTTCTCTTCCTTGACTTCTCCACCAGCTTATGGACTATTCAGGTCGAGCAAGGAAAGCTGAGAGAAAGTGGACAAGATTATAGGTAACCTGCGGAAACTACATGACATTGCTTAACGGATCATTTTTGATACGAAGCATTTTTAGGTCCATCAGCGGTCGCCCCCTGGCCTCCTTTTTGGGGATTCCTTACGGCAAGTCCGAGAGGTTCCAGCGCCCGCAGAAAGCGGAAAAGTGGGAGGGCGTTTTTGTGGCTGACAGGCACATCCAGTGCGCTCAAGTTCGTGTTGTGTATGCTTTCATGCGTGAGACGTTTTTTGAAATAACCTATTATTTAGCCTGATTGCTATGGCTTTTTCCCTGGATTCAGCGGTGTCGAAGATTGTCTCGTGCTCAATGTCTACGTCCCAAGGTATCGTGAGGAACTCTTGCCAGTTTTATTCTGGGTCCACGGAGGTGGATTTGTCTCAGGGTCAGGCCTCCCAGAGCTCTATGGACCGGATTACCTACTGGAAGAGGATGTGGTCAGACGGATTACATGTCTTCGTCTCGTGTCTTCTTCAGCCTCTCATTCCAGATTCTGGTGACTGTAAACTACCGCCTGGGTGCTCTGGGCTTTCTTGGGTTGGGCGACGACGTCCTTCCTGGCAATCTCGGGCTCTGGGACCAGAATCTGGCGCTCAAGTGGGTCCGGGACAACATCAACGCCTTCGGTGGAGATGCGCAAAAGGCATGAGTTTGTTTGTGGTAGTCTCTGGCACCTGCCCATGGATTTCCATCATAACAGGTAACTCTTTGGGGCCAGAGTGCTGGAGGCATCTGCGCCTCCTTCCATTTGCTGTCCCATCAATCCAGGGGCCTCTTCAGTGGCATCATTATCCAGAGCGGAATCTTCACCGTCCCATATTCAAACCAGGATAAACATCCAGCATATTATGCTAGGTAAAAACTGTAGTTTCTTTAGTAATTTCTTGGCCATCACGGGAATTTTTTCCAGGACTTTGGCCCAAGAAGTGGGATGCAATCCTAAGGGCGACTCGCTGTCGATCAGACAATGTTTGAACAAGGTGAATGCAGACTTTATTGTACTTTTCGTGAGAACTTGTATAACATGCTTATTGTTTTTTTTGTAGTTGGATGCTCGGACAATTCAAGAAAGTGCCTTAGATCTCTTCCGGACCTTCCTAATGCTTCCCAACCCATTCAAGCCCCATTTGGATAACTCCACAAGTGATCCGTTCATCCACAGGGATCCTTGGGAGGCAATGGAGGACGGGGACTTCGAACAAGTATAGTAGCATGCACTTTTCTTATTGGTCGGGCGCTTGAAGGTCTTAATGTCAGGTTCCCATGATCTTTGGGTACAACGAAAAGGACGGCCTCATGTTTTCCGCCCAGTATCTGGCGGACGAGAGCCTCTTCCAGAGGACGCGCGACCACTGGGAACGAATTCTGCCACTCATGATGTTCCAGAGGTAAAGAAATTGTTAAATCCCAAACGACGATTACATGTCGTTTTTAATTATCTGCGCGTGAAACATCAAAATTTGCTTTCTTCTGGTCATAGTTGTGAAATCATGTCACACTGTTGTGTCAATCGTGATTCCCCTGCTTTCTCATACGTGTAAAGGGAAATTGACGAGTTGACCCCGCTTGACGTGACAGTGGCAAGCACGTATGTGGTCAGTCACAGCCTGCCCGACAGTGCTGAGGATCTCCACAAGCTGACGGATCTCTTCACACTGTTTTATCAGGTACTTCATACTGCGTAACCACGAACGAGAGCTATAGTGTGACGTAGTGAACCGTGCAACTTTTCGGCCACAGCTATCATGTTTTCATGTGTTTTTTACTCAACAAGAACACGGGGGCCATCGGGGTAGAGACATTCTCCAGACTGAACGATCCTGAGCCCGTCTTCTCGTACACTTACTCCCACAGGGGTCACATCACCCTGGCTGACTTCATCGCCTTCCCGCTCTCCAGAATCGTCATCAAGGCGAGGGAAAAAGAGAAAAAGCCGGCTCGAGAATACCCGTAAAGTCTTATTTTCTACCTGTAGAAGTTGGCTTCCTTCGTTGGGTTGGAGTTATTCTCTCTGCACTCACTCGGTCCCTGCCACAGCGACGAGCTCTTCTTGCAGTTCCTGGCTCATAGTATCCCATTCGACCCTAGGGCCAACAAGGAGGACGCCGAAATGAGTAGGAAACTGGTGCAGTGGTGGGTCAACTTTGCGAAGTACAGAGACCCAACACCAGGCACTATAGAGTGGCCAAAGTGAGGGTAAAAAAAACCTGTCGGTGAAGGCACCCTACATTGCTTTCTCTTTTCAGACTTCAGCGCCAAGTTGACGGCAAGCTTTTCCAAGCCAACCTCACTGGCGGGCTGGTGATCCTGGAGGACGCGACCCCAATGGAGGAGGGTGTCAGGCAGTGGAAAGAGCTCACAAAAGGCATTCCCAGAAAGTTACACAAATACGACTCGCCCACCTGGAGAACGGGGGGGCAAACCCTCTATAGACCTAAGCGCATAAAAATCGAGCTGTGAATTACACATACTCTTATCAAACGTATATTTTTACTTCTTCTAGGCTGTGGTTAGAGCCTCGATGAAGATGTCCCACTTAAAACCGTGCTTGTCAAATCCAAACCAATTCAGCGGTTTGAGGTCTACCTTGAAGGCGGCCGCCGCTTGTGGCGTGGGCGCGGTCGCAAAGTTGATGTGCAACGCGCAGTCTTCAATCTGAGTGAAACTATAGCTGAGTACGTCGGGCGAGGGCTGGGTGCCGTAGATGCTTATGGTCCCGTCCCTCATGTGCTCGTTGCCGTTGCGGATGGTGCGCAGGATAATGCGGCTCAACTTGCGGGGCCCATACTTGAAGGTCACGGCCACGAATTCCAGGGGATCATCTTCCATGATGAAGCCCTAAAAGATGAGGGGGGGAGACAAGCGTAGCTATTAGGTATAGAGACGCGACAAGCATGAATGTCAAATGTGAGTTCCACTGTCTAAGACTGAGCTCTTGCTTTGTGAATGAGACTTCAACAGACAGTAGTTTATAGTGCGATTCCATGATTCGACCCCCGAGCTCTTCTACAGAAATACGAGAATTGACTCTACTGTTTGATATGAATGCCTGTACTGACTTTTTCAGTCATTTACAAGCACCCACAAGTCATGTTTGAGATAGTTCTGGTCAATCTCAGACACTTCCACATAAATTTCAGATAACCCGAGTCAAATGAAGCACTTCTATCAAAATTTCAGCCTTCTCCCAGTCGATTTAGGTTATTTTTAGACATATGGAATAGTGATAGGAAAATGCTCATCATTGGTAATGACAAATACAGCAACAAAAGTAAGGATATCAAAAAGACATCGAGGAACGAGAACAGCAATAAGTGTGAAAAATTTGGGTGTTTGTCACCGATGCTCAAAAAAGTGTCTGGATTTCAGCTGGATTCATCTAAAATGGGCTTGGAGACGAGCTATGCCTGTGCAATGAATGCAGCAGTTGCTTTCCACCAATGATCGAATGTTATGTTCATTAGCTTCACCTGAGGAAAGTAATGAGTCTTTTCGAACGCGTATCTGAACAGCTCCTTGCGGTTGAGGTTGATGTTGGAGTTGACCTCTCTGCCGTCCAGCTCACACTGCAACAGGCGATCCTCGCCGGGGCACTTCATGTCGGAAATCCTCACCACGGAGTCGACGTATGTGGCCAAAGCGTCCGAACACTGCAAAAAATTAATACTCGGCCTTTGAAAAAGAGGGTTTTCATAAAAAAAATACGTGCAATTTCTCTTACCTTGTAATACTTCATTGGGTCCGTGGGCAACGCCGCGCACTCCCCTGGGGTCATCTCGGTATCGTCACTGTCGCAGGGGGGAATCAACTCCTCGTCGATATCGAAGGCGCCTACACCGCCAGTGGACACCTTGTTTTTCACAAAATAGACCTAAAAATGCATCACGACACACGTTAACCTTAAATAATTCTCATTTGGACTCCCCTACTGTTCAGTCCAGTCGTTGGTGGCACATCTGTAACTACGTAATGTAAAATGTCCATGTAGTACATATGTACATACGAGGCTGGAAATCATGATTTGAGGACAAAGATCCCAATAATGATCTAAAAACCTGACTGAAATAATAGAACTAGAACAGGACTTCTCACCCTTCTTAGGATGCAACACTGCAAAAGCAACACACTTGGCAAAGCCTAAGATCTGCTTGGCACTGCACTGGCACGCAGGACTCCGAGGATGCACATCTTTGTCCCTGTCAACATCTGTGACACCTTTTTTTATCTTTGCTCATTGAGAGAAATCATGGGGTGTGACTTCTGAACTTAACACGCTGCTGAGCCTACACATTACAGTGTGTATACCACTGAAGAAGTAGAAAGCTACAATAAAATTATGTTTTACTTTAGCTGCTTCACGCTCGCACTAAATGTATGATAAACACGGCAAAGTTCGTCTTTCACAAGTGCAGTGAAACCTGACTTACGTTTGGCAGGCGCCATCCGTGTCCGACGAAAGGCATCAAGTCTGGGGTGACGTCCTCGTCCACTAAGTGGCAGTTGCCCGTGTCCTTTTCTTCGAGATAGAAGGCGTCGCAGTCCACGTCAAAGGTACAGTAGCTAGCGCATACGTCGCGGGTGCCGTCGTAGTCTGCCGTCAGGTTGCCGGCATTCTTGGGCTGGCGGAAGACGAGACGTGATAAAGGACGCAAACGTTGGCTTCAAAAGCTGTAGTCTTGTTAATCTTACAGTGTGATGCTGCGTGGCGTTATGGAGGACGTTCTCCTTGGCTATGAAGTTGAATCTCTGCACCTGGAACTGGAAAGCCTCGGCCAACGTGGGCAGCAAGGCCAACCACACTGGAAATATCATTTTCCCTCCAAAATCAGACGAATCTATCGCTTCACGAAAAGCACTCAATGCTTACAACAAATATTGAGAGAACCTTTGTATTGACCTCTAGCTCCATGGTGACGAGGGACTAGATTTTGCGCAATTCGGGCCCCTTCTTCCCCTCCTGCTTAGGTATGAGAATGAACGAGTGGAAAAAAGGGGTGTCACAGTTGCTAGGGGGAGGGATTGAATAATTGAATTCAGACACGATAACATATATAATGATACCGTAAATGTCCTTTTGAACATTGGACGCACAGTAGTAAGTGCAAGTCAGGGGTGCTGAAGAGCAGCACAAAGCCCTCGTGCTCATGTATGGCTTTCTCGAAGGAAGTTGAGGTGCCCAGGCTGCTCCATGAATTATTTACTTCCACTGGGTTGTTGCTTTAAATTCACGAGGTCTTGACGAACACGTCCATCTTAAGTCCTTGCGGGCTGTCGAATCCCATCCAGTCTTCCACCCGAAGGTCGAGTCCACGGGCCGGGGGAACGTCCGCTACGTAGTCGAAGTTGACCATGACAGCACAGGTTTCAGCGTCGTCGAAGACGACGACGACGGTCTCGGAGTCGTCGTCTTCTTGGTAGGGCAGAACCGCGACCTCCGCGGCCCTGAGGTGGTTTGCACACCTCAGGATCACGCGGGACAAGGACACGGGACCTGAGGACAAGTCGAACAGTGCCGTGAGGTAGCTCATATCAGGCGTCGCCATAATGCCCTGTAGTAAATGAGGACGAGAGTGAACTCTTAAATTCTTTGATGTGCAGCGCTAAAAAGGTCTCACCGTCGAGTATGACTCAGTTTTTAAAAAGGCCTTGGCAAAAAGGACGTTCGGGTCACCCTGCAGGTCTGAGAACAAGGATTCCAACTCGCAGAAGTGGAGGCGGTCCTCGTCGGCGCAGGGGACATCAGAGATCAGGTCCAATGAGGCCTCCAGACTCGTATCCATGGGGTTGCACTGCCAGACGTTACGTGTCAATGATTTTCTCATGTTGACAGACGACTCGAACAAGCACATATTTTCGTACTTGGTAGGTGACGACTGCCTGGGCTGGGAGTGCTGTGCAGTCCATGGGTGTCTCGTCCTCATCGGGGTCGCATGATAGTGGCTTCGTGTCCGCGATCAGCGTGGAGGCCGCGGGAGACGCGGGCTCCTTGACGAAGTATACCTTCCAATGCACCAATCGTCACTGACATTGCCACTCAACATGTCACAAAAGTGTACTGACATGAGTTCAGTGTGCCAGATGCTTTCATCTCAAAACATCTTGGATAGAGTGATTGGGAGAAGGAGCTAAGGATCTTTGTTGCAACTGTTCCCAAAGCAAGCTCAAGTTTCAAAATTTATGCTAAGTATACTACTGTGGGAGCCTTCGGGTTGAAGTGCAACCGCATTTCGCACTCACACAACTTTTGCACGCTACTTTGCAATTCATGCGTCACCTGTGCATATGACATTCGTACATTCTTATGCGTACAGGGTGGAACAGAGTCCGCAATGTTCTGTCAAATGGTACAATTGCTCGTCCTTGCTGCTGACGGTGACCAATTGGAAGAAATGGCACCTACCCACTCATTTCAATACAGGTTTGGTTCTACTGCGTGTCTGTCGTGCAGATCTTGGTGATGTTGCATTAGTTCATAGATAGTTTCGTGGATTCTGTTCCACTCCGTGCAGCTGTTACATTTCCTGCCATGTGTTCCCTTGGGACGTTCGGCTCCTTGTCCTCATCGACGAGGTGGCAGTCGCCGGCAGGGGTCGTCCCCACGTAGAAGGCGTCGCAGGGCATGTGAAGGAGGCAGAAGTTGGCGCAGGTCGCCTTCGTCCCCTCAGGGGTAGAGCCGTGAGACGGCAAAGTCTGTAAAGTGCGAGATTGACATGGAGAATTTGCACTCAACTTTGCCTACATGCCCTCACGTAATGGTAGCCGCCGTTGTGGCCCACATTGTCCAGGGTGACGATCTTGAAGTTGGGGAACTCCTCGGCAAGACAAAAAGTAGAAGAGATGAGGATGAGGAATAAAGAAGGCATGTTTAAATCTTTTAAGCAACCCTTTCAACCTGATACTAAAGTTGAAGATAGGGAAATGCATTCATAAAGGACGACTTTGCATGCAATTGTGGTCGGTTATTTTTCTCCAAGGAGATAGCGTGTAGAAAGTCAAAGGGAGAAGCTTTCTACTTGCTTTACATACTTCTGTAGTCTTGGAGTTGAAGGAAAAACAGAAGCTGTCTTGAAAATGTGTGAAAAGTACTCCCTTTTCAAAGATTTCCCTGGGGGAACATGTTCAGTTTTGATGTGACGCCCTAAAAGACCTTTGATTTTCAGATTTGACTAATGTGATTGGGATGCAAACAAAGGTCACTTTGGCAAATCATCCTTGAAGGAAAGGGTTGGCAGGAAAATTGTTCACAGAACAACTTTCCCATTCCACCAAGGTTGTGGGAGTGACTTCACAGCTCCAATGCTCACCCTGGCCTGATCACATCATTAGGAAAGTGGGTGAAAACAAGGCAGTTTCGCGTATAAAATGTGGGATTTACCCCGTCGAAGCCTTCAGTCTTGAAAAATGGTCTTGGTGATTCCTTTGGCCTTGCTTTCCACCCTGAGGGTGGTCTTTGACGACCGCAGCGGCCAGTTGGCGGCTTTCCTACCGGAGCACGGTGGAGAAGTGCCAGAAGAGCCAATAATGCAAAGGGGTAACTCAGAGCCTGAGGATGCATTTTTTTGTCGCACCCCAGCAAGAGATGGAGACCACTGCTAGACCTAAATTTCGCATTTTAGACAGTCGCTCTGTGTCACCCGAGACCCCCGTCACTCCCAGCGACCTCTCTGAGCCCAAGTCCTTGAAGTCGTCGTATCCGGTGTCCGCGGAATATAGGCCGATATTACTTGAATCTCTCAGAAAGGTCAGACTGAAAAGAACAATAGTTGCAATAGACAATGGTTCTTCAGAATTCTACATGCATTTCTCCCCAATCAACAGAACTTGGCAGGCAGCAGTGAGTGGGCCCGCAGGAGGCACTACATCTCCAAGAGAAGAGTCCAGGATGTCCTCCACCAGAACGTTGAGGACAAAAGAGGCAAGTGTACAGGGTGTCACACATGAGTTCGGAATTTGAGGACCTTTGTACCTTGTGGCCCAAAGAAAATCAAGGCAATACAACACCGTCACAGGCTCTTCAGCATAAGCGTTTTACGCATCATCGGGAAACACACTTGATTTATCCGCAAGAATATGTTCTCTACTGGGAGCATATGTACTTGGTATTTGGGCACCCGGTACCATCTGGATCAACCCTCCAGGATGATCTCCCCTCCCCTTCTGCGACCCCATGAACTAAATAAACCAAGTAATTGTGGATGAGGCACTGCTCCTCCCCCCCCCCCCCTTTCCTCCCCGACCGGTCCGACGGTCTCATCGGAGCCGATCACAGATTTATTTACGGTCTTTTCAATTATTCGTTATAGGTTGTATTTGAGAGAACACAAGCTTATCAGAAAGAGTCTTTGCTTCTTGTGTCCTTCCAGGTTATCCCGGGACATCTTAATATTCACTGTTGACCGCCAGTAAGAAGCGAATTCTGTTGTGGTGACCTCGCCGGCTCTGCGGAAGAAGAAGTAAATTCACACATTATCTAGTATATATAAGCTTATTGATCATAAATCTGCTCTCAATAAATGTTTGCATAAGGGGCAAAAACACTGGTAACGGCTTCCGCCTCATAAAGAAGGGGGGGAGGATGCACTTCCAGGGGGATTTGCATGCTAATTTGCCTAGACTGGCCACTCAAAAAAGCTGCTTTTGTCAGATTACATATGTGTGCACATATGTGTCAACCTTTCTTTATGCTCTACGAAGAACCCTTTGTGGCCAGTTCTTTTTGCCAGCTGCTGTTGCTGGATTCGCACTGCCCAGTATGGAGAAGGAGGCCTTGGAACATAAGTTTTTAAGATGTGGTTTCGAATCAAATTTATTTCGTTTCGTCAACAATACTTTTCTTTCTCTCCTCAGTCTTGTTGTTGTTCCTCTTCGTGTTCTCCTCGTTCCTGTTCTTCTTCTTACTGTGAAGCTTCAATTTAAGCACGTCCATAAAAATTGCCTAAACGTTTTAAGTGTGAAACCTGACTTTAAAGAAGATGCGGAATCGACGACGTCTCTTTTGTCAGACAAATGAGCGTCCAGTGATGGGCTAAAAATGGAATAATTGCGAAGGAGCCCCTGCCAAGGACGCCTGCGAGGAAAGAACAAAGTGGGCGGTGATGAGGTGAAAACGGGGTATTCATCCAGACTGGGTGGCGCAGAATAAAGTATCAAGGTTAATTCAGAGGGGGATAACTCTTCGTTGCCTCCCCTCCTGGTGTCCTCACACACGGGAATTTTCTGAAACGGGACACGCTTTGTTCTTCGAACTTCGTTGACTTTACTCTAAGATCAAGAATAACGTCCTTTTTTTTGCATTTCCCTTGTTTTTCTTTGATCCCCCCTGAGCTGAGTTTTTGTCTAATCTAACCTAAGATACGTTTTGCCGCATGCAAAGCAAAGTCTGCTGATTTCTTAAAAGGTGTCCAGCGTCGGCACGGACAAGCCGTGAAGATGAGGAAGTTTTCAAGGACGATTTTTTTCCTTTTTGACAAAAGTTCTTCTTGTTTGTCGCCCATGTGTGCGTGATGGATGGTGACTGAAACGCGAACTTTTGAACCTCAAATCACTCGTCTGTTTACTGCAGGGCAAAACAGTCTTATTAGCCCCAATCGACGGACAGCTGAATCCCTAAATAGGGCTCAACATTCATCTGATCGTGAGTTTGGCCAGGGTCAAGGCAGAAAAAAAAGGAAACAAAAATACAATGTGCACTTTTGAATGGTTCATATTGTGGACGCTTCCGCTGCAAGAATAGGGCATCAGACATGATGTTTTTTTATCCCCCAGGGTGAAAACGTCCGTCCAAAAGAAGGGGAGGTTGTATTTATCAGGAGGGGTAAAGTGGTCAAGCACGTGTCGTCATTCCGGATGCAGATTAAATGCCACATTTCTCACTGACCTTTAGCACATCTTTAGGCCGCCTCTCAAGGAAGTGAATTAAGCGATTCTTTTTGACCCCCTCCGGTTTCTCTGCATTTTCCTTATTGCCGTCGTAAAGAACCCCCGCCACCACCGCCACCGTGGCCGCCGCCGCCACCTCCTTCTCCTCCTCCCCACCAGTGATCAAGGTCGCGGGTGCATCTCAATTTTGCCGGCCAAGCAAGCGACAAATTAATCGAGGCTCACAATGAGTGAATGACCACTATTTGGCCCAAAGAACGAGGTTTGTTCAGGCCTTTGTGACTTCTCCTCACGGACGTCGAGTGATCAGGGAAGTCGAGTGAAATTTCAATCTTGATTGCGTGTTTTGCACGCTTCAATCACGGACGTTTTGTGTGAGCGCAGATTGAAGCGTCAGATAAGCAATTTGCACCCCACACACTCGTTTGCCGCTGGGGATTCCTCATGGAAGTTATGCGACTCGACGTCCAACGTCTTGTGGCAAGTGTCGGCCACTGCGTGGCAACGCCACAAGTGACACAGTCGAGGTTGCGGCCAACGATCAGTGTCCTTTCTCCCACACTTCATTGTAAGATGCGCTGTAAATGTAAAAGTGTTTTGGCCACAAAGTGCCACTGGCACACAAGACCCATCCCCGATCCCATAAAGGAGCCGCAGTAAAGTGTGAAGTACACAAGACGACTACAGGGTGGAAGCAAACACTGAAGCTCTCGCCTCAGGCGAGTCATATCCGGAAGATGCTGATATATAGCGGAAGAACAAGTCTGCTTGACAATTACATGCCCGAAGATTTTAGTCAAGGGATTAAAAGGAAATCAGGGCTGCCACATTGTCACTTATTGAGCGGGTTTGGGTGGCCGTGGCCACCCTGTATTCATGGCTGAAGATTTTGCAAGTCCTCAAACTTTTTTTTTATCTTGCTGGCGAGCGCGCGCATGTTTGGGGTCTCCCATATTCTCATATGATCTCGCAGCGCGTCAGGGATGCGCCGGCGTCGGTCGAGCCGTGGCTTATAAGAATCTGCTTCCTCCATTCGTTTCTGCAGTTGTCGCACTGGACCCTCCTCCTGAGCAGTACAAAGTGAGCGCAAACAGAAAAATGTTGTCTTCCACGTTGCTGTTGTCCTTGCTCGTCCTGTCCTCTTCCTCCAACTCAGTGCTGTCCCTGCCCCAGTCCTCTGGGGCGTACCAGTTTCCAGCGGACGCAGAGTCCATCCTGGAGCAGCCCCTGGTGCAAAATTTCGATTGCGAGGTGCAGGCACAAAGTACTTATGGGTAAGTCCGACATAGCAACATCAGCAACATTTACTTGAAGAAAAAAAAAAAAAGCCAGTGTGGCCATCAACATGAAGTCGATGGCAGAGTTGCCAGTTGGCGTGTGCTCTTGCCTCCTTGAACCTGGTGAAGACGACCTTCCGGCGCTATCCAAATTTGTTATTAATTGTCCTATCTGCATACTTCGCCACGCAGGCGCTGCTGACCTTGCCAAATTGATGGTGAGGACGACTCCTCATTATGAACTGTCTGTTCTCTTCACATTCAGTTACTACGCTGACGTCGAAAACAACTGCCAAGTGTTCCACATCTGCCTGCCCATGGAGGACGATGTGGGTGAGGTCACGGACGTCCTCCAGTGGTCTTTCATCTGCGGAAACGGGACCATCTTTGACCAGCAGACGCTCACCTGCAACCACCCCGCGGACGCCTTCCCCTGCGAGGAGGCGGAGTCACTCTACTTCACTGTAGAGTTTGGCAAGATTCCGGAAGAGAAATAATGCAAAAGTTGGAGCACATTTTTTGGGGCATTCGAGGGCAAAAAAAACACCCCGACTTCCACTGTTAGTGCCATATATGCGTTATTTAAGTCCGTGTGTGAGAATGTGAATATTGTGACGTCTCTTTTTTTGTTATTTGTCGATTATTTGATCGTGTTCGCCACCGCTGCCGCCCCTGTGATAAAGAAAAAGCAACTCTACGAGACATCTGCTCAGATTAAGATCAAGTTGTGTTGTTGTGCGTCTTTATGCAAAATGATGAAATAAAAAAAAGAAGATTTCTTGGTTTTTTCCCCACTTCCAATCGCTACGTCCTAGAAACCAGTTGGTGTGGAGCACAAATGTTGCTTCTTGGGTTGATTCAGGACCCTCACAGATATCAGAAGGAAGTTCAATCAGGCAAAACATTTTATTCAGCTTCTCAAACCTCCCTTTAAAGAAAATATTTTGCTCCCTGAGGCCTTCGGCACCTTTGACACTCCCCCTTCCACCAATTCAATGAAGGAAACATCTTTGTCACATTTCCGGGGGAGAAGAATTTTCCCGCTGCGTCAGCGGTTGTTGCTTCAACGCAGCCAATTTTGTGGCACAAGAGGGGGAATTTGTCAAAATTCAAAGCAAGAAGAAGAATCCTTTTTTTCCCTAAGAAAAACGTCCTTCGGAAAGGTGTTTTTCAGTCGATCGACGCTGTCTTCTCGCTCCCTCTCGATGTTGGCCTCTTACGCAAATTGACTCATTTCGGGAGCAGCAAAGTCATGATTAGCAAAGTCAACTGGTGTCTGCTGGAACCTGTGGGCCGGGTGGAACCACCCGCCGGGGATGACTGACGTCACTCCTGACTGACGTGGATGCCGGAAGAGCTCGGTGTCGCCGACGCTGCGGGCGTCCTCCCTCGTGTGCGTGGACACGACGACAGAGGCTGTCAAGAATATGTAGTGTTCCTCCAAGTCCGATGAAACAGGTAGGACAAATAGGCAAGCACGTCCAACTCATTCCCCGAAGTGCTCGTTGGAGGCGCAGCTCACTGAGGCCTTGCGCCCTAAGTATTAGTCAAGCAGTACTTCTTAGGGACTAAACTCTCCTGTTTTTTAAATCTACGGTCTGCGCTTGACTGACATTTGGCTTTAGTGGTACTTTCTTTGTTGCTATCCTAAACCTGAGGTTGAGCCCCGGTTGCGTCAGATTAGAGTCGGTAGGGTTGTATAGGTCGTCAACAACCTTCTCTCTTCCTTCTCTATGTCTCCTATAGCCGTAGACTCTAATATGACTCAGTGTAATTTCGTAATAGGAGAATGTGTTACACATAAGACTTAACAAGAGCTGATGAATAAGTTAAAACACTTATTCATCCATTTGCACTTTTGGTCCTTACCCCTGTTTCTCGCCGCCTTCGACCAGAAAGTCTTCCTCATGTCTTTGGCGTACTCGATATTGTGTCAGTCGGTCGGCAAAGGAGACAAGAATTCCGACTTCATGAAGTAAAACCCTATTACATTTAGAACTAGTAAGCGCACCCGCGACAGCGCAGCCCAGGCAAAAACTGGCTGAAAAGGCCGAAGAAATTGAAAGCTTCTAATTGGAAAGTTAACTATCTAATCTCACAGTCTTCCATCGCGGACTCTGTCTGGGTCATAGCAAGTTAGGGTTCCTTTGGGCCAGTCATTGTGACGTCAGAACACAACTTTCTGTTACATATTGCGCTAGACCAAAAAATAGGACTTTCCTGTGTGCATCTGACGTTTTTTACCTAATGCCTAATGGTGAAGAATTTTCTCAAATGGTTTAAAAAAGTTTCGACCCCCCTTTCTCGCAATACAGTTTTACCTCATCAGTTTAGAACATAACAAGGTGTTCAGATTTAGGAGGCAAAGCTAAACAAACTTTGTCTTCAGTTTTACGTGACTACAGTGCTGTAGTTGAGCATCTAGAAAGTAACTAAGCAGATCCACATCAAATTTGTGGTGCTGATCTAACATTCCTATCAACTGTGTTTTTTGATCGTTGAAGGCAGAGAGGGGAGGAACCCCAAAAGCATAACTATATATTGACGACGCATATAGTACACATTATGCGTCGTTAATTTGTAATTTGGAATCATGGGGTCGTTGTTTCACCAGTTTCAAGACAAACAAAACAATTGAAATACACTTTTGGAAATGAAAATGATTCAGTACAATAGATTCATGCGAGAAATAAAGAAAATTTCTAGTCTCAGAGTGTTAAATCACAATATGTCCCTGCGGAGAGGGAAATATAGTGGAGGGAAATATAGTGCAAGAATATTTCCCGCTAGATAGAAAAATATGCAGGGATATATTCCGGAAATCGTCCGTTAAGTTATTTATACCATTCGACTGAAATGTCATCAAATATAGCCTTGCACCAAATGTAGCACAAAAAAGTGGTCTCGCCTAATATGAATTTGACTGAAGCCCAACGCGGGCGGAGAAAGTCTTATTACCCATGGGTATTTGCATGCGAAGTTGCTTGCTCTAGACCTTGAAAGAGTTAGACAAGGACGAAAGTGACCAAGTTTTTGAACCGCTTCACTTGGTCTTCACGGGTAGATTGATTAAAGTACATTGCACACCCATTTTGTTGGTATGCATGCAAAAACCGCATGCAAAATCGCAGTTTTCTGGTCCCAGTTGCCCAGAGAAACAGGATGACGACGACGCGATTGCTGCAGAAAGAGAATCACCGCTAGCATTTATTCGTCTTCGAAATCACCATACGGAGAAGTCGAAATAAACAGAATTATGCGTGCTTTGCATTTCGCATTTGCATTGCACCGTTCTTGGCTGCGTGCTTGCCCAGGAGAACGACGACGCCCACGATCACGAGGACGCAGGAATTTTCGTTCAGCAACGTCGTGCTCTGCCACACGTCGTCAGTCGTGAACTTGGCCTCAAGGACCGCTCAATTTGATGTGAAATGATTATTTATCATTACTACACGTGTTTACCCCCTGAGCTGAGATCGAAGTCGTCGCACTTCACCCCGAAGGTGAGGATGGTGACCGCCGGCGAGGCGAAAACGTCATTGTCCTCTCCCCGATTGTCGCAGCACTCCAGGAATGAGGTCTAGATCGGTCCCAGAGTCGAACGCATAATAATGTATGTATTACGTGTCAGTAACTGAAGATGTTGATTACAAGCTGGTATGTATCGGGCATCAACAATGACTCTTTAACGGATCAATATGACGCTTTGGAAGCTCAAAATGGATGACCGCACGGCCAATATGGGACTGCATGTATTGCGCATCACAAATGCTTAAACCAGACCTAACCGCACATAAGAGGAACGCCTAAACACCTACACCGAGTTTAGGGCGGGCGTTAAAAGTCTCACTGCGCCTACGATGTTAGAAAGATTAGATGTGCAATCATCCATTTTGATGGACAGTTTAGTGCTGAATATTTGCGCTGCAATACGTGCACAGAGTATTCATTTTGATGCGCAACAAAAACTTTTCCTATTGCTATTATTATGCCAAACTATGCATCCTATTAAATGTTCTTATCATCCAGATAGGAAACTTTGGCCACGTAGTGGTCAAGACGACCTTTTTTGCAAGTGCATCACTAACTAAAGGCTCACATTCAGCCAGGAGTTGATAGTGATCAACTTCTGCTGCAGTCACTCACCTCATCGTTTACAAAAGCGTGGACGTCTTGAACAGGTGGGCCACGTTTTTGCTCTTCTTCGTCAGTGTTGTCAGACTCCCGCAAAGCCTCATCAACCATGTCATGCCATCTTTAGCTGATGGGCAATCACATCCGTCAGAGGCCTTGAATATCAGCCAATCAAGTGTCCATTAGTAAATTATCACTGTTATTCTTTGAGTCTTATGTTCAGCGAGTCCTGTGTCAACCATCAAACATGTGGGTCGTCTCTGTGGATCTTCCAGGAGTCCTTGTCCGAGCGTCCCGAATCCTGGTGACGAAAGTGCGGCCTCCTCACACAGGACGCACGCTGTCCTAGCCAACAAGGAGCTGAGCACAACCTTATTCCTTGATTCCCTGCGACTCTGCCGGGTTCATAAGGTCCGGACGAACTTGCCGGACTCGGGGTCTGCCGGGCGGGCGCGACAGTCTTTGTTCCCGCGCTCCCTACGAGGACCCAGGTGTGGTCCTGGAAGAAGTGACATCGAGAGGAAAAGAACGCTAACCAGCAAGAGGAAGCAACGGGGGGAATAATTTATTTTTCCATTTGCTCATTCATCATTTTCCTCCGTTTACCTTGTGAGTCTTGGCCATTGACCTTCGGGCAGCAGAGTGAGCAAATATGGATTCTTGGGAAGCGCGCGTGTGCGCATGCGCGTGCGCACGCGCAGAGAGAGAGAGAAATACGCTCATGTCTGCATTGTTGTACGCGCGACGCGGACGCATCTTGAAGGAGGAACAAATTGAATTCACAAAGAGCCAGTTAATTAGGATGTAAAGAAGCCAAGATGAGATAATCAAGGCACATGTGCGGATCTGCGTGCGGATTTGCACGTCTGGCACAACCTTGACCCCTACTAGAAAATAATATCTCACTCTTGCAGAAAAGTTTGGCAAGTCATTCCCTGCCAAAGTCATGATTGGTAAAGAAAGAGATAACGAAGTTTCTCGTGGAGGAGCCAATAATGCTACCATGTACAGAGACGGAAACAGAACTTTATTTGCAACTTGGTCAACGAGCAAAACCCCACCGGTTTTTTGCACGCACACAGAAACACACACGCACGCACTTGGCCCTCGCAGTCCTTGGCACTTTTACACTTCTTCTAGATTCTGAGGGGCTCCGTGTCCGTGACCCCAAACTGGACAGTGTCGTAGAGCAACTCTGAGTCTTCACAGGGGAAGGAGTCTGACGCGTAGTTGCAGGTCAGCGTCTGCTGATCGAAGACGGTGCCGTTAGCGCAGACGAACGTCCACTGGTTGGTGTCGACCACCTCACCAGCCTCGTTCTGGATTGGCAGGCAGATGTGGAACAGCTAGAAGTGGAAGCAGACGGACGACACATGAGCCACGCATGCTTAAAGACGCCAAGCAGACAAGTAACACCTGACAGTTGTTGTTGACATCGGCGAAGTATCCGTAGTTCCTGTTCTCGCAGTTGAAGTCGGTGTTGATAGGATCTGTGAGAAGTTCGTCTGCTCCCGCAGGCAGATTGTACTGGGGCAGTGCCAGGCAGGAGGACACCAACAGGACGAGCAGAAAGTAATTGCAGGAGCAGGACCAGGAAGAGGAGGGGCAGGAGGAGGAGGACATGGTGTGGGGATATGGACTGGAAACTGTAGGGGCTCGTTTTTTCAATTGTTTCGTAAAGAGTGAAAAGAAGCAGAGTTAAATCACTGATAGCCTGCCCAATTTCTCACGAGCAAAATTTGACTAGAACTCGTCGCCAGCTTGTGCACACTTACATTTTTCAAGGAGACGTGGGCAGCCACAGAGCCACAGAGAGACTGAGCATTCTGAGGACACTTCAACTTCCCATTTATATACGAGGTGCCTTACCCATTTTTCCTCGACTCAGCACGTGCCAAACACTCGTGGGGGCTTCTTCACCCTGAACTTGACCATGATGCTTAAGATCGGGGCTGGAATTTTCGCGTCAAAACTTTTGCAGACGATTTCTCTGCTGAAACGAATCTATTTTGCTTTCGTGCAACCCTGTCTTAACATCGCGAGAAATTCATATTCAGTCAGCGTCGAGATGACATCTCTGATTGCTGCACAAGTTGCAAAGACAGTGGAGAAAAGAAGGTTGCAGAAGATGCTGCAGCAGAAAAAAAAGAAGTTATGATTATCTGTGACAGAGGAAATATCCTCCAAAATTAGGAAATTCTTAATCTCTCCGGGTCTCTGAACGTCACAACTCAGAAGAACTGCGTGTCCGTTGAAGAACCATTACGAAAGTATTATTGCACCTCTGGGTGAAAATGGGTAATTAACGGTTAGGGCGGATGGGGGAGGGAAGCAACTTAACTGTTTTTGACATGACTGAGGTACCAATTTGTCATCTTCTGCTGCGATGACCAACTGCAACCCCCCTCCTTAGTTTCTGCTGAATAACCCCGTTTTTTCTACTGACGACGCACTTTTTCCAGGCGTCCCCAGAGGGGGGGACGATCAAATCTCTGCCTTTTAGGCAAGGGTGACCAAGGATGAACAAACACGCCTACACAGTGAAGATTTTTCCGGAAGTAAAGTTACGAGAATGGTGGGTTTTTTTTGCTAGGTGAAGTGTCTTGGAGCTTCTTTCTGGACCCGATTTTTCGCCTATGCCACGGTCTAATAAGGTAGCCTTGAACAGACGCCTACTGCCTGTGTAACTACGTGTTATAAACGTATTCAAACCAAGGCGATGACGCTGGAGAAATTTTGAACGCTCTTTTATCCCTCAAACAAAGAAGATAAAATGGCCTGCAATTATTTATTTACATAGGATGCGTTGACTGCGCAACTTGTGCAACTTGCTCTACGGTTGGTTGATCAGGGAGAGCAGCAAGCCTTGCTTGGGTCCAAGTACCAAGTTCTCAATGGGGACGACGGCTCTGGAAAGTGGAGATGATGTGATGTCAAGAACACATGTACAGTATGAGTCAGAGTTGGAGTGGTGGGCTGCAAATGGACATTCCCATCAAGTACTTGAACAAGGTCAATGGAAGGAGTGGTCGAACGCAGTCAGATTGACAGGTGCGACTACAAGTAGGACCTGCCAGCTAAGTTGGAATGCAGCAGCAGCATGAACTAAGAGGGTTTCGAGTACATGGCTATGATGGCCAAGGTACAGTTTCAGCAACTGAAGGCGAAATGGCAGAAGATACGTTGATGTAAGGGGTATAAAGGCGAAAAAATGAATAAGTTGAATTGATGTTTTGAACATAGAATTTCATTGATCACAATGGAAATGATCCCAAAGTCCTTGATCAGACGCTACTGCTAGTAGTCTTCAATCTTATTGTCCTGATTGGTCACCTACCAACCTCAGTGACCGCCTGGAGCCTCTGGGGGTGGATTTCGTTTATCGCTTCAAGGCTCCTTGTCCCCGTAGGAGGCGGACACATCGTCAAGATTGACTTCGATTGGTCAGGGAATCAATGAAATTCTAGTCACTTTCTTCCAAATTCTGGCGAATTTAGAGCAATGCTAATTATTTGCATCTTTGTCTTTACACCATATCAAGAAACATTGCCCGTCTTCTTTCACCTTCAACTCACACGTAAATCCTTTGTAATGTCTTACCCTGCGTTCCCCGTGGTGTTGATGAGGACAATTCCGGAGTCCTTCGGCCCCTGAGGAAGTTCCACACCTTCCAGGACGTTGATGGTCTCCTCGGTGTCTCCAAAGTTGATCACTGTCGCATAAGCAGAGGGGTTACCGTCATCAGGCACAAAGCGGACGACCGAGAGGGCATTGTTGTTTCTCACTGTCGCAGTCTGAGACCCCAGCTAAGAAAGGGCAAACTTGCAGCAAATCTGCATGCGTGAAGAAGGCCTCCTCCTACCTGGAATGCTGCCTCACTCTGTCTCCATCCCACTGCAGTCTTGTATATCGTGTAGTGACTTTCAAAGTCAGCTCTCTGAGCTGCCACGTTGAGGGTCTCGTAGTTGGGATTGACTGGCAGCCAGGGGTCCACGGAGGAGAATCCAGCGAAATCATCAGCACTCCATTGCATGGGGGTTCGCTCTGGGTCTCTGGAGCAGTCTGCTTCGAGGTAGCGGTCAGGACCGCAGTTGCAGCCTGAGGGGCAACACTGGATTAGCTTCACTTACTCTTGAACAGCTGTGACCTCACCTCGTGGATCTACAGTGTCCTCGAATGCGATGTTCATGTTGTTGACCATCCCGATTTCTTCGCCATAATAAGTCACAGCAACACCAGGGAGGGTGAGGATCAGGAGGTTCAGATTGTCGATAAGTTCCTCGCCCAGTCGGTCTCCAATACGCCAGTTGTCATGATTTCCTAACTGCGAAGAACAAAGTAAGAAAAGAAAAGGTAAGAATTTACCTGCTAGAAGAATACAGTTAGATAAGACTATTGAAGCATACTGTAGTTGTAAAGCCCAGGTAGCGATGACTCTCTGATATAAGATCAATTTGTTAACCGCTTAGCACAGAACGAAGACTTATTGTTACATCCGAGACCAGCTTTGACTTAAACTAAGTACGTATACATTAAAACGGATAAAAAATAACAAACGACTGAGATGGACCGAGTTTGCATTTAGTGTCAGTCCAAGCTCACTTGAAAATGTTGACAATAATCCTGGAACTGCCTTTAAATGCGATGCAATATTTCTCCTACCCAGGTGATGAGAATGAGGCATACAACTCCTTCAAGTAGTACTCGGCCGTGACCGGCCTTAACTGGAGTAGTGCTATGCGTGGGGGCCGGTGCAGGCCTGCAACCTTTTAGAAGTCCTTCCACACAATCTTTTGTGGTAGAACCCTTGTTTGTCTGACATCATTTTCCATGATCAAGAGGAAGCAACTTCCAAAGGATGCCAAAGAGCACGAGAGCAAGATCGACATCTCGATCTTGACAACGAGCATCACCTGAAGGGTTATCCTTTACCTTATTTTTTGCGTGTGCGTAGTTCTTTTTTGTCCGCATTTTTAACGATAACAAAAGCAGAATGAATAAATGTTGTACTCACAACCCAGTTGGGCACTTTTCCTTCCGGGACAACTCCGATAATGTCGTTAATTACTCCCTCCACCGTCTCCGCATCGGCTGGCGGAATGACCCCGAAGATGAACTCGAAATTAAATGGATAATCACTGACTGCATAGAATTCCGCGTTTTCCTCCGGCGGCAACGCGCATTCAAGCATGTCCACCCTTCAAGACGCGACACTGTCAGTCACCAGTGCTTGCACCTGCAGCGCAAACGTACCTGTCCTCTTGATCTGCGGAAACCGCGGCGAAGTCTTTGATGGTTCTGTACATCTCGTCTAGGGCCACGTCTTTGGTCTCAGGAAGGTTGTACGTGTAGATGTGATCCAGGTAGAACCAATCGTTCTCGTCCACAGCATCTGGATTACCAGACCTCGGCTCATCGCGAAATTGATCGTCTTCGAAAATGTGGAGAACCTACCGAAAATTACGAGCGTGAGTGAGGAAGAATCGTCTGGTCAGACTGAAATTTCCTTTACTGCATCAAATCTAAATCCATCGACTCCCTTCTCCATCCAAAAGGTGAGGATATCATTCATTTCTCGTCTGACAGATGGATTTCTGTAGTTTAGGTCTGGTTGCCCTGGCACAAATTGATGCAGATAAAACTGTCCTCTTTCTTCATTGAATTCCCAAGCCGAGTAGCGAAAAACACTCAGCTGTAAGAATGAGACATTGACCAGAGCATGCAAGAAGATACTGAACCTTAACCAATCTCTACCCAGTTATTTGGAGGTAGAGGCTGGCCCATGCTGTCAACTCCTGATGGATCCTGCCAGACGTAATAGTCGTCATAGGGCGCAACTCTCTGTACTGACTGAATGAACCAATCGTGTCTGTCACTGGAATGATTGGGTATGAAGTCGAGGACAACCTTCAAGTCTGCGAGAGGAGAGTCAAAGTTGTCACATCTTCCTGTGCCTCATACATACGGCATATGTACGTACCTCTGCGATGCGCCTCGTCCAGTAGTTGCTCAAAGTCAGCCATGCTCCCATAAATGGGGTCAATGTCTTCAAAGTCAGAGACGTCATAGCCAAAGTCAGCCTGCGGAGACTTGTAGATTGGAGAGAGCCAAATAGTCTGGATGCCAAGATCAGTAAAGTGATCTAGTCGGCTGATGATTCCCTGGAGGTCTCCTATGCCGTCACCATTAGAATCTTGGAAGGACCTTGGGTAGATCTGGTAGACGATGGTATTTTTCCACCACTCATTGACCTGAGCAGTGCAACATATGGGCAGGAGGAGCAGAAAGATGAGCCTCATCTTTTTTGCTAAACGAGCTCAGCGTGATGAGCGAGATATCCTTACATTATGAGCGACGTCTTCTTATCTCAAAGACACTCACAAGGTTGCAGCGCGAAATGTGCACATCTCAAGGTCAGGCCTCGCGTCCATATCATAATTTTCATGGTTAATTACTTGCACAGGTCTTCAATGTGTATATACATATATTTCATTGAAGCTGATCGTAACAAATGAAACAGTTGACGTAAAGAAGGCGGGAAGTTTTGTCCAACATTTTCCGTCACACAGAGGTACCATAAATGCCCCAATAATTAGACTGATTATTTTGTAAATCCTACTCAAGAGTGCTGCATCCTGGAGGATTATTTGTCGACTGAAGGTCGACTGAACCTGTCAACGGTGATTCACACGTCAACAAAACAAGCCTGAGCAATCACAGGCCCAACAGTAGCTCTGAGAGTGGCCCATCAAGGTACCACAGCAACCAGCACTTCTACCGTAACTATGAATTCCCAGAATGAGGGGATATCGGGCCTGCTGGATTATTAGAGCCAGCTGGATTATTTTTCAACCCTCATCCATGGGTGCCCGGATTATTAGAATCTGATGAATGATTGGAGCCTGCCTGGTTATTAGAGCATTTACGGTAGTTGGACCATGCGATTTATTTGCCATGTCTATATGAGCTGAATGAGCAAGGCCTGGTTGGAACCAATGATCAGGTCCTCAGTTGGAACAATTGACCTGAAATGAAGCTTTTTAAAAATTTTGTCAAAGTTAGTCTGTTGATGTAATACCCAGCATCTCCTGCTGAGTTGATGAGAACAAGCCCAGCACGTTTTTCTCCTTGGGGCAGTTCTACACCTTCAATGATGTTAATGGTCTCCTCCGTGTCACCAAAATTGATGACCGTGACATATGCTAAAGTGTTGGGATCATCTGGGACGAAACGGACGACGGAAAGGGCAGCTCTGTTGCGGACCGTCTCTGTCACAGATCCCGTCTATAACATACAAGGTGAAGCCTTCCCTACAGATCTTTGTCCAATTCCACAGCTTACCTGAAATGCAGGTTGTGAATTTCGCCAGGAAACTGCTGTCTTGTAAATCTCCAGATGACTGGACGGGTTGCCACGTTGAGCCTCAACATTAACTGTCTCGTAATTGGTGTTAACAGGAAGCCAAGGTGTTCCAGAAGTAAATCCAGCATTCAGATCTGAGTTCCACTGCATCGGAGTTCGCTCCGGATCACGCGAACATTTAGGTTCAAGATACCGATCCGGACCGCAATTGCACCCTGAGAGGATCAATCAATATGGTCCAAAGAACTCCTATTTGATCATTGATGTACCTTTTGGGTCAACAGTTTCTTCAAATGTAATGTCCATGTTATTTATCATTCCAATCTCCTCTCCTTGATATGTGACAGCGACCCCTGGGAGTGTCAGGGTCAGCATGTTGAAGGCATCCATGAGGTCTTCGCCAAATCTGCTGCCCACTCGCCAGCTATCATGGTTGCCTATCTGCGTTGATAATAATTAAGTCTCTGAGTGTAACTATCAATTTTTAGACAGTTTTGCCCACCACCCAGTTAGGGACTTTTCCTTCAGGCACTACACGAATCACGTCATTGATTATGTCCTCTATGATCTCAGCGTCTGGAGGCAGAGGCATCTCCACCAGCTCGAAGTTAAATGGATAATCGCTAACTGCATAGAACTCAGCATTCTCCTCAGGCGGTAGATATACCTCGAGCATGTCGACCCTAGGGCCAAGTCCGTGGTTTACCGATATATGCCAGGGATTTGTAAAATTGCTTGCTCTAGATGTCTGCAAAGTTGGTCTTACCTGTCTTCACCATCTGGAGATGCCACAGCAAAATTCTTCACAGTCTTGTAAAACTCATCAAGAGCAATTTCCCTCGTCTCTGGCAAGTTATAGGTGTAGATGTGGTCAAGGTAGAGCCAGTCGTTCTCATCCACAGCATCAGGGTTGTTGGACAAGGGCTCATCACGGAACTGCTCATCTTCAAAGATCACCAAGACCAGAAATAAACGCAGCATTTTTGCCCTCGCATCACAATGTAACGTTATATCAAAGTTTGACACTGCACTTTCTTACTGCGTCCAATCTAAATCCGTCCACTCCCCGCTGCAGCCAGAATTTGAGCACATTGTTCATCTCCTGCCTGAGCAGTTCATTCCTGTAGTTGAGGTCGGGCTGCTTGTCCAGGTACTGGTGCAAGTAGAACTGGCCTCGGACCTCATTAAAAGTCCAAGCAGAATAACGAAACCGACTAAGCTAAGAATGAGTAGCACACGTCCACAATTAAAGAGAAATCATTTTTTTATGCCTGATACAAGCTGTGCAATTACCCAGTTGTTTGGAGGAATTGGAGTTCCATCGTCTTCAAACCCAGCTGGATCCAGCCAGATGTAATAATCCTGATAAGGTGATATCTCCTGGATGGACTGAACAAACCAGTTGTGTTCATCGCTGGAGTGGTTAGGAATGAAGTCCAGGACAATTTTTATACCTTTGATAAGTCCTGTGAATAAATATTGGTGCCATTTACCTCCTTCAGTTTTTACCTTTACTGTGAGCTTCTGTCACAAGTTGGTCAAAGTCTTCCAAGGTGCCAAAGATAGGATCGATGTCTTGAAAGTCAGAGACGTCATAGCCAAAGTCAGCTTGGGGGGACTTGTAGATAGGAGAAAGCCAAACAGTCTGGATACCAAGGTAGACAAAGTGATCTAGGCGGCTGATGATTCCCTGGAGATCTCCGATGCCATCATCATCAGAGTCCTGAAAGGATCTTGGGTAGATCTGGTAGACAATGGTATCCTTCCACCACTCGTTCACTTGGGCAGAACACGTGATGGCGACAAGAGTCAAAAGCAAGAAACGAGACCTCATGATTGACCTGGATCAATGTCTTATCTCCAAACTGCTGACCTTCTCTGTTTTTATCGAAAACAAATACGTCATACGTTTAAGCTCGCATCGGATACTAGGATGATCTCATGGCAACTTCCCGTGCTCAGGAGGCTCTGGGTGAGGATGCTGGACAGGTTGGATTACGCGGACTCGCAAGTCACTTTTAAGGCTGAGAACAACTTTGCGTCTCTCTCGATTCCCACACCGATTTTGCCAAAAGTCAAGTTTTCTGCAAGTTGCGAATTTCGCAAAGTACATCGAATAATAAAGGTCAGTGTTTTTTTCTGGTATTTTTATTTTTTTCAGCGCGGGCTCTTTATTTACACTGTCTGCTTTCTTCTCTTTTTCTAGGCGATGGATCCAGCGTTGGAGGCGATCCTCGGCCACAGATCCGCGCATTCCTTTGACACCGGCCCGGTGATGGCCGAGCCCTTCATCTCGCCCTAAAATGAAGATAAAAGTCCTTCAAAACATTGAAACTATAAAAGAAGACATTTTTCTTAAAAATGTATCTGTTCGAGCACAAGAAGTCTGCCAGTCCACATTGGACGGCAAATTGTAGGGCATTCGAGCATGTTCTATGACCTAACAGGACCCGAAAGAACAATTAAGCTTTTCAACGGGATCCGAGGAAGTCAACAAGGCCTCTTGATGTCGGCCGAACCCTTTTACCTTGTTGTTGACAATGACGCCCGCATTGTCCTCGAAGTAGAGGAAAGTCCCGTCTTTTCGCCGGAAAGTCTTCCTCTGTCGGATGACCACAGCAGGCATCACCTAGAAATGATAAATAGTGAAAGAACTCGTCAAGACACAGTCTGGACAGGGTGGTTACCTTCTTTCTGAGCTCTGGCTTCCCCTTCTTGACTGTGGCGAGCACCATGTCTCCGGAGGCCGCGGCCGGCAGCCGATTCAATCGACCGCGGATGCCGCCCACCGCGATAATGTAAAGATTTTTCGCGCCTGAGGATCAAACAAGGAAATGTATTAAATCATACAGGTGAGCAAACTGCGTCAAGAACCTCTAGTTGACATTTGCTGTGGGGCTTTTGGGTGATCCTGAGCCGGAATCCAGAAGGGGGCAAACTTCCCCTCGACTGCGTCCTTGACCCAGGGACCGAGAAGCTCCCTATGAAGTTCATCTAGCCAACAGCTTGACCGGGAGAAGCCATAAAGTTCTTTCCCCGGCTTCGAAAGTGGCAAAAAACAAAGTCATTGCGAAATGACACGCAAGCACCTTCGGTACAAAGGATGGATGAGAAAGCAAAGAGTGCAGGTGCAAGCGACCCCTGAATACGTTTCAACGAATTTCGCATTGACGACACCCCAATGTCGTCAATGCGAAATTCACGGCGGAATCTACAGACAACGTGCAAACTTTGCACACTTTTCACATCCTCTCTGTCTTTGGCTTACCGGTGTTGTCGGCGCAGTTGATGACGGCGCCCACGGGCAGACCCAGCGAGATGCGAAACTTCGCTCCGGCGGAACCTCCACGTCCTGATTGAAATGATTGGAAAAACAGAGAAGAAATTAGAGGCCGCAACTGCCACGTAACCCCCACTGTGAGGTCGCGCCCTCTCCCAGGATGAGCTGTTGCTCGATCCTCATCTCGAAAAAGAACCTTTTCGGGTCAAGTCACCCCCTTTTACACCCGGGACGGCTTGTGCAGAGACACGGGGACGTTAGCAACACTGCGGAGTCAATTGTGTTTGCAAAAATCGACTGATTTCGCGAATTTTTCCCGATTTTCTTTTTGCGCCGGCGTCACTCTTACCTCTCTTCGACATGGTGGGAGGAAAAAGGACCGGAAAGAGGGCGAGCAGCTGTGAAGAAGAAGGAACAGCGACACCTGGCAGCGAAATGGGCGAAACAAAATAGGTCAACTTCCGATTGCCAAAAATGGGCAAACCCGACCAATGATGCAAAATACTTAGTGTGTGCGAAAGTAGAAATCACTTCTACGGCTCAAAGGCAAGACAGTATCAATGTTGATCACTTTATATCGACTTTTGCCGCTGTTTTCTTTTTGCCACTACTTCTGTGACCACAAACGTCGCCGTTAAGAGCACCCAATAGAGTTCGAAACGTTAAGGCTTCTTTGCTAATGTAACATTTTCCGTCCTTAGTTATCCCCGTTAGCAGTGTACTTTTGTAAAGGTTTGTGAAGTCCTATACTCGCATGCCCATACTCAATCTCATTTTAAATTTTGAATTTTTCACGGGTCAGCAACAGTTTATGAGAGACGTTGAAAGCGTTGACCCCTCATATCCCCCCCGGGGGGGGGGGGACCCACGGGGACCCACGTGCGCTCTACAGCAAACGGGAGGGGGGGACAGCTGGACATCAACATGAGTCGGTTTACTCAGAAAAGAGTTTACAGTGGACAAATGTGCATCTGTATGTACACGGCAAAAGCGTAGTAATGAAGATAGTCCTTTGTGTCCCCATGGCACATAGTCGTTGGAGTCATCGGCTCCAGGAGTCCAGCCACTTCAGCCCCAAATTGGCGGGCGTCGCAGACTCCTTCGACGCCTCTAAGACTGCTTCACCCTTTAAGAGCTGCATCAGAACGTTGAGCGTTCTGTGACCAGGCAGAATACAATCAGAACCCCTTGACAGAGTTGCCACCCTTTGACGCCGTTGCAAAGTACGGCCTGCGTGAATTGGCAACCCGGTTTCTTGGTTCTTATCCAGGGAGTAGGAACTCCCTGTTCTTATCTCATTGTTGATGGCATAGGTAGGTGCTTGTCCGTCCCATTCGCACCCTCAGGCGAAGATGTGCAGGGTGAGATCGAAAATACAATGGACAGAGACTAACCGACGACAGCTGTTTCACACTGCGTCTTACCATCAATACGTTTGCCTCTCGATCGTCGTTGCACCCGAAGGTGTCATGTGTCACTGGCATGGCACCCGTGACAGCTATGGAGGTCCTAAGTGACCTTCAGAGCTCAACATGGCGCAACGAGGCGAACAACCACAACACTTGCAACAACACCATCATGAACAGGAAGGGGCAGAAGGTCAGTGGGGAGAGTAGAAAGACGAACATGACAGAAAGTTACTTTAGAATTTAGGAAAATAGTTCTTAAAGATGTTTTTCACAGAGGGCGTTTCTCCTGAACAGCCTTGCCAAAATTTCTTGTTTCTTCAAGTCAGTCTTGCGCCTTCTCGTCTCGGCTATCGCCACTTGTTTGCCGTCCTCAGCTTCTTCGGCTTCGTGGTCGTCTACGCCCTCAGGATCTGCGTTTCGGTCACCATAGTCGTCATGGTGAGACGACGAAGAGACCATTACATTCTTTGTACCTCAATTTTTCAGTTCCTCATTGTTTTCGCAGGCGTTAGACTTTGACTGGGACGAAAACTCCCAAGGTTTGGTGCTCTCCTCCTTCTTCTTCGGGTATGTGGTGCTCCAGATTCCCGGGGGGATCGTAGCCGAGGTGGTTGGGGGCAAGAGGGTCTTCGGGCTGGGGATCCTCTTCACCTGCCTCTTTACTTTACTCACTCCATGGGCAGCAAAGAACAGCTTTGGCATGCTCGTGGCGGTCAGGGCGCTCACAGGTAATTTTTCTCTCTGCAACCTGTATGCATCGTGTGAACATTAAGTCATTGAAGGAGTTGTTACTAAAGCAAGACCCTGTAGATCATGAACGTAGTGATGCATCAAGTCTTTGGAGTTGCACTCTGTAGTTCAAGATTGCAACCAGTGCACGTCTTAGTCTCCCTCCACTTGGCCGAGCAAAACAGGTTTTTACATTGCTGTTGTTGCTCAGCTGAAACCTCCGACACCCACGCAAAGCAACAGCATCAGAGAGAAAGAGGATGCTCGAGTTGTTGCTGCTGTTGGCTGCCTTGGCCTTGGCTATCCTGGCCTACTACGACTTTAACAGCTCCTCCAACACCGACGGAGAAAACTTTCTCTTCTTTCCTCCGGGTCTCTCACCCAGCGACCCAAAGACGGGAAACCTTTCGGATATCTCGGCATCCGGGTCTTTCCACGAGTTCCTCGTCGACTTGCACAAGCGTTTCGGCGTCATTGCAAGTTTTTGGTATCGTACACAAATTTGTGTCAGCATCGCTTCTGTCAAGATGTTCAAGGAGACACAGCTGCTGTTTGACCGGCCGCTGCTGCTCTACAACCTTCTGAGGCCACTCCTGGGCGAAAAGGCCATCCAATTTGCAAATGGATTTGAGGGAAGAAGTCGTCACAGGCTCTACTTGGAAGCCTTCAACCGCAGTACTTGCGAGGACCTCATGCCGAAGCTCCAGAGACTGTGTCGTGAATTTGTCAAAAATGAAATAGCGTCTAAGTCAGTCATCCCCCTACATGAGTCCATGAAGACTCTGTCAGTCAGGCTCTTAACTGCTGCTCACTTTGGAGTCCACGAAGATCACAGTGACGAGCTTGGCAAGTCCTTGTCTGAGGTTTATGAGGAGGTGATGGACGAAATGAATGCTATGACGGCGGGTCAATTCTCTGAGGAGGAAGACCCCAAAAGGTTCAAACGGTTTGTGGAGAAAGTTGAACGATTCCGTGGAATCATCAAGGGTCTGTTAGACCGCCAGAGGGAGGCCAAGGAGAGCGGAGACTATGAGAGGGCTCCGTTCTTGGACATGCTGATCGACAAAGTAGCTGACGAAGAAACGGCGATCTCCGATGCCATCACTTTCGCGCTGGGTGGATTCGACACTACAAGCAACCTCCTCACCTGGCTTTTCTACTTCTTGGCCAAGAACCCGGACGTCCAAGATCGAGTTTTCGAAGAAGTAACTGATGCCCTGACTCGATCATTGGATGGGACTCTGATAGACGTCAAGGACAATTTGGTCTACACCACCCAGGTAATGGACGAGACCCTACGGAGAAGCATCACCGCCCCGATGACTGCCCGAGTCGACCCGGAAAGGACAGTCAATCTGGGACGGTTTCAGATTCCTCCGGGGACTCCCATCATCAACGCAATCGGCGTTGTCTTTCTTGACCCCGACCTTTACCCTTCAGACCCCGAGATCTTCGACCCTGATCATTTCTCTCCGAGTCAAACGCGATCTAACGTGTCTTTTTCGCCATTTGGAATGGGCCAGCGAAAGTGTCCGGGCTATAGATTTTCCATACACCAAGTATTTGCAGCCATCGCAACCATCGTACCCCAGTTCAAGCTTTCTCCGGCCTCCAAGGCTGATCTGGATGTAAGGCCGAAGTTCGGCTTTGTCACCAGGCCGCAAAAAGAGATTCTCATTGCATTGGAGAAGAGATCGGGAGATCATGGCATCTCACAGTTACAATTTTAGGTGCATAATAAAGTTAGCGCTCCACTAGTCACGGTAGTGAAGACGAAATCCTTTAGCCTCATTCAAAGACTGTTAAGATGCAACTCCTTTTTTAACGTTACTATGTATCACTATTTTTTTGTACAAAAGTTTTTGCTGTAGAAATTGTGATATCTTTAGGGTTATCTGAGTCAGTGTCGTTTCCGTCGATGCATGCAATGATTTCACGATGGTCCCTGCCGGAGGAGCGGTCGAGGATGAGCGGGGTCATCTACGCGGGGATGTCGGTGGGGACGGTTGTGTCAATGCCACTGTCAGGTGAGATGAAACAGCAGAAAAGTCGCAGCTTCTCGTGCGTTCACTTCTTATACGCACTTGGTTTTCATGGACTTAGCTGTCATCTGCGTCAACCACGGGTGGGAGGCAGTCTTCTATTACATGGGCGGGGCTGGGCTGGGCTGGTGTCTGGCGTGGGCAATCCTGGCATCAGACACACCGGCGCAATCGCGGTTCATGCCCAGGGCGGAGATGGTGCTCATTGCGGAGCAGCAGGGCCAACAAGTGCGAGAAATGGTGGGAAGGACACTCCTTTGGGGGCGTAAATAACGACTAGACTGCTGAAACTTCATTTTTCCAGCGCCCGCCTGTGCCGTACAAGTCAATCTTCCAGTGCAAGCCGTTCTACGCCATCCTGGTGGCGCACGTGGCGCAGGCCTTTGGCAATTACGTCATGCTGACCGAGATGCCCACCTACATGAAACAAATCCTACATTTTCCACTAGAAGAGGTGACCAACAAGAGAAAGCAATAAGAATGCATGCGGTAATGCAGTGATTATCCCTTTCTCTCTGAAGGATGGGTACTTGTCTGCGCTGCCGTACGTCCTCTGCTTCTTGTTGTCCATATTGTCCTGCTTTCTGGGCGACTTCCTCATCGACTCGCGAATAATGTCAATCACTCTGGTCAGAAAGCTCATGACCAGCTTTGGTAAGAAACTGCACATGTATACAGTGAGCGTGCATCCACAGTACCATATATATTAGTCTAGGTCATTTTTTTAATCTCTCGTGGGGTCCTAGATTTGTTGCAAGAATCCACTTGAAGACCTTCTAGTCAAATGGAATGAAAAGAAGTGACTTTTTGAGTCCTCTCTTCTGCCTTCAAAGTATTTTAGACACAGAACATAAGGATGTTAGGTCAACATCACAAATTTGATGTGGACCTGCTTATTTACTTGCTAGATGCTAAACCTAAAGCACAGTAGTTGAATGAAACTAAAAACAAAGTGCTTACAGCTTTGTCCCAGGGCTTTCAAAATCTGAGCGCCTTGTTATGTACTGAACTTATGTAGTAAAACCTTATTGCACTGGAGGGGGGTCAAAAAAAATGTTTGGAAACCCATTTTGACTACATCTTTACCATTTGGCATTAGGTAGCAAACCTAAGATACCCTCAGTTAAATTCCGAAATTTTCATGTTTTGACCTAGCCTAACATATATCTACATGAAGCATGGAGTGAGTGTGCACTTCAGTCCACATCCTAGACATGTGCGGCATCCGGCACAAAGAAGTTATATGAAAGTGTGCATGCATCGTAAGGACATTGGCGTGTCCGTCCCATGTTCTTGCGTCTGTGGGTACGTGAGCTATGAAGAACTTGAAGAAGTCGATGCTGTTATAGAATTGAAACCTATATGGCTATTTCTTTTTTTTTGCTGCAGCTTTCGGGACTGCCATATTTGCTTTGTTGGCCTTGTCCTTCGTGGACGGGAACAAGCCTCTTAGCATCGCCCTCCTCTGCATCAGCGTCGGGGCTTTCGGGACGCTGGTGAGTGGTCGAGTTCGTAAAGTTGCCACGAGTGCTCGGTGATAAAAAGTTATTCCATAGAACGCCGGTCAGTGCGTAAATCACATCGACATCGCGCCGAACTTTGCGGGGACCCTCATGGGCCTGACCAACTTCGCCGCCCAATTTGCGGGAATCATTGCGCCCTACTCTGTGGGCACTATTATCAGAGGGCATGACGACGTCGTCCACTGGCGCATCGTCTTCCTCATGGTCATCGCCATCTACTTCGTGGGCAGCGTAGTCTACTGCATCTTCGCTAGCGCAGAAGTCCAACCATTTAATGATCTGCAGCACGATAATATGGGTAATTTTAAGCTCCTCAACACTTCAAAAGAGTAGAATACGGGTTAGCATGTATATTGTACTCAAAATTCCCTCTTTCAGCTTTGATTCAGGAAGAAGATGAAGATGAAGATGATCCTACCGAGATCGCCTAAATTGTGATTCTGAACGCTTGACGATCTAGATTGTGCGTGTGATATTTTAATTATAGAATTCGTCTATATTTCTATTAATATACGATTTTTACTCACAGATACTGCACTATGTATTAGTAATCTAAAGATTGACTCCCTACATAAATCATGTTACTGCACCACAAAGATCTTACTGTATAAGAGAAGTCAAAAGTTGCCCAATGTTTACACAGAATTAAGCCCTGAAACATCAACAATTAAACCAAGGCCTCATAGACCAAAAAGACGAGACAGACGTTGGGCACGACGTGCATCAGGTAGGGCAGGAGACCCTTGTACAATCCCCTCGGTCCCTGCCTGCGCAAGATAGACCCGACAGTAATGACGCGGTCTGACGTATTTTTCGCCTGCTTGCAAGCCCTCAGGTTCTGGCATGGGTACGTCATCAGCGCGGCGAGGACCTTTGAAGCCGAGCAAGCCAACAGCGTCTCCCAAGTCGTCTGTAAAAAAAACCATGGAAATTTGTGCCAAGATTCTGGTGGAAAGCAGTGTGGAACTCACCAGTTTCTTCTTGCTGTCTTTGCGGATCTTCTTAATCTCTTCATAGGCCAGGAACTGAATTGCTCCGTGAGAGACGCCAAGGAGACTTGGAGCAAGTCCCTATAATGTATATGAAAGATGTTGAATCATTTCGCCAGTAAAGCACGACTAGAAAAAGATGTTCACCTTGTACAAGGCCCTGACTCCCTCTGTGGCCAAGATATGCTTGATGGCGCGCCCTGCGCTACTGGCACACTGAGGGGACTTGGAAGAAGTCTCCAGGATGAGTCTGGTCCTTAAGACGCTTAGCGGATTCGTGACGGCCACCGTGAAGGAGCCGGCGGCGCTGGCGGCGAGCAGCTGCTGGCCGATGCTCAGCGGCTCTTCACGTGGGACCATCTGGCGCCTGATTGCGCCGTAACTGTGGGATGAAAAGGCAGTCGAGGGATGAAATTACGTACGTGCGCTTGAGGACGATCTACTACTTACGCGGTGAAGTAGAGTCCCCAGGAGAGCGCCGAGTGCGCGACGTTGGCGCTAACACCCCTGAAGAGTCCCCTGGTGCCTCCCTCGGAGCGCCAGATGGCGCATGTTGCACGCAAGAGGCTTGAATATCTGGCGCGAGATTCGGTGCTTCCCAGGTTGCAATGGACAGCCTAAGTACATGATTTTTGTTTAGGGCTCATATTTCCCAAGCGATCAGTATTACCTGTCTGGTCTTTAGTAGTTCCAGAGGGTGCAAAATCAGGGAAGCCATCGACCCTCCCAAGACCCCTGCGGCCAAGGCTCTTTGCTGCTTGGAGAGCTCAACACTTCCGTAGCCGTTGAGAGACTGTGAGAAAACATAACAAATGTTAGGCGCAGCCCAAAAAATATTGTGTCTTCTTCTACCAACCATTTTGACCATGATTTTCTTTTCACATGATCCAGGAGGTGTCGCAGCCGGAGGTGACGTGGGCGAACCTGAAGACGGTGGCGGCTAAAGAGTGTCTAGATTGAACCATTTAAAGCGATACTTTTCTCCAACAGAAAATAAAAAGTTATCGGTTCTGTGGCTCAACTTAAATTGCTGAGCATTTAGGGGATGTTTCGGCCCTTTTATAGGGGACTCCGGGAACAAGTTGTGTCACTGAAAGGAAAAACAACGCGTGTGTGACGTCAGTACTTTTGACGGGTCCGCTCACTGGGTCTCTGACAATGTCAGTTGACATGCACGTGGCGTTCGTAGTAGTGGCGTTGAATGTACGACGGATTTTTGAGGTCAAACATGACTTGTGATCATCAGAAAACAGCGTGAACTCTTTGAGGAGCTCTGTTGACACCACCAAACAGTCATGGTGGGCAGATAACAGGAATTCTTTTTTCACCACGGCCTCGCAGAAAAAAAAAAAGAAACACTGCTACTCAACCGGACACAAATGCACGCGTCCTTCTGGCGCTACGTGAAACCCAGTCGGGTCTTGAGTGGGGTCGCTCTGACTTCCACCAGAGACGACGTTGGGAGTCCCCCTTAGAGACTTGACCGATATTTCTAGTTTTCGTTTGTTCGGCAGATGCAAAAAAACTTTCCGAACTGACTTTCATGATCAGCCCCTAAACAACTTTGATGTATTTCAAGGGACTCGAAAGTACAGAGTTTCAGCCAACGGCGTTTCGCTCCGGGATTCGCCGTTGAATCTTTCTCTCTTTCACGCCTTTCTTCTCTTTGGTGAAAGATGCTCAAAACTACGCTTTCTCAGTATCTTTCGAGTCTCTCCCGAGGGTAGAAAGAGAAGAAGCTGTCGGAGTCCTCGCATGATAGGAGTATATGCTTCAAACTCCTGGAAGTGCATGACTTTGGCACCAAATTTGATGCCCCACACAGACTAGTGAGAAATATTCTGTCTCTGAATAAATTGGGAAGTGAAGAGAAGAGAAAACTCAATTCCTTTTGACGTTGAAGTTTAGTCGAGATCATGGGAGGAATTCCTAATGAGGAAGGAATAACAAGGTAAGAAGAAAGTCTGTTTACTAAAGGTGACAGGCAGCGAAGTGCATACTTAAGTACGCACTCAAATAGGATTTATGAAGGGCAAAAAGCATAATTTTCGCAGGAAATTTGGCGATTAGGGTGCGGTGGGTTGAGGCGAGGAACTCTAATAAAGTCATACAAGTCAGCGTCGATGCACGCGTACGCACACACAAAGTTTCTTTAGGAGAGAACCAACAGTAATTAATTCTGCAAACAAAAGTTTTGCTTAACTTTTGGCAGAATTTCTTGCAGTGGAAAGTTTTTACCAAGTCATACGGTCCTCCATTAACGTATACACATAAACAGGCCTTTCCCAGTGTGTGTTAGTTCGTTGGGGTGAGACCCCCCCCCACACACACATGCACGCACGCACGCACGCCGTACATGTCTAAGCATCATCTCCAACATGGCTTCATTTAATACGATTACTACCGCGCTGTGCGGCTGCGCTGGCGTCGGCACCGGCACAGTCGGGCCTAGCGAGGCATCAATGAAGGGGCCTACGCAAGCAGGCGAACACCTCTGCCTCCCTCCAGCTCGGCGTGCGTGTGTGTGAATATGGATGTGTGCGCGTGTTTGTCGGTGGCAGGAAGAAAAGTCGGAAAATCTAATCCCCCAAGGACTCCAGCCTGGCAGTGAGACTCAAAAAAGCCCCAGTAAGTTCACGTCTGGCAGCACCGCCGCTGTGTGTGGCTCACACGATCTCATACGAAACCAAAGAAGACCTGAAAGTGACGAAAATCTTCTTAAGGGGTCAGTCTTGTAGGAAACAAGGGCTTGGAGAGAGCACTTTTCAAAGGGAAAGTAGGTAAGTTCGGTCTCAAAAAAATTGCCCTTTTTTTTGGGGGGGGGGGAAACATGTCAGGTTTTTTTGAATCCATGCTCAGCAGAATCAATCTGCAAGGGCAATTGGAAAGATGGATATCTGACAAGGCAGAATTTCCCAAGTTTTGAAAGAGTCGAAAGGACGTGAAAAGATCGTTTGCTAAGCATCATTTTTCATTGAATTCTAAGTCCTCCCAAGGCTCTCCCCGCATAAAGTGTAAGCCAGACAGAAGCACGTAAGACGGCATCGTCTTCTCCTCCAGCCTGCCGAACCACGCCGCCTCTGGGGTGCGGCCTTGCAAGGCCTCCTCGCTCGTGGTCCCTTCGTGGCCTTGAGTGGGGTGGAGAACAGGCAGAGTCTTGCACTGGAGAGTGATCGTCACGATAAGTAGGATAACTGCTTAATACTAACTGCTCTACCAGACACGTCGATGTTGGTTACTCACAGAGCAACGTCACGTCTGGCAGAGTAAGATCTTGAGTGCTGGATTAATCTTACTGTGTCTTTTTCATTTCCCTGCGGGATTTTTGCGAACATGCACAAGTAGATCGAGCATATTTTTTTTGCCTCTTCCACGAGGCCAAAAATGTCGCACACTTTATTCCTCCGCATTCAGATAAGAAGTCGGGCTGCACACACACGTACTCGCTCGCTCGCTCGCTCGCTCGCTCGTCCATATGTGCGCCAAAATGTCACGCGAATAAAAAAAGTGCTGCAAGGTTCTTCCTAGGATTCCTAGGAAAAGGGCTTACAGAAGTCCAGATCCCAGCAGAGAGGAGATTTTTTTGCTGAAAATTGTCCCGATTTTGTGCTGAGTGGCCCCATCCCTAACTTTTTACCGCATTTTCGCCCACTTTTTCTTGTTTATGTGCTTAGTTTTGTCAAGTCGCATGATCGATGGACCACTCTACTACTAATATACCACATCCATTCAAGCGTTGCCACATATATAACGGTTGTTTCGCCGTCTGAAAAAAAAAGGTGGGTGCGCAGCCGTTTGTACAAGGAACCCATTGACATCGTGAGATTTTTTAGTCTAACAGCTCCCTTATGAGCTGGACTTTTGTAGTACATAAGAAGAAGCAGCTGAGGTGCTTGAACAAGCAAATATAAAGGAGAGAGGAGGAAAAGGCAAAAATGTGTGTCAGTTTTTCCCCCCTTTTCCCTCAGCGCAGCAACTGAGGCATGGAGAAGCATAAACACTCAATGGACACACACACTCACCAGATGTGCGTGCGCGTGTGTGAAGAGAGTGGCTAATTTTGGAGATGACTCAACCAGGCAAGACCGCACTTACAGAAGACACACACACACACATATATATATACTCACATAAATATATAATGCAATAATTCCGTTCTTCTTGACTTTCAGAGCTCAGCAAGAACTTCTTTCTTTATATGACACCTTTGCCACCAAAAGTCTTGCCCCCCAAGGCATTTACAAGGGTGAATTCGCGAATTCCGACTGGGAGGGAGACCCCAAACTCACCTCACAGAAGAGGCTCCTGGAGGGTAAAGAAAACGAGGATCTTTTTTTCACTTTTCTCTCTGTAGACAAAGTGGCTTCATAAGAAAAGTGTCAAGAATAGAAAGGTCTAATAAGGGAACTTTCATCTTGTTAGTACATCCGGGGAGAGAGAGCAAATGCACCAGCTTTATCACGGCAAAGTCAACATTCGATGTAGTTGGAGAGCGCATGTTTTACCCCATAATAATTTGTTTGAACGGGGCCCATTACAATGGCCATAACTCTCTCTTAATGTCTGCTGGCATCCCACACACACAGCGATTTTATGTAAGGAAAGCCCTTGTGGGCTCACATGTTTGATGCATCTCAACTGTTCTCTGCCTGTCACGTTGGACGAGATCATGATCTTCTCCTGGCTGGACCCGGAGGCACCCGGAGACGTCACAGAGGCCTCCAGGACTTGTGTCCCCCCCCTCATGGCCACGTATGGACAGAGCCTTGTGAGAGACACAGAGCTAAAGAGAGCTGTTTACGGTGTCCAACATACGTTGGTCTCTTGGTGTGTGTGTCCCTCCTCGTCCCTCTGTGTCCCCTCCTCCTGCCCTCCCTTGTCCTCATCGTATTAACCCTTCTTCTCCTTCTTCCTCCTCCTTTTTTTATGCGTCAGATAGTGGAAGAAAAAGGGAAACGTTAAATGACTCTGAACAAGCGAATTTGGCAGCTTTTTGTGGGCACATTTTTCTTTGGACTTCATGACCTTTTCTTGGCCTTGGGGGGGGGGGGGGGGGGGGGGGGGGGGGGGGGGGGGGGGGGGGGGGGGGGGGGGGCGGGGGGGGGGGGGGGGGGGGGGGGGGGGGGGGGGGGGGGGGGGGGGGGGGGGG
>JAAUXU010068384.1_pt1 | contig 47013 bp, 48 predicted proteins | sample 7278151 | NCBI WGS metagenome assembly JAAUXU01 (sample SAMN14350113, study PRJNA611818) | marine sediment metagenome | isolation source: surface marine sediment (1.8m) | place: French Polynesia: Moorea | collected 2018-08
AGACCAGTTCAGAGGCTGTCATTGAGGCCTTCTGAGGTCAGCTGAATGGAGAGCATCACTCTGCAATTGCCAAACGGCAAAAAAATGACGTGTCAGTTTTTGCCAGAATGACTTTTTTCCCCTCCTTTCAAGCTGTTCAAAAGTTACGACAACTTATCTGGAACACCCTGTTTGTGCCTCTCCAAGAGGAACAGCCTTAAGCCCTGGCAGAATACAGAGAGCGTCTTTCCACTCTGCTCCTAATCTGGACTAAGACAAAAGTTATTGAAAGACAAGTAATGAGACAGCTGTTGAAACATCATTGTGAGGCATTCATCACTGATGCACAGCTTGGAGAGTAGCGGGCTGGGACTACTGCAGACGCTTCACAGCACGGCCTTTTTTTTGCTGGTCCTGCTGCAAAGGCCTCAGAACAAAGCTGAGTTGAGTAAGCCCTGGCCAGGGTCAACAACATGGTGTGCGCAGGCAGGAGAAAGAGGGTTAGAGGTGATTGAGTGACGTCAACTTTTCAATACAAATATTTTCTGTCGGCTTCTCACGTTGCAGTCAAATCATCATTACCATTTCGTAATTGCCTGGTTTCAGCTTTTCTCGAGGAAAAGCGGGGCTAATTTTAAAGCTCTGTCCTTGAAATTTGGCTCCGGAGAGAGACGCGTAACTTCTCTGAGGGGTAAATGAGAGAAAAACAAAAGGACGACGACAAAGTTGCTTTTCCCCTGGTCCAAATGACTATAATATTTCATGTCGTTTTCCTGGGTTTCCCCCCCCCCCGAGGGGGGGGAAAGGATTAAGCCAAGCACACACGCGCGCGCCCGTATTATGATTAGCGCACTTCCAAGGGAATTCCTGGAGAGGAAAAGGATCTGGTGAAGTAAAAAAAAAAAAGTAAGCTGCACCACAGAAGTAAGACAGACGTGCGGGCCGGTGTAAAAATCAGTGCAGGATTTGCTGCTTGGCTGAGCTCAAGTCTCTGTTGTTATTTGGGGGAGTTGGTTTGAAAATGGAAAAACTCTTGCCTGATCCTGAGTGGAATTTTCGTTATAAAACCGAGGGGTTTTTTTTTCTCTTCTTCAGGTGTTTCTGATCATGCGATTTTACCATCATGGAAGTCCCCAGGGTGCATTTCGGGCCTCCCGGATGAGAGCGGCGAAAGTGTCGACTGTTGAGGAAAAGCACCTCTTTGTAGAGGAAGAAATATGGGATCTCAGGGTAGTCTCATTCTTCCTCCCTCACGCACACACACAGAGAAAGAAATTAGTGAAATCTTTTGTCACAAAAATGCTCAAGATTAAGACACAGAAGCTGTTTTCTTCTGCGCACTCACGTTCTCCTGTATATAATTGTATGTGTGAGTGTTGATGTGAATGGAGCAAGAAGAAAAAGCTGCAGACTGATATTGAGAGGGGGGAGCGGAGAAGCCACTTTAATTCTGACCACGTTCTTCTCTCTCCTCGTCCTCTACACACACACTCACACACACACACTCACACACACAGCAGTTTTGTTACTGCGGAAGAAAAAATCAGCAGCTTCTGTGGGGAACATATTAAAGGTACAAAACGCTGCCTCCAAAATATGTGTCTGGGCTGACATTTTCTCACGAAAGAGTTTTAACCGAAAGGCTCTTTTTTGGGGGGGGGCCCACACAAGGACAGATGTGAGGAGAAAAAAAAGTCAAAGTCACTCTTTGTGTTTCCTTCCTTCCTTCTTCATTAACGATAAATCATCAGAGAGAAAAGCTCTTTGTTTTTTTTTGCCAGACACAACGGTTTGTCTCTTTGAAGGCGCGCTTGCCAGTGTTAAATTGTGCTGCTTTCAGCCGCTTGACAAAGTCGTGAGCAAGAAAAAATGCACTCAGCTCTGGCTTTAAACACACACGTAGAGATGTGTGTCTGCTGGTTCGAAAGGCCGCTTTTTCAGGAAAGTGATCTGGGAGCAGCGAAGGCTCTGGCCTTTTCATGATTGCACTGGGAAAAAAAAGATTAAAAAGGCCAGTTGCGGTGGGCAACTTGTAACCCAAAATGTTCTAAAAAATAAGCTCGGTTATAAAAATGCTGGGAGAACAGAAGCAGGGTAAACAAACAGTTTATTCAAGTCTGCGAACAAACTTCATTTTCGAAAGTCTTTGCCTCGAAATATATTCTTTTCATGTTTTTTTTGTCTGTTGCCTCGTTTAAAATTATTGCATATCCACTTACCTTTTAGTCAGAGTGAGACACATTTTTTTTCTCCAAAGCAGGACTTGTAACGCCTGCAACTATGTTCCCAATAAAACCTTTTTCGAACTAGCCTAATCTTAACACAGACGTATATTTATCATAGAAAGTTTTGGAAGTGTCCGGACAGGGAACAAGTGTGTTTGAGCCGGGTTTTTTGGCACCTCTTTTTTTGTCCCCCACCATTTAGATGCGACCCGTGCAGGATCTGGAGAGAACTCGTCCGTATCGGGAGGAGAGGGGGGGGGGGGTAAACAATGAAAATCTTACCAGGGGTTGATTTTCCTGTCCATTCGAAATACTTGTGAAGCTTCCCCTCCCCCTGGCCCCTGGTCAAGCTCTGGCACTGCACCTACGTCACTGTGCACAGCCACGCGTTGGCCGCCGGGTTGGCCAGGTCCGACAGCACAAAGGCATCATCTGGGATGCTGCAGTAGACGAAATCGCAAATCGAGAAGATGTCCAAAGCGTGGGAGAAACAAAAGAAAGAAGGGCGGGCAAAACATTGGAAAAACAAAGGCCGTTTGGTCTTGAAAGAACAAGAGACAGAGAAGACGCCGCGAACTCGGTCGAGAATATCATGTGTGCACAAGAAAGACGCTCTCTCTCCTCACCGATTCTCGTTGGCGCCAGCAGGGTGTTCATGATGTCGTTGGGATGCCTGAGCTTCTGGAAGGCCTTCAGACTGCGGTAGGGGTCGCCCACGGGACCGCCGCCGCCGCCGCCTCCGGGGCCGCCGGGGCCCTCGGGACCACCAGCTGCCGCCTCCCTGGTGGCGAGTGTCGCGAGTAGAGCGAAGCACAGCACAAAAATCATGCTGCTCTGATCTTCGGTGTCACCTTTGACGCACTACATATCTGAGTTCAAGGCCCTGCCTGTGTGTGTAACCCAAAGCAGCCACCTTAAGATACTATTTCAACAATAGCGCCTATAATTTCCAATTTGTCGAGAAACTTGGATAGCATTTGTTAGATGATTTCACTCAGGCCAAGGAACAGTTTCATCAGAGTTTGACAGTTGCTTTGCTGCCTCTGGTTTCCCCCAGGGGCTTTTCTTTCTTCTTCCTCTTCTTCTGCAAAAGGCCAGGAAAATCAATCTGGGGAAAGTTTATATCACGCCAGATTCAGTCATAGGAGCTAATAAACTCATATCTTTTTCATCATCACGAGTGGGAAACCTTTTTTAAAGTCGCTGAATATTTCATGCAGCCCGCACAAGCACTTTCACGAGAGGTCACGATGAAAACTTCCCCCCGTTCAGACCTTGAACTTCACGGCCTCGTCGAAGTTCACCTGTCGATACCGCAACACCTGAGCTCTCATTACACGCAGAGCGAAAATTGCCAGGTTCGCCACCTTTCATTAAAGGGCAGAAAAATGGCCAGTATTTGCGCGTTCCTCTTCCTCTGGCGGCAAAAAGGCCACTGATCTCTCCTCTGGCTTCTTCTTCTTCTTCTTCGTCTTCTTCTTCTTCTTCTTCCTCCTCCTCCTTCGCCTCCTCCGCCTCCGTCCGCTGCTCTTTCCTGAGGGCTGCGGCGCTGCCGGCGTCGGCGACGGCGACGGCGTGCACGGACTCGGACGGAACCAATCGAGAGTGGGTGAAAAAGAGGGGGAAGAACAAGATTCTCATCTGGCTGCAGCAACGCAAAAGATACTTGGGAAATAATTAAACACTGTATATGCGCACAGTATGTAATGTAAAAAAAAAAAAAAGGACAGCTCCAAAGTGCAAGCAGCGCATGCAACAAACACGTCCGAGCGTTATCGATTTGTATAATTTGGAGGTTAATGAAACGCTCTGAATTTTTTTGTCGTGTGTGCGAGATAGAGAAAGAGTCACACATACATGGACATGAGGACGAAGCAGCACTCTAAGACCATCTTTCATCCGTGTTGGTCCGCCAGATCCCTTTCAAGATTTGCTTCAGCAGCATCCATTCTTCTTCCAGACGCCAACTTCTACTTCTTTTCAAGCTGGAGAGATAGAGAGAATCGCAGACAGGATTCGCACAGATTTCCTCTCACTGACGCAGTGTATCAAAGCACCATATGTGCATGTAGAAAGCCAAAACAGTAGCGATTGATGCTTTATTTCGTCTAGGAAAAAGGAAAAAAAAAGACAATTTCTCCTCCCCCCCCCCCCAAAAAAAAACCTCCTTCTACCCCTCACAAATTCCCCCCTCTTTTGTCGTTCACTCCTGGTGTGTAAGCCAGTTATTTCGGGGCCAGAGAGGGTTGGAAGCTCTTGGGATCACCCGCCAAAAGCAACTGGCAAGAGACACAAGAAAAGAGATGGGTGGAGAAAAGGTTAACCTTTATCTGTGTCGCAAGACGCATCAGGCTGGAAATAAATTCTACAGATAAGCACACGCACATATATATATATATATACACGCACGCACGCACACAGCGCTTTATGCTTTTGCCACATTTTCCACCCAGCAAAGCGGGGAGAGTCTTATAACAACCCCAGTAACGCCGGCTACTTTTGCTAGTACTAAATAACAGTGTTAAGCAATAAAATTCTCTACTGCGAGGGTGCCACATTCACCGCTTTCCCCACCTTCTCTTTGACTCGTCATCGCTGGACGATGCTTTAAAGGACCGGGAAGTACTTGTGAGACAAACAAGGCCATGCTTACTCAAAGCAAGAGGGGGGTTATATGATCAAGCAAGGAAGGTGTTATTGAGAAATTGAGCCTGATTAAATCTGTTCACGGTGATTCAATTTGTCATTTGACGTTAATTTTTGCTCTTCTGCAGCTGTTGCTTCCTCCCCCCCCCCCCCCTGTTTGCAGTGACAGTTGGTCTGCTTTTCACCTCATTCTGCCCCCCGTGCCAAACCCGCCGAAAATCAGTGAAAAAGATAATCTGTGCAAAACAAGCTAAATCCAAAGTGCAGCGACAGCAACCATTTTTTGAGCACGTATGGTAAACACGTCTTTGTCTGCATCCAGAATCAGTCAGATCTACCATAAATGCTCAGTATCTGGTAGCTCAAGCTTACACCTAGGCTTCGTCCACCATAAGCTAGCTGAAGGAAAGCATCTCTGCCTCCTGACATTACATAGCGTTGGGAACAGTAGGCATTATCCTAGGACAATGATTGAGTTTGAAGGCTTTGCGAAGTTCAAAAATGTTCGAATTTTGGTTAAACGGTTCAAAAATTTGCCCATCCCTTCAAGACAGGGCAGCTGAAGTCAGCACAGGAAGGGAAGACTGCCAACAAATAAGTCAGGTCAGAAATCGACAGCAATCTATGGTGGACACCGCTGGGATGCAAGATGACTGAGGACGTCTATCAAAGACCAGACCTAGGGCCAAAAGCACAAATTTTCAGTGTCCTCTCCAAAAAGTTCAACTTTTTGCCCTTATTTTAGGCCAAAAGGGTGAATTTTGCCCATGCGCCATGGGATTTTCCAAATTTGCTGAACAGTTTTTCAAGAGTGCAACTTTCGTCTGAAAACATCACGTCTGGCAACACTGTTCACAGTGCTAACACACATTGATGTTTTCACTATGCACCATGGACCATCGAGGTTTTGCGCTGCGAAACAACGAATTCAGCTTTCTGACAACCCTGCCCTGACTGAATTCAACAAAAATTGCAACATCTAAGCGGAGAGTCCACAAAGCTTATGGCTGACACCAGCACTGCTCACCCTATAAGTAGGGTGCAGTAACTACTGGAAGTTGGAAGTAGTAGCTGCTGGAAGTTGCATGCAGCTGTTTTCAGAGGATGATTTGCGCAGGCCTTTGCTGCAATACAAGCAGCGTGTGTGTGCATGCGTGTGTGACTTTACGAGTACTAGTGAGACTACCTAATACTTTTGTGGCATACAGCCAATTCTGCCTCCAAGTGAAGACTAAGCAGCCCTGCCCGTTCATCTCGACCATCCCTCCTGTTGGGCTAGAATCATTTTGGCACGACCGACAATCCAAAGCTGACAACTCGTGGCCAACAACGATTCCATGTGCAGCTGCCGGTCACTCATAGCTGATAGCCAGACTTGGGTCTTCTTTTTTGACCAGCTTTGTACATTGACTCTTGGTCGCTCTGCGGACAACGCATAAAAAATCTGAGTCGGTAACAACATGGAGGAAGGACGCAACTTTTACTTGAGCCTGGTTTTTTTTTTTTTAGAAATCCATCAAGTGGGCGATTTTAATATAATTTTCAGAACAGGAGGACAAATATTATTCTTGATATTGCACACGCGAGTGCAAAAGTGTGAGTGACTCCTCGAAAGACAGAAGAAACTGCAAATTTCTGGGTGAAAACAATATCAAAACTTTCGTGGGGGCTCTAAAGGTGTGAAGGAATTTGATCTTTTGACAAGATAACGATCCGGAGAACTCAACTGCTATGGAGATGTGGCACGGTCAGGGAACAAGAGCATCACTGTCCTAAAGTGGACAGGTCAGAGGTACAACTTCAACCCCATCGAGAATCCCTTGGGTGAGCTGAAGATGCGCGCACCAGACCCAAGGTGGGGGAGAAGGAGTTGTAGATGGGAATTTTACTGATTTGTGACCGCTCATGTATGATATTTTTCATTCTGTTAGCAACGACATCGTCTTTGTTGGGTAGTGTAGATACATTTATTTAGCAAAAATCAATTGAGAATTTAAATGCTGTTTAGGCGTCATCCACAACAGGTTTCAGCCTTAGAGTTGACTCAGCCACCTCAAAGTCATCGTCCTGATCCTCAAGAAGTTCCTGGTTCAGGTCCTCCTGAAGAAAGTGAGATGTATTGGGTTTGTCAACAGCTCACTAATATTTACTCACCTGATTTGCCAACTCATATCCTGCTGACTGAGGCCTCCCATTTTTTGTCCCCTTCTTCTTGGCTGTCAGGAAGGCGAGGACGAAGAGGCACAAGCTCAAGGTGGTGAACCCCAACATGGCAAAACTCATCCAGGCCTCAGGTTGGATGTCCAATCTGTACTGGACACACAAAAGTTAGCACAAGTTCTTTTCCTTTCTCTTATTTTTTTTGTTTTCTCCTTTTTTTGCATTGTGGAGCCATCAGCTTTTGTCCTCTCACCGTGCAAAAATGTGTGGCACCACCAGCTCTGCCCCTGCCATCCCTGAGCACAGAAAAGCCACAGTCTTCGGGGTCATGGCCATATAGGACTCTGCCCAGATCACTGATGCCGGCAAGAGTCCTGCCAGTCCAAGTGCCTGCACCACCAGTCCCACCCAGACCGCCCCCGTGTCAATTCGTACGTAGAACACCATTGCCAGGGAACCGCCGAATATCACCGCCAGGCTGAGGAAGAGGATGATGCCCGAGTAGGAGAAGACTGCACTCACCAAGACCAGGGCTAATCGGGTCAGAGTGAAGGTGGCCATGAATACCTGACAACAAGTTTGTTCATCAGTATGGAGTCGTCCAAAAAGTGTGTGTAGAAACGTCCAAACTGCAAATACTAACAACCAAACTGCAGAAAAAACTGCACAAAAAGCAAATACACCCAAAGCTAAATTTTGTTGTCCCATCTTGTTACATCACCTGCTGTGCATTCGGTGTCGTTCCTCCCATCATTGCTTGCATTCTGGAGATGATCTCATGCACAGATGTAAACATCCCCCAGTGGAACAGGGTGAACAAATAGAGCAGCAAGGAAAGCATCAAGGTCAAGCTCTTAGAGGAGGATGTGATAAACTGGTCATCTTCATGCATTTCCTGGCGTGATCGAGGCTCCCTGGGACTATAGCACAAGCAGATCTGGAAGAATAGTATTATGGTCTTGGGTGACCTTGCTACAAATTTTGACATCTTCCACTCCTTCTTACCACAAGAACAAAGGAGAGTCCAATGGCGTAGATGGCATCAAGGATGAAGCCCACCTTCGGCTTTGACACTCCGTAGTTCTCAAGGATGTTCTGGATGGTCAAGGTAGACCCAGACATGATCGTCTCATTATTGAACAAGGTTGTCGGCTTCTTTTTCCTCTCCTGCTGAACTGAGGAGTCCTTTCCGGAGTTCAAGTCCACTCTAAAGCTGTTGTTCTTTTGGGTAATCATTGTCGTTGTTGTTTTCACCGTTGCCACAGTCGTTGTCTCAGTTGTGGCAGCAGCTGTGGTGCTGGTGAAGATTGAAGAAGTGACCGTTCTAGTGGCCTGTTTGACACCGTCATCATCATTCTTTCTCTTGTCTGTTCCATTTTCTGCCCTGATGAACCCATGTTTGGCGAGGATTTCGTCGATCTCCTTTACATTCTCCAGTGCTGGGTCGTCCTCATACTCACCAAACGAAGGTTGACGGCCCAACTCGTAATAGTCCGTATCGTAAGGGCCAGGCCAGACTGGAATGATCAAAAAAGGTTCATTCACTGTGGGTGACCTAAAGGAATATTTAGAAAACCTTTTCTGTCATGCTACAGGGCAAATGCAGAAAGTGTTTTTGCAATGTCTGGCTTTCCAACTGCACCTGGTTGGTCCTGAGGAAGAGGCATCCGCCTTCTCTGTCCATAGAGATCCGGGAACTTGCCAAAGTCATTTCTTCTTCCGATGCCAATTCTTGATCTGCCTCCGCCAGGACTCCGCTTGTCTCTTCCATAGAGAATGTACATGATCTCATCGCTCTGTCCTAGTTCTTCGTCAATCTTTCGGATCTGGTCCTGGATCGCATTTACAGCAGTAGTTGATTCTCTCGTTTGAATCAAGTCGAAAATCTCGCTAAGCTCATCATTGTCTCTATTCTTCTCGACTCCATTAGAAATCGCATGAGCCTCAGGAGAGTTGACAACCACTTCTTCTTTGCCAAGATCTTTAGTGTTGGGGACCTCCTTGTCCTCCTCTATCTCTGAAAATATTTCATCAATAGTCGGTTCCTCTTCTTCGTGATCTTTGACGGCAGTTTCCATCTCCTCCTCCTCCTCTCTCGTGGGTTTAGCAACTTTGACCTTCTCCCAATCAATGCTGTTGTCAAGCTTGGTGCCATCATTAAACGATGGTTTTGGTCTAGGAGTTGAAGTTTCAGCGACATCAAAGATTGATGCCAGAAGAGGATCTTGCTCTCTCTTGGACCTCAAGAGACTGACTGAGTACTTGGGACTGAAGTTTGCCTCGGTGGTGGTGTCGTTGTTGGACACTAGTCCCTGCTTGTGCAGGACATGCTGGACAACCTTGGGGACGTGTGTCTGGGAGAGTGGATCCACCAGGAATGGACCCGTCAACATTCCTAAGCTCAGGCAGAAGTGGATTGCCTGGATGTGAGGCCCACAGCGTCGGCCCCATTGGTCCAGCACGATCACCGTCCCTCCTGTGAAGAAGATGCATAACTAAGACTGGGTCAGATGTTTACGCACAGGTGGGAAGGTCTTGCCTGTCATGAGGACGGCCAAGGTGATCCCAATGACTGTGTAGACCGCGTCGATGGCCCACAAGGAGGTGGTCCAAGGAACAAAGGTTAAGGTCACACCCAACACCAGCGTAGATAGCAGGACAATGAACAAGCGGGAAAATGAAGCAAGCAAAAAGCCACCTGTAAAAAGTAACGTTAGCTGTGTGTGTGAAGTGAATGAATATATGTGTACATACTTATGACAAGTATGGACAGAACATAATTATTATACTCGTATGGATATACTCGTATGGATGCATATATAATTTTTATTTTCATTACTAAATACCTATTATGTACCCTGCCAAGTTACCCACGGCACTGGCACTCTGCCTCTGGGAGACAATACCAACACTGGAGAAGCTCTCGTCCAGCAGCGACTTAGTGAATCCCTAAACAAAAAAAATGCGTCACCCCACGAAAACAACGACCCTGATTTCGCACTTACAATACAAAAGAAGGCTGAGCAAAGGGTTGCAACCATCAACAGGTCACCCAGGGTTCCTCCGGACCTTACTACTGTGTACGGACCGCCTGCACCTCGCACCAACCTGCGTCGACGTCGACTGAAGACGTTCTTAACCCTGTTGCTGGAGCCACCGCCGGTGCCTCCACCACCGATTCCACGACGGAAACCACCAGAACGGCCAGGTTCAAGCTGAACGGACACAGTTTAGCTACTGTTGCCAATATCATAACCATTCTGCGAGAACAATTTATTGAACCTGCAAGTCATCCCCGTCTTCTTCATCCTCCTCCTCTGCCAGCAGACCCTCCACGTCCTCGGCCTCCTCCTCGCCCTCCAGGACCACCCCAGACATAGCCACGTCTGCTCAGAAGAGCCTGGACAGCATTGAAAGCAGGGTCAACAACTGTTTGAAATGCCGAGATCAACTCATCAATATGTGCGAATGTAACATATGTGCAGCATGGGGTGCAAGTAATAAAAGTAACTAGTGCTTACGCTTTATGTACCCATTTCGTTGGATAGGAAGAGTGGATAAAATATAAAACTCTATGTGCGTGTCTCTCTGTCTTCTACCGCGAGCGCTAAGCTCATCGTCAGCGCAAACAGACGCACGCACAAACATGTCCAAACACCCACACAGACACACAGACATGCAAAAGCTGGACAGACGGACACACAAACAGCCGCAAAATAGTTATGGCCGCGCGAAATCTGGCCGCACGGACACTCAGACAGACAGACACTCGGCCGCGCGAAAGGTGGAAATCGGCCGCGGACAGATACACGCTCAAGGACACAAGTAAATACGGCCGAGAGTTTTATATGATAGATACCTTATAAATTCTTCTAAGCAAAAGAGATGTGGATAACAGCTGCAACCGCTCTGCAATCTTCCGCCTCTATTGATTTTTCCCCCTAGTTGCTTTCTCTTTTTCTCCATTGCTCACTCAACCTGCTACAGTAGGCCTGGTGAGGCCCACTGGCATCTGTTACCGTCCCTGTGGTTCTAAAAATTTATTTCTAAGCATCACAATATTTTCTCAGTTCAATTCTTGCACTGATCATGATAAGCGTAGTAAATTCTGGAGGATATGTGATACTGCATGTAAAAGCAAACTGTAAAGGGTGAAAACATTACGTACATCAAAACTTTCATTCTTAAGATACGTAGAACAATATGTAACAGCTGAGGATACTGAGGTTTCATTACAACGCGCATTTCTTGAGGAAGTTCTCACCCAAAAGGTTTCTGAAAGTAAAAAATGATGATCATGTTTATTTTTTATATGAAGCAGGAGGGCCGTACTGACGTGTGTGTATCTGTGTGCGTGTCAGTCCAGCTTTTGCGCGGTCGAACATCTGTCTATCTGTCTGTGTGGGTGGTTGAGTGTATATGTGCCTACCCAGCTTTGGCGCGGCCGAACGTCTCCGCCTCTGTATGTGTGCGTGGGTGTGTCTTTTTGTTTGGGCGTGTGTGTCTGCCCAGCTTATGTGCGCAGCCAATTTCTAGCTCTTGGGCGGCCGATTTTAAGCTTTTGCGAGGCCATTTCCATTGCGTTAAATGCATACAGCGCGAGGGCCGCATTTACATGTGTGTCTGTCGAGCCTCTGTGGAAAGACACAAACAGCCTTTCTGTGTGCCTGACCAGATTTCCACGTCTTTCGCGGCGGAACGCCTGTTTGTCTGTCTGTCTGTCTGTGCGTGTGTGTGTGTGTGTGTGCGTGTGCGTGGGTGTGGGTAAGTCTGTCCTTTCGGCGCTGGATGTAAAGCTTTTGCGCGGCCGCTGAGCACGAAGTGTTCGGTTGGAGAGTCAGACAGACGGACACGCACCCATATAGATCCACACACACGCACGACAAGTTATATTTTCGCCATTCTATCCGACGAAGTGTGTAGCTGGCGCGTAAGTGCTAGTTTGTTATGACAGGGTTTTTTGGGAAAATGAATCTTGCCTGATCGTCACATTCATCCAGTGAGCTGCTCGTCCTGGGCTTTTTCATCCCTATGGCACTCGTGCTGGAGTCTATGATCTCGCTGACAGTGAGGGTGGCAGGCTCATGAGCTTCTTCTTCTTTAGCACAGTCTTCGGAAGCACCTCTGAAGACATCGTCATCTCCAACGGTCAGGTCTTCTTCTTCTTTTGTCTGCTTTCTCCTCCTGTCCTCATTGTCCTCACTGGAGCTGCTGCTGCTGTCCTCGACGAGGATGTCCAAGTCATCATCGGCAATGTCGTCGTCCGGGTCGACGTCAAACTGGCTCAGCGCCGAATACTGATAAGGCAAGGGAAGTCTGCATCAAAGAAAAAAGAGCAACCAGTCCATAAGAGTTTCCTTCCCTGTTCGTGCTGATTTCCACAGTCACGACTAGAAAAATGTGTCAAGCTTACAAGTTTACAAGTTTGTCTCATTTGTGTGCTGCGCACATTTTTGGCATAAGTCAAGAAATAGGATAGATCCTCTTTTGACTCATAGGTACTGCACTAGAAAGCTCCAGATCAGTCACATGCATTACCTGACAGAGTCCTCTGAGAACCTTTTCCAGGCGTAGACCGCCATGACAACCGCGCAACCGAGGAAGAGCACGGTGACGAACGTGAGGACGGACTGTGCGGCAATTGACACGGAAGAAAACCCCTCCGCGCTGTCACCATCGCCGCTGCCGCTGCCGCCGCTCTCCTCAGCAGTGCTGATGTTGCTCTCGACAACTTGTTGACGGTCATCCTCGCTCACCAACAGCTGCTGTTGCTGCCGCTCAACCGCCGTCGTAGCCCGGACCGTCCGCATCCTCAGGGAGTCCCCGCGGCGCCCCGAGACATGGCCGGAGCTGGATGCGCCGAAGCTGATGGTCAGGACCGCCAGGAGGAACAAGGACAGGGGCGGGAAACAGAGGACACATGCATGAGCAGCAGCCATGTTTCTTGCAGCTTTCTTGCAGCTTTCCTGTCAGTGCTTTCCCGCAGCTTTCCTGTCAGTGCTTTCCTAGTATCCTTTTCCCCGTGGGGAAATAGATAATGTTTGCTGTATGCATCAAGCTACACTTCACACACAATCGTAATGTTGGAATTTCTAATTCTTGTGTAGAATAACGTTCAGTTGTGCTCAACTGCTTGCTGGAGTTGAGTGCAATCTTGTCTCATGTAAACTTGTCTTATGTGGCATTCGTGTATGTGTATGTGAGCTCCTGAAGGAGTTATGTTCTTGCTGCCCTTGTTAGTTTGCTCAGCTGTTCACAGTGCCGGTATGCTGCGATTTCAGTTAAATGACAAGGCTCATTTCTGGATAAAGTCGACTATTCATGGTATGGATACAGGTAGTAACGAGTCAAAAAGTTGAAAAGATAAAAACAACAGCATACAAAGTTATTAATTTTTTTAAATTGTTCAGGAGCAATTTCAGCTATAACATAAAAAAGTATGTCACTCATCACAACTTCAAAAAGTGACTTGAGATAGGTCTTAAAATATTAAAACCTAATATCCTTTCCCTCTGTTCCTCCCTAGCCTGCAGACAAGACAACAGTAGGTTTCTTTGGTTCTTTTTATTTTTGATGCTCCTGCAATTCTTGCCGGAACTGTAAGAACGTCAAAAACGAGCTTCATATAATGTGAGCAGCTCTAATATACGATGAAAAGTGACTTGACTTGAGTTCTTGCGAAGAAACAGGAAATTTTTCTCTCCAATTTTGGTCTCATGACCAATCGTGGTGGTCATTTTGAGGATTAGAGATGCAGTATAAGATTTAGAATGTCTGAAATAGGTTCTAAAAGAACCATCATGTATACCAAGACAGAACTTAGTGTAACTCGCCTTGATTTCCTTGAGCAGTGCATGGTGAAACACCACGGTGTTATTATACGGAGGAGTGCTTATAGAAAGACTTTCCCAACACTGAACAACCTTTATTGACTGAAGAATGCAAAATAACAGTGTTTAGCAATAACATTTTCTTCTGCAAGTCAACGGGAGGATTTTATTCAATGCACACCATTTATGTCACCTAAGGGAGGGCTTATATTCAAGGAGGGAGGTTATATTCGAGCAAATACGATAAGTGACACACGTTTTCGGAAATTTCGAAACACGGACATTACACTTTATTTTATACCTCTTATCCCTAAATGACTGTCAGCCTCAATAGTGGTCCTAACGTGATGTGACTTCCACCATCACCTTACCTGAATCCCCTCGAATTCAATGTGTCGGCACATGCGGAGGAGAGGTCCTGTGCCACCCTGGTGTCGTGTCCACAGATGTCCTAGAGTTCGAGGTCGAGGACGTGTGGGCCTCCATGAGCAAGCAGTATATCAGGGACTGCTGCGCTTCCTTTCAGTGCGGCCTCAAGGTGTGTCTTGATACTGAGGGTGGCATTTTTGAGAAATTAATGTTCTATGGACAGTTACCTAGATGTCTTACTCGAGTGCCTCATGCCCAGCTTAAGCAAGAATAGCTCCAGCCACTTTCCACCGCGGAAAAATTCCTAACATCCGGCATATCTGACCAATGGACAAAAACATGTATACTGAGAGTGTCCTTTCATTTAAGAGTATCTTGACTTTATGCGACAACCTAAGTTGAGAAACGTCAATAACTTTGCTGGGGGTTGGTCACTTTTTCTAATTTGGAGACAGTGCTACCGACAGTCGTACCATGAATAGTCAACTTTTTCATGTGTTTTCTCATTTCATTAATATTGCAACGTACCGTCACTGTGTGTCCACTGCGTGTGCTTTGTGCACATGCAGGTGCATGGTGTTGCTAAGCGGTCCTGTGTCTTGAACACAGATTCCAAGGAAATGCACCCTTGGTGGGACCCCCGCCCCTCTGCAAAGGGTTATATATTGAGTGAAACCTCCCTCAAGAGCTCATTCCTGAAGTACCAGTCTAGTGTGTTAATCTCTCCTACAGTCAATATTGTCTGTACACTTATTCAAGCTCAATAAACGTCGTCTAACACTGACAGAATTCATGATGCTTTACATCTTTACATTAAGAATAGTTGGGCCAGGCTTAAAACTTTTCCAATGTAGTCAAAAAAGTTCTGGGCAAACCTTTGCTTGGGAGAGCAACATTGTTTTCATCAGCGACATCTTGAATACGAAATACCTACGGCACCATTGTTAGGGCTCCACTCCAAGCTGGCATATTTACTTAGCAGCGACTATTTCCGATACATATGACTTTCCAGATCATTGCTCCGTGAATGAAGAGAGAGCACATCAAAGTTAAACTTTTACTTTCCCCGATAAATCTTCAGAAGCGAGAGAGTGAGAAAGAAAATGTTTTGCGTTTTGAACCAGTGTTTGTTGCTTCACTACCACCCACCCACCACTCAAGGAAGGCTACACACACACACAAATATATATTAGGGCGTTTCAACATAACAAACTCCCAAAAATGCTGTGTTATAAGAGTATCTCCAATTGAGCTGCAATTTTAGGTGCCCATAGCAGACACCACCCACTATAAGCACCTAAAACTTCAGCCCAATTGGAGACACTTTTATAACATAGCATTTTTGAAAGTATGAATTCAAGCAGTCTGATGTACTGTGCTACTGTACCAAAACTTCAAGATATTTTAGGCATCTCAGGAAATCATTAAAGAAAATTTTTTTAGTGAAACATGCATGTTTTGACCTGCTACCACTTTTTAAGCCTGTAAAAAAATTTGAAAAGCCCTAATATATCTATTGAAACTAAGTTTTCACTCACGAGGAGAAGCCATTGTGCTTAGGGACCATAGGAAGAGCTCTTTTTGCTGAAAAGACCGGTGAAGGTATAACTTTTGTCCTTGATGTCTCCACCTTCTGCACTGATGACGAGACCCAAACAATCTTGACCATTTCTTTCATTGCAGCAGTGGAGCGCAGACCAGCACCTGAGTGTCAATGCAATCTTTGTGGTGATGTTGACAAGGTGAAACTTGGCAAAGGCAAAGTTTGTAGCAAATTCATGCGACTGCTATCACCTTTTGCTGCATGCATATTCGGGTCAAGTTATTTTAGACAGTGAAGACTAGAAGTTCCCGAAATTTAGAGGTTCAGTAGGAAGAATGACCAAAACATATGCGCGTGTCCGTCCCTCTGTCTCCCACCACACGCTTGGCACTCATCGGCCGCGCAAACGCTGGACAGACACACGCACAAACACACGTATCCAAACAACCATCCACACAGACAGACAGACAGACACGCACAAACACACACAGACACTCACACTCGCTACTTCTGCCCCCTGCATGTGTATTCAACAATGATGGCACGCGAATACTGGCTTTTTGCCGCTAGACCCCTGATGTCTCGCTAGGTCTGCTGTAAAGCGGAAAAAGCCCCAGACGAGTCAACTTTATGCCTGAAGGAGCAACTTGGCTTTTATCCTTTCATATGTACGCGTACACGGCAAATGTAGCACTCACACCAAAGCAGTTTCTTTTGAAGAAATCAGTTTTGAACAGGGATGTTGTTGCTGCCGCCGCCCCCGCTGTAGTTCGCAAACGTACCTCCTTTTTTTAGGTGTCTTGGGGCTGCCAAAGGGGTAAAAGAGATTTGCTTTCTTCCCTATTTCCTGTTCCCTCCCAAAGTCGTGGTGCACTTGCCAAATGGGTCGATGTGCTGAAACTGACTTGAAAGATGCAAATTTCCCCCCACCGACGTCTTATGGCGATCAGCGCCGGGTGAAATGAGTGCTTTTCTCCCCGTGCATCCCAGTCTTAAGGGTGGAAAACGTGTTCCGCATCCTATGACTCATGAGGGGGTACGAGAGGAGGGGAAGAGAGATGGGGAATGGGGTGGAGAATGAAAGACCCAAAAAATGCAATCTCGATTTTTACCTTCTTTACAGAGCTCCATGTACGTGTAGTACATACGTTGGTGGCACACAAGACTGGGGAGAGTCTCATGATGGGGAAAAAAGGAGACGAATCTAATGGATGATGGAGTTAAAAGCATCAATATCAAGGGCTTTTAAACACACGGACGCACGCTTAACCAGACCGTGAAAGTAAGTGCGTAGTCTTCAATGCACTTCCAAGCTTCAATAGACTTGAAAACTTTCTCAATTCCTTTCTACAAGTATCATGAGAGGTCTTTTCCTCAATGTCCTGTTATTGTTCTCTTTGCTCGGTCCCATCAAAAAGTCTCTCCGCCAAACGCAACCACTGTTTCTCTTTTGTCTCTCATATTAATTTGACCGTAAAACGGTTGTGATGACATTTCCCCCATCTCCGCCGAGCAGTCGTAAACGTTTTCCCCTGCCTGCCCGCTTGTCCCACAGCCAAAAACTTCCTCTATAGCAGGATATAGTATTTCCTATTAGGTCCCGCTCAGTACGTAGCATACACAATTCGAGGTTACAGCATAAGAACGCACAGGTTTGCGCGCGTGTGTGTGTAGTTCATGTGTGGGTGTGTGTGTGTGTGTGTGTGAGAGAGAGAGAGAGAGGGAAGATTATCTGTTATGTCCTTCCGTAAAACGGTGGACACACAAAAAGCATCATTTCCGCGACATTACGAACGTTCCCCCCCGAGAAGGCGGTCAACGTCGATCCATCACTTGTGGGCTGTACTCTGAGGTCTCGTGCATGCGGGGGAATTCCGTCAACAGATACGACGCGGGCTCACGAGCACCTGTGGACAGAAAAATCTGCATGAAAAACACGAGTCAGCGGTTTTGCTTCACATCATCAATCCTCAACGATTCGAGGTGGCCGGGATAACAGAAAAAAATACGCATGTCTTACCTAGTCTTTATTGTGAGTCTGCCTCGGAAAAGGAGGTTTTGCTCTTATTCAACGTTGAGGTTTGCCACGTCTGTCTGTTTGTCTGTCCGCCCACTGTGACCAGCACAGCAGCAGAGGGTTGGACGTGACTAATGCGTATCGATTTGCTCATTACTCCGTCACTCGTCAGTCATGAACGCATTAGCGCGAAAATCAGTCAGTCCGACACGTTGATCGATGCTTCGAATCCTTTTGCTTTGGCAGCAGAGCTTCAATTTCCGGTTGGCCGACGCAAGAACGAGAGAAAATTGCATCTGTGTCTCAAGCTCAATCAAACTCCCATCGAGCGCCCAGAAGCTGGAAAGGTATAGCTTTCTGTATATTTTCGTCCTCTCATTCTTTTTTTGTGTGTCCTGTCAGTCGTGACCATTTCTCCGCGTAATAGGAGCCATGGCCACAGCACAGGGGAAAATCCCCCCTGTCCAAGAAAGGTTCATTTGCAGCTCAGTCAGACTGCTTTCAAGATGCTATCATCTCCTCTGTAGGTACACTGAAGAGAGAGGGTGGATGAATGAAAGCAAAGCTACCCCCTTTTAAGCACGCAATGCGCCAACCCCCACATATCTCTACCCCAAGAAGATGTGTGACTGCGTATTTGGCAAAGACCGTGGTAATTGCGCGCCCTCCCTCTCTCCCCATGTACTGGTTGTAGTACTACAAATGTACATCTCCGATGCATGGCAAACACGCGCACATCTGACACCATCATTGTATGGTAATGATGGCACTTGCAGGCAAACAGAGTGAGGAATAACAATGAACACACGCATTACTTCGTGCCCCAGAAGAAGGTGAGACACAGAAGTCCAGCACGTGCAAAGCTGCGTACGAATCTCGCGTGATAAATGAGCAATTCCGTTTCTTTTATGGTGGTCGAAATCATTGGTGCGTAACAATGAGAGGTCCTCCTATTTGGTAAAATAACATAAAAGACTTTTTGGTGCATTTCTAGGAAAGCCCCGATGAGAGACAGAGGAGGGTCTGAAGAGAAATTGGCGCCGTGGGATCTGAGCAGTGGTATTGTGTATGGCAACCAACCCCCCTTACACATTGCACATCATACCTTTTCTCTCACATACTGTAGTGCACACACCAACAATCACCAATGAGATAAGAGGGCCACAAGAGACACGTGCCTTGAACGAAAGCTCAGCAGCTAATGGATGCCGTATGAATGGACGGATTCGCCATGGAAAGTACAGTAGTTTGTGTGTTTGCACGACGCTTTCAAAAGCCTCACTTGGTTAGGACGACTAATCTATATGCAATTCCACAGTGGACTGACTCTCTCGACGAGAGTAACGTTGCTCCCCGAACGAGCATGAAAGTGCTCATTTTCCCCCATGCAAAAAAGGGTCCCTGGCTACAAGAGTAAAATCTCCCCATATAGCAATGAAAACCTGATTCCTACGGAGAGGTTTCGCCGCACGTTCATGAAACATCCATGCGAAGTTTCGCTTTTCTTTGCACAGACATGTGCAAAAATTGCTACCCACAGGCAGGTTGTGACAGACCTGATCTATGTGCGACCCAAGTGGTGCAAATTTAACTCGTTTGCGAAAATGAAGGTCAAAGTCCGACAAAGAACTCTGCCATTCTTTAAGACAAATGTGTTCAAAGTAGCATCTACATCTGCAGTACATGCGTACGTACTTAGAAGCCTAAAATGATGAGCAACTTTAGGGATGCATCCGAGTTCCCGTTAAGTTTTAGGGACTAGGCTCGACTCGAAATTTGAACTCGAACTGGTTCAGGGTTCCTGTGGCCTATAGTTATGACCTATAACTTGACCTTGCATTGCACTACAGAGCCCCCAGAATTTGACTTGATTGTCGAGCGTAGCTAAAAGTATGTAAACGACATGATAGGTGTCCTGCGTACATCATATGCTAGCTGAAGCCTTGCTCGAGTTCGCTCGAGGGAATTCTGTAGATCGCTATTGCTGTTTGTCTTACTCCTCGTCCACGCACTTCACGCTGTCCACGCGCTTCGTGCTGGCCATGCACACCGTGTCGTCCCTGCAGTCTGACACACCTCCATCCATCTTGTCTTAGTCTTGAAACTGGCTGATCCGGACGCACCTCACCCACCTCTCTTCTCCAGAGTTGCCAAGTTGCATTACCTTTTTAAAGTATTCGTAGTAATTTTCATGATGAAGTTGCTAGTAAAATATATTTCTTGGTCAGACCACATTTGATTCTCTCCTCTCTCACTAATCTTACACCCCTTCAGTGCAGTGGTCGTGCCAAATGACATACACATACACAAAAGATTCATGTATTGAGTTTTATTTATAGGTGGGGATACTTACATGCATATAGACTACGTGTCTATGTTTAACAGACGTGAACATCTACGTATGTAGGTAGACAGAATAGTTTCACAAAGACGACGCCAATGAAATTGGACCTAGCGAAGTCATGAGTTCGTATTGAGGTTCATAACTTTGTGTTTGCGATCATCCCAGCCCTTAGCATTTAAGTTCTGGCTGCAGAAGAACACGTTGAGACACTTTCTATCCTGCTGATGACAGTTTTGTCAGCGTTCATGGTGCACCGGAATTCTAGGTAGCTTCTGTTGTGCTGTTCGTTCTCGCTGATCTTGCTACTTTTGGCACCCATCGAAAGCTGTTTTTTTTTTCTTTGTTTTTGACAGTGTAAAGAGTAGAATATGGCAAAAACAATCGGTAAATATGAGAGCTTTCTGTTTGAAGCTGGTTCTGTCCATCAGTATGGACACCTACCTGCCTTCATATTCAGTGAGCAAAAGTTTCAAAGCCACCAATGATCTGATTTTACCTCCCACTACTTGAAGGGCAAAATTTTCCGGTCATGTATTGTATTTAAATCGATTATTGTCTTCGAGTTGAGGTTAGTCGACCTTCAAACTCGATTCGACTCGGTATTTCCACTCCTAATGCGTTTGTTCCGGAGAAAGGGTGAGGAAGAGAGAGTTGCTCCAGCTTATTCCATGTGGGGGAAAACTTGCACGTGCAGTCGGACCTTAAGTGCAACTGTACTTTGCACCAAAACAGACCCGAAAAACAACGATTTCACCAACAGGTTCCAAAAAACTTACGAGCAGACCGATTGTATCTGTGTCGTACACTTGTGTCTATCCTATATACGTAGAGTGAGCGTCCTGAGTATGTAATTCTTCTGTGCTGCAGCAGGAATTTAGTGCGTAACAGGAAACAGGTTTTGGAGAAGAAATCACAGAAGACCCGGACATTGGGCAAAGTTTTCGTACAATTCGCAGCTGCTTCACTCAGAAATAACAGTAACGACTCGAGATTTAAGCGTACACGCTAAAGTCGGCCTCCACGTGTCGTCTGGTGGTGTCGAATCAGGGCAAGACCTCCTGCTGAACAAAAGTTTTTCCAGTCAGCTCTGTTAGAGGGCGGTAACCTCCACCGCACTTTCGCGCACTCCTAGAGACGATTGCAGAGATGAGAGGAGGGAGGAAAAGGTGATCCTACAGCTTCAGCAAAAGAATCACGCTGGCTGACGACGGCAGCACGATCCTTGCTCGAAGTTCATGACATGGGGTGCAAATCAATATTGTGCGTCATAGCTCATTGGAGCCAGACAAAACTGACTGCTCACAGTGTCTAAAGTAGCAGAAGCCAGAACTCTGACGAGCCACGTCCGCCATTTGTAAAGTCAGACTTCTCCGATGACTTAAGTTCCCCAACCGAGAGATGCGAATTGCGGTCTCTTGACGTCAAATCTTCGTGAATGGCTAACAATGCGCCGGCCTCGGCCGCTGGCTGTGGCGCAAGCGGCGGCGGCGGTGGCAGCGGAAAGTTGCGCAGAGCTGGCGGCGGCTTCCAGAGGGCCATCAGGTACGAGCACCTGGTGGCCGGCATGAGCGGGGGAGTCGTGTCCACCTTGGTGCTGCATCCATTGGACTTGCTCAAAGTCAGGTTTGCGGGTGAGTAGGACAAGAAATAGATGAGTATAAGAGTAATCACAGATTGATCTGGACAATGCTTCTTCGCAGTGGACGACGGCAAAGACTCTTCACGTCCCAGATACTCCGGCATCAGGCAAGCTTTCAGCTCCATCTTTAGACAGGAAGGTTTCAAGGGTCTCTATAAGGGTGTCACTCCGAACATCACCGGAGCTGGATCATCCTGGGGATTTTACTTCTTCTTGTAAGCGACCTTTAGGATACAACTTGCGGTACTTGCTGGTTGGTGCACCGAGTACCGTGCATTTGTTACAGCTACGACATGATCAAGACTGAAATGCAGGGTGGAAACGCCCAAACTCAGCTGAGCCCCGGGAAGCACATGCTGGCGGCCGCAGGGTCTGGCGTGCTGACGCTGGTCATGACCAACCCCATCTGGGTGGTAAAGACCAGGTAGAGACAGTAAGGAAGAGAGAATGACTCTCTCCACACTGATGGAAAGTAGGCTTAAACATCTCTTCATCCCATAGACTTTGTCTGCAGTACGACATCGCCGGGAGCAAGACAGGTGTAGTGGTCTACAGGGGCATGTTTGACGCGCTCCACAAGATCAGAAAGTTAGAAGGGGTCCGGGGCCTTTACAAGGTGCGAAGCTTGTACTTGCTATGCGTGCAGAACGTGCTTAAAGCTTGGATTGTGCTTGATCCCTCAGGGATTCGTGCCCGGCTTGTGGGGTGTGTCTCATGGAGCCGTCCAGTTCATGGCCTACGAGGAGCTCAAATCAGGATACAACAATTTCAGACAGCGACCTATCAATACTAAGTTGGTACGTTAGTACAAGCCTAGCGTATGTTTTGAATTCAAATCTCTCACGTTCATTCACACAGACCACGTTGGAGTACTTGGCCTTCGCAGCCGGGTCCAAGCTGTTTGCTGCGATCGTCACCTACCCGTATCAAGTGGTGAGGGCGCGGTTGCAGGAGCAAAACTCGAGCTACGAGGGCGCCATGGAATGCGTGACGCAGACGGTCAAGCACGAAGGAATGAAAGGACTTTACAAAGGGATCACGCCCTACCTCATCCACGTCATGCCCAATATTTGTCTGGTCTTCATAATTTACGAGAAGATGAGCAAATGATGCAGAACGTGTAAGGGTTCTTGACATGCGCCCACAGAAGAACAGTCTGTGAAGAACAAAGCTGTGATTTAGAAAAAATTACCTTTATTCTGTTTAACTGAAGGCTGGTGAGTGACCATTGCTATTACTCTGGAGCATGCTGAGACGCACTGAAAATTTTGCTGAAGTTTGAGGAAGATAATGGGGCTGTGACGTGATGACTTTGACCCGTAAGTGAGGAACGTCAAGTGTATGCGAGTACTGACGCGCCTGAAATACTGAATTTCATGCTTGGCATAATAATAACTTACACACTATAGGTTGCGAATTGTTTGGCTTCACTCCGCCACAATATGATACTTGCAAAAAAGCCCTCAGTCCCTTGCAACTGTTTAACACGGGCATCAGCTTGATGACGGTGTCGGCAGCAGCCATTCTTGATCCACAATTTAGTCGTCAGGTAGGTCTCTGAAACTGGTGGCGCGTACGGGTTCTCCGACCTTGGGAGCTACGATAACGATAAACATGGGGTAGGAACAACCCAGTTGATAATTTTTACGTGTGAAGTTGTTCGGCAGAGTAAACCTTAGTAGATTCAGGGTCTGATTGACGAAAAAGCAATTTTGAGTGAAGCTAAACAAATCACACCGAGTATAAGCATTCCCGATATTATCCGGGTTGTTGTTGTTACGGACCGTTGACAATGCTTTGTTTCTAACATCTGTCTAAAAGTGCCACCTAAGGGAATACTACTTGAGTCCTTAAGTCTTAGCATACGCACCTTTATTTCTTTGTCAAGCTGTTGTTTGGTTTTGCAGTTAACAGCCACTACGTTAATAAGTATAAACAAGTCCACAGATAGTCATAGCAAAGGATGCCACTGGATTATTGTTGCTCCCGAGTTCTGCGTCATCCTAGCCCAGTGCTGTAGGCCGCGCATCTTGTGGGCGTACGAGGGAGGGCCCACGCACAACCTGCCCAACACGTACTTGGTCCCTGAAACGGCAAAAAGAGTCATGGATCGCAATAGCATGGCCACCACCACCCCACTCATCCTACCCTGTCTGTTTCGGGTGCAGAGACTGATGACGCAAGACACCCTGTCCAAATAGTGCTCCGGGAAGAGGATGCTGAATGTCTCGTGAAATTGTGGGTGAGCGCACAGACCCACAGGCCGGGTCTTTTTGGCCTTGATCACTCTACGACCTTCGAACAGGGTCACCTTTGCATACAGGAAGGCTGACGGAGGAAAAGGGAGATCAGCTTATGACACGTACGATCTTCTACAAGTCAGTGGACTACTGAAGTCTGCTGCATCATATTTATACCAGACGTGTGCGGTTCCCAAAAACATTTTGTCGGTTAGTGCCGATTCAGTTCTTAGTACCAATAGTGGGGTTTGACTCGGTATCGGCTTTTTGGCTACCGGGAAAAAGGGTAGAAAAGGACGGCGCACTTGTTTCCACTTTCACCCAACATCTACACTTCAAATTTTGTTGAATACAGTCCTGTTTTTGAGCTAGACGACGAAGGACGCCGCCTTGTGGCTGTCCAGACTGATGCAGCTGGCCGAGATCATCATTTCTGTCTCGCAACTCCTCATTCTCAACAACATCACTGACACTGAAATCAACAACGACAACGACGCAGTCGTTCTGAAGTAGTCAGTCGGTGTCGGTGCTAGCATACCGCACACGTCTTAACCCTGCGCACCTGAGTGAGTGTACGTATGTTCTGTATTATGTAGTGCACCGTGCTATGAACGTAGTGCGGTTAATACCTTCAGGATCTATCAGAGAGGTGCTGCCAGACAATTTGGCTTGGATAATGCCCAATATCAACTTTCCATTTTCCGGTTCGTAGCAGAGGGATATCTCAAGGGCATCGGAGAATATTTCCGCCTGAAAGAAGACAGGGAGGGGTGTATTGACACCCACTGATCGAGTTCAGTCATAACTCACTAATTCCTCTGAGACACTCTTCTTGATGGATGCTTCCATCCAGGCAGATCCATCGCGGATCGGTAGTATGGAACGTAGATTGAAGATGCACTGGCCGTAGGTTGTGCCAGAATAGTGGCCATAAGATGTGACAAGCTGTGACCTTGGCACAGATTCTTCCTCCATGCTCTCTGACGATCGAGTTGTCGTGGCAGCTTCTTTGGGAGCTTTCTCGGATGCGTCGTCTTCTTCCGTACATTGACAGTCGGATTTTATCGGACACTGCGTGTACAGATAGTACAGATAGTCTCACCTTCAACTTTTGCCGGATTCTCTTCGAGTGGAAAAATCTCACTTTCCTCTGGGATGTCCTTTTCTTCCGGCCTTGATTGGCCTTCCTCCAGGAGGGCTTGTTCACCAGCTGCAGTATCTCTCGTCAAATGAGAGGCCTCTTGTGTTGACGACGTCTGCATAGAGAAAGAGTAGGGATGCTTCATAGGAGCATGAAGCGCCTCGAACTCACCTGGTCTTGTTCTTGTGGTGTCTTCTCAATCTTGGACTTAATGCGACTAGGAAGATGAGCTGACCTTGTCTTGTCCATTATCGATATTTTCAAGACATAATTAGGTGAGCTCTAGGAGGAAGCGCATAAGGAACACGGACATGATAGATTTCTCTGATGAACGGGCGTACCTGTAAGTTGACAATTGTCAACTCCAGAGGATCTAGCAGGAGTACCTTGTCCTCAAACACTGACATGGTGCCAGTCTCCAAAGCTTCCTCATATTCTGCAAGTTAAAAGCACGCAAAGAACACGTTCGTTCCTTCTTCGTACTTACGGAAAAAGATTGATTTTCACGTCTATACGCACCAGGATAGAGTCTAATTCTGACAGACACTCTGTTAGAGCGGAGCCTGGAGGAATCGAGGTCCGTCAGATATATCTCAGATATCTGTCATAGATCATGTACTCACTGTTCATCATTATTATCCCAAAACATTACTCAAGCTCGCTGACCATGATGTGATTGTCACTGTTGACGCTGAATTTGGTCTTGATCTTCCCCAACTCCGGTTGGTGCTGCTCCCATTCGTCGATTTTCTTAAGCTGCTGGCGATCTTCGGTGCCGCCGAAGCTCTTGATCGGTTTCCTGCCTTGCAAAAGCGGCGAGGCGGACGTTTGCAGTGTAGCGTCGAAATCCTCCTCCAAGTCGTCATCAGGGACAATGACCTTGGGCAGATCAGCAGCCTGACCAGAGGCCTCCAACAGAGATTCTGGTGGAGAAGAAATATCTTTTGCATATATAAACTCGCATTCAACTGGCATAGCCACGAAAGTTACGAACCTCTGATGACATCTCCCGGACCAAGCCTGCTAGTATGCTGGGATTGATGCGAGCGATGACTCCTGATCCTGGGAGACACCGGCAACGACTTCGACTTGGCCCGCTTGCCCTTGGTCTGCCTCAGCTGGAGCAGTTCGGTGTCTGAGTCGAATCCTGCGAAGCCAGCTGGGGAACTTGACTCGGATCCACCTGCGCGTACGTAAACGACGGCTACTGTACCCAGCTTTTGGCAGGGAGTCTCTGCAATGTTATACCGAGGTATCTGGAGAAGTCACCGCTATCCTCTGGCATGAGTGACAAATACTTTCTCCTGGTAGCTCTTTTGAGGTGCTGCTGCGGATGTATGGCTGAGTGATGAATAGGCCAGGCACCACTATGAACTGGAGTCGGTTGAGATAAGTGTCGATGGTGGCGGTGAACCGTCTGATGAGCAGGAGGCAGATTACGGATGCGACGCCAGGAAGGATAGCTGCTATTGCAAGTATGGACAGGGTTCGTCATAAGCGGTGTCTCACCTAATTAGGCTAATTAATTCGACTAGTCGTTTAATTTAATTTGTACTATTTGGTACTGCCTAAAACCTTTGTGTCCCCTCGGTTGTTTTTCATCTAAAGTCAACTGCTGCTGGAGCAAGATCGTCATCAATATTACAACTAGTGTCCAGCTGCTGCAATGCCTCTACTGGTGCCGATCATCAATTAAATCACGTGTCAAAGCTCTTGAGGGTCGTCAGCATGGGCGAGAAGTACTTGGAGGGTCTCATCCGTGAAGAAAACACATTGGAACCACTATAGGCATGCATGATTAATACGTCTTAAACAACTTGTAGCCTATTAATAATACTTAAACTGCCACATTCATTGTTACCGCAGCAGCAGATAACACTTTGTAAAACCTCTGCTTTGACCACTGTGGCCTCCCAAATGCTGTATGTCTGGCTGCACTTATGACCGCATGTGCAGTTCTTACGCACAGCGCAATATTAAGGCCCATTTGCGATGACAACTTTCAAACAAGGCGAATCTAAGTAAACCATAAGTGTGGCATCTCTGAACTGTGCATGTGGCATGGCAGCTGGTGGGTGTCACGAGTGATGAGTCGTGACCTTGACTGACTAGGGTGTCATCCCAGAGGAAGGCAATGACAGGGTCCCATCTTTATCATGGTTTCTATCAGCATATCTCTCAGCATTGCTTTTTTGTTTAAATATTCTTGACCTTTTCAGGTACTTGATACGTGGTTGACTCATTTTATCAACATTTCTTGCTCAGCTCTAGTCAGATGTACTTACCCAGGCGATCCTGAGAAGAGAGTAATTGAAGAACTGGTGGAATAAGGGGTGAGGCTCTCCAGGTCTGAAATCTCACTTCCAGGCTCTGACAGAGACACCTGCATGTGCATATGCGAAAGGGTTAGTTGCAGGCACTGTTTGCATGGACTTTTACGGACATGCACCTACTGCATGAGTATCAGAGCAAAAGATACGTGAAGTACTCGCAGCAATTACCGTTGGCAGCATGAATGCGATTGGATGGTCTCCTCTCACCACAGACTGGCTTTGTTCCTTGATAAGTCCATTCTTTCCATAATGGTAGTTGGAATTGGAGCTGGATCTTCTACGGTGGCGCTTAACTCTACAAGACAAGTATTTCTTCTACGTCATCAACTCATCAAGACATCATGCCGAAATATCAACAGTTGCCCATTTACCCTCGTATACCGTATGCCACTTTATTTGAGCTTACGTACGTATGTAGAATTCCACACAGTCCCAGACAGAGAGTGAGAGCGAGCAGCAGTCCTCCGCCTATAACGATCAGCGCGATGTTGACGTCGCTGTACTCGTATAGGCTTTTCATACTGTAGAATCATGTCCTTGTCGTCGTGGTGCTGCTCCGAGGGCAGAAGCCCCTTGACTTTCCAAGGCAATGAAGCTTGGCCATTTCCGCAACACTTGCTCTCTCCACCATTTTTGCTTTAGGCATTAACACCCGTAGACATTTTGTAACTTCCTCCTGGTCGAACTACGATATGCTCTCTCTGGCCCACATGTGCAGGCGCAGAAGGCATCACCTCGCTCTCTCCGTAGCAGCTGTGTGTGTGTGTGTGTGTGTGTGTGTGTGTGTGTGTGTGTGCAGTGTGTGTTTATGAGGCCCTGTTGTGCATATGCACGCGTTGCATACCACAAGTACGAGTTCGCAAACGTGGAGAGAGAGGGCGAGAGAGGAAGATCGTCAAAACATATGTGCAAGAGGAGATGGAATCGCACCAGTTGTATGTGTTTGAATCAACGTATGTCTCGTGGATGTGAGAGCTCCGAGGCTAAGGATGAAATTCGTCATACGTTCACAGTAGGAAATATTACGCATATTTGTCATACATCCTACACAGACCTGCTGCGCGAGTTGTGGAAGAACAGTGCTCGTGCTAAATTTAGTAGACACGCTACGGAGGTCCATTGATGACTCCCTTTTTTTTTGCCTAATTTTGCTTTTGATGGCTCTTCCTCTTCTCTCTGCTCGCAGTGCTGGCGACAGTAATGTTGCGTAGACAATTGGCACGTCTCCTGGCACTCGCAGAACCAGTGCCAAGACCTTACGCCAATTATGGATCAGAAACTGAAGGCAAAATCGGCACTTTGACAGCACATTTACATGCCATTTGGCACTGTCGGCAGTTTTTCCTGGCCTTGGCACTCCTCATATACTGAGAATCTATCCCATGAGTCCGGAATGGGGTCGCAGGAGTCAGTGAGTTCCTCGCCAGGCGTACCTTCCTACGACCGTTATCAATCGACATGCGTCTTTGCACTACCTGTAGCTGTGGTATGGAAAGTGCTGCAAGTTCTTCACCACTGCTCTGACAAGTGCTTGAACACGGCGTCTTTGTCGTCAGCGTCACTTTCAGATATCACCCCACCACTTACAGGTATGGATAATTCACTCAGTCATGCATAACGTTTGAACTTTGTTACTACATATTTCGAAGCACATGAGCAGTAACGTACTAACGTAGTGAAAAGTTCCAAAGTTGGCAGTATCCTTCTGCGCCACTCTTCACCAACTGACGTAAAGCTTAGTCCTGTGTTTGAACGTACTTTGTGCAGTTAGCTATGTCCATAGCCATTTGTCTACATCTATAATTGTCAACCTGGAGTTGGCCTGCGCTGAGAATAGTGTGAAGCAATTAAAGTATGACACATGCCATTGCTCACTACAGCAGACTCAGTGGAAAGCAGACAAACGATTCGTGTTACCTCCATATCATTGCACTGCACTAACAACGTATATTTCAGAAGCGAACACAGTATGCATACACACATACGCATGTACAGTATGCGTACTATGTTCATCATAAAAAGAGAATAAACACGAGAAGAAATAACATTACTGTCGTCTGGCCTCCCCCTTATAGGCGAATTCAGCCTCAGGGAATCTCCACATTCCCACCCTCAGAAGATTTGGAGGTGGTGGGGGCGGGGGAGGCGGCGGGGGAGGCCCAGCAGGGGGCGACACCTCATTGCGGTCGTTGCCAACCTCGGCTACTTGCTCTGAAGGTTCATCTCTGAGCACTTGGTGAATAAATCGAAGCTCCTCCTCCTTCTTTTTCCTTGTCTTGGGCTTTCCACGAAAAGCACCGTCGTCCACGATCTGTCTGAGGAGGATCGTCAGCCTGACCAGTGCTTCTTCGTCCTCTTTGCAGGTTATCTGGGACGAGGAGGCGTACAACTCTCTAAAGCGTACGAACTCCAGCATCTTGGGTGTCAGCAGCGTCGACAACTGTTTGCAGTGAAGGTCACGGTCAAGTACAACGGGGCGAAGCGACAGGCGACAAAGAGATTGGAGTGACAAAGGTTGCTCTGAAATGATGAAGCATGCATGTACCGCAATATGTGCTTCGTTCGCTCGTACACATTCAGAAGCTCGCATGAGCAGCTCTGTATGGATAATCAAGTAGACCGCATGCTCACGCAATCAATTATTTATACTCAGATCGCCTAGACTAAGCTGTGAATAAGCGTCGTATCAATAGAGTAACCCACTCACCCCGCATCCCAAATCTCTGATTGAGGATGAATTTTGTTTAGCTTGGTCTCATGCAATGAAACTATCAACCGAACACCTCAACAATTAGTGTCTGAACGAGCACGATGAAGCACATACTATACGTGTGCTAGTATAGGTACAGTTTAAAACTCACCAAGTGAGTTGTCCTTTCTGCTTTGTCGTCCTGGTAACTTTTGGATTCCTTCCTGAGATCCTTGACTGAGGCATCAGCGTGAAGGAGCAAATTAGCAATGCAAATTCAGCACCGTCGTGTTGTGCCTGATTGGGGATTAGTAAATTACACATGAATTTGCACCTTGCAGCTTTTTCATCAAGGCCAGAGCTGGCGAGTTCTGACAGATCTCAGTGGCCAATCTGCCTCTGGAATCACGGAGCCAGAAATTTCCACCGAACTCTCGAAAAAGGTGGACGAATTCAGGTGGACACCTGAAAAAAAAAACCCGCAGTCTTGTATAGTTTGCAATTTCTCGTGTTCTTGTGTAGTACCTGTACTTGATGATGGCGTGCGGCACCGAGCACTGCGCGGTGACGTAAGACGGCAAGCCCAGGTGCTCCAAGTGCGAAAGTCCTGGCCTAGCACCGCACAAGAGCAGTGTCGCAAAGCACTTAAGGTGATGATAGGTGGCGGCGATTGCCACGGATAGACCGGGCATGCCCGTACTCAGCCGGTAGAGGTCCTCCATGTCCGCGCCGAACTGGCACAACAACTATACCGTGCATGGGAACAGTACGCTTGTAAGTACGTGTGTACGTACAATACTGACATACGTACAGCCGAACCCAACACAAAAATTGGCGCACCAAACAAAAATTTCAAACAAGCTGTCAAAAATGCAGCTTCACAAGTTAGATATGTCTGCTGCTTGCATCAAAAATTGGTCACGAGAGTGCTTCAGACTTTATGAATACCAATGTTTTTAAGCATGGAATGTTTTTTACTTCAGTGGCACGGCGGAAATATCTACTGAGATCAGACACAGTATTTTGAAAGTCATCCTAAACGGTTACGAGATGTCAAAAAGGTCATGGGCCATGCACTGAAGTACCAATACTTCTCTTCTTGTGATGTGCCACTTCTGTTGCGACAGTACTAATGTGTTTTGTCTGCTCGAGGTTGTGCTGTTGTACTCAGAAGAATCCTTACACCCAAAAATTTGGTGTTTATACCTGAAGTCTTGTACCTAACTATTGATGCAAGAAGTAGGCGTGTACGTGTAAAGTGTGACACTGTATCTGTGACAGCTTACTCGAACTTTTCTGAGGCGTGCCAATACTTACGGGCCCGATAGTACACCATGGTGTCATAATTTTAGCTTTCCTTCACTCCTTCGTAGTATCCCCTCTGGGCCATGACGGAGAGCGGCGTGCACATGTTGCGCGAGTCGCCATTAGGGTCTGCCCCCCGCTCCAACAGTAGCCTACAGGAGAATCATATCAAAGATGCGACAATATTATAGATATTTTTCTACCTGGCACATGTCCAGTGCCTGTTGACAAGTGCGACGAAGAGAGGAGTCTGGGCCTTGACATCGACCTCGTCAGCGGAAGCCCCGTGGTCCAAGAGTAGTTTCACACATTCCAAATTGCCAGCTATTTAAAACATAGTGTTAAGAGCTTGTTGCAACATAAGGATGAACGTGGATTGCGCCGCACACCTTTGTTATAATACAGTATCGTCAAATTACCTGCAAACTACTTTATTCTCTAGTGTTATGCGTGGTTAATGGCAGTATTCTCGACCTCTCACTACAAAGTAAGTAGCACATCACGGGTTATATTCCAATATGTTAGTCAACAACACCTCGGACCTGTAGCCGCCAATCTAAGCGGCGTGGCCATAAAGGGCCTGATCTTGGAGTCAGGATCCACAGATTCTTCCCGCAGGATGCGCTCGAGCGCGTGCACGTCGGAGCTGTAGGCGCTCAGGTGCATCTCAGGGTTGCCGCACTGTTCGTCGTCCAAGTCGATGATGAAGTTGACTAAATCGTTATGATGCGAAGCTTCCATCACGCTATAATAGTACAAGCACAAAAATATAACTGTAGACCAAATTATTTCACTTGCTACAGGCGTGCATGTTCTGGAATTTTTAAGCACATGATTTGAGTGTCCTGCCTCATACAATTGGTGCTATTCAGGTATGGTTCCTAAAGAGCACGACAATGATCACTTTGGTTGTGGTAACAGTGGAAGCCAGAGTATGTCACTACAGCCTTTGTATAAAAATACATATTTTCAGCACGAGTCTGGTCCTTAGGATTTCAACTACTAGCACAAGTCATCTGAGAGGGGTGCCACCTCTGTGGATCATATGCGTTTTCCACTTCTTCCAGTAGTCTTTGGTTTGCATCTCCGTCAGCCTGCTAACAGTCCTGTCGAAGGCGAAGAGCTCTTCTTCGCCTGAGAAGATACTGGCCTCAGTGGACTTCATGTTCAGGTCATCTATCAGGACTCTGTTCTCTTCCAGACGTTCCTCGGCGGTTGCCTCCTCCGCTTGGAAGATCTGCCAGTACGGGGCAGCACCAGACGCCACCACGCGGACTCTGTGGTCGTAGAATGTGTCCACGAGTGTGATGAATCGCCTAGCCTCGGAGCGCTGCTTGCGCGTCAGCACCGGGATGTGTCGGATGAAGACAGTATGAAAGACCTGTGCCAGCTTCAGGTAATCGTTAGTCCACAATGGCCGACCACAGAGTTCTTGGAAGTCAGCGTCTAGGACTCCGCCACATGCCCGTTCGAATCGGACATCGCGTCCCTTGATGCGCAGCACCCGAGGCCTCGTCCGGTCTGTCTCGCGGGCTGACATGAACTTAAACATGACGTTCAGGGCCGCGTCAGCATCTTCGTCATTATCGTCTTTATCTCCATTGCTCGCTGAAAGCAAAATCCTCCTTGTATCGCCATCGACATACAACTTGTTGTTCTCCTTACTCCCAGTGACGAAGTAGAGCTTCTCAGCCCCCGCCATCGCCTTCCTCCTGTAGTCGATTCCAGGATCCAGTGTTATCACCCTGCACTGTTTGACCAAAAGGTCGATGAAGGGCAGGAAGTTGGAGCGTTGCAACCCGTTCTTGTAGAGGTCTTTGGGAGGTCGATTGCTAGTCGCAACCAGCACCAGGCCGCGGGAAAACAAGTGCGAAAAGAGCTGGCGCAAGATCATGGCGTCGGCGATGTCGGTGACCTAAGTATAGATAACGCTGTCAGTGTAAGCCATCGATTCGATCGGCGTTGGACGCTGCGTCGATCCTTTGCAATCTTGACCTCTCTTGATAAAATAAATGGGACCTCGGGGGAAAAAATGGCAAATGCGTACCTGAAATTCGTCTAAACAAAACAAGTGTCCCCGACGAAGAAGTGCATCCCCGACGGGTGGGATGGGATCGAACGGCTGTTGTTCGTCCCATCGGTGGTGGTCTCGAGGAGGAGCGTTTATCTTAGCCTCGTGCATCAGCGCATGGACCTCCTGCATCAAATCGTGGTAATGCAAGCGCGCCTTTTTCTGAGCCGACGGCCCCTCGGTGAGTCCATCGAAGAAGAGATCCATTAGCATGGTCTTGCCCCCTCCAACAGTCCCCCATAAATAGAGGCCCCGAGGAACACGCTCCAACTTCTTTCTCCGGGGCTCCTCCCCGAAGACCACTTTGGAGAGCGACGAGAAGACCCCGGCGTCGTCGACGTAATCCGACGGTTGGAAGCAAAGCAACTCCTCGTGCAGTCGTCCGAGCTCTTCCGTCACTTTGACCTGGTGGGCGTCCTCGCTTAGCTCTCCGGACTTTATCCGGGAACGAAGGACCTCCGACGGGGTCGGGCAGTTTGAATCCTCCTCGGACGACACGGAAAACTGTGGAACACCGGAAGACGAGAAAGAACGGATCAACCTTTTCAACCCCGTCCAGGGAAGCTTTTTCGACTTCAACGTCCACAGCCTCATTGTTGGACTCCAAAACGAGGCTACCACATCATCTGATAGTAAGCACAGCACAATGCAGGTGGGCACTGGGCCTAGGAAAGTGATATCGTCACTAAACCTCTTGCGACCGACTTGGCGAGAGGACAACTGTTCCTCCGCCCGTGCACGGTGGGCACGGCAAAGAATTCGCGAAAGTCTTCTTGTTCTTGTCGCTCTCCCAGCTTGTCCATAGGCTCCGACGTTCGTGCCAATTTTTCCAGCGAAGGAAAGTCAGATAGGACGAATCAACTCAGGAAAGCTCCAAGTACTTCATCGTCCTTCAGAAGAGCCGTGGCAACGCTGTCGAAGCCGCACCAACAACAATAACAAACTCGCCGTTCTGTAAACATAACCGGACCCCTTCGTCTCCTACTGGATCACTCTCATGGGCGAGAGCTTCATCTGTGATCAAAGGATAACTACCGTGTGTCGTCTGCTGGAAGCAAAGCAAAGCTGAGAGGCATCGTCCTCTGACTGCTCCGTTCACCTCGAAACGGATTGTGCTGTCAACCATGGCGCTGATCCTGGCCCTGGGTCACTCGCTGATCCGCCCGCCCCTCTCATTGGCTAAAGAACCTCTTGTGGTTGCTTCCAAGCTCCTCCACACGACACAGGAGAGGCACCGAGGGAGCTTCTTTAACCAGAGTGAGCTGTTACAGTGGTAAAGGGACTCTTTTTTACAATTGTTCAATGTCTACTTGCTATCCAGGAAATGCCCAGGAGCTCTGGAAGGCGAACACCAGTGTCAGCTCGCAAGGAAAGCAGCGCGGTCGGGCCCGCTCAGTCATGCGCATCAAAAACCTCAATAGGGGCCAGAAGCTCGGGTTCGGAAAGGCCGGAATGGCCTGGCCCGGACTCTCGATGGATGCCACGGATAAGAAAGGGAAACTGGCAAGGGTCGAACAGATCAGCGAAGCACGGATCAAGTAAGGCGTCTGAAACGGCACAAATAGAAATGTCATAAAACTCTAACCATAGACAATATGAGGACGGTGTCCAACAAATCCAAAATCTCCTTGGCTCGAAGCGAAGTCGAAAAATGAAGCAAACTGCTCTGGAGAGAGGGTGGACAGGGGCGAGGCCTCAGGGCAAGAAATACTACCAGCCCATGTCCATTGATCCTGCAGGTAGATGTGCACCGAACAGTTCATTGCTGCTCAGCCTCAAGCAACTGCGTCTTTCCAGTGGATTTCTCCGGATTCGAGTCGGTGTTGATCGAGCACAAGACAGTGACTCACATGACAGGGAAGTTCGGGCGTGTGCGGAGCATCAGCATGCTCATGGTGACCGGCAACAAACGCGGGCTCGCCGGGTTCTCTCTCACCACCAGGCCGGCCAAGGGAGGTGGATTCCGATCAGCCAGCAACTTTCAGAAGGCCGTTGACCGCGCTGGAATGAAACTCATGCAGCTACATCTCTTCGAGGGGAGGACAGGTAGGTCGTACTGGGTGTGTATCACTTTGAAGGCAGAGAGGGGACCCGGAAACACGTTATTCCTTCACTTCATTTTTCATGTCTTTAAATATAGCCTTTCACAAAAAATAATAACATGCCGCAAGAGATCAAGAAGGTCTAGCTTATGTATTATTTTTATTCAAAGTCTGTAATGTATGGAGTAATGAATGCTCGATACCGCCGCTACTGCATTCAGGAGGGCTGCTTTTTTGTTCCATTAGTGTTCCACGACTTCTTCACCCAATTTGGCGGGGTTCGCTTATTTGTGTTCCAACGTGAGCCTGGTCACGGGATCGTGGCGCACCGGACGATCAAGGCCGCCTGCGAGGTGATCGGCATTAAGGATATCGAGGTGGTGCTGGACGGATCCACCAACTACCTGCACATCATCAAGGCCTTCTTCCTGGGTCTCATGAGGCAGAGGACGCATCAGGCGCTGGCGGACGAGAAGGGTCTCTATCTCGTAGAACTCAAAGAAGAAAACCTTCTCTTTCCCAAGGTTTGTGGGGAAAACGCGAAGTGTTTCATGAGTTACCGTATTTGCGCGAATGTAACCCTCGGGGTTTACGGGTTTCAATGTGCGCTTAGGGGGGTGTCTTTTCAAGAGGGGGTTGCTATACAGAGGGGAGTTTACACAAAGACTTTCCCTACAGTAAGCAACGTTTATTTACTGAATCTTACTAAATAGCCGTGTCATTTTCTTTGCTCAGTCTAAGGGGGGCTTATACGCCATTAGAGTCACCTAAGGGAGGGTTCATATTCAAGGAGGGGGTACTATTTAAGAGGGAGGGTTATATTCGAGCAAATACGATATTTCACAGAGCGACTTCATTTGCTTTCTGCAGGTCGTCGCCGCCCCTAGTGATGGAAAGGTCCGTACGGAGGAGGAGCTGCTACCTAACGAGATCAGGGACTTTCAGACGGTTCGATCTTAAAAAGCATTTATTTGGTCCAGTCCAATTGTATCATGCATTGCGTGAATGCGTTTCTCTTTTAGATCGGGTTTGAGTCCCACTTGCCATTTATCAAGCCCAAAGCCCCGCCGTTCTGGACGCGCCTGCCTGGCTGGCAACTTCATGTAAAAAAGACCAGACCCACCAACCATCGATACGAGGTACGATATCGTCATCGTCACCTGTGTACAAACATAACTATGTAGCTTTCAGTATATAGCTATGTAGCATGACAGGGTGGGACTGTGACCACGTCCAAATTTGTCTTGCAGCAAAAGATCCAAATGTTGGCGGACCATGGCCAAGTCTGCTCCCACTTAAGCGAGCTATATCCCGAGTGCGTGCCCTTCGTCCGACGGAAGAGAGAGAAGAAAGACGAGGAGGAAGAAGCGTTCTAAGTGCATGTGTACGTACATGGTTTCATTAATGACGAGTTCTAAGCACCCATGATGCCGTCAAGTAAGTCTCTGTCGTCTCCTCGAACTTTGTCCTCTTCTTCTTGATCCCACTTCCGCACCGCTGCCGCCTTGATGGGATCGGTCCGGGCAGCCTCTCTGTAGACCTCGCGATACCAGGGTGGAGCTCTGCCGAATGGGTAGTTGTAGCTCACCAGAAATTCCTCGTCTTTGGACACCCGGCGAATTGTTCGCAAAGAGGACACCACTCCAAACCTGGCTGTGTCGATGGTGGCGAAAATCGCGTTTGGTCTGAAGCTGTGATTGATCTTGTGGCCAAGTGTGGCCCGGTACTTCTTAGTCGACCCAAACTCGGGAGGGATATCCAGGAAGGTGCCGCAGTCCTTCAAGCCCATCCTAACTCCATTCACAGATAGATGCATTACAGTACATACGTTTGCCAAAGTTTTTTATACCTGTACATCCACGTTCTGTGGTAGTCTGGATGTGACTGTGGTGTCTTGATCCCTTTCTCCTCCAATTCTTGGATGCAGTTCCTGCTGAGTTGCAACATCTGGAGTGTTCAAGAGAGGAAGAAAAATACGAAAGAAAGACGCTGTCATTCTTCAATTGTTTCTCGCTTCAAACCTGAAGGCGGGTGAGAATGTGGGCGTTGTAGAGAACAAAGGTAGTGTCCTTGGGAACGTCTGCCCTGGCAAATATTCCCTCGCCGGCCTCATCAAGTGACGACTTTTTTAGGTAAACGTAGCGATTGTCCAGTGGGTCGCCTAAGAGTTCATTAAATACACTAATAATCCCTCATTGTTAATTCGTAACTCTGCGTTAATATGCAATCATGCCTAAAAGCGGTTGGTCGCCAAAGGATTGCTCATTTGGTGGGTCGTAGTGATACGATGGACCAGTAGGGTCAGAGAATTGTAGAGCCATGATCCCTTTCTCGCAGAAGTGGCCAACGACTTCAGCCGCTCTCCCTGATATCTACGTATAAGTAAGTATTGATTGCATTTATCATGAAACGTTAGTAACCTTCATGCGCGTAATGACACCTTCCTTTGACTCACCATAATGCCTCTTTTAAATTTCCCTATCAACGCGGTCCTGAGGTCGGGATAGACGTAGGCGATGTTTTCCCCTGTTAGTTCGCCTTCCTCATTTACCTTGCCGTGCACCCAAGCTCCACCTTTGAGCCCCCTCCACACGTATCCTTCAGGTCTTCCATCCCCATAGTGCCCGACGAAGGCCAACTCGCCGGAGAGAAGCTCCCCGGCACAGTCCTCATTCGGGTCGTTGGTCACTTGACCAAATACCCTTACGGGACCTTGCAGTCGGCCTCTCCTCAGCCGTCCCACAATGAAGTGCCTGTCTGGCGCATCGCTCAAGGCGATCCCGCTCTTCCATACGACAGAGGGGCGGTTCGTCTCCGTTACATCCATGTCAAAGACGACAGTGGCCCGCCAGTCGTTTTGTTCTGGATCAGCATCAATGAGAAAGCGACCACCGGGTTTCGTGCGTCCTTCGGAGATCAGGGTGCGGTCAGCACTGCGCACCACGAATCTTCGCCCCGAGTCGAACCCCGGCCGACCGGCGTAGTGCGAAAAGGTGAAGTCGATAGTCGACGTCACGGCTTCCTCGTAGCCAGGAAGATGCCAAAATGGATCTTTTGCGGCATTCTGCATGTCTTCAAGCCAAGTCTCTAAATCGGTTTCTTTGCTACAGACTCCCTTGAAGGGATCGTAGTCCTTTCCAGACGTCATAAACTTGACGTCCTCCTTAAGATTGAAGGAGAACCTTTCTTCGCCGTCACCCAAAGAAATACCGGTGATTCTCAGGTGACAGCTTTCCTGGTTGACCGTCCCCTGAACCTCGAGCACTCTCCTGCAGTCGTGCAGGTGATGGCTGTTCGCGTCCACGCAGTCGTAGACGTCCTTAAAGTCCTTGGTGTAAAGAATGCGCGTGGGGGACGCAGAGTCCTTGGATGGCGCAGAAAAGACATAATGGCCCAGGGTATCGTGTCTGATCATTGACCCTAAAAGAACATAAATAAAAAATTAAGGATTTTGTAACTGAGAGCAAATAGTTGTAGGTACTAATCTGAGTTCAAGGGAGTATTAAGATTTTTTTTAAGTAAAATTGAATAAGTTATTATACCGGACACTATTTTACTACATAAAAGAGGTGTTTAAATATTTCTTGAAGTGATCTAACTGTAATACTAACCAAGATTGCCTTTGGAATCTACGCAGCTATCCACTTGGGTGACATTGACCAACTTGGTCCCGGCAGAGGTATCGAAGGTCCGCAAGAGTCCTACCAATCGGCCCCCTTCAGCGTAGCCCACAGTCAGGAAGTTCTGGGCGCTCTCAATGACGACGCGACCCTCTAGTCGGTCTTTGACAAAGGTGCCCACAACGCTCCTCACGTTTTGCAACGGCGATTTGACGCGCAAACAGCGCCCCAGCCTCAATCCGTCCCCGCTCGAGACCCTGCCCCCGTCTGGATCGGAGCTGAAGGTGATGACTGCGGGGCCGTCGAAAGCCTCTCCACGCCGAAGTTTCTTCTTCGCTGAACAACCTGTTTTGCAACCTTTCTGGAGGAAGAAAAAAGCCAAATCACCATGATTGAAATCGACCGTATAGCTTATTACTTTTTAGGTACACGTACCTTCTTCACGTTATACTTGTAGTCATATCTAGCGTCTTTCTCCTGGCAGTCAACGACTGCCAAAACCTCCAGGCCGTCGCCACCACTTGCTTCCAGAGGTAAGCAGTCGTGCTCAAAGTTTCTCATATTCGAAGACCATTGGATGAACTTTGTGGAAGTTGACAACGTGAACGACTGCAGCAACAGCGGCAGCAGCTTCCACCACACCCCGTGCCGCATGTTGCTTAGCTACGATAATTTCGTTACACAATCGCCATCAATGGATATTCTTACACCCTGTGACTGTTTTGACTTCCTGATGTGAGGTGATCGTCGTCGTTTTTGCTTGCGCCGTACGTGTACCTGGTCTGTACCTTCTGTTTCCGCTAACTTGTACTAAGCAAAAAGCAGTTTAATGTTTTTCCTCACGTCCGGCCAGAAGGAGGCGCAATCGTGTGCATTTCAAGCGAACACGCTACCGTCAAATTGTTGGTATAACTCATATTTATTATTACTAACGTTAATAATTTGCACCAGAGTTCGAGTAACCAAACAAAGAACCACATAACCGAGTAACTGATAACTGTATCCGACGCATATAATCTCTACCACTTTGTGGCTATTCACCAATGCGTAGTTGCAAGTGCAACTGAAGTAGCAATAATACTTGCTATTTTGGCCAATTTCGACAAAAAGACCTCTTGACAAAACGTCGACAATAAGTCCTTAGACTTCATTTGTGGCTTCAGCCTCCTCTTCTTCCTTTTTCTCCTCGACACCTCCGCCAATGCCATCTTCCCCAGTGCCCACGAGTGAATCGAGGAGTTTCTCGTTCACGAGATCCGGATGCTCTCCAGAGAACTTCTTGTAGGCTTCAATGTACCAGGGAAGGTTGATGTTAAGGCCGTACCCGTAGGAGGCGAAGAATTCATCGTCACGAGCCACCGCCTCCGAATGCGTCTCCACTCCATTGATCAGACCGAATCTACGAGCAGGTTGAAAAATATGCTCTGTAGCAACGGCGGGGGTAAATGTACTTACGGATGTACAATTTCTCTCACCTGGCGCTGTCAATGTGCGTGTAGAAGGTGTTGGGTGCGAACTTGTGGTTGACTTTGTGCCCCAAGGTGGCGCGAAACTCGCTAGTGGGTTCATATTTGCCTGGTAGATCGATGGTCAACTGACACTCTCTGATGGAGTGTCTGTGACCAAAAGGAGAATTGACTTCTTATTGGAACCAATCAGTCATTCTTGCTCAGTCTCACCTGTACTTCCAAGACGCTATTCTCTCCGGGGCAGTAACAGACACGTTCCTCCGGTTGAATTCTTCATCCTGCTCTTTCCGAAAGCGATCAGACTCCTCCTTGGTCCAGATGTATCCAGCGTAGAGTACGTACGCAGTGTTAGGTGGAACATCGACCTATGGAGAATTTGGAGAGCCAAGTGAAAACACTATTGTCGAGGAAATTATATCTCTTACCTTTGCAAAAGCCCCTTCTCCTGCCTCCGGGATCTCATCTGATTGCTTAAGATAGACGTAACGGTTGTCGAGAGGATCTCCTGCAAAAGGATAAGAAAGATTGTGTGTATGTATGTGTACATACTTGCTGTTATACCAGTAACCTACCCAGAAGAGGTTGGTCTCCCAGATTATCCGCAGTAGATGGGTCGTAGTGAAAGTCTGGACCGCTGGGATCAGAAAACTGGAACATCTTGATGCCGCTTTCACAGCGAGAACCAATCACCTCTGCTTCTTTTCCACGGCCCTAAAAATCTGGTCACATCAGAAGCAACAGCGTTGTCAATCTTAAAAGTATTGATGCTCACCATGAGACCATTCTTGAACTCTCCAACAAAAGCAGTCTTGATGTCGTTGTAGATGTATGCAATATCCTCGCCGGTGAACTCCCCATTCGAGTCGAGCTTTCCGAAGAGCCAAGAACCGCCAATCAGTTTCCGCCAGGCATATCCCGTTGGCACCCCATCTTCGTAGTTGCCGACGTAGGAGAGACCTTCTTCAAAGATGCTTGAGGCACAGGGTGCCATCGGATCCACCGTCACCTGCCCGAACATTCTCACTGGGCCGTGCAGGCGGCCACGTTTCAGACGTCCTTCAACACGGAACGCGGTGTACTCGTGTCCACCGTCAGCTAAAAAGTATCCTTTCCTCTTCGCCACTGTGGGGTCGTCCAAAAAGATGGTGAGCTTCGCTCTCCAGTCGGGTAGACCAATGACGTCGTCCGTCACTCGTCCTTCTATGCGTCCGTCGACCATGAACCCCTTGAAGAGTGTGTTGTCGATGCTCTTGATGGTGACTTGCTTTGACAGTTCGAAACCTCTGCGACCTCGGAACAACGGCAGGTCGATGTCGATCAAGGGGTCAGAGGAATCCAGGGGTGGTTCTTCCTCTGGCAGCACTACATTCCAGAAGGGGTCTACGTCTGACTTGGCCACCGCATCCACCCAAGACTCGAAGGACGGTCTCACGTTTTTCTCGAGGGTAAACGTCTTGGACTCTTCGCACAGTTCGAACACCTGGTCTTTGCCCGGTGTAAATGACTTGTCAGTGGGTGCGTAGTATAAGAATTGGCCTCCTCGTCTGTTCTCCGAGCACAACGCATTCTCGTTGACGCTGACGGCACATTTGCTGACGTCTAAGAAGGTACCGTCGATCATGAAGCAATCCTCGAAGGTGACGCTGTCCATCGCTTTACAGTTGTAGATGGAGCTGAAGTCTCGAGTGAAGATCAAGCGATTGTCTGCGCTGTGGACTAGCCGGAAGAGGCCGTACTTATCGCCGTACAAGAGTGTGCGACCTGCAAATTGTGAGGCTTGTTAAAAGCGATCTTGACGCTGTTCAAAGTAAAGTCCGTACCATTGACAGTGGTCATGTTCATACGCAGTCCGTGTTCACCGGTGGACTTAAAGTTCCTGACGATGCCGGCCAGGTGGTTTCTGCGTTTGTCATCTGCGACGAAAGCGACCGAGAAGGAGTTGTCAAAGAATTCGAGAATTACGCGGCTGCCGGGAACCAGGCCGTCGTCTTCGAAGTCTCCGGTGATGGAGCGCAAGCCGCCGCCCTTGCGGCCACCGTTCACCCGCCCGTCGAACTCCGGTGAGAGTGCCACACATTTTCCGAACCTGCAGTGTTGAGATTACAGAGGCTTCTCGCCATTTCATTCCCACCTGGTGCTTGACCTGAGCCCCTGCTTGAATCCGTGTTCGCCGCCGCGTTGGGCGAAGGCCAAGACGCTGCGTCCCGAGAAGGTCAACTTCTTGCCGCCGCCCTTCTTCTTCTCTACAGAGGAGCCCTTGGCCTGTCAGCAGAAGAACCGATTCGCTTCGATTAGCAAGATTGAGCTTCGAGCTTTCATGGGCTGATATGGAGCTTACCTGAAACTTGAAGTCCCATCTGGCGCCCTCTTGGTCGCAATCCACCACTTTGAAGATATGTTGGTCAGAGATCTCTTGTTCGATTGGCGCATCCTCAACGCCGAAGTTTGTGGCAGCACAGTCAAACTGGGGGTCGTTGATGTGCTTGAACCACTCCACCAATTCCTCGTTAACTGAGGCAGAAGTTCCTCTTAATCCGACTAGACACAAGAGGAAAACGACGACGCAGCACTGATCTGCTCCACGAGGAGCCATGTTAAGTAAACTAAGGAGAATGCGGAGACTTTTGATGAAGACTTTGATATCCCCGCTGACAAAGGTATGACTGGATCACTCCCAAATGCACTCTACCACTATGCAGTTGAGCGCTGCATGTACTCACCCCCCCCCCCCCGGCAGTGATAACTGCAGTCGGGGTAAAATGTGCTATGTAACAACAGGCCCAACAACACGGGCGCAAGCTCGCTCACACCAATGGATGGGCAACAACACTGGTGGACGCTCGCTGGTTGGTGGGTCAACGATCTTGAGCGGCTGAGCAAATGCACTCTGGATCACATTCAATCATATATACAGAGAAAATACAGTTATGGACGTCTATAGTCCAAGCATCTCTCTCTCATAGGCACTCTAAAAACGTCTTTTCCGCATCATACAGAACAAAGTTGGAGGTATTTGGACTGAAATTTTGTACGCACTTGAAATTTGACTTGAAAATTACTTTCTACATATTTCTATATATGCATATTGCAATACAGCGTTCATTTTTGAACTTGTAACCGGGAGGAAAAAAGCTGGAGACTTTTTGTATTTTCTATGATGTACACTTAAACTGTCAAGAAAAAACAATATAAGTATGAACTAAAGAATATGATTGAAAACTATCATTTAACAAGTTGCAATTGTTTTGAATAAAATCTAGGTCTAAAATGACCTCTCAAAGAAAGATAATAAAGCTAATAGTGGCGCCAGTGGGTCCATTCAGTTCACTTTTCTGAGAGAGGCTATTTTGAACGGGAATTTCATTCCAGACAATTGAATTTGGTACAGGATCGATTCCTGCCTCCGGCAGTACCTTACCGACCAAACTTAGCAGCCAGGTAGAGCGTGTATGACCAGCAGAGCTTGGAAGGGGAGGATTAACAACGCCCTTATGGATCAGGGCCAAGGGATCTGGGATTTATTGTTCAAGATGGCTCCAACAAGCAGCACCTTGTGCCGTCTGGCTGCTCCGTCAGATCTGGCTCTTTTAGAAAGCAAGAATGAGTGTGTAGTAGTAAAAAACATTAATTAAAAAGATACATGTTGTTTCTATGATGGCGTCATGAGCAATCCCGTAGAAAACCGTCGTGCTGCATTGTATCATTCTGCAACAATTCGTGTAGTGTTCATTTGTATCTATATTGACTTTGCGCTTGTCAAATCATCTTGTGCGTTGCTTACCCGTTATGGGTAATCACCGAGTGATAATGAGTATATTTGCTGCTCTTTTATAAACTTATGTAACACACAAACTTAGGAGAAAAAGCCCTAATTTGAGCTTGACGAACTTCTTCTGCTATGGGTAGACACAGAAGTGAACAATCACTTCTTGTCTTCATTGATTAATTTCACAATGTCATGGTGCTCGTAAAGGTCGGATCCATCCTGGCCCCAGGTCTTGAGAGCGTTGGTAACCATGGCCTTACCGAGGGTCGACGTCTCAATGGACATCCACCTACGAAAAAGGAGTGAGAGCTAAAAGAAACACACGTTTCTCTCTTCCATTTCATACCTTCCAACATCCGCCCATTGGCATATCCACCTGAGTGCTCCTTCGGCCCTCCGGGTCTCCTCCCGGCGACAAAGCAACAATCCCGGACGGTAAATGCATGTCCGGCGAAACTCAAGTTCCTTGATCTAGACCAAGTACATAGTGAGATCAGTTAAGCCCATTCAGGCCAAGTTAAACTCATTCGTGTACTTCAAATACGAGTAAATGGACAGTGTTCACAACTGATGCTGTTTGTCAGAAGCATGAGGCGGTCATTTGTGATTGTGAATGGTCAACTTCAGGGGACTTTCCCAAGGCTAAACACTCACTTAAACATTGTGTGAGGCCAGTCAGCCCAATGACTGCAACAAGATGACTTTTCCTGCTGAAAAAGGCTCAAGATTGCAAAAACGAGTTCGGTAGCAGCCTAAAATGCCACCCTACTTGTTGGGCTGTCAGTGTCTGCTTGAGCTCACCTTATTTTCCGCTTGCCCCTTGGTCTTGGGATAGAGGAACGACGACGCTGCGTTGGCGCCCTTCGATGTGAGAAGGTGAAAGTCTTGACACGCGGAGTCCTTGAGTCTGGCGGCAGAGTCAACGACGTAGTCATGATCCACCTTGACGAAACCCTTGACGCCGGCCTTGGCACGAGTCGTTCCAAGGCAGCAGAAGGCGATGTCTGCGTCTTCGAATGCACCGGGGAACGAACCCAGGTCATCGAAATTCACCACGCGCTGCTCAATCTGCGAAGACCTTGTCTTGAACAACCAAGTTGTTCGGAGCCTGGATCCACGTTAAAGCTCTCACCTTTGGATTGTCTGTGTCCTCCAACTTTCTCCTGCCCACCAGGATGATTTTAGTGACTTGGTCGCTCTCTGCCAGACACTTGACCACCTCCTTGCCTGTCTCTCCGCTGGCGCCCAGCACCAGTGCCCGGACTCCAGAAGACATGTTTCACGCAGGGATGTTCACAGAAAAAACTGCCCCGTAATGTGTAACAAGGGGATAGCAAGCGAACATAGATAAGCGTAGGTATGGCGAACGATAACACTTGTACAGACAGACGAGGCGCTGCCTGCCTAAGCAAAGAGAAGGTTCAGCTGCTTAGAGTCATACAAGTTCGCCGACTTAGTGGATCTAGTCCAAAAGAAGGAAGAGAAAAGCTGCCATTGGGGATTGGCACCTGTATGATGCACAAGCTAGGTGTAGAAGCCGATAGGTCAGCTGTTGTGACTATGCAAGTCAGCTGTTGCGGGTCGGTCTGCCAATGGGGTTGTTACGGAAGGGGGACAGCTGTCGCGTCAGACGGCCCATTCTGCCCGAAGGACGTTTTTGAATACTTCATATAAAGTTGTTAGAGGCGCTAAATTATTGTTTAGTTGCTGCTTTGACTCCACTTCTAACACATGAAAAAGTTCATCAATGCTATTCGTTTAGTTTTATGGGAAAATGCATGGGGGCTGGATGGGCTGATCACTGTGAATCAGTCTACCCAAGCACCACTAAGTTCTCTGTCTGGTTACACCAGGTCACTATGGTCCAGTGATGTGTCCCTTTTCTTCCCTAGGGAGGCTCCTGGCGCATACCGCAGGCCTGAGTAGCTGAAATGAATCTGGATGACTAGAAAAAGCGAGTGCAATTGCAGATTGGGGGGCAAAAAAACAACCTCGACCAACTTCTTTATGTAGTGTCCCATTATAGCAGCATGTTCTTTAATGCAGCATCACCTAATGCAGCCGTGAAAAGGGGACAAATGAAAGTAAGACAAAGTAACAATTCCTGGGCAATGTAAGTAAATAATTGATTTTACTAATTTTTGCATGCTGTCTATACTGTACGTATGTAAGTCGTAGCTAGCACTGTCTACAGGGTGTCCTTTTTAAATTTCATTGCCCGCGTCTTCTGTTTCCTGCCTGTGCAAATGTATACTTATCAATCAACAATCAGCTTCGGCTCAACCGTCACGTCGACAACATCTACCTCCTACATCTCCATCATCTCTACCTCCTACATCTATGACATGGCTACCTATTACTCTCCAACCCATCTGGTGGATCTGTTCCTGTGCAGCCTCAGGATCTCATCCAGCAATGGATGTTGAGGAACTTGACCTTCTCCACCACCACCACAGATGGCACCATAGAGTTTATGGTAAGGAGAAAGCTTCGCGCCAACTCCAGCATGTGTGGTGCGTGCAACAGGCTGAGGACAATCCACCAGGACCATGCCAAGACTGACACCATCATCTGGGAGTGTCCCA
>JAAUXU010048985.1_pt1 | contig 47011 bp, 40 predicted proteins | sample 7278151 | NCBI WGS metagenome assembly JAAUXU01 (sample SAMN14350113, study PRJNA611818) | marine sediment metagenome | isolation source: surface marine sediment (1.8m) | place: French Polynesia: Moorea | collected 2018-08
CTACTTTATACCATTTGTTGTAAAATTGGGGCAGATGTTAGATTCCTGTCATTAATCAGAGTTGCCAACTAGTTACCCTTTTTAGGTCATTGGTAGCAAAAACTGAGCTAAAAATTTTGCCAGTCTACTGAAATAGGATGAACTGACCTAACTTAACCTAACCTGACTAAGTTCTTCTAATCTGACTAAGTTCTGCTAACCTGACTTAGTTCTGCTAACCTGAGCAAATGCGAGGGCTCTGGTCACTGGTGAGAGCCATGGGAAAATGGAGTTTACCATGGCTTCTCTTTTTCCATTCCTGGTGACAGTTGCACATATTGCAACAGCTGCACCCGAATTGTGGATTCAAGCCGGGCACTAATTTATTTACTCTGTGACAGCTGAATTTCGTAACTGCAGCTGTCATTTGGATACCCCTGTCTGTTCTAAGTTCGGGTTGATGTGCCTTCCAGTCTATTTATGTCCGTGGTATTGGCCGACAGGCTAGCCTAGCTGACAGTCCAATTAGAAAGGAGGGCTAAAGGGTTGATACATACGTGCAATAGCTGACATGTCAATTGAAGAAGAGCTCGAAAGTTGATCCAGTTAGAGTTGCTCATACCCCTGCATGCCATTTGGCGGCCAAATGAGCTGGTGCATCTGGCATGAAGGTATATATATATGATGCAACCACGAAACTGCGTGAAACAAAGCAAAAAGGACACGGAGAAAAATGAGAACATACCTCAGCATCCGTGAAATGCCAAGTGAATGTCTATGTAACCTGCAAAATTGCAAGAATTAAAGAATTGAGGCACCAAAACATTGGTTTTGGTACCAAGTATTCTTTCCTCCTGGAGTTTTAAAAAAACTGAAAAAAGAGAACTAACGTTACTGTAGGAAAACTTCGATTGCTTTCTGTCCCTGTCACACAAGCAGTATTCTTCCTTTTTTCAGAGAAAAAGGAGATTTTTTATTGCTTCTGCAAATTTTAGGGCGCAAATGGAGAAATGCCCTCATATGTTTTGACAGTTCACAAATTCCAGAAGATAATCTAAAAATATCTTTGGAATGTCTTGCATGTTCTTGGGGGAAAAAAGCTTCTAGAAGATTACGTGCCAATTTTCCCAGTTTAGTCTCAACATGCTGTATGTCAAAATGTCTATCAGGATCAAAACACCCTTCAACATGACAGTGTTTCAAAAGCTTCTTTCAGGCTATTCCCCTTTCCCAAGATTTTTTGCTAAAACTTGGTCGTGAGGAAGGCCGTTATCTCCCTGTTTCTAATTCATGGATATCTCGCACTTCCAGAAAACATTTTGATTTGTCTGGCCGATAAGAGGAAGACAGCCAGGCACCTTCCCGTACCGCAAATTCTTCATTTAATCTCAGTCAATCCAAGGCTTCCAATAAAAAGCACCTAGACGACAGAAGGTAAAGGTCACTGTCAGCATCAAGAAGACCATGACAGTTTCACTTTTTGATGATAATGGCATGATCTACTCCCACCTCTCCAACTCAACCATCAATGCCAAATTCTCTATGCAAATTCTGAGCAATTTTCTGAACCATCATTGCCGCAAACAGTTTGAAAAGTTCAAATCTGACTAGCTGCTCCATCAGGACAATGCTCGCCCTCATGTGGCTAGGGCCACAATGGAACTCAAGTCCAGAAATGGGATTAAATTGTTGAAGCATGTTCCACATTTGCCAGAAATTGCCCCAGACAACTTCTGGCTCTTGCCACGAATGAAGATGGTCTGAGCAGGATGCCGCTACAGCACTCAACAGGAGCTTGAGACTCCAGTGGAGGGGTGCATCAGGAAACTCTGTAAGAATCAGACTGCAGGCATCTTCCAGAGGTAAAGCACCAGCACACAAACAAAAAGTATGTTATGTTCATCCTACCCTTAAAATATATTTAAAAAAAACTTTTTGGGGTACCCTAATCTGACTAACCACAGTTGCATAAGTTCCATAATCAGGAGTTTTTTGCAGATCATGGGCACTTCTAAGTGGAAGCATGGTAAAAACTTTTCCATGCAGGCTGCCTTATATTGGTACAACCAGACTCACCAAATTTTAATCTGTCTTTGCATATGTTCAATTGCAAGGGGTAATCAGGTTGGTCATTGCCCTTTCCCCAGGATGGTCATTTCCAGGGGCGATGGACGAGAAATTCTTGTAACTCAGGCACCAGTTCCAGTAGTACATTCCTAGTGTCTCGATCATTCTTCTCACCTGTTAAAAAATGTGATGACCTTGTCCCCACAAGGCTTGCACCTGAACACAGCCTTTATACTTCTCCTGTAGACATGTTGGAAGAATGAAGTAGGGGCAACGAAGCGGTCCTTGCAGGCAGGGCAGCAGAGCATATCAACCTGCCCCAGTCGTCTGACCAGACGGCCTGAGGTGCCAACAGGAATGCATGGGATGTACTGAGCCAGGGAGGCAGGACCTAGAATCTGAAAAGAGGATGCAGCTCAATTAAGTCAGGTGTATGATCATAATGAATGTCAAGAGCATACAAGAGAAAATCCGGAAAAAACTGGTGTCTTTTCTCTTCCATCTACGTGTATAATTCAGCTGGTCGAAATAATGAAAATTTTACATTCTTGGATTTGATACCTACTGCCAAATGGCGAAGATGTGGTCAAATGACTTAAAAGGAAATGGCCTCCCTTTTATTGCCATAAAACTTTCCACATCAGTTCAGTACATGACAGGGTGTTTAGGTTTTGAAGGCCATGGGCTAACCTAAACATCGCTTCTTTTCAGCTTCACCTGACTCCATAGCTACATTATAGAAAGTACCTAAGCAGGTCCACATCAAATTTGTAAAGTTGGCCCAACTTTCTTCTTAAATAGTCACGCTTATCACCATTATTTCTTGGAAGACAAGATTTTCTTCGAAGAATCCACTTTTTCCACTACGAGCATTTTCAGACAATCAGGCATCACCTGATGATCTGTGAGAGAAGTCACTGCAGACCTTTGCCCAAATAAGGCCAAGGTTGTCTACGACAAAGCCGGGGAAGAGTTCAAGACCCACTGACACATTTCTGGAAAGTCAGAGGAGGCCCATTTTGTGGGTTATTTCAATTACATTCATCATGAAAAGCAACTGAAAAGCAGCACCTTATGGTCTCTCTTCTCCAAACTAAATCACTGCTATTAGGTGGAATTTGGACAGAAGCTACAGAATACTCATCTCTGTCTAGCACTTCAGCAGAATTAGTGCAATGCCAGACACAGACGCAAGGTGGCTCAAACTTTTACTCAGTTTGAAATTGAGGCATTCATTATGAGCTATGACTGTCCAGTTGGACTCTGGATACTTCGAAAGGCTGCTGCTGCTACTGCTTACTGCGGAGACCTGAGGATTGCAGAGTTTAAACGCTTAAAACTAATGGACCTAAAGGAAACCTCGAACACAATCTGGGTGGAATGCACTCCTGCAAAACAGTGGGGTGAGGTAAAGACATCACGATTTCTCATACCAAGAAATTTGGAGAATTCAGCAAAATGCTTTGCAACTCATGTCACTGCTCACACAGATGCAGTCAAGTGAGTCTCTGGCCACTGGCGAGAATGCGCGTGGAGTCGTTCTCGATATATATTTTTTCTTGCCATGATGTCTTTTTTGCTGCTGACCGATTTTGCACTTCCCGCTCAACACGCGCTCTGAGCCGAAATCGGCTGCACAAAAGCCAGAAATCGGCAATCAGCTGCACAAATCAGCCCCGCGAAAGTGGGAAATCGGCCGAGAAAATCAGCCGCAAAATCCAGCTTCGCTAAAGTTGACAAAGCTGAAAAATGGTTGCGCCAAAGCTGCTGAAGCTGGAAATCCGCCGCGGACGGACACATAGATATGCACACACGGACGGGATGACAAATAAAGCCTGTACATAAAGTACATAAAGCCCCTGCGCTCTAATATACTAGATTAGATTCTTGCTACAGCTTCCAAAACCGCGCTGACCGAATAAATTCTGTCCAGAAGAGGTTATATGAGCGCAGAGGTGGGAAAGTCAATGCGTTCATTTAGAGAGAGAGGCAAAGGAACAAACTCCAAAAATGCCCTGTTCCAAAAACTCATTTGAGCTCAATTCTTGATTACATATAATGATGATCCCTTTGTGCTGATGAATGTAAAAAAAAGGGCTTTCCAACAGTTAAATGAGCATCTCTGTTGTGCCTTCAAACTCCCAGTTTTCATCTTATCCCCCCTTCCAATTGTCAGATTTTGTTGCCAATCAAATGTCACCTTCCACTGTGACAACGAGGCTTCACCAAAGTCAAGTGATCATGTTCTGGCTGTTACTACTGGTGCTGGCGCTAAGACATCCTTCACTGATATCTTTTTGTCCCTTTGGAAGGCTATGGAAAGCACATTGATGACCGCCTACTCCCACTGTCAGAGGGTCACTGACAATTCTGAATAATCCCATAGACCGCCAGATGATGTCAGAACTCAATTCTCTCTATGAATGGCCTAAAGCAACCTGGTGCTCCCCAGATGGTGTCACAACTACACATTGACTCCACTGCAATCTATGACAGATGACGTTCAACGACAAATCCACATTCTCCTAGATGTCACTAAGACGAACGATAGAGATGTAATCATGCGGGACACAGGCTGCTTTGCAGCCATGTAGCCTGTGATATGGGATCATGATCAGCAGGACAAGAACACTGCAAGATCCACCAGGAGCCCAGGACCCACACACGAACCGCATGTTGGTACACACATCTGAAGGTCCGACACAGCCATGAACAATAGCCGGACAGCAAATGGAGCAGACGCGGACATCCTAGGTATGGGATACAAACCAGCCTGAAGATATATGTCCGGAGACAGTTTTCCTAGAGCCCCAATCAGGACTTTGCAGGGATAAATTGGCGAAGAGATTGCGGTCTCGATATACATGTCATACAATCAAGCGAATGATCACTTCTCGACCCATGCAAGTCTCGTCCTAGATCTGGATGCCGAGGCTCTATCTCCCCCACCAATCAAGGGAACTAAAGGGGCTTTCTCCAAGGTGTTAGTCAATCACAAACATGCACAAAAATCCATACTCATGACATCAAGATGCGTCAGATTTAGGTGACCCATGACTGCAATCACTGGCCTTTCTTAGAGCTGTTGACCAATCACAGAAATGCGCAAAGATCCGCGTGCCCATCTTGACCCCTATAAATAGAAAATCATATAAATGTTCGATTTCTCTCTTATCTCCGTTTTGTGCTGCGCTGTATCTATTAGGCAGATATTTTCCCTTCACTTTTACCAGTCTGCCTCACCAGGGGCAAGGGTAGATTAAGCAACGCCCCAGCAAGCAAGCAAGAGCAGTCCAAGTATATGTACTTGGATTACAAGAAAGTCGTGGAATGTGGGGGCAATGATATGGTAACTTGAATGAGACGTTTTCTGACGAAGTACGAGCATGTCCATAAGCTTTAGAACACTAGAAAGAAATGAGAAGATTTTTTTTTTCCAAACTTGGCTGGCTTGTCCATAGAAAAATCCCCCCAAACTTCGTTGTCCTGGCACCACTGATCCTGCCGTTTAACATGGCACCAAGCAAGAGGAAGACGTGATGCGGCAGAAGTCACTGAGGAGGCTGAAGTCAGAGAGAGCCCTGTCTGAGTGCCTGGAGATTTGTGTGAAGGCTGACGCCGCATGGAGAGCTCTTTGCCTCATTTTGGGACAAAAACGTGTGGCCCAACAGGAGCCCTGATTGCGTGCCCTTTGATTTTTATCTTGGGGCCCATTGAAGTCTGTGGCCAGCAAGAGGGCTTTCATGTCCATCAAAGGCGTCAAGCATGCCATAAAGGCCTATGCCGAGACTCTACAGGGTGAAGTCACGAGAGTGTTCTCGAGCACAAGGATAGTGGAGGCTGCTTGCAAGGATCACTTTGTTGGGGGTTGCTTTTTTAAAGAGATAACTGAACTATGAACTAGTCATATGATGATTATACAATCTATACAGTAGTGAAACCAATATTCTCGGGGTCTCAAAAATGCCATTTATAAACAGATTTAGGAAGGTTCAAGTCCCCTAAATTTGCAAGAATGTTTTCTGCAACTTTCTTGTAGTTCTGGTACATGGATGAGGCAAGAGTGCATGAACCAGTAAAATGTGTAATAAGCTTTACCTGGCCAATATCAGGGGGGTGACGTAAAAATCTCTTCTAGATTTCTTGCATACCTTTTCCTCTGTATATAAGCCCCTTTCACAAGTTTTTGGCTCATTCCTCTGAGCCACACAAGTGAACAGGGGTAGAAATTAATGCAGAATAAAATTAATACAGATTCTGTGGGGGAAACCTAGGTGTAATTCTTCAGTTGGAAAAAATCCTCTTAACATAAAAACCATTGCCCCGGGGACAAGACATTGACTTCCACCCACCATCTCAGGAGTGAAAAACATCAAAAATCAAGAGCACTCGGCACAGCACCTTCTCCAACAACTAAGCAGAAATAAAGCATTCTAATGTCACAATGAGCATTCAAACATGTGAACAAGTATACTCAAAGTTATGTCTCAGTGTCTTAATGATCGGTGTCATGACAAAATTCAGCCCTAGGACGTTTCACAGCAGTGGATACAGCGTATTTGCATGTACCGACATTATTTACACCAAGGACTGGATCTCTGTGCAGTGACAATGAATACCCTCCCCTTTAAGAAAACAGCATTTCGGCTCTACGCTCGTGTCAGCTATGCCATAGGATACAAGCACCCAATATTAACTATATATTAACGATGCATATTGTAGTACTATATGGACCCAAGTGCTGTCAAGTCCAAAGAGGTTCCATATAGTACACATTATGCATCGTTAATTTGTAATTTAACGCACGATTCTTGGAATCATGGGGTCGATGTTTCACCAGTTTCAAAACAAACAAAACAATTGAAATACACTTTTGGAAATGAAAAATGATTCAGTACAATAGATTCATGCAAGAAGTATAGAAAATTTCTAGTCTCAGAGTGATAAATCACAATATATCCCTGTGGAGAAGGAAATATAGTGCAAGAATATTTCCCCCTAGATAGTAAATAAGCGAGGAAATATTCCAGAAATTGTGCGTTAAGAATTTTGCAACACTACAATGGCCTCTCTTTTGTACCATCAGCGGGCCGTATATTTTGACCGCCCGCTATACTGTACTGTAGCGCAGTGATACAGCGATACTTTACGGTCTGCCCGCAGTAAGTAAGACACGCACGTAAACAAAAAAAAAGTGACGTTAACTGACTATCGATTTACATCAAAATCCAAATTGTTCATGCACGTCTCAAGGTCAAAGTAATACCTGATCCGCCTCCTGGCGAGGGCATGGCGAGACCAATTTGAGGACCTTGCGCCAGTTCTTGATGTTGGTCAAGTTGGCCTTACGCGAAGTAGAAGCCGATGAAGTAGTGACCGTTGTTGGCTGATCACTCCTCGCTCCCCTTGGTTGCTTCCTTTTAGATGCTGAGTTAGGACCTCGTCTGTTTAATGGGCGCTTTTTCCGTCTTGATGGCTTTTTGTCCGTGGAACTCGACTTTTCAAGTTGCTCCACATCTTTGGTCAGTTTGTCTCTTCCTTCTCGGGGCTGTCTTATGTAGTTGGCAATATCGTCAACGTCTTCGGTCACCGAATCTTCTTTCATTTCAAAATCCTCACAACTGTCTCTAAGAACACTCATTCCGTGGCTCTCGTCAACTTGGACAGGTTCTTCCGTCTCTTCTTCAGCTTCTTCATGAAAGTTGACTTTTCGTCCTTCACTATCCACTTCAGTCCTTGAACCTGCATCTTGCCCACTCCCTGTTCTGACTCGTTGAGCGACGTTTTCTTCAGATACTTCAGTGTCACCTTGCATGGGTGACTCGGAATCCGGACGTGACTCGATGCTCTCCCAGACGATATCAAGTTTTTTGGTGGCGTCTCCGTCATCTTCACTGTCGCTAAACGAGACGGTCACAGCCTCTGCTATACTGACCTCGCCGTCGTTTTCCTTTAAGTCATCTTGCCTGATCCATCCGATCTGAGAACCGTCAGTACCATCGTCCCTCTTCTTATTGTCGGTCCTCACGGTAAGCGGGTAGGAGGGGATTGAAGCTCCGTCGGCGACCGACGAAGTCTCCTTCTTGGCAGTCGCCGGCGTCCCTTCCGCGGTATCCGAGGACTGATAGTCGACGCACATTGTGAGGGCGGAAGAATCAGTCGACGTCCCAGCGGCTTTCTTGGGCTCAAGTCTAACGACTTCTTCTGAAGTTGCCTCGACGGCCTTGCTGGCCTTGCTGGCCTTGCTGGCCACGCCACCGCCCCCAGACTTTTCATCGACAGTCTTCTCCGTCCGCATGGCTCGAAAATCAGTTCACCTTTGCCATAGAAGTTTCGCAACAGTTGGCTCAACGTGCTAAAATATGAACGCATACTCTCCATCAGTCGATATGCGGATCTGTTACTATCGCGGGACCCTAAACCTCTTGATCCAGATCAGTTCTAAATGAATTTTACTTTGGTCTGTCACAAAATGAGCAACTTGCATCAAATATTTGAGGACATTCCAGAACTGCTGGACCACGAGTACAAAAATTGTACGGAGTTTGTTGTCCTTGTTCTACAGAGGGTGGACATCGGAGTAGCGGGACCTTCTCGAGGAGTCCGCCGACGACGACCCAGGGCAGTCGGACTCCTCTAAGGCTTTTCGGAGGCTCCAGAGTCAAGTAGTAGAACGTATTCGTGTTGCATCTGGGGGCGATGTTGCCTGCTTGGTAGCTGCCCCAGTTGACTGCTCTGCAGCTACAGCTGCCAATTCTATAGTGCTGCAGGGGAACCCGGGCCGAACTCGTATAGGCTTGGAAACTCGAGATACTATTTTGCCCAGAGAAAAGAGAGAAGAAGAACGCGCTTCCTTTATACTCTCGCCCATCGAATGTGGGACCCAGAGTCCACAGCTGAGTCAGCTGCCACTGAGCCCCAATTGGTGACCAGCGTGATCAGTCTGCTGGTGACCAGCGTGATCAGTCTGCTGGTGATCAGCGTGATCAGTCTGCTGGTGATCAGCGTGATCAGTCTACATACCGTGCAGTGCCCTGTAGAGAGAGTTGCGCCAACAGGCAAAATGGTGGACAGTGCAGCATTTCCCAGCATGATAGGTGCAGCCGGTTTTTTTGGCGGATCATGAAACCCAAAACAAGACTGAAAGATGCTATTGTGCTCAGCATATGGCTGGACAAATCGATCAGAAGCTAAAGGAATGTCCTTATTTGCATTTCCGAAACTTACACTTACCACTGTCAAATTTCCCACAGAAGATTAGTGTCAGCCACTTTTTCCTTAATTGCGTTTGCTTTCCAGTGTATGTTTTGGGTTTTACAGAGTAGTTCTGAAATTTATCGCATGGCGCTAGGGTCGCGTGGCGCAACTCTCTCTACAGGGCACTGATACCGTGTTCAGTGTACAGTGGCCCACATACAGTGCTTGGCACCATTTGGGGCTCATTGGCAGCTGATTCAGCTATGGACTTTGCGTCCTACGTTCGATCGGCGTAAGCGCGTTCTTCTTCTCTCTTTTCTCTGGTCTTCCCTCTACCCTATTTTTCGATCTCTAATGGGGAAACCATAGTCCTGCATGGCAACAGTGCTCAGCTGCTTCAAGCAATTGGCGTGATCCGTACCAAAACGTGCCACAGTTTCATTTGGGGGGAGAAAGAAACGCCTGGTCAAAAGATCACCATGCCCCCGGCTGAGTTTTCACTCAATCATGCATTTCGTGCCGCTTTTTTACCTTAGTGTGCACCACGTACAAAAAATAGGCCTTGCACGTGACTGTCAAGGGCTGTCAAACTAAAGCACTCTACTCTAAGCCCGTCGTACGAGGTAGCCACATCCAACTCGGCAGTTTGTGCACCTCTACGCACTCAGATACAGTTTACGTGATGTTTACGCGCACATTGTTCTTACGTCCTGCAAAGATGCGTGCGAGGAAAGCGAATATTGCACTGAACAATTGCTGTTAGACGTGCCTCCCCGTGCCGATCGTTTAGGGTAAAATAACAGGTTACAAGTCTAAGTGAAAAGAAGGACGCACACACTAACACACGTAACACTAAGCAAAAACACACCTATCTTTAGTGAGCACAACTCCATATTCTGAACTCACGCTTTGAACAGGTACTTTCAAGCAGGTGCTGCGAAAATTGCTTTTCGGTGAGTCCAGAATGAGGAGGCTGCACTTTTTTTTGGGGGGGGGGCGAGAAAGTCGGACGTCTCCTTACTCTGAGAACTCCATCTTTGTGCAAATAATTGGAATCTAGGAAGTCGGTTCTCATGGCAATATCCTTAAAGGATGGCACTGACCAGAGACGCTCCAGAGTGGACTTGTTGATTAAGGTGTGGTAGGTGGGAGCAGCAGTGAGAGAGGAAGAAGAAAGAAAATGTTACTACGCGTTACGATTAACCGACAGCTATGTGGACTCGTCCACACTGCATATGGCGAGAAGCGAGCCCTGTTAGTGTACGTAGCAGTACATGAAGACACGGAATGCACGGAGTATGTACAGTGTGTATCAATATTAGTGTTATGCTCATGATCAAAATCATCAAGAACAATGCCGTTAGCAAAGTCTTGAACTTTTTTTCACTCCCATCATTCGTCTTACACCCATGCGGTTCATCCGTGCTTAAAGTGACGGCCCTCGGTGGAGATGCAGGCTTCGGGTGGTTGAGGAGCAGCTTGCGGCTGTCCCATCTCTTCTCCTTGGTAGCGTTAGTCAGCAATAGCTCTGCTTGGCCACTTCAGTTCTTTCACAGTCTTGCTCATATCCATCAGGTTGGTGTTCCTCTCCTTAATGCTCTTTCGTATGTGGGGCGTCAGGCGCTCACCCAAGACCTCGCTGGCATTGACGTTGAAGATCATGGTGACTTTCACCCTCTGCTTGCCACCATTCTGCAGCCTGGAGTACCCGCCGGTCTCCTTAAAGAGCTCCTTTGAGCGGTAGACAAACACGTGGTACATGCCAAACATAGCAGCAACCTGTTGGTCTTCGCCCGGAGTGCAATGCGGTGACCACCACCCTTTTACAGTCCCCCCATGTTTGGCTATTTTGGGGCAGTTAAGCAACATACAAAATCCCACTCAAACGCTCGTGAATAAAAAAAACACCTCAGAAATAACAAGAATGAAGCAAAACCAGTTTTAGATAGCAAAATACTAATATTAATACACACCGTCAGCTGTCATGGTACACAAAGCACGAAGCGAACCACATGAGCATACGTGAACACATGGAATGTGCGTATGTATCTACTGCGTCATTAGCTTTTTTAAGACATGAGTTGTGTTGCCTGTTATGGTGGCGCCAGGGCCAATATCAAATGCCAAGCTCAGGTGAGGTTGCTCTTGCTTTACTGGTGGATTTTCGAAGTTTTACTACTTTACTCACACGCATCTACCTCGATACTTCGTACATGTAGACATGTTCACGCTTACAAAATGTGCTCAACCGAATACGCCTCGCAAAGTAATTTCCTACAACATAAAGTTTTTCATTCTGATGAGTGCGTTTCCTTCTTTGCCTGCTACTTTACTTGTGCGTATTTTCTACCGAGGAGTGAAGAAGAGTGAAGGAAAAGTAATGCTTAGCAACTCATGCTTCCTTGTTCAAAGGGGATGTTACTGTACAGGGTGCGTCTGAATTGACTTGACAAGCCGGCGCCCGTTGCGAATCGCTCTGGTGATGCGTTAACATGTTCAATTTCATCAAGAGCAATGTGGCCAGGAAGGCTCCATATTGGACTCGGAGAAGGTTTGCTGGTGATAGACTAATTTATGTATTTTAAGGCACCCTAAAGAGCTGTGTGAAGCTAATCTCAGTCTCTTTACAGCAAGAGCAGGTACGTAAAAGCATGGCAAACAAATTGAGGTGAAAGCTGAAATTCATGGCTTCACTCAAACGAACTTTTCAAAGAAGGCCACTCAGAAAAGTACTCCCTGAGTTTCAAATAAGTGAGCCATTTGGAACAAAAGCTTCAGCTTATTGGAAGATTAGAATAATAGTATAAGCTGCTTGGCTCTTGTGCTCACTAATTGAGGGGGGATATGAAGCATCAGAAGTGCTTGTTGTTGAGGAGTTAAAAGCGTAAAAGTCAGGGATTTGAAGGTGAGATCAAAATCACATCTGGATTGACGACAACACTTTGCTTTAGGCCTTGAAATTGAGTAACAAAGCCAAACCTTCTGAATGGAAAGCATTTGGGGATCCTGCAGCCGAGACACCAAAATGGGCTGTCGATCAAGACAGTACTCCGACCATGATCAGTACTTGGGAATGAATCATCGCAGCCAATCAAGTTGTGGCTCTAATCATAGGTATATACTCAAATGACTCCCTTATTTTGGAAAAACTGACACAGGGTCATAGCTCACTTGTTTTGAAACAGAGGAAGTATTAATGTTTAAGACACAATAAGATCAGCTCTGGCAACTGCTTCATTTTGGAGGCAGCAAGTTCTCATTTGAGGGCTACATAAAGCCCGGAATTCGACTAGAACTGTGTGCTCAAAAAATTAGGTTTGCATCCTATTTTGCTGTCTCCTACTCTATTTTTTAAAGCTTTTCTTCTTTAGTCAATATGGCTTAAAGCTATCATTCTTTGTCAACAAAAAACAAAAATGCCAATATATTCCGGTGGCCCTACATTGCGTACTGGATAACGTTTGCGTTCCAGTGTCACCCCTCCAACTCTGTCTCCTGCTGTATCTGCTCACCAGACGAGGTGTCAAGACAGCATAAGCATGGAATTCTTAATGAAGGTCAATAATGCCAATGCCTGGAAAGCTTTGAAACAATGGGGTGAATATTCTGGCCGACATTTATGTACCACCGACCAAATTTAGGCTGACTGTGACCCCATGATTGACAGAGGCCGTGGGCATGTTGAAGGCTGGGAAGACGGTGACAGAAGTCACAGAATCACTGGTGTTTCGAGGAGGTCTGTGGGCCCCATCAAGAAAAAGTTCCTTGACGTGATGGCATTCTCAGCTGCAAGAAGGTGCAGGGGAGGATGGCAACCAACGTGACCGACTAGAAGAACATTTGGAGCAACCAAAAGTGCAAGGAGGTCAATGAGGGCAAACCCAAAGTCATGGCCAATATCCATTGGTTCCATGCACATGGTAAAGGCTGCTGGCCTTGAGACCATGTCAAGTCCGTTTGCCCGCTGGTCAGGGTGGGAGAAGAGATGTCCGGAGAGGGCCAAGACGCTCCTGGACTGACACAAGAATGCTCCACAAGGACAAGCATCTGTACCGGTGGATAAGTACCGATGTTTAACTTCCTCATGATACCCCAATTTAGACTGTGGCCGCCTTTAGAATTTTTAGTCCACGTTGTCTACCATTGTTTTTCAGCATCTGGTACGAGAAGGCATCCAATGGGTGGGGGGCTGGGCCCCAAGTCAGACGGGAGCTGTTGGACGGGATCCAAAGCATCAGTATCACACCATGGATGAGGAGTGCCTAGTTAGGACACACTTGGCAGTCCTCTTTAGTCAGTCCTGACACAGGCTGCGGCTTGTCGTGGTTGCTCTTATATGAAGCAGTTGACATTTGTGAGGATGAAGGTGAGGATGACACTGACTAAATTCCCACTTTGCCAGAAGATATAGTTCCTTTCCACGTATTCATATCATTTTTCAATTATGTCATCGTGTTTATACAGCAGTCCTGGCCAAATTTGTTCATATTCAATGAGTGAATCAAATTTTGGAACACACCGCTCAGTTGCAGAGCGACTAATTCACCGTCTTGTCTCGATGCCTCGGTAAGGTGGCCGCCAGAGGGACTCATTGCAAAGTTGCCGACTCAACAGCCAAACTACACATTGCTGAAGAAATATATGAACTGAGGTGGGTTTGTTGAAGAATGCAAAGTTAGTGACTTTCCGATATCTGTGTCGTGATGATGAGGTTATGATCCTTTGATGATATGTTGCTGGGTGTCTGATTTAATTGCTTGGCAACTTTGTGGTGATCATATGTTCCAGAAACCGGCCTCAGAGCACTACAAGTTGGTGCCTATATTTGTTGTTTACGACAAACCGACAATTTGTCACCAAGACTCAATCAAGACCAACTGTCAACACTGAAATGCTGAGCAAAATGACTCCACCAACACCAAAAATGGTGTGTTGACGAGCGTGTTGTGGCACTTTGACATGAAATTCCCCGTCAGACGCACCCTGTAACCGTACGCGAAGTGAAAGTTTCTTGTCTGTCATTGTGCAATGGTGATTCCACCCGTGTGGAACGTATGGAGAACCAACTGACATGAAGTAGCGGCACACACAAAGAGGGTAAACGAGGGAGAGAGAGAGAAGAAAGGCAATCCCTACGCTTTAGCCTGAAGTTATCTCGGAACTTTGAAAGGCAACACCTTTGGGCTTAATCGGAGCCACCCACATCACACGTACAATGTATGCTGTCTCACCCATCCTCTTTCGTCGAAGAAAGCCTCTCCGCCGTAGACGGTGCCGAAGGCGCCCTCGCCCAGCTTTCGATTGATGACGACCCTGTCTCTGGGGATCTCCCACTCATCGAGCGTCAACAGGGAGGTCGGAGTCAGGAGGCCAAGGGCGCGCATGCGCTCCTCGGTCTGACGCATCTTCGTCTCGTACCTAGGTGGACAAGCAAAACCGAGTGAAATTGATCTGTCAGCTGAAGATTTACTCAAGGGTTCTCCTACGTAAGATCACCGACGGAAGCGTGTAATAGGACTGCGATCTACTCCACCGATAACTAGCCATGGCAGGACCGAAATGATATTCGAGCTTGTGCAACGTACGTGTGATACATCCACTTCAATTTAAGGTAGCAAAAAATATCGCTGGGCTGCGTTAAGCACCGTAAGGGCATCAACAATGAATGGACATCTGTACAATAATTTAACCTGACGCAACTCGAGTTCTTCCTTCACCTGCATGGTTCACGTTGGACTGGCTCAAAGGATAGGGGCAATTTTGGGATCTGTCCGGGTGCATACAAAGACACAGATCATGCAAATGACTGGACTAACCATTTTTCAGGTTTGCTGTATCCAATCTGAATCATTACCTACACTTCAAAGTTATCACACAAGCGCCACTTTGCGGCCAGGGGTCGGTGAAATAGTCTGACAAGTGGTTATTATAGCTGCATGGAAATTATCGAGCATTTCGCGCAACATGTACATATATGTACGCCTTGAGTGAGCAAAACGGTCATTGTCTGGCTCCTTCGCCAAGCCAACAACACGCGAGCTTCCCTTTGATGTTACAATGACACGCACCATGTACTAGCAGCAAATTTTGGCGTGTCCACCTTAACCCCAAATTGCATACATATTGTACACTTTTAATTTGAAAAATTCATAGCTGTCGTTCCACCTTGCACACACTTACTAACGTTACATCATATGCAGTACGTGCATAACACTTCTGCTACCGATAATGGCGTGTTTATGTGCAAGACACAGTTTGTCAAGTACAGTTGTGCCAAGTCACCTTCCCCATGCGCAACGTGTAAATTTGCCTCCTTGATACTGTTACATCCTCACCTCCTCTTAAAGACGAAGAAAAACAGCAAGAGGATGATCAGGAGGAGGATGAAGGCCATGACGAAGGCAAGGATGATGGCTCTCTCGCAGTCGACGTCAAGCGCGGTGGCGAAGTCCGACAGGACACCGCACTCCTTCGAGTGATCGGCTGGCATCGTGCCGTCGGACGTCTGCCATCGCAGGTTGTGCGCATTCCACTCCAGCAACCTGCCCTGCGCCGCGGAGGAGTGGGATTCATAGTTGGGCTCGTACACACCGATGACGTGGGTCTCGTTCCCATACCACTGGTGGATCTACAGACGTGGAGAAAACGGTGAGGAGTGACAAATATAGAAAGATCACTTAACGAGATGTCTGACAGGACTGTGCGAGTTACGTACGTAGCAGTCGTCACGAAAGTCTGCGGCACTTGATGTAGCCAACTGTACAGCGGCTAAAACAAGCAATGATCTACGACTTTGTACCAGCGGAGTACTGACAGTACCAGCGGTTCTGTGAATGCGTTACGTTTGTTAACTTGCTTCAGTGTTGACGCAGGAGTGCGCCCTTAAAGCCCAGGTAGGTAGGCGAGTAACAGCAAAACTGCATAGTGTACTCCTCTGGTATTCTCCCATTTCACGTACTAAAGTACTATTGCAACGTATACTGAAGGAAGAGTTTGCACAGAAAACTAATCCAGCGAGAAGTCTGAAGTCCGTTAGATAAACACAGCTGCCCCTCAAAATCTAGATTGTGGTTCGTTAATTTCTTTTCTGTCGCTCTCTCCCCGCTTCCTTCGCTTTCCGCTCTTGTGTCACGGACATTCCTGCTTCGAGATAACTTTCTTCGGCCTTCCCAAAAAATTAGGGAAAAAATTGGTGACAAAACTTTTAGGCGGTTTGTACATGGGCAGCGAAGACGTAGGCAAATAAGAACTGACGTGCAAAATCGAATCCCCTCACCTTAATGTTGGACTGTCTAGAATGCCCGTGGACAAAGTTGATTCTGCCAGTGACCCCGTAGAAGTCGGTCTCGCTGATGATATTGACGAACTTCTGGATGCTCCTCTCTGAGTGGAGATCCTGGACGTAAGACTTGTTCTGTCTCACTAGCCGGTCGAGGGCGAGGGCGTACAGCCACACGGCGTCGTAGACGTTCCCGCTGTACTTGTTCGGACGCTGAAAGTTCTTCATGGACGCGATGGCCGTCGTCATGTCCCGCCGCCACTCGCCCACAGTCTTTCCCGTTTGCATGATGGAGTCGTCCTTGGCGTAGATAGCGTGGATGAGCGAGAGATGCCCTTGAAGGGCCTGGGGAAAGTGGTTCGTGTTTAACTCTCCTCTCCCGAAATAGCAGACGATGAGAGCAAGAACAAGATGAAGACATAATTTCCAAGAAAAGTCATTAACCCCTCACCCCAAGATTTGTTCGACGGGGTCTCTTCTTATGTAGCACTTTATAATTGCTAGTTGTCGCGCACAAATCTCCTCCGGGGATCTAAATGAACTCAACACTTTTAGCTCAACTAATACCTGCGTACGTACTAACATTTCCACGCAGCGCAAGGCACGTAGAGAGCATTGCCTAATACAACCACTCGCAGTGATTGCATAAATCACTTTGGATAATGAAAGTACGTTCTAAAGGCTGTCTTTACATCAGGTTACTGCATTTTCACGCCCAAGGGCACATGGTGAAGCAGTCAATAACTGAAGATTAGGGCGCAAAATCACTATTCAATACCCCGTCAATACCGCATGTCCCACTTTCCAAACGTCGACTTCTCTGCAACCAGGAGGACTACAAAGCCGTGCTTGGCAACAGAGGATATCCTCAGAGTCTCGAGGGTTTACCCTACCTCGAACTTTTAATATCAGACCAGTTTGGGCAATTCTGTGGGCATTCTTTTGCTGTGCACAATTCAGCAGGAGGACCATTGCAAAATGCTGCTGAGGTCAAAGATGACGGCCAGGACGGTGTCGCGGACAACTTGAATACAGCAACTCAAATGAAGTTTTTTGGTATTGTCCTTAGCATCATCTTCGTCCTCAGCATCTTCCTCAGAGCCCTCCTCGTCCTCAGCGGCATTCTCATCCATGGCAGTGAACTGAGCATCATCCTCAATTCAAATCAGGCTCGTGGAATAACACATGACAGTTTTTCCTGCACTTTTTGTGTACCTTGCACGAAAATGCCCGCAGAATTGCAAAAATTGGTCGGGTCTTCAAACTTTCAACTGAAGCTAAATCTTGAGGATGTGGACTAAGAACATTGTGAACCCCCCCCCTTCCAAACTTTGTCCGCCCGTCTGTCCACAGACAAGGCGAAAGATATCTCGAGAACCAAATCACCCTCATTGATAATCTTTCGGTTAGGGGAAAGAGGACCTTGAGAACTACAGCATACGTAAAGACAGAGTCAATGCTGACTGAACATCAAGTCACTGAAGTCCTGAACATTGGAGTCCTTGTGAATACTCATGGACGCGACTGGCCAGTACTTCTTTCCATACCGGTAGTGCTTTTTCCGTCCAATAAAGTCCTCGGGGCTTTGGAGAGACAGCAAAGGGACATCTACAATGGATGCGGTTGCGGAGGGGACCATATGAATATTTTATGAGCAGAACAAATGGACCCAAGACGCGCAAACTATGTGTGTTAAAGCATGATTTTTTCCCCTTACATGCAAAATGGTTACAACATTCCACTGAATGGTATAGCAAAAGGTAGTATAGTGAGTGACAGCATTACTGTATTTAATGACTTGGGTAATATAAATCCGAATCACGTAAGTGAAATTATTGTACAGCGGAACACGTTCATAACAATCATGTTGGGACCAAAGAATGTGATCGTTCCATCCGTGTGACCGCTCCAACCGTATTGCAGCAAATTCCTGTCCCAGAATCATTGGGACAGGAATTCTTGACCGGCATATCTGTGTAATCGTTATAAGAGTGTTCCACTGTACTTTATTTCAATGAATACCAGTGCTTTCACGCTATCCGCTTCCTTGGGTAGAAAGAGTGGCAAAAATATGAGCCGCAGTGAGTGTGTCTGTCCGTCTGTCCGTATCTCTCACCCCGCGCATAACTGGTCAAGTTTGAAAGCGACGGCGTCAAGCTGGACATTGCTGCGTCAAGCTGAAAACCGGCCGCCAAAATTAGTTGCGAAATCCAGCCACGCAAGAGCTGGAAATCAGCCGCGGACGGACAAAAGCCGGAAATTGGCCACCGACACGGACATAGGACCCTCGAGCTTTATATGTGAGTGAGTAACTAAAATTTTGAACTCTCATACTGATAGATGTCTGCTGTAGTGTGAGCTATCTTCCAACTGAAGGCAGTGCACCTTGCGGCCAAGATATGATCACAGCATTCTCTTTGGCGGGCACATGTGGGATGCTGACTGTCTTGCTGCTGCACATCAGAAATCATCACATCCTAAAGACGCTTTTTACTCAGATATCCTAGGTCACGTGACATGACAAATGGCAAAAAGAAGAAGAGCATGGACAGTCAATGTCCTAGAATGCAGTTGCACTCGTCCAGTTGGGATAAAGAAAGGGCTGAGCGAGCATGTTCTGGGGATCCAAATGATTTGAAGGGAGATCATCTGCCCACCAGTTTGCAAAGGCCTTGGTCAGAAAAGGAAATGTGGAAGACCAAAAAAGCATCCAGGTCACCCATGCGAGAGTAACTTACTCGTACAACGGGTCACTGTAGTACCATGCTCAGTATTTTATGGCAACGGGATGATTTTTCAAAGAAGTAAAAAAAAAAAAAAAAAAAAAAAAAAAATCAAAATTTTTAAGTAGTATTTCATTGAAAATATCTTAGTGCCAAGTAAGAACTAGCTAATACACCAGTAAAAGTAAAATCTGAAATGGTAACTGGTTCAGTGACATTTGGTAGCCCATTAAATATGGTCTAATTTTTTCTCTCACCTCCATCATCTGCTTGGTGGTGCAGTTGGGCGTGAACTCGTCCTCCCCTGATTCCCTCATGGCGTCGACGTCGAACCAGTCCGAGTGGAACCAGCCGGGCAGGAACCAGACATACCCGTTCGACTGGGTCATGCCCTGCTTGTAGGCCTCGCACACGATGACTCGAGCGGCGCGCTCGAAGAACTCGCCTATGATGATGCGTGCCCCTCGTTCGCGCAGGTCGCTTAAGTACTAATGACAAGAAAGGCTGACAGTATGAAAGTGAACTTTTCACGTACTGACGCAATACGTATGAAATAGAGCAGTAAATAGGATCGGAAGACCATCTAAAACATGTAAAAATTTCGGACATTCCATTTCAAAACCAAACATCCCTAATTTTGGATCTTCACTCAGTGTGCTGACGATACCCGGCCTTTAAGGCTCTCAGCACTCGAGTCCGGAGATACTTGAAGCTCATGACAGGAAATTTGTGCCGTAAAATTATCCCTTCTCTGACCCAATTTTTGAGAAGGAGGAAGAATGGAAGTGATGAAACCCTCTTTTTTTCGACCAGAACGCAGCAATACATAGTACTTCGTACATAGAGAAATTCTGTACTTTTCCTGACCCAACTGACACCTCTGCCATCTTCATGGGCCAGGCCCATTTTTTACACGTACAGTGATGTCCTACAAGGAGGCAAGACTTCAACGCGGAAGATCGGCGCAGACTCGCCGCTCAAGAGAGGTCTGCTTGAAAGAGGTTAGTTTAAGTTAAGTTGAGTTGATGATGGAATATTTGAGGGAATATTGGGCTAGCCTGAGTACCTTCTCTGGACTTTCAGATTGGGTTGAACACTCGAATGAGGAGAATAAACATATGAACCATTAAGCCATAATAAAGATGAAAACTCTGAAACTTGATTGGCGGTGGTTATTGATGCCCACTTTCATCAATCCACAGAACAGCGTGGCAATTCTGTCCCTGCAGAAACGGGATCTATCAACAGCTTCGGCATCAAAGTAGTCCAGTTCACTTCAAAGAGGCTCTCTTGGCTGTATGCATGGGTGTGTCTGTGTGTCTGTCTCAGTCATTCTACTATTACATCAGTTGCAACCACAAAATTAGTCACAACTTCTCTTATACAAATGATATTTCAATTCTGTTTTTTTGCTCTACGATCTACAACGTGAACTGCAGCGATTAGCAGAAGTTTCACGCACTTAAAGGAGTACTTAAGCTTTGCGAAAAGAAATTTTGCCCAGTTCATCGGTTGGATTTTGGTTTTAGGAGGTTCTGAAATGTCTTCTCGGATACCAAGGAGAGGATACCAAATGTATGGCAAATTCGTTGCTGATTATGAGTTATATATCAGCTAACAGGCGCCCCCTGTGCCAGATGGTGCTAAATGAGCCGATTTGCTGCCCAAAAAGAATGGAGACGCACGATCAATAGTTTCTCCATTTTTTTTTTACCAACAAATCCTGCAACAGATCAGTAAACAAGACGAACATACCCAAGGACACGTGAAAAAGGTGGTAAAGTGGCAAAATACATAAAGAGGGATGTATGATACATTCCACAAAACGGCGCTATTTTCTGCATTCTGTTAAATGCATAGACAAATATTATAGACAAATTATATAGACAAATTCTTTCTTTTGGATTAGCGAAAACTAGCGAATTAGTGAGTCACTTAAAAAGTCATTAGTGAAACAGTGAGTTTGACTCAAATACTTTGGTCAGTGAGCAACGTGAGAAATGATGGGGCCAAGAGGAACGCTGCAAGAAGTGCTTTTTTCAATTTAGAAGAAAGAAAAGTGATGCTTCTTATGTGGCCTTCTTGTCCGTCTTAGTTTACTCAACTTACTTACTTATGTTTACTCAAAGGTCTAAAATAGGGCCTATTTTCCTTCAAAAAGTGGCCTGTGAGTCTGAGCCCTGTATATCACTGTAGTACTTCTGCAAACTTTCAAGCCATCTTTATCCAAAACCTCTGGCAACCTCAGACAGGGGCCATTATTGTCGGCAGATGCACAAGGGTTTAACTTAGTCGTGCTGGTAGAGTTGGGAAAGTTGGGCACAAAGTATCTCACTTCATCACCTTTACCAAGTTTGAATTGCTCGTGAATATGCCGAACACGGTTTCTGGGCAAGGGGCTGGTGCACTTGGGTAAGGACTTTAAAATCACTCTGCAGCTTTATGCGTGTCTGGCTATATGCACGCGTACGTCGACAGCAGCGGCACCGTCCAGAAGAAGTTGACCCTGTCAGTTAGGCAAGAACTCACCATACTCATGTCAGGAGACTCTTTCGGGAACTTCCGGTTCATGATGAAATTGATGCCGTTGGTCTGCAGGTGATCCTGCAAGTGGGAGATGTACTCGGAGTACTTGTGTCCGTCGTGGGTGAGACTGGCCACGCGATTCCAGCCGAATTTCCGCAGTATCTCGAGGTACACATATCTGCAGACATAGAAAAGTTCGGTTGGGTTTAGGGTCTGGCAGTAAGTGGGTCAACTCTTTTTTTGTCCTCGACCTCAGCTACTGTACTTGGAGAAAGCGAAAAAGTAGTCATTGCCTTATCTCGTGACGAGGACTGGACGCTGGGCAAAAAAGTTTGTCTCGTGAAAAGTCGCATTAGCGATACAAAGCCTGTTTTCATCGAGCTCACCTCACTGGGTCGAACCACTCACCACACAATTACGGTGAAGGATGGAAGTCTAGATGTACACCTCAAAAGTTGCTACTGAGCGAAAGAAATTATGGTTGCCAACGGCTCAAGCTTAAAAGGTCTGCGTGTCTTTCCATGTCCTCCATCGGACGCCGGAATTGTCAGAAGTAAGCATATTTGTTTTGCGTCGCAATAGCTGTACCACGCATCTAGTCAGACAAACAACAGAGTGGACAAATTGCTTTCACCGAAGTTCTGTTTGTACACTGCTGACTGGTCCACTTTGTACTACTACTCCGCGCAGAAGTCGACGGAAGAAGGTTGAGCAAAGTACGGATACCCATTTGGGCAGGCTCATTCTCAGTGTAGACGTTCCTATACAACTGAAATAGTCGTAGTAATTGATGTATGCCCGTGAGGCGTGCACACACTGTTGCTGCGGGCCAACGAATGCGGCAACGATCGTTTGTCGAAGCTCGTAGTCATGCATCATGTACCGTGAACGTGCTCATGATCTGGAGCATCCACGCTCTCTGTTCCATGTTCCAATACACAGGAGAGCATAGTACAAAGTTCATGGTCGGTAGAATATCTGTGAGCAATGGCTGCGCCAGGCGTGGAAGCTCTCTCATACTACAAGGTCACATTACGTGTCATTGCAAACTCACTTATACTGTTTGTTCTCCGCAATAGTCCTGAAGAAGTAGGGATATTGCTCTTCTGCTCCGTCACTGGCAATGGATCCTTCTGCGCTGTAGGTGATCACCACGGTCTTGAAGTGTTTGGACACGCCGGCCACTGGCTCGATGGTGTCAGAACACGCTGGACCTGCGGAATGTACGACAGAGAGAGAGAAAGCAATTACAAGTGCTGTGAAACCAGCAGTTGTCTACGACCAATACGACCGCATCGCTTAATTGGCATCGAGGAGCCTCTTGGCGCTCAAGTGTTGAGCCTCCAAGGTAAACGTTTGTGCTGAACTAATGTTTTGACGGTAATGAAGGATTGTCTTTTGCGCACAAACGTGAACCTGCCTTCTTTCGAGCAGGGGTCAGTTGCCAAAGGTGAACTAAGACGATAACGATTACGATTGCTGAACTGTCCGCTGTTCTACTATATGCAGCGATCAGTTATCCTTGTCAAACGCTCAGATTCCGTCTATTGTACATTGCAAAAGAATTTGATCAAAATAAGCAATAATCAAAACTTATCTTAAGAAAAAACTGCACACGCACACCATTACAGCCGAGTCAGCCGAGTCTCGTAATCCCAAGGGAAACGAGTCAGTCAGCCGACTTCCAGTCGAGTTTGCCAAACCCGTCGCCATTGTCAGACAACGCGTTTGTTCATACCAACAGTGTGACCAAGTGAGCTAAGTTGGGTTGACTTCTATTCAGGTGTAAAATTAACTGGTCACAATGTCTGGCACGTAAGGATCTCTGGTACTCTATTGTTACTGCTAGATTATTAGCTAAAGATCTACGCGTCACCATTGTGATGCTTTCACCTCAAGGAAACATCGGTCAAGGCCCTGGCGCCATTGTTACGAGAAGCAGAAGACTTGACTGGGGGGTCCCACCCTCCAGAAACCCCCCTGTGGGGTACGTTGAGGTAACAAACACACCACATCACAGGGGGCCTTGAAAGGTTGAGAGACGTGATGCCACATTTCCTCGCAACACACTCAAAAAATGGCAGCTAGGAGGTCAAAGACACTGTCACAGACTTTTTTCCTCATATGCACAATGAGATCATCGTCCGTGCCTGAGAGAGGAGCCTCAACACCTCGGACATCATGCACGTCTTTGACGTGACCCAGCATCAAGTGCTGTGTCTGATGAGGTGGTGGTGCAAAGACAGCAACATCGCTCCAGTGCCAAAGCCTGGCCGCCTCACACAGCACAACAGGTGTGTGCACAGCACACATCTGCCATTACTGCTCATCCTTCCGTCGACGGCTGGAGAGAATCATTGATAATGAGGGTGGCTACATTGAAGATCGCTGCCACAACTGCTGAACCTCCTTCACTTCTCCACTATGTCGCCGCATCTCCACGGAGCAATTGTGCCCGCCAAGTGTGTGCTTATATTGTTTTTGAGTGCATTTCTTTGTTACTTCTTCATTTCGTTCTTCTGTCTGTTGAGTCATTCCCGCTCAATGAAGGTGTATGCACTTGTTGCATACATCTAAGTCCAGGCAGTGCAGAATCAGTGAAGACCCCCTGTGACGTGGTGTTTTGGTGACCTGGCGTGCCCCACAGGGGTTGGGGGGGTTGGGGGTTGGGGGAGAACCCCCGGGGGGACCCCCACAAAAAGGCCCGGGGGGGAGCCCCCCTGAAAATTTCATCAAGAAAAAGTGGTCAAAAACATCAAAATCAGCATTGATTGGCACGGCGCTCTTGTCAATTCATTATACTTTCAGTGCTCTCACAATAAGCACTTGAAACTTAATGAAACTGCAGCACTTCATGTCTGACTCTATCCATCTCACATTCGACGGCAAAATTCAACCTTACAATTTTGCCACTCAGCGAAAGGATGTCAGTATGCACCAAGAGGTATTACTTATGGCAAGCACTGTACGTCAATATGAGGTAAGAAATTTACTCCATCATTGTGCGTAGAAACGATTGGGCCATTGTACTGCACAAAGGGGCATCCTGATGTTAAGATAGATAATGATAATTTGCTGGAGGCTGCTACACTGGAGATTTATTGGCTCACACCATCAATCTTTTGTATCAAAACATTCTGCTCTCGCTCTTCTTCCAGTGTAAACAACTATGCAAGAATCATGTAGAATTTAACCATCCTGGAACCCTCTCTGTCACTGTCTTGGCTCCTTCGCTGTGCTTTGCCTGAACAGAAGAATTGTTACAGCTGCTCTTCATAGGTGCTTAACTTACAAATGATCAACTTAACAGATGAAATTGGAAGAAAAGAGATGAAGGAGTCTTTTTGAACTACAAGATTGATAGAGTGTGTCATGAAAACTCCAGAGCAGTGGCACGAGCCATGACATGGCACGAGCCATGACAAATGCAAGGATGCAAAAAGGTTTGAAGGTTTGATCTTCATATTATTATATTTTGTAAGGTTATATATTTAATTGGAATTTCTTTACTTTTGTCCTAATGTATACAATTACGTCTCTTCTTTCACATGCGCCACATCCGCAACACACTGCGCAGGTGAAATAGGTGTTTTCAGCAATATATGAGTGACCTTACGCAAGCCGAAGCTCAAAAGAATCTCCTAGCACCGTGAGTATCAGAAGTTACTTGAATCTATTTCAGAACCTTCCTGTTTCGTTGCTAATGTGATGTTTAAAGCCGAATGCACAAGCCTGAATTCATAGTCCATCTCGTTCGTAACGAGCTGCTGGCAATAATTATATGCGCCAGTGTGGGCAAGGGGCACTTTACACTCGATTTTGGATTTCGCAGCTTGACTACCCGAGGGTGGGTGGGAGAGGTAGCCCAAGGGCCATCAAGGCCCAAGAGCTGTAAAATCTGAATGTGGGACCAAAGGTCTTGTCCACACAGATGCTTATAGGTTGATGCCAGTTCCTCAGTTTTCCATATTTTTGAGCAGCCATGTAATGAAATGGTCAAAGGCCTCAAAGGTAGTCCCCGCTGTGGTAAGTAGCTTTGTAGTGCCATTTCAGCTCATTTAGCCAGGCAGCCCGGTGTGTTGAACATGGTGTAAAGTGCCAATTCAGGCGACTGTATCCGGTCCTGTGTCTTTCGCGTGGCATGAAGTCCCACTGCACCATACGCTACTAGTCCATAGGTCGGGTACGTAAACTCGAGAACAGGCGTCAAGGACTTTGACCAGAACAGTGGATGATGCCTAAATGGGCCACTGGGTTAAAAGACCAGACGCTTAAGGGGGTCAAATGAACAAAACAAATGCCCTGTTTTTATATAAATTATGACTGTTAAATGGGCCGGTGAAACTGACATCTGATGAATGAGAGGGCCAAAAAAGTTGTGATGATGATGCACAGAACTGTATGTTGAAGCTGGCTAATGTTATTTTTACTGCTTGCTTCGCAACTTTCCCCAGTTTCATCTCAGCAAACTGGTGCTGCATTCTTGCTCAATGCCTGGTTCTGCAAAAAGTAGCTTCTAAACATTCACAACACTTAATGTCTCTGGCCGAAAATAAGGAGCCATTTTCCATCGACTTTCTGTCCCTCCGTGGGTCATTATGCTTTGATGAGCCATATTCTTAAATGGCCCAGGTTTCTCAGCCCTGTTTATGCGCTGTCCACCATACGTCATGTCAAGAAAACATGTGAGGTGCAGCAATATCGAAGTATTGTTGCACTGTTATACTGCTCAACTCACCTAGGATACCGACGATGTACTTTCTGAAATCCTTATTGGTGATGATTTTGATGTAGTTCTTCATGACAACGTCAGCGCGGCACTCACCGTCGCTGGCGAACAACTCCAGCTGGTACTTGGGCAAGATGGACGAATTTCTATTGATGTCGTTCTGCGCCATCAAAGCGACTGTGAGGAAGAAGAAAGCAAATAAGTACAAGAGATTTCATTTCAATGCGGCCATTTTCTAACTGCCAGAGAAAATGCAATCGAAAATGCCATTGTCACGGACAGTGGATGAAAGACCGAATGACTTCAAGGCCACAATCACAATCGATACTGGCAAAATTGTTCTCATTTAAAGAGCACAATGGGACATTCCTACTTTCTCTTAATGTAAAAGAGTCCAACCTGGCAATAGTTCTGGTGCCCTAAACTTGTCCCCCTTCATAGGAAAGATGCCTCCGATCCTCAATTTCTGTTTGGCCCTCAGAAAATCGCTAAATCGCTCGTAGTTCCTGTGCGGCGACCCCGGCGTCATCGAGCGGTTGAGCCAAGTGCAGGCCACTTTCTTCAGCAACGCGCCAGTCTTCTCCTCAGGCCCAAACGTCGGCTCAAACTGGTTGTAGAGCGCTAGCAACGTCTCATAATCCTCCAGAGTGAAGTCCATGTTTTTCATTGTCAGGTAGAGGTCCTGCACTCCCTCGACGAGTGGCTCCCACATGACCTATGAGGAGAGGCCAAAAGTAGACTATCTCCTGATTTTTCTCAGCTTTATCCACGACTACGACCCTTTTACTCTTTATCGTACGCAGAGACTGAGCGCAGAATGTGGAACGACCACCGGAAAGAATGAAGACGACGCTTGTGGCGCTATTCTGCACTACAGTACAAACTCTGGTGCGGTGGGAGAAATATAGTTTTCAGACACAATACAAGACTATTCTGATTAATATCCCTCTGCTCCACTTGCTTTCGAGGGAGAGAGCTGTCATATGGCTCTATAAACATAGCACTCAGCTCCTTTTCTCATCATCTGATAGCAAAAAAGTGGGACGTGCCAAACTCTTCAGCTGCCGTTGCCATCTTAAGCAGCTGCTGGTGTTGTTAATTGTTGCGGACCTTCATCTTCTCCCTTCTTTTGCTGTCCACGGAAAGGAAACGCAATGTCTGGTCTTCATCTCTCCCCTGTTCAGACAGGGACATATGTTTTAAGCTAGTTCAAAAAGGTATTTTTCTGGAATTTCTTTCTTTTCATCCTGGGGTTTTGGCATAGGCTCAAATTAAGAGAATTTTACTAAAAAGTTTTTTTTCTCCTAAGCGGTCGTTTGCTATCTGTACTTTTATTTTGAAGTTTTACTGCAGTATATAGAACTGTCTGAATTTGTAACTCTAAAAATGCTATGCCATAAAAGTGTCTCTGATTCATCTGACATTTAGTAAAAGTAGGGAATATCTAGTATTAGCTAAAAAAATTTCAGCTCAATCAGAGACACATTTGTACGATAGCATTTTAGCACAAACAAAATCAACACTTGTGTTTAAACAGTACATAGGAGACTCCAAAAAACAATATGTTATAAAAGTTTTCTGCTAATGCTAGACATTCCCCACTGCTACCAATGCCAATACAATGTACTGCGCTATTGCAGTAAAACTTCAAAAAAGTGCACATAGCAAATCCTTTTTTTTTTTAAAAAAAAAATAAGGCTTTCATCAGCTACGCCATTATCTAATGCCAATTTTCCACCATGAAAATCCGAAGTTGACATTTTCGAACTAGCTTAATACGTGCTACTATGGATGTCAGACCCCGGGTGAAGGCGAAAGCTCATACAGGTTGATGTTCGGGACGAGCCATTTTCAAGGGCTCAAAACATGCCAAGAAGCAACGTCCAGTGACGATTTTTGCCATTTCACCCAAAAAAGTGAAGCCAGTTTGACAAAGTCGGAAGATTTCATTGCACCAGAAGGAGTCCCATGGGAACAGTTCAGGCTGCTTTGTCCGAGAACTTTTCTCCCCAGGTGGAGGCCACGCTGAGTTAGAGGCTACCGTAGAGGGTGCTTCTGTGGCATATTTTGTGCAGTTACAGTCATTCATGAGGTTTCGTCCATGAGAAGGAAGGAATAGAATGGACAAAAGCTCGCTTTCTCGTGTCCGTTTCTTCGGCCGCGAGAACAGGAACCAACATTGTCATGTACTTATAATGTACATACTGTACAGGACAGTCGAAGCTCGGTCCTTGGAGCAGGTGGACATCGAGCTTCGAGTGTCCATCCTGTACATCATCAACCCGTAGCGTCGTTAGTTGTTCTGGCGGCCCGAGGACGCGGACAATCAATCAGGCCCACCCCGGTCTTCCTGTAAAGTTTGCTCTTTCGTTTTGGTTGTGTGAGCGTTGCCAAAAAACCGAGCATGACTGAGACCTGACCACGTTGTGGGAAGATGCAGACAAGGTCCATTCCTATGGGACCCCCAAAAATGCCCTGCTTAAACATTTCCTTTTTAGGACGAAGACAAAGGCAGCAAGTTGGGAGTTACCACGTACGTACCGGGAGCGTCACATGTTTTCAACTGATCGCTGACTTGCGAAATTTATATTTGTTTTTCTTCTCTTCCCATGATTTTTTGTTTTGAGTTTGTTTCAATCAAAGCCACAACAGTGTTAGAGACAAACAATTGGCAGACAGATGAGACCGCCGAGGAGTTCAGAACCGTTGCCAAACAAAAATGTTCATCATCTGACAGCTACCCTGGTAATAGCGTGGACCAACATAAATAGGCAAAGCGGCATAGGCATAATTAGCTTTCTCAATGAGGCCACGCCGGATTTGATCTTGCCGCCGTTCGGCATGATGTGCATAAACAACTTATATTTGACCCTGATCTGGATATGTTGGGCACCCACTGGTACAAAATTTTCTCTGTCTGCGAACTCCTTGCTGCTATCATGATGACCCCCCCATATGCCCCCACAATTCGCCTGTTCCACGCAGCTGCGCAGGACTTCTCACTGTAGGAGGGCTCTAGCACCTCGTCCCAGCTCTTCCCGTGGCAGTTCCTGGGCTCGGTGCTGTGACGCAATTTCTTCTGGGGATATTTGAATGGTGGAAAATGTCATGAAGACCACAAAAGCAAATGATGTCTAATACCATACTTGAACATTTGAACCATTCGGTAGTTGCCAAAGGTGGCATTCACTACATGAGACTGACATTTCCTTTGTAATTTGATGTATTGACAGAAATATTCCCTGTAACATCAATACTTGCTGAATTATTATTGATGCTAATGTTGGTTTGAAAACTTAGGGCAGTCCCTGTATATATCTGTAAGGAATACAGTATGTGTACCATAGGAAACTGCGAGTCTTTTTAGCCATTTGAGGGATCCTTTTACACATAAATCATGAATTATTTTGCATGAGCTCTGTTCATGCAAATTATTGAGTCATTATACCAGATGCTACAGCAATTTTCTCGTGACATATCACTCTGTGCGTGTCTCCCGTATTCAAGGGAAACTGCGTAGTGCTGGGTGGGAGCCTGGTCTTAAGACCCAGGTTAGGGATTCACGAGGATACGAGAACGCTCAGTTAATGCGAAATGACTATGCAGGACACAACTGGGCTGCTTTAAGCACCTACCCAGACTGGAGCTGTTCCGCACAGCTGCCGCTTTAAAAATCGAGGTTAGTATAACGTAAGGTAAAGTATGCGTATCATGTACCTATGTTGGAGCAATATATTGTGAGTTGATTGATGGTGGAGTCACACTTGTGAGCTTCACATGCGCTAATGGCTAAAAATTTATACCCACTCCGCAGTGCTTTTCTATTCTTTCTCTGTTCTAGCAACCCCCAAGCTCGGCATTCTGCAATTTTTTTGTGAGCTGTGATGAAAAGTCCACTGATGCTAAGTGTGGGAGAATCAAAGGACACTCGACCTTTGTTCAGTGTTTTTTTTTCTTGATGTCAATAAATGAAAGCCTCACATTGCCCTATAGACACCTGTGACGTTCGTATATTAGCAAACTTTTCTGACTAAAGCATCCTGTAGTTGTACACTGGCAGTCAATGGAGGCCATTATGCTCCTGTTGGCGTCATTTGAAACCAAACAAACTGTCAAGCTTCACTGTTTTTCCCTCTGGAAGTTCTTGGCTAGAAAATGACACGACCCCACCGCCAATGGTCACAAGGTTTGACCACGCGTTCACGTGACGGTCCAAGTTTGCATTAGTAGGAGCCATGGTGCTTTAGGAGAAGGGACGAGGAAGGGATCAGACTAGTAAACCAAAATTTTTAGCCCCCAGCAAACCTAACCGGGGATTTTACACTCAGCTGTAATATGCATCCTGTACTTATGTTATGTGCTTGTCTTAGTCAATCTGCAAATGTTACAAGCAGACGTAGACAAGATGAACCAAGACGAGGAGTGGTCTCGAGGACTCCAGGACGACAAAATGTGGACGACAAGGAGACGTGGACGGCGACTAGGCGAATGACGAGGACGTAGGAGTTGAGTAGAACGAGGAGGATGAGGCAGACAAGGAGAACCAGGATGAGGACGAGGCTGCTGCAGATATAGCGACGGGGAGGCTAAGAGTTAAAAGTAGTAATCAGAGCTCGTGAAGGAATTTCTGGTTCCATTTTGGGATACTGAGATCATTATGTGCATTGCAAGATATGCGCTCAAGTAACTGATCAAGAGCAATTCTCATGAAGCTAAGATAGCCCTTGGCCATGCCCTCCTCAGAAGACTGAGCTCTGCCTTCCCAGGTTCTCTGTAGCGTCATTGCGGGCGTCCTCTGACCTAGAGGTCTTGAACCGTGTAACACGACCTCTGGCAGCCGTAGTCAATAATTGTTTAGGAAGACATTGGCAAATGTAGTGAAATGCAGTCTTCTTAAATTTCCAGTTTTTCCTTCATGCTGATTTCTCAGCATCCCGAACGAGGCTGGAAATGGCACACATTGTGAAAATTGATGTGGGCTCCTTGCCCTGGAGTCAGTTACCAGAGTGATTTGACCCGGCAGAGATTAGATATACTCATGTAGGAAAAAGGTTGAAAATGTGCGCAAAGTGCTGTACAATGAGTACAGTTAGTACTCGCTGTAGTAATGTTACTGAAAACAATGGAGTAATGAGCGATGCTGAGAGAGACAGTGAGTGACGGCGAGAGTGATGGTGAGAACAAGAGCGGAGTGAGTAATGAAAGTGAGGATTTCCTTCCGGGTGCGCAGGAAATCCTTTTGCTCATTTTTTAACCTCGAATAAAAGCTTAAAAACTTGAAATTGAGCAGTTTCTCAAAACTAAAGTGGTGGTACTACTTTTGCTTTACAAGTTTCAATGAGATATTTTTTTGTCAGATGTTGCCGCAATGTGAAGATGTATGAGCTCCTCCAAAGAATCCTTCAGAGTGCTGTAACTGATCAGAGTGACGTCCGATAAGGGGCAAAGTGTTATTGCAAGCAGAAAATGACACAGACATCAGTCTACACAAATATCATGCATACATGAAAATGTAAATCAGAGGTGGACGAAAGAAGTTGAGTCAATACCTACCGTTCCACTATTCTCCATCTTACTGATGTCCCCCCCCCCTGCAGTTTCCACATATTGTTTTCTGTGTTCCTGTGGACACTGAATTGCTCCTCAAATCTCGTTGAGGAGTCGTCGACAAAAGTTTAAGTTCATGTTGCGACATTGCTATCATAACATCGCGATTCATTGAAGAAGAAGACTTGACCCTCTTTGAGAGGTGGAAAAGATCAATTCTCCAAGATCAATCATACTGCAAGATGCTAGTCTCCTAAGTCCTGCCACCAGTGCTATAAAAGAGCGAATTTTTCGCATAGCTGAAGAAGCTCTGTTCAAGAAGAGATGGACCCTCTCGGGTGAAAATGCAGCTTTTCTGACCTTCTTGAAGGAAAATGTAAAGAAATTGTAAAGGAGAAGAACAGCTATTTATGAAGGGGTAGATATCGTTTCAGAAAGGTGACCCGATGTTCCTAAGGAATTGCACTGTTTTGATCCCTTGGGCTTTGCCCTCGAGGTCAAAAACGTGAACTGCCCTAGAAAACATCGAGTCACTTTTCTGAAGCGATATCTTCTCCTACGTATAATACTTTCTTTACCATTGGTGACTACCAGTGGAAGAAAAGAAATGGTTTCAAGGTATGTAATTTTCCCAATTTTCCGTGAAGAAAACTGATTGCGAAGAGTAGTTTTCCTTATTTTCAGGATATACCACTTCTCCCTGCAATCATTTTCTTTTTCCTTCTGCTTTCGCTCAATAACGGTAAGAAAAGACGTCGGAGTGAGGATAATGTAGAGAATATAATGAAGCAAAGAGATGATGCTTTCCAAGGATTTTCAGAGATGCTGTCATGAGCAGATCCACGCTTTTTCCTTGACTTTATCTTATAACACTTTCTCATGGCAAAGAAGCCACATCGCCATCTTCATCATCGTCCGTAATGTCATTCCTGCTCCAGATTGGCTTCCTTTCCGGATTTCACACTTCAATCTCCCACTTCTCCCCACACTTTCTCTGTCGCATTCAACACTTCTCTCACGTCAACACAAACACCCCTCCGCACCTTCTGCCAGGTCACCCCGTAAGTAACATCGGTTTGTTGAAGACCTTTTTTGCTATAATCGTGTCATTGGCATATTGCAACACTGCGAACTGTTGCGCCGCAAACGACCTCACTCAAGGGATGACTTCTGCATGGCAGCACTTGTCTTGAACAGCAAGCAAGGATTGTGGAAGAGGCGACATAAGTCAATTGGATTAACCCATTTGCCAAATTTTCCTTGGTTTCGGCGAACAACTTGATCACTTCCTCGCCCTCCAACTCAGCTCGCAATCCCTCTTTCAATCATTTTCTCAGTCACCTGTGTACCTCTTTCACGTGAGAGGAGCGTGTCTCAGACAGCAGATACCAACCTGGTTTTTTGATTGGCTGCAATACAATTTCAACTGATAGCTAAATTCACAGCTTCAGCCATTTTCTATTGGAGGAGGAAAAATTAATGAACCAGCACTTGCTGATGTCATAGTCTATAAGTAGCGGTAAGTACAATCCAAACGTACCCTACACGCACATAGTGGACTAAGTCAGACGAATGAAGGTATATACTCATAACTAGGGCTAGGTTAACCTGGCTATAATTGCCGTGACGAGCCTCAGACATTTTTACCTTCGCAAATCGGTTGTAGTTGTACAGACAGTCAGTAGCGCCGACGTTGACAGCAAAACCACCCTCTTCCCTGATGTCTTTGAATTCTCCTCGTTCCACCGGCAGGCCCCAGTTTTCCTCGCAGGCCTCAAACTTGACGCTGGTGAGGTTGAAGAGGCTGGTGACCCTGGACGGGGTGTAATGCAGCACCAGGTAAGACTTCCTCCCGGCCGAGACCGCGTCCGACGAAGACTCCAAGTAGTGCAGGGTGGGCAACAAATTGTCTCCCAAGAACGCCACACGAACTAGCAGACCCAGATCCTCGATCTGCTGCAACACGTACTGCGTGGAGTACATGTCGGAATGGACTGGAAGCAGAGTTGCCATTGCTTTACATGGGATTCAACAGTAAAATCATCACGAATAGCACAGGCAAAACTTTGTACAAGTGGTGTAACTCCTGACTGCTGTCAGGAGAGCTGTTTCCTCCCACTGTGGAACGCCCCTTCCTTGGCAACCACGACCACTTCACCATGCTCTTATTCTCCTACTGATGCTTGATGTGCCATTGGAAGTTCAGTGCAAGGAATAAAACATTACTGCTTCAATGACAAGCAAATTCTCCACCAAAAGAGTTAAGGAGGACAGCGACGGAAACTCTTGAGGGAGCCACCACTGCGTTATCACCATTTAATAACGCTCTGAAGAGAGCTCCATTTACCTCAGCATGTCTTCTACGTCTCCTCAGAGTTTTACTGCTGCACACCCATGTGCACGGCAAAGTACATGTTCGTGGCAGGCTTACTCACCACGTTCCTAGCGCATGGACACAGCACAGCAGCGCCGTAATAGAACAGAATGTAGCAATATTACATCGACCACATCAATTACGCCGGCATAAACGAGAGACCTGCATGCCAAGCTTAAGCATTGCATTGTACACAGATGTGCGTACAGGGAAGGCCAAAGGGACAAAAACCCTGAGTGACGTCATGATGGATTTTTTGAGTTGGATCGAAGCAAAATTTGAAAAAAAATAAGCCCCCACGAAGATCTAAGGGTCAGGTTCACTGGTTCTGTCTAGGCCTTTATCCGCACGCACAAGCATGTTAATTGTGCCTGCTTGAACGTTGCCCGACATGCACATTACCTTGGGACTACAGAGTAGCGGACAGCGTGCGCGCAGCAACAGTGCGCTGGGTCAATTTTCTTAATCTCTTGCGGCGTCCTAGATTCGTTGCAAGACTCCGTTTCCAGACCATATCAGTCAAATGGAATGAAAAAATAATGAGAATACAAAAGAATGAGTTTGATCCTCTCCATACCTTCAAAGTTTAATCGTACGTACAGATGTTAGGTCAACATTATAAATTTTATGTGGGGCCTGCTTAACTCCTTTGTAGACGAAAAACTGAAGCCCGGCAGTCAAATGAGAAGTGTTTATATAGTCGTGGTCAAAAGTATTCATATGGCTGGATGCATCAAACAAAATGATCGACTACACACACTTTCTAATAATAACTTGGTTGGTTCTGGTTGTCAGAAGACAACCCATGATGCCATCCTTTCACTATATCAAAACATGTCTGAAAGCATAACTGCTAACAAAGTTTTTTAACAAAAGAAAGTTAACTCTACTTTTGGTTGGTCCTAAAGTATTCATACAGAATCAATTTTTGCTTAAAAATCTAATATTTGAAGTGCAAGGCTTGTATTTACATGTGTGAGTGTGTGGGTCTATGCGAGTGTGCATGGGTGCATGTGTGAGTTTGAGTGAGTGTGTGACTGTGTGAGTGCATGGGTGTGAGTATGCTAGTGTGAATGTGCAAGTGTGTATTTGTCTCTTTTGCCACATGTTCAGTATGTTGAGCTCAAGTTGTGTGTTGAACATGAAGTGCATGTTGAGCACAAAGCACATGTTGAGAACAAAGTGAGTGTGGTTGACTTGCTGGGGAATGTGGAAATTGGATTCTATTGTTGACTTACTTTCTTGGCAACCAGAGCTTTTGTCTTGCAAAGACATGGGCAGCACGACAATTTCCTAATTACAGATTACTGACTGATCAATCTGAATGGTGACTTGCCAAAATGTGTGATGAAATGTGCTGGACAGAGGAATGTGGTGGTCTTTCTAGGGAATATGGTGCTTGCCATAATTAATGTTGCTTGGTTCATACTGATGTCATATGTTGATGGGGGATGTTTCAGACTGGGGGATGTTTCAGACTTGAACTTCAACCAGACATGGATAATTCAGACACTGCAACATAACTTTAAGTACACAAGTTCACAGTTTTGAATGTTTAATCAGATGCTAGGGCACTCAAAGTAGAATGAATTGACAGGAGCACCGTGCCAGTCACATGGGTTGTCTTGTGACAACCAGAACCAACCAAGTTATTATTAGCAAGTGTGAGTAATTGACCATTTTGTTTGATGCATCCAGCCATATGAATACTTTTGACCACGACTGTATGTAGCTTTGTCCCTGGGCCTTCCAAATCTGAGCACCTTATTGTGTATTGAACTTATTTAGTAAAACTTTTCGGCAAGGGAGGGGGTGGAAATGTTTTTTCGATCACCATTTGGCTGCATCGTCACCATTTGGCACTACGTAACAAACCCAACATTCACTCAGCCAAGTTCTCAAATTTTCATTTTTTGACCTAGCCTAAGCAGCAGCGGTTGCATGCGCACGTGCTCGTTACTGTGAAGAACTCCACAAGCAAAGAACACCGTCGCGCTTCCTCAAAAAAGGACTGCGTCTAAGACAGCCTCAAGTCCTGGGGCAGTACTGGCAGGGCTGAACCCGTTGAGGGGAACAATCACAGTGACTCTATCATCACTGGGTAGCCTGAGCACAGCCATGATTGTGGCAGCCAGTGCGGAGAGGGTCAAGGCACTTCAAATGAAGAAGTCCCTCGTGCACAGGGAAGTCGTGGTCTAGACCAAGAATCAACAGTTGCACGTCCAGCTGCTCAATGACGTCACGAGCAGTCAAACGTCCTGAATGACACGGAGATTTTTCTCTGCGCATCAGAAGTGCAACATAAGGGGCCACAGGTGGACTGCCAGGTGCACAAAGAGTTTTCCCTCTATACGACGACCAAGAAACCTGGCCACATCATGGGCTTCGGTGCCACTTCTCGAAATGGTGTTTGACATGGATAAGATCGTCAATGCGGCCAACTACGCCAAGCTGCTAACAAACAACGTCATGTCACGGATACTAGTGAAGCAACCTGCGCACACCTGCCCAAAGTTCATCCTGTAATCGGGGATTAAACAGGAACTTCGGCCGAAGACTTGTTCTCCCAGCAGCTCTATCTGTGGGAAAACACCATGCAAATCTCAATGACCTCGAGTCAGCTGTCGGATCAGCAGGCCACAATCTCAGCCCAAATAACATCCATATTGAGTGTGACGCATTTTGCCTTCGTTTGAGCAGGTTCTGACATCCAAACGAGCTGGCATCAAGTAAAAACAGAGCTTCAGTTGTCCTTTGTTTGGAATGGCGTTCCCAGGACGAAGTGGCGATCCCCAGTCAGCCCTTCTAAAGGGGAATTCCCGTTCCTGCTCCACATAAAAAAGTGCCATTGTCCTATAGTTGTTAGAACACATTATCTGTTGTTGCACACGTTAGTCCTTGAAATGAAATTATTTCCGTCGCTGCACAGAGCTCAATCAGGGTTGCCAAAAGGGAGTAGCGTTCCACCCGTCCATTCCACCAAAAAGGAATGCCACCCACTGAATCTAACAACGAAATGCCAGCAATGCCCTGACAAAAACATGCGGGTAAATTGATCTCAAAATTTTTGCCCATATTTCGTGCGGAATTATCGACCCACCCCCCTACGTTGTATCGCTTGTGGGGAAGCTTAACGTGGCGCACCTGGTATAGAATACTGCTATTTCCTTTAGGTCTAACAGAGGCCTTGTCGAAGTTTAGAGGCCAGAACGGTCTCCTATCCCCGAGGCAGCGTTCCAAGGACAAAACTCTGCCACATGTCTAATGTACGTCGTAAAAAACAAACTGTAATAAAATAAATGGTTGCGGACTTTTCAGGCAACCTCTCAGCTGACGTTTCTCGTGTTTGCAGTATTAGGAGACGACGCCTCAAGCTGACAGAATCCATTGTGACATGAAGCAGCTTCAGCATCGGTGCTGTTACGATGCACCTCAAAGGATGAGGCTAAAGAGCCGACGTCTTCCAGAAGTAAAGTTCGGCACCTGATAGTTGTGCGAAACTCAATAAGTCTGCTCTTTAGTCTCAGGCACTCACGAAAAAGACCTTTCGTTTAGTCAGTTGGTCGAGTGCCCGACAGTACTAATAACTGACGCGTGAGCTCCATACGAGCAATTCAGACCAATCTAGAGCCTACTCGATCGAGCCCTTTTTTGCCCGAAGACGACTACAGTATACCCTGTAGAAACAATAATTCTATGGTCGTATGAGTGACCTTTATCACGGGGACAGCACTCGTGTTGGCTGGTGGATGGTGCAACGGTTTGGGATGGATTGAGTCCTTGAACTCGAGTCCGGAGACGCGAGTCACAACAGTTTCTTCCAGATCCGGGAGGATCCGAGTCCTTCACAGGGACTGAGCATCGGGATTCGTGCTGAAATATCAACAACGAATAAACTGAATAACACAGCTCCTTCCGCCGACTCCGGATACCACGAAAAAAACTAAATCGAATAAACATTTTGCTACTGAAAAATTTAGAAATCATTGATTTCAGCCATTGTCTGACAAGATAAGAATTCAGCATGAATGATGGACACCTTGCTGCTGATGGACAGGACCTACTTAAATTCGTGCCCGAGTTCGAACAATCTCAACTTCTCGTCAACCAACTCGAGTCTGAATAAATCCGAGTATTCCAATCCCAACTACAGAAGGGTGTTGGCCGTAAGTAATTTCCGTGGGGAAAAATTCACTGCATACGCTGTAGTAAGGCGGAAGTGTGATGTGAAATGAGTAATTCAGATACTCAAACACAATGTTAAATAGAGAAGTTCAACGTTGTGACTGCCCATTTCGAAACAGCAGTGCGCAGAAGACAGCGGGGCGCACCGGAATCCTCCATTACGGGGTAAAAATCGTGATTTAATGAAACCTAATTCTTCACTTAACAGTATTTCCTCGACTTTTCGTTAAATCATTGTCTTTTCGTCCTTGATTGAAGCAATGGAGACGAGCATATTTGTGCTTCGTGAAACCTTTACTATGTCTCCCAACAAACAAGTGGGTTTTGGGCACTTGCTTGCATAATGGGGTCTGGGCGGGGGGGGGGGCAACCCCTAGAATTGTGGGCCTATGGAGCGTGAGACCACCCCGGTGAAATTTCAGTCAATTTCCTGAGCCTCCCTCTCCACCTTGATGTAGTATCAAAATAGGCCGTCAAGACATTGATCTTTTGCACCCAATCTTGTGTCTCACACCCTCAACAACCCATTTGACGTGCTCACTCTGCACTAGAAGATGCAACAGCTGTGTAGGGAGCCAACTTTGCCCCACGGAAATTACTTACGGCAAGGACTGTACGCCTTTCAGTTCTCTTGAAGGCACTCCTTGAGGTGCAACACTTTGAGGCAGCGAGTGTCGCCCGAACTGTGCTACCAAAATATTCGTTGTACCGTATGTGTACTGTTTAGAGGGCGCAGAATTAGAAATCAAGGAACTCAAGATTCTCAGCAAAGCGGACTTTACTCATTTTAAAGTTCGCTTCCTAAAGATTAGGACTTTTTACACTTCAGAAACTCCAAGTGTCCCCTATCTGCTGCACTTGCATTTTTGGGATCAGGGCTGCAGCGAAAGCTGGTGTAGCAATTTCCCCTACTTTTTCACTATCTTCTCCAGCGGCACCTCAATGTCTTCATTCCCATCATTTCCATGCACTGCCTTCTTCGCAGCATTTCACATTGCAAATTCTAACTGGTTGGGGTCTGGACTTGATGGTGGCCAAATATGACGGTACATTCATACAAGACTTGGAGGCCATCATTGAACCTTGTGTGCAAACTGTATATGTTGCAGAGAGGTTGAGTTATTAATGATCTGTGCCCTATGTGTTAGGTGAGGCTTTCCAGAGAAAGAAAATGTAGCACCTAATGACTAGTACTAGTACGATTTTTATTTGCTAATTCTGGGCTGACTACACAGTACGTTTAGGGTATGTACCGAAGAGCAAGTAGATTGGTATTGTGAGCCGGGTGCTTGGTCAATGAACCATTCCAGGGAAATTTTCGACTCTCTGGATGAGCGCGACAAGTTTAGCAGCACAAGTAGCACCAGTAACTTTATCCCCATGCGGTCTCGACGTCTTAGTTGTTGACGTACTTGGAGTGCTGTTGCTGCAGCAGAAGCCGAGGGAACTTGGAGCCCCCAATCCCGTGTCTTCGCCTCTCTAATAAGCAAACTAAATGAGCCAGAAGTTACGAGTGTTCCTTTCATCTTCAGATTACGCTCCGGCATTCTCATTCAAATGCTCCCCTTGATTTCTTACAAACTCCCCCAAGATACGCAATTGCGTTCATCCTGCCCAAGGAGATGCTGTTCGAGGTCGACCGAGTCTCTGGAAATTCCTTTTCCGGATCGAGTCGAGTGGGTTCCGACGCGAGTCATAGTGAAATCAGCGCAAGGACAGAGGCTGACTCAGATGTAGCATAATTTTGATCAGAAGAAACTGAAAAAGGCGAAATCAGAATTTTACGCTGGTAAATTTGGCATTATGGATTTCTCCTTTTACCCTAAGTGTGGAAAAAGGAAATTAGGTAAAAGTTTTTCTCAATCTTCTTGGTCTAAAATTTAGGGCAGGTCGACGAGCAGCACTTTTTTAGATGACTGAAGTATCTTTTTGCGGTGTTTGAGGACTGACGAACTTCCTTACAAGGGAAGCAATTTGTTGTGCTTGCGCAATTTAAAACGCTCAAGAAGTTGTTAATACTGTTGAGAAGGAGTCGATAATTTTAAACGGCAGAAAAATAAAATTTCAAGTATTTCTGGAAGTTTTCGAAAAAAACTGATTAGTCTGACAAACTAAACAAGGTAAGGCATGATGGCTTATGCATATTTTTGGCCGCCCAGAAAATGTGGCAGTGATCTGGTCGAAGTTAGACTAGGGTAATTAAATGTCAATTGATCGTAAAACAACTTTCTTATTAAATATCAAATTTGAGATCTCTACGATGAGCGAGGCATTATTGTCGGTGGCCACCTTTATAGGTGGCAGTGCTCTAGCTGGTGTTGCCCAACTTGTGGATGCTGTCATTCATTTAGCGCTAAAATATGCTGATAGCTTTTGCAGGTGTGCACAGAGCATATATCAATTTTCTGCATGTTTTGGAGGCAGTGACTGAGCAATTTTTGATGAATTTTAATGAAGCTTTAGCGACAAAACATTGCGTGAGAAACCTCATCACCCTACCTAATCCTCCAAAATGCACATAACCAGTTTTTACCAGAGCTCAGACATCTTGCTTCAACTTTGTTCGTTTTGACACTTCAAAGCAATGCTACAGCAGAAAGTAGAGCTTCAACTAGGCTCAATCATAAGAATTTGGCTACGTGTCCCTACGGCTGGCAGAAGTGCCCAAAAAGGCATCTAAAAATAAAGAAAAGCCATTATGCCTGACCCGGTAATACACAGAATTTTCAAGAGTCTCCTGCCTGTTTAAAATTCCTTTTGCTCGGCAGCCCGAGTTGGACAATATCAGTCGTACCAAAATAACCGCAAAAACGTTCACTTTTTTGAGCGAAAAACGAGTGAAAAAACAATTCAGAACGATTCTCAGCACTGAATCTCGATGCTTTGTACCTTCGTTCTTTGTACATAACTTTGACTTCTTGCTGCAGACATCGACAACAGAAGCGTCTCGACAACGGTACTGTCTCTGCAATGCTCTCTTTACCACATACGCAAAAAAGCACTACATGTTCGGCAACGCCCCAATTGCCGACTTCGACAACGGCGATCTGGGCAGCGAAGAAGACCCTTCTGGGGCTATTTGCTGCCATTTATTCTGACGGTCGATCTGAATATTTTCAATCCCCCCAAAAAGCATCGTTTTGTTCAAAAAAAGATCAACCTTGTTGCGGTTATTTTGGTGCAAATGATATTGGCCACCTCCTGCTTGTCGAGCAATAAGCGTTTATAACAGATAGGAGACTGTTGAACGCACTATGTGTATTGAAGAAGTAGCTATTACAGTGTGCCAACAAAATAAACAGTCAGACACATAAAATTTGCTCATTCTTTCTTCAAAAAGACTCTTTAAATTTCATGAAGCTAAATATAGTCATTTGCAATGACAATACAAGTCAGTTGTCGTCTTGGACCGGCTTGGACCCATCACTTGTATTCATGCAACACATACTACTGCGTCAGCTGCAAAAAAGATCAGACACCAAAAAGATTATGCGTTTAAAGTTTTTTTTATTAGGAATAAAAGAAGAGAGAAGTTGAAGGAGATCACTAACGCAGTGATGTGTGCCATAGGAGCTGCCATAGGACTTCTATGACTTTTGCACCACCAGACTTTCCGCACTTTTTACTGTGCAATTATTCTCAGAGCAAGAAGACCTTTTTGTCTTCCAATATGATCAATTAAGAAATCTTTGGGCACTGCTTGATGGAGTTCAGAGCAGCAATTTGAAGTTATTAGCAAGTTCTAAGCGTCTGAACGCCGAAACCGGAATGACAAATAGATGAACTTTTCTTGCCCGCTTTTTTTTCTGATTCCTCGTGGCCTTAAGAAGTCAGTCAAAACTAAGTTTTTTGAAATGTGTCATTTTCTCACAGAAACGGCATTTTCTCCATGACAATTCTGCTCCACATGAAATTTGCACTCCCTCCTGGATGGATAGTGAAATAATAGTTCTTGGGTTATTGTATAGTCTAGTACTAGTGGTACCAGTGCTTCTTCTCTTCGCAGGGCTACCATGTTGTGCTCTTTTTTTGATTGGGGGACTGTCGGGTTGTGCCTTCTCCCTGTCCCAGTGCTGCCAGGTGGTGTTCCGGTCGCAGGACCGCCGGGGTCTTGATCCAGTAGCAGGGCCACCGGGTTTTGCTTTCTCCCGGTTTCATTGCTTTTTTTTCAGTCACCGCGCTTACCTTTGATCGCAGCTTCGTCAACACCAGGGTTCACAAAAATTATGCAAATTGGTAGAAAGAATGAGGACAATAAAGCTTTTTTTGGATCGAAATTTTGGGACCAAAAAAAGCCGTTTCTCATAAGAAAGAAGGTTATTTTTACCATAGACTGCTGGTGTAAACTCACTGAAGAAAATTTAATGAGGTGGACTGAGCCACTTGAGCTGACCGCTAAGGTAAAAGTCGAGACTTTGAACTTCACTTGCATAACCTTTCTGAAGTCATTTACCAAGTGAGATATTGTTTAAGTGTCTATGCAATTGCTGAACTTCGGGCGGTTGCAACCTCTCATGTGGGAGAAGCATAAACCCGCACGGTGATCAGTTCATAACCCATGCGCAGAGCAACTGCAGAGGGCTGCAACCTTGACCCACATTTTCTCTACGGGCTGACAAAAGTGTCGCCGTAACCTAGTCCAGAGCTGCACTGAGCAGTGAATCTCTGATTGATGCTAGACCCCCAAAAATTTGTGCACGAACGCGCGCGTCACGTTGTCGGAACAACGCCTTCAGTACAGATTTCGAACCTGAAATGGAGACTCTGCTGTTATCGGAGAACTCGGTGGCGAAAGTAGCGCTGTTACTGTTTCCATTTAGCCACCTTTCCCCTCGGGAATTACGGAAAATGATTGAGGCACTGACTCGAAATATGCCTACTCTACTAGGCCTTTTCTTCAAATCTGGGTCACGGAAGGTGTATCTCTGGTCAGCTAAGTGGGGCATTGCCCAGTCCTCAGTGATCTTTGCTAGTGTTCTTACTACGACGAAACATTCCAAAAAGTTGCCCGGCCTTGATCGGAGGACAACTCGACCATCCTCGAGATGGCACTCGACGACTACAAGTCTACAGAGACACAACTTTTGTCTTGAAGTAACAGTAGAAGAGGCAATAAAAAGGTCACGATGCAGTCTATTACTAACACCTACGCACTGTACTGCATATTTGCCAAGCACATTTGCAACCCTTAACATGAACTGAAACAATATAGCTTAATTCAGCACCAAAATCCCTTCATATGTTGTCGTTAAGGCGTGAACTCAATGACACGACTCCCGCGACACATTAAGCTTAGGTTGCTCTTCGACCGTCTTCACTTGCTGCAAGAAGTCTCGTCGTCTCGAACAGACGACTTCGTTCAGACACACTTTGAATTGTGAAGCTATAAGAGGCCACCCTGTACAGGGTTGTGCAGAAAAATCCGACCATTATCAAGTCGATTCTTTGAACTCTTCCCCTAACAAACAAACAGCAAAAGGTTTTTCAACATCTTGAAAAGTAGCCTCAGAGCAAGTGAAAAGTGATGACATTGTCCAACTCTATCATGTGGGTTGCTCTGGTGTGGCCATCAAGAACCTCGTTAGGTACCCAACGCCCACAGTCAACAGCAGTATCAAACACCATGTCTCTACGGGCTCATCCGCCCACGAGGTCCACAAGCCAAGATATGACAAAATTCAGATGTCTAAGTGCTTGGCCGGCCTCGTAAAGATTGTCAATGTAAAGGGCAGCGCGTACCAAAATGACTTGGCCAAGACTTAATCGTCTTGGCCAAGTCACACGACGATCGGCTGGACCATGATAGCATCAAGTACAAGAGCTTCAAGATGAGGGTCATGCATCTGATCACGGATGCCTTGAACGCCAAGAGAGTCATCCAATTTCAACATTTATAAGGCCATAACAGCAACTTGCGCTTCGTCTCAGACAAGTAAATATTTATGGTCGACTGCTCTACTACGGGCAAAATGACTGCTGGATCAGCTAAAAGACACTTCTGATATGCATGAGAATCGTTCACACAGAGAACCCGGTGAAGACCCTGGTCCTGGGCATCATCAGCTCTGATGACAATGCCATGTTACCGCAGTTCTTCAGTCAGGACGGTCCACATGTCTTGAGGTTGAACATTGGATGAATGATCTCGCAAATGGCTGCCAATGTACGTTACAGCCAGCAGGACTCAGTGCCTGTGTACAGCAAAAAAACGTGCAATTCCTGAATGCACCTGTGCCACACATCTGACCCTTGCAGACCTGGCCCCCGAGCAACCCTGACTTGAACCCCTACAATTACTACATGTAGGGGTAGTTGGAGGGTGATGCCTTCAAGATGCCACACAGCTCAGTATAGAAGTTGGCTATACTGCGTCAAACACCCAAACTCGACCCTGCAGAAGGCTCGAAGTCTGTGCAAGCCATTTAATGCAGTGTCAAGGCTGTCATCAGAGCTAATGATAGCCACATCGAAAAAAAATGAGCTATCAATTCATAACTAAGATGACAATAAGAATTACAGCAATATCATTACCCAAAATGGAGTAATTGAGTTATTTATAGCTGCAGGATTTGTCTGTCCGCTCCTGTATGTGCCAGCCAAACTAAGCCGTAGTCACTTTTCCAAATATTTAACCCAATGTCCAATTGCTGGATTTAAAAGATACCCTGACCTCATGGGTATCAATGTAACCACTTAAATGGGTCTCTGAAAAATGTACAGTTTCTTCTGATCACCCTGCAGAAAAATGTTGATCGAAACATTGATGGCCAAATACTGAGCTTTTTGTTTTCTTATCATGACTTGACAGTATTTCATGGCCCGGCCATTGCCTTTTTTTTTCCTTTTTTGCGAAAACAAGCGCAGAGAAAGAGCAAACGAAGAGCTATTCAGCATGTGCAACAAAGCGGTAGCTTTTACACAGAACTTGGCACTTCATTATGTGAGCTTGTAGCAGTCCTAAAAGTTCTCACGAAGAATGGAAACATCAGATCTGGATCCGAGCCAGCAACAGTCGATTCCGAGTTCAGCCCGAGTGTCAGGAACGCTAATCCGAGTTCATTGCATAACCAAGGCCGAACCAAACCCACCTCTAGCATGGAATGTACGTTGCCAGCAGCAACGACGAATTGCGTTGTACGCGTCCCTTATGCACGTCCCGCCTGTTGGGCCTGCTGAGACGTACGCTACGTCACACTGTCAAGTTGTACCAAAACGCCATGCCCAACGGCGCATGCACAACATTGCACGCGTGCCATGCACAGCTGTATATATGCAAATCTTGGCAGAGTCCATCAAGATGGCGCGTCATGCTCATATGGGCCTCATTCTTCAGCTCAAGCAATGAATGTTACACGGGGTGCAGCCAACTTACTTGGGTAGGCGGCGAGCATGAGAGCGCACTCGCTGGGCTGATGCTCCTTGCCTTCATGTCGGTGCTTGCTGCATTGGTCCGGCACGAAAATACCACCGTGACGTTGGCAATAGCTCTCCATGCAGACGTACCTGAAGCAAATAGTCATATTGAAGAAGGGCATGACAGTCACGCGAACGGAGGTGCGGCTCCGTGGGGACGTGGGCCAAATGCAGCGTGGCTGCTTACGCATCCCTGTCTCCCCAACGTAATTTGAGGGGGATTCACAACCTGTTCGCGTACCCCTGAGGGACTCCGTGATCCCTCTAGTACAAGTTCTCGCCTGCACACAGTCTTTCGCCACCTCGTCCAGTGGGCAGCGGATGAAATCCTGAGATGACCTTTATCTCACAGTTTAGATCCCTGCAGTGCTGTCGGTGTCGCGACAGAAGCCGTCTCGGACAAAATCGAGCACTTTTGGCCTCTCCGGTCATAATTCATGACTGGAGTCGGAATTTTTAGGTGACTTTGCCCTAGACTGCTCATGTCACTGCGCCGGACTCCATAAAATCCCGGGAGCTGTTTTCTACGCCGTGTGTACAGCGGGGTGGGCCCCTTTTTTTTAAATGCACACTCATCAGCAGTTGCAACTGATGTAGAAAAAGAGATCCCACCCTATCAGACTGCCATGGGTCCACACAAAAAGGTGCTACAAGGCTGACAAGGTGTTGGGCCAGGGGATCTTCCTGAAGGATATGGGCAATCCTATTGTCACCAAATGAAAATTTTATTACAAAATGTGGCATATCTGAGCAAAAAGTACTAATACATTTTTTCAGAAATCTAATTTCAACATACTTTATGCAGTAAATTTATGGTCCACAATGAGGTACTGTTCCATACTCATGTGCTTATGCCCTTGTTTACGTCTCTCTCTCTCTAAATGCTTATGCTTCTCTGGCCAGGCTTCACATTACAAGCCAAGCTAAGCATCTCCTGCACCCTCTTTTCCTCTCCTCTTCTCTTCAGTTATGAATAAACTCTCCTTGTGGAA
>JAAUXU010182739.1_pt1 | contig 47009 bp, 46 predicted proteins | sample 7278151 | NCBI WGS metagenome assembly JAAUXU01 (sample SAMN14350113, study PRJNA611818) | marine sediment metagenome | isolation source: surface marine sediment (1.8m) | place: French Polynesia: Moorea | collected 2018-08
GTACTACGGACGGTAGCAGCGGTTCTTACTACAGTAGCGAAGTAGTATTAAAAATATTATTTTTGGCAATGAAAGCAATATATTAACTCGAACCGAATCCAATAATTATGTGAATAAACCTTAAAAATCGTGTGATATTGCTGAGAGACAGTACTTCTGTCGTCTGCATTCATACGCCCGTGACGTGACAGAGGGAGTCCATCTCGCCGAAGTCGACCTGGCTAACGCAATCCATAGCGATCGCGCGCTATCTAAGATGAGGGATCGGCCAAATTGATTATTTATCTAATTGTGCTGTCGTCAGAAGATAGCGCTCCATTCATTCACCTGCTCGACGCAGGGCTCGAGCAGGCCAGAAAGTCGCAGAAAGTGCCTCGTGAGGGTTGCGAGCATGCCCTTCTTGACGAATGACCTGGTGTTCGGCCTCCTCGGCGTCGGCGTCGTCATGTTGCTGCTGGGTGGACTCGTCGGTATCTACTGCAGATTCGCCTACATCCTGATCAAGTGCGACCCGACTAGATGCCGCAGATTCGCTGCCGCCAGGTGAGAATTTGTATGTGGAGGGGTGCGAATGTGTGTGCTGAAATGCTCGACTTCCAGAGACAACGTCACGTACCAGAATGTATCGAGTAGCAGGAGACCAACGCCATCAGTCTTGAACAATAATCCTATGGCGGGGGCCGGACTCGCGGCACGAGACCAAGAGGCAGCCTGTGGAGTCGCCGAATCCGCACCCTAAGTCGAGGTTGCGTAGAACTTTCCGCAGGAGACGTGACGCAGGTTGATCTTCCCCAGAGGAGACAACAGCATCAACAGCTGCAGGCTGCAGAGGTCCAGCGGAGTGCAGCGAGCGAGGGAGGACTGAGGAGAGGAGAGTACAGAAAGAAGTCGGGCAAGGCTTTTTTCGCCGTCTACAGCTTCTCCGTAGTCTCCTCCTTCGCTCGGAGTTGGACTTCATTGACTTTTATCAGGTCCGTCTTGTCGGAGCAGCTCCAGGGTCAGATATTTGGAAGTGACAACGAAAAATTGGAGGTCGGTTGAAACGATTTAAGTGTGACCGAGTTAAAAGATCCATTTTCCTGTGAAACGGTGACTGCAAAATTCTTTCAAGCTTGCTCTAACCTAACTCCGGCTCAGAAACCCCCTCTTTTCTCTTTCCAATCCGCGGCCGGACTCGGGTGGAAGACTGTTCATCAGAGCCCGGTTCGACCGATCAACTGCAACTTTTTCATATCAGAGACTAAAGCATAAGAGGTTGATGTTCCGCTTGACACCCCAAAAACTGGCTTCTTGGTCCGGGCGTGATTTCAAAGTTTGAAAATGTACTAGCGGACTTGGCTTTACACTAGTGATGGCCTCCGGGCCTAAAAGGTTAAGTCGAGCTCAAGCTTTGGGGCAATTCGAAATGATCAAATGAGGCTAGTTCAGGGGGTCCCGGATGCCAAAGTAAACTTTGAGCAAGTGGGAGCCAAGCAAAGCTTCGGTCTTTGGCGTGGCTTCATTGTCGAGCCGACTCAGTCCCGGTCCTGCTAGATACGACTCATCACTTAATCAAATGTACTCAATCTGCATGAACCTGGAACTACTTGTGCAGCAGCACCTTCACCTTCAGTACACTTACTGGAACATTCTTCACAAGGTTTTTGTTTTCAATAGAACTCTTCTACTTGTACTGTTTGTATTTGACGTTAGTTTTCTGTTCACTGTACTTGTGACTATAGAACACAATAGTGATCCACTTCAAGTTGCATTTTTGTTGATCATAGTAAACAACATCTCCAAAAGTGAAATTGAGAAATCTTACAATTACTGAGCACTTATCATTTGCATCCTCAGCATTGCAGAAAGTGAATTATTACTCTTAATATGTTCATAATATGTCCAAAGAGTTCATGAGGAATTCACTGCAGAAGCTCAATTTTAGCTTGGATCCATTACTAACCGTCTGTTCCCTTGTTCCCATTCCTCTAGTCCAGAACAGACAAGACGTGTCCAAGTCGGAGCAGAAGCGGCCTCCAAGGCATGGTACTGATCAGTCTTCTACGTTGAAAGTCATCAGGAGCAACAGAAGCCCCGGGACATGTCCCGCATGTTAGGAAATCCGTCGTCCTCGTCGGCGGCCCCGTTCGCCGCCGCTCGCCAAGATTCTCCCATGGTGGACGAAATGTTCGACGGATCCGGTGAGATGGAGATCGGCGGGGCGTCAGAAGAGACGACGGCGCCAGTTCAAGGAGGACAACGCGCTGCGGCCGCCCTGCTGAACGACCTCACCTCGAGCGAGAGGACTGTGCACGGCGACTTCACCAATACTTTCGGCATCGACTACTTCGACGACCAAGACCTGGAGTAACGGGATTGGGGATTTGTCGTCATGAGTGCGCCTGTTACGGGCGGCGGTGGCGGCGGCGGCGGTGGCGGTGGTGCTGGCGGCGGCGGAGGTGGTGGGGGTGGGGGCGGCGGCGGTGGCGGTGGCGGCGGTGGCCGAAGCCGACAGAGACATAATAAACAGCCGGCAAAAAACGGTCATCTTGGTGACGGTGGCGGCATTCACCAGCAGCACCAATATTTCCGTGGATCGCCGGTCTCTGTGGAGGAAGTGGTGCTGGCCACTGGCGGATACGATCACACTATTAAGTTTTGGCAGGCACATACTGGCCAGTGCATTCGCACCATCCAGCATGCGGACTCTCAAGTGAATGCGCTGGAAATTTCTCGGGACGGCGCCCTGCTCGCTGCCTGCGGATATCAGCATATCCGCATGTACGATGTGCAGGACAGCGGACCCAACCCTATTGTTAATTATGAGGGGGTCAGCAAAAACGTCATGGACGTGGGGTTCCAAGAGCAGGGGCGTTGGATATATACTGGTGGCGAGGACGGTACCGTCAAGATCTGGGATCCTCGAGCCAGAAACCTAACCTGCCAGAAGATCTTTAACGCCCATGCTCCCGTCAACAGCGTTACTCTTCACCCCAACCAGCAAGAATTGATAATAGGGGATCAAAACGGATTCGTTCACATCTGGAATGTCAGAAATGATCACTTCGAAAGCTTCGTTCCCAAAGCTGGTGCCAGCATCCAATGCGTGTCTGTAGACTCCAAGGGTAAGCTACATTCACCTTGAATGATTTACCATTTCAATTCCATTGAGATCTCCATTTGCAGGCAACCGAATCGCAGCAGTCACCAACAAAGGGACGTGTCATGTGTGGAACTTGACCAACGAGGACGGAGCCAAGACCAGCAAGGCTACGGAGTGGAAAAGCATCGTTGCCCATAAGAAATATGCTCTCAAGTGCAAGTTCAGTCCTGATGCTACCCTCCTCGCAACGTCATCTGCAGATCAGAGAGCAAAAATCTGGAGAACTGCAGACATGGAATACATTACGGTAAGATAGAAGAACGTTCAGCGTGTCTGGAACCTGAACACTACATTCTTCATCCTTTAGGAGTTACACGTGGAAAATCAGCGCTGGGTCTGGGATATCTCCTTCTCTGCAGACTCTCAATATCTTTTTACGGCCTCTTCAGACAACATCGCTCGTCTATGGTCCTTGCCAGACAAGGAAGTGAAACAAGAATACGTGGGACATCAGAAGGCTCTGACATGTCTAGCGTTTCGTGACGGCTCTCCTTGAAGGAAACTAGCTTAAGGACAATTTCCTAGTACTGTATATACATACACCTTGGAGGATGAGCAGTTCCCTTTCAGTGACAAGCAGGTTATATTGAATGCCCTTTGTCCTTTATAACAATTCATAATACACAGGCAAGCCTATGGTGCGGAGCCCAACTGCTTCTAACGGCAAATTAGCCATTCCAAGTGATGGGACTTGTTAGAGACATTGTTCAGTAGCTTCTAAAAAATAACGCCTTCAATTACCAGAAGCTGAGTCCACTTGCCAATGCATTCAGCCAAGAGCAATATTTTCGACTCGCTTGTCGTGTCCATGAAGGTACTTGGTGTGGACTTCGGCCGCCCCATGCACAAGTTAGGGTTGGACCGACCTGTACGTGCCAGTAGCCACGTCCACAGCGTACAGACGAAATATTGCTGCACAGGTAGGGTGGGGTGAGGGAGGCGAGCACCACAGAACTGCTCTTATACAATGCTAGCAGAGGTACCCGGACTTACTCGGGGTTATTGCAAGACCCGCCGATCCCACCCATTGGCAGACTCGACCCACTTTGCTGGATGTCTTCCACCTCAGGACTGCAGCACGCGAAGCCGATCTCGTCCTTAATTCGACACTGATCTTGCACTTCACACTCACCATGCACTCTGTGTCATCCATCAAAAATCACCCAAAACGATCTAACAACGTCGTTTTGGGTAATTTGGATGAAATGATAGCCAAAAATCACCCAAAGCGACACTTGGATAATTTTGGGTCATTTTTTGTGGGACATGCCCGGAGAAGTCGCTACGAGTGTGGACGAGGCTGGACTACTACGTTTGCTACTGCTGATGACGGAGACCTGGTCTACAAAGCTCGCCACCCTCAACAGTAGGAAACATAGCAGTCCAGAGTGCCAGTCTTAGAAGCAGCGAGAGGTTGGGGCTTTCTTGACTGTCGTCGATGCGTTTTGTTTGCATGTCGAATTGTCACCATCTCTCTCCCAGTCGCGCTTTTTTTTTTTCTCCCCTCACAGATCCTACCAACCTTTGGCCCGGATGATTGGGTTTTGGTTGCTTGCGCATGGCGCCAGGCGACCCGGGGAGTGAACCCCTGTGGAAATGATGGGCCTTGGGGCCAGCATTGTCCCTTGAAAATTTCAGTCAATTTCATCCCCCTTGAAAAAACCAAATTTCCTGCTTTTTTGGCATGCTGCCCTGTCCAGTTGGTCTTGTTATGAGCATTATAGCACCAAAATGGGCAGCCTTGACACAGAACGTCTGTACTCAACATTGTGCCCAAGTACGATTTCTATGTGTTCCACCCAGAGATAACAGTGGTTCCACCTCAAAATTCCACCTCCATACGCTTCACTGCAGCGTATGAGGTGATATCATACCGACGCAAAATCTTTACGCCGAGGTCTTACAGGGAAGGTACGGGAGAACGAGGATCGGGGTTGCTCTCTGCTGATTGATTAGAGAGAACATGACGTCATCTGGATGGCTCGGACGGCCGAGGTCCCATCACGGTCGCGATCCTTTGCGGCTCCGAGGAACAGCAGCCATCTATGGTCTTGCGTCTTGCCATCCACGTGACGTCACTGAATTTTTTGTTTACATTCTCTCGTTGCTCACTCTCCGGTACCTTTCCTTCAAGGCCTTGTTTCATTCGCGCTAAATCTCTCGAACCACACGCACGTGGTCCTGACTGCTCTGGTGGCCAACTGGGAAGACGCCCAGTCCGTCAGCATCAAAAGAAAGATGCTGAGCGGCAGGAAGCAGACCTCCAAGTACTTCTTCGCCAAGAAGAGGGCCTGCAGTGCCGCTGCGCAATCGCGGTCATCCTCCTCTAGTGTGGACAGATCACAGAGGACTATTCTCAGCTTCTTCGATGACAACCGGGATGAGAATCGCGTCGGTACGAAAAAGAAACGGCGGTTGGAGGCGTCGGCGCCCCGGCCGGAGGATGTCAAAGAGAAACTTGATTCGGACATGTCGGCACAACTCTTTCTGCCTCTGCCGGAGGACTTGCTCTTGGATGTGCCGGCTACGGGGGAGAAGCAGGCCGTGGTATCCGCGCCTCCTACAAAGTTGACTCCGCTGGAGAAGCAGGTTGTGGAGTTGAAGGAGCGTCACCCGCATTTGATCCTCTTTGTCGAAGTGGGTTATCGCTACCGATTCTTCGGTTCTGACGCCGAAATCGCTGCCAGAGTTTTCAGAATCACCTGTCACCAAGACCGCAACTTCATGACAGCCAGCGTGCCCACCTTCAACGGTCCAGGCAGTTACGTGCGGAAGCTGGTGTCAGAGGGTTATAAGGTTGGGGTTGTCAGCCAAACAGAAACTGCCGCCGGTAAGCAGACAAACCCTGATTCGACTTTGTCCGGACCGTTCCAGCGCAGCCTCACAGCTGTGTACACAAGAACCACGCTTCTTGGAGAAGACGTCTCGTTCAAGCAAGCAGAGTCGATGGCCGGAGACCCCACAGACAATGCCAAGAGCATGGTCATGGCTATATACGAGGAAGGAAGAGGTGACAGCCACAGGATCTCGCTCTGTGCAGCGCAACCCACTACTGGGCAGTTCTTGTACGCCGAATTTGAGGACCATGTATTCAGGAACGAGCTCAGGAGATGCCTCGACGTGGTGGGACCAGTAGAGATCTTGGTGCCAAGCGCGGGCCTCTCGGAGCTGTCTGAGAGAATGATTGCCTACTTCTGCGAGACAAATGTTTGTAATGTGAGGGTGGAGAAAGTGCCCATGGAAGCTACGGCCACATTTCCACATGACGTGGCTGAAAGTGAATCGTTCAGTCAGGTCTTGCCAGACTTCTCTCGAGGAGTGCGGATCTGTGTCGTCAGTCTGATGAACTTCCTGCGCGAGTTGCAGCTGGCTGAGGCTATCCTTAGAAGGTGCTCGGTGCAGAAGATTGAGCAGACATCACACAATTCAATGCTGTTGCCGTCATTTTCTCTGGTGAACTTGGAGGTCTTTCAAACAATGAAGCCAAGCAAGACCAATGTGGGCACTTTATACCACGAGTTAAACCGAACCAAGACTAGGCCGGGTGCCAGACTATTGCGAGACTGGATTGCATCGCCTTTGTTGAATATCAGCGAGATATCGGAGAGACAAAATTCAATTGACTTCTTAATTTGTAGCAAGAACCATAGGACAGCAATGATTTTTAAGGAGTGCTTGAACAAGCTAATGGATCTGGAAGTCGCCTTGACTGCATGTCTTTGTAAGAAGATCAGATGTGGCGATTTCATTCGCTTGTGTGGCCACATGCAGAGGATCTACAACACCCTGAGGTCACTTACTGAAGAAGAAAGAGCCTCACTGAGCCCAGCTTTGAAGCGGATCGTTGAGGTGTGTATTGAATCATTTGAGTGCACACCCAACATATTAAGCAACCTCAATCAGGAAGCCGCAAGGAAGGGTGAGCTGAACAAGTTGTTCTATAATTGGGAATTTCATCCAGACGTCGATGCCAAGAGGAAGGAGCTCCGCCAATTTGAAAAAATGTTAGACGACCACAGAGAGGAGATCAAGATGACCCTGAACATCAAGGAGTTTGAATATACGTGTGTTTCTGCCCTGGAGTACCTGGTTGAAGTCACGCACAGTCTTTCTGGCCGAGTTCCTTCCTCGTGGACTAAAGTGAATAGTACAAAGAAGGTGAACAGGTACAGGACGCCGTTCCTCAGCCAAAATCTCCCTCGACTCGCATACCTGAGAGAGTGCCTGGAGAAGGAGTGTCGAAGTGCCTGGTACAAGTTTCTCGAGCAGTTCAACCAGCGCTACTACCACTATGCTGTAAGCTTTACACATTCATAAATATTTGTTTATGGCTTGGACTTAAGCAATTAATGCCTGTTCTTTCTATTCAGCTTGCAGCTCAACTAGTGGCTGAACTTGACTGTCTCCTGTCCCTGGCCGAAGTCTCCTCTGCCCCTGGATTCGTCAGACCAGTGTTCGATGAGCAAGATCAGCAGATTCATATAGTGGGCGGCAGGAACTTGATTGTGGAGAGCCTCTTACCTGCTGGCAAGGTCTACGTACCAAATGATGTGGCGCTTGGGGTGAAGTCAGGCCCACTTTCCATGGTGCTGACAGGGCCCAACATGGGAGGAAAGTCCTGTCTGCTTAAACAAGTGGGCCTGACAACCATCATGGCGCAGATTGGCTGTTTTGTGCCAGCCGAGAGTGCCAAGCTCCCCATTTTTGACCAACTTTTCGTGCGTGTGGGTGCACGAGATGACATTTTTACCAACAAAAGTACACTGATGGTGGAGCTGGAGGAGGCGTCAACGGTGCTAGCCAAAGCCACCAACCGGTCGCTCGTGCTGCTGGATGAGCTTGGTCGGGGCACGAGTACGTGTGATGGATCAGCTGTAGCCAAGGCTGTTCTTCGCTGGCTCTCAGTGCGCATCCGCTGCCTCACCATCTTCGTAACACACTATCGGGAGGTGACCGAGTTACAAGAAGAGTTGGGAGCCCCTGCAGTCTCCAACATGCATATGGGTTACGTCCGAGAAGAGGAAGTAGCTCAAGATTCCGCCGTGTTATTCCTGTACAAGTTGAGAAAAGGGAGATCAGAGGGCAGCTTCGCCTTCCAGGTGGCCAAGATGGCAGGATTGGATGGTCACATCATCACATTGGCTAAGGAAGTTGCTCGAAAAGGGTTGATGGCATCATCTGTGAAGTGACTGCACTTGGGTATGACCAACACGAGCAAATAACCCTAAATTGTATCGTTTATATTTGTCATTAAGTAGAAATTTCAATTCTACGTGCAGGTATCACAGCAGGTTACGATTCTCCTGCCACGGTTCTTCTCGTCTATATTTTAAAATTTTTAATGTTGTGAGCATTCCTGGTGTTCGGCGAGCTCGGTCCAAATCTATTCCCTTCCAATTGTGGCATCATTATGACTGGCTGCACCGAGAGAGACATCCTCGAGCCCGTTAGTGATTTAGTGAAACGTTCCGGGTTTTTTGGAGTGAAATTATGTTGTGAAAACTGCTTGCAACAATCCATATGGTCAGGTTCTGCTACATGGATAATTGCATTCTTCAGCATGTAATTAGTCAAAACCCTCAGTGTTTCACTAAATAATCGACGATACGGCGTGACTTGTTCATTTCTAAACAGTTTCATCTGAGGGCTGGTGGACAAAATTTTGACCAAATACCTCGGGGTAAAAATCCACCCCCCCCCTTGCCAAGTGGTAAACAAAGGTTCCAGGTCCGCTGTTGCCCCGTTCTGTTGTTGCATCCACTCCTAAGTGTATTTGGTGCTTTTGGTCACAATCACCTGGTAACAACCTCCGGGTCGGCGTCGTGCGTGGGACAACTTAAAAGACAACTTGGGTGGTCTTTGAGAGCTCAGACTCCGGCCATCTTCGTTGATCAAGTGCAACTCCAAAGAAGTCGGGTTATAGTCATCGCTCTTTGTTCTCTGCCTCGCCTGTGGACTGAAAATGGCACTTCTTAGGAGTACAGAGATTTCTTGAGCTTGGAGATGGAGAAGGTCGCCTCCGCGGCCTCCGTCGGGCGACTGAAGTGGGCGGTCATTGTTCTGGCGGCGGCGGCGGTTGCGACTGCCGCGGCCTCTTCCACCGGTCCATCTCCTCTCGCTGTGGGCAAAAATCCGGCCTTGGGCTCGTCGGTTACGACCTCGACTCAGTCTACGACCACGGCGACGTCCCGATCGTGTCGGCGACCAGCACAAAACTGCCACCGTCTACTACCCAACGACACTTGCCTCGGCGCGGTCCTACCCTACGACCTCGTCTCGCTCGATCTAATCACGCGGCCCTCGGTTTGGGAGGCGCGGGCTGAATTGCGGAGGTGGAGCGTTCTCCGGGCGGCTCCCCAATGCTGGTCCGTTGTGGCGCCGCTCCTCTGCGCCGTCTATCTGCCCAGGTGCGCGGGTGAAAAAGGAGACGTGGTGGAGTTGCCGCCCAGACACCTCTGTCGTGTGGCCAGGGGGCCTTGTGGCAAGTTGGCGGCGAAGTTGTCTCCAGAAGGAGGAGGAAGCTTACCCGACTTCCTGGATTGCGAAAATGACGAGCTCTTTGCCCATGGATGCGAGGAAGTTCATGCCCGACGGCGGCCACCTCCGACGGAGACTTGGAGTAACATGAACTTCAGCAGCGGTGTTTGCCAACAGCCTCTGGTAGCATCCTTTGTCACCGATACCGCTGAAACGGAGACGTTTGGCGACTTTGTGGGGTGCACCATGCGCTGTCGGGGTCCCACCTACACACCGGAAGAGTACGACTCAGTGCGTACAAAGATCTACTACGGCAGTCTGATAGGCATCTTCATGTTCAGCTTCGCCGCCTTTACATGTCGTTTGTCCCTGCGGAAACCCGCAGAAAGCCCCCCTCTCCTCATTTCGCAGATGAACTACCTGTGGCTGTTGATGATGGTGATGGCAGCAATGCAGTTCCTCAAGTCAGACTTGGTGTGCCGCGACAACGACACCCGACGGACTAACGTCACACTGAAGGACCATCCCTTGTGCTGGTTCGCCGCGTTCTTCCTATACTTCGCCTTCGTCGCCCTTCTACTCACGTTTACGACATTGTGTTACTGCTGGCAACTGGGCGACAAGAAGACCCTTGTGAAACGAACCAACGTCATACGGTTCCTCCCCATTGGGATAGCCATCTTTGCGACTTGCGTCGTTGCTTTTTTCGCACAGATTGAAGCCGACAGCCTCACTGGCATCTGTCACTTCTCTTCCTACGACCCCAAAATGGGCCTCTCTCTGGTGTGCGTGCCAGTTCTCCTGACGATAGTGTTCGCTGATTACAATTTTTTGCGCTTCTTCAAGAGACTCTACTCAAACTACCAGTGTCAGAAGGAGCTCTCAATGAAGAAGAGAGAGAAAGAAGATTCCGATACTGGGGCCGGAGAGAAACGAAAGCTAAGGGCAGTCCTGATCAAGACCGCCTTATACGTTTTGGCTGTGAATGTAACCTGTGTTTATCTCCTCGTGTATTCTGTTGTTGGAGTCGTCACTAGAGGAGCGTTTTCAAAGGCGTTGACCTCTTACGTGCTGTGCAAGGCCAAGCAGAGTGTGCAGTCTCGGGAGGAAATGTCGGAGTGTGTAGTACAAGAGCGACCAAACCTATTGTGGACCGATTTGTTGCTAGTGAGCCTGCTCTTGGCCGTGGGTTCCACGTTCTGGTGGCTGGTGAACAGGAATACTCTTAGAGTCTGGAGGGAAGAGTGTTGGTCTTGCGGCAGCGGTGAAAACAACTCGTCTGTGAGACGTCCAGCTGTTCACGGAAGACATCATGGCAAGAAGCATGAGTTGATCAAGGAGGCCTATGCTCGAAGAGATGAGTTCGCCCGAAGTGGGAGGCTCTCCATGTCCCTACCTTCTTTAAATGTTGCTGGAGATGCTGCTGGTGGGGGACCATCTCTATTTCCCGTTGACATGCAATTCTACATGAACGAGACAGGCGCCACTTCAACCAGCTTCGACACCTCATTCGCCGCCGCTCTCCCTCGACTGATGGGAAGGCGCAACGCGATCGCCTTTGACGGCGATGATGACACGGCCTTGCGGAGGCAGGCCTCCTCTAGGTACAGCCTCCACAGCATCAGCAACATCTCTGTGGGTAAGCACTCCCTGGATTCAAATCTGTCTATTCAGCCCAGCGAATTGGAACACTTGCGCCAGTTCTACAGCAGTCACAAGCGCAAGGGGAAGAAGCACAGCAAGCGAAACTTCTTCAATAGGAACTCGTCCAGGCTAAGGCGTCGTCTCAGTCTGTCGAGTCGTAACGACAGCGAATCCTCAGTTTCTCAGATCAGCTCTGCCTTCTCCATGACCGATGGAGCCATTGAATTGAAAAAGATCAGAAAGTCCGACAGGAGAAAGAGCAGTTCATCGTTCAGCGAGGTAAAAGCCCGATTGGCTCTGCTCAACACGTCCACCGAGAGCGCCAGACTGGAGAACAAGAAGTATAGCCATTCGGCTAACGTGCAAACGTCCATGTCTGACCTGAGCGTCGCCGTCATCTCACCGCCTGCCATGGTATCCATCGCCACCCAGTACGATCCTCCAACGGGCATATCGTCCTCAAACTCGTCTTCCACAAATCAACAGCACCACCTACCTCTGAGGCACTTGGAGCCCAATGTCATTCGGATCTCAGTCCCTTCTGAGGATACAAGCAGTAGTTTAGAGAGAGACTTTCAAAGCTCGACTCATAAGCTTCTACGTCTGGCGTCCTCGATTGGCGCGAGCGGCAGCGGAGGCAAGGAGAACAACGCCAACTCTTCCGTTGCCACGACCAGCACCACATTATTGAGTCTCCGTCCCCCACATTTAGAACTGCACAATCGTGACCGCAGAGGTGCTGTCCAGGTCAACAGCTTCGAGCTGGTGGGGGCTGCGGGAACGCAAGAGCGGAATGCTACCCAACAAGACGCATCCTCGACCACGTCATGAACACCATTTTTTCTACGTATAGTAATAGTAGGTACCACGTAGTGCATAGGTACCCTTCAGGGTACACTGACGTGCTGCGCGCCGCCTTTTTTTTTTTTTAGAGTGCATCCGAGTACACGTGCAAGTTATGATCTCATCAACCTGCGTACAGTATGAGAATTTATGATGTCATTGTACCACCATCATGTCTCCATCGTAACGAAAGCCTCGTTCCAACGGTGACCTTGAAAAACGATCGGTTTCCGGCCCTTTTAGTGAAATGCAGGTATAAAACGCACAGGTCGATAAGGGTTTGCTCATGGCTTGGTTAGTTAGTGTGACGGTAATGTAGGTAACTACTGCTGAAATGATGGCGAGTGATTGGTTCTCCTTAATTATCATCGTTTATCACATAGTTCGTGCAGACTGGTGACAAAGACGAAGATGGTCTTGCACGGCAGATTGAAGTAACCTTTTGAAGATGTGAAGTGACCGTGAACGACTGAATGCATCGAGCGCTCTTGTATGGTGGCATATGCCGTAAAAAGCGATTGCGCCAGCCAAAGTGCGCCATAGGTTGGGAGCAGGACGACGTTCTGTTTGACATGTGCACGCGTGCCCTCGCCGCATGACGGGTGGGCAGTGTCGATGTCCGTCCGAGCGCTTGTTTCTGCATGTGTCGGGATCAAAGGACTTCCGGAGCTCGTGGTTTTCCACCGTCATCTCACAGTAGTGAGTCCTACGTGGTGAAAAAAAGTGCAAGTGACTTACACTGTGCGCGTAGGAGAATGAGTAATTGTCGGTTATGGGGAGCTGTCCTCATGCTTTGTCACTGTCTGCACCCCTATGCCGGCGCCCTGAACACTGACTGCTTCGTGGACAGGGCGGGCAAACTCACGTGCCTCTGCTTTGGAGCAGACAGGGGTGATGGGGAAGTGCCACTAGACTTGAGTGAGGTCGCCGCTAGCTACGTGAACTTCGCAAGTGTCCCCATAAGGCACTTGGAGGTCAAGAACTGTAATGACCTCAACTTGTTCTTAAATCTCAGGTAAGTTATAGCTTAAAAGTAGCTTTGCGTGCCGGAGGTGAACACACATCACTACCGTATTTTTACCGAAGATAAAACCTTGCGATCTTTCATACTTCCCAATTATTCGCACTAGAGCTCTGGTCGTGGACGGCGTCGCCCAAAACCTCACTATGGTAAGCTTTGGCAATGTCAACAAGTTGATGCTAGACATCAGGGAGATCGACCATGGTGACAAGCAGTTCGTCTTCCGGGGAGTGAAGCAACTGATCCTTACTGGCAATCTGGACAATCCGTTCACCAGAGTTTCGTTCTTCTCTCTGGGTGACAGGTTTGACAAGGGCGAAGTCACCTTCAAAGACTTCTTTTCAAGATCCAGTGTCCAACTAATCAACATTCAGGTATTTAAAAGGCCTCATTTATGTCCAAGTAGAGTTATTTACATTGGCGGCTTGCCGACACTTCCAGGACGCTAAGCGCCTAAAAGTCGTTAATGCTGGATTTGAAGATGTGGTGGAGATAGATATCGTGAGGACCGATTTTTGTTATGCAGACGCAGAAGTAATTGACTGCAGTGAAACAGAAGAACTCTTCGATTCCTCCCCAGGTAAAAACCACCTAAGTATTGTGTACGGTTTAGGACCTGCAGAATGCAAGTGCAATCAATCTCTGTAGTCCTCACCCAAGCCCTCCGGAATGCAATCCTCATATCAGTTGTGGCGGTTTTCGTCGTTGCAATCGTCGTCACCGTCATCTACGTGAAGCATTGGAAAAAGAAGAAGGAGCTGGAACTGTTGGGATATCCAGCATCCACGCTTTCAAGAAATACTCCTGTGCCTTCGTCAACTGGCGGAAAGACCGAGACAAAGAGATGAGTTCGAAAGCAACGCTCTGATCAAGACTAGATGTAAACATACTTTTAAAAAAAACATCTCTGCTCGGTTATGTTGTATGCAGCGAATAAATGTAGGAGGTTGCGTACTGAACAATTTTTGTTTGTTCCGCGAGATCAGCCGAAGGCGAGTGTAAACAACTGCAATTTGGAATCCTCCACGTTCGTTCTCCAGGGTCTTCGTGTCCATCCTGTCCAAAGTGGTGTTTCTCACCAGTCGTCTAGACCTTGGAAGACGCCAAAGTCCCTTTTTCATCTTGGAGAGGTTAGGCATGGTGCACTGAATTCATGTCATCGTCGCGCATCGTCTCCTACCGCCGGGCCATCGCGCTCCTCGAAAAATGGCCCAAGGACTCTACCAAGGAGGGAAGGTGCGCGAACAAGTTTCTGGTGCTTTGTGTTGTGCTTTTGTAATGTCGGACTCTCCTTCTCAGGGACCTTGGCGAACACCTCCGCCGCATTGTGGCGAAGGAGTTCCCCAGTGGAGAATTGTCAGAGAATCGTAATCCTGAATTTGCGCGTCAAATTGCGGCATTTGAGCGCCTGGCCTCCGACCAGCATCTGCACGATTTTCCTCGAGTATTTGCGGGTGCCACCTCCTTCGGACTCGACACGAGCGAGCTGAAAATACTCGCGTCCAGCGAGTTGCACGAAGTTGTCACTATCGAGGAGTCCATGACGAGGTGGCAGAAGGGCGCCCGCTTCATCCGGTCACTTTTCTCTCGCAATTGAAGACGAAAAAAGCAGTTGTCACGATGCTGCGCAGTGTTTTTGTTAGTGCTCGAACAGTTTTGGGACCCTCATCCCGTGTTCTGAGACCTACAAGATGGTCAAGTACTACATCTTTCACCAGTGACAAAAATGAACTCGGCGACCCCATCTTTGCCAAGGAGATCTTGTCGTACTTAACGCCAAAGTCCGGCCAGAGGTTCCTCGACTTGACTTTTGGCGATGGTGGCCACTCGTCTATGCTGCTAGACAACTGCCCCGAAGTCTCCGTCGTGGCCGTCGACTGTGATCGCCGCGCTTACGAGACCGCTGTCGACATGGAGGAAGACATGGACGTGCCAGGAAGACTCGTACCGTTGCGAGCACGGTTCAGTCAAGTCCCAGCGCTACTCTCTCAACAAGGTTATGGCTTGCATAGTTTTGACGGAGTCCTGATAGAGTCTGGGACCAGTCAATCGCAGAAAGCGGATGAGATGAGAGGCTTCCGTTCAGACCGCAACGGTTGGCTTGATTTGAGGTTTGATCCAGACCTACAACCAGATGCGCCAACTGCAACAGAGCTCCTTCGTCACCTGGAAGACCGTGAGCTTTGGCAGATTTTTAAGACCTACGGAGGCATGAAGTCCAGAGCCAAGTTTGCAGCCAGTGCTATCGTCGAGGCCAGATACATGTTCAACGACTTCAGGACGGTAGAGGTAAGATGATTGTTGACATTTCATGATTCCGCCAATGACCACAATTACTTGCTAAATTTATTATTTGTATAGGATCTGTACGAGGCACTACGGTCGGGGGCTCGTAGGATGTCGGAGACCACTGGCGAGCAGGAGCAGATCCTCTCCACACGTATGATCGGCGAGTGTCTCACGGCCCTTCGCAGATTCGTCAACGATGAACTCAACGAGCTCCACTTCGCTATCAGTGTGGTGGCAGAAAACTTTCTCAAGCCCAATACTGGTATCCTGCTAACGATACTGCAGGAAGGTCCGGAAGTATCGTTGGCATATGATTCCTTACATCGCCTGCTCGTGCCTATCGACCATGGCGGTAACCTGCGCATGACCTCGAACCAGGTGCGCCGTCTTCAGCACCAGAGGCTTTGGGAGACACTGAATGGGAATGGACAGAAGCCCAGCACAGAGGAACGTCGCCACCGACCAGGACACAGGGACTGTAAATTATTTGTGGCCAAAAGGACTAACATGTTGAGGGTGTATGACTCTCAGGTGCCGAAGGAAATGGTGCACCTTGTGGACAACTGATTAGTCGCGCTCATTGCTCAGTAAATTCATATAAGCAACGGAGGATTCCATCCAGACAGCTAAGAAGCTTGCTTTATTTACCCATGAGGTACCTGAAGTGACAAGAAATTGACCATTAGCTTTTTATTTACGGATATGCACTGTTCAGCAGTAAAAATGTGACAAAATTGGAGGTGCCGAGGTGAGATCGAATGAATCTCTCAGTCCATCTCCAATGCCTTGTTGTCATGTCCGTTGGGGATGGTAGTGGCGGCCCCGGCGGGGGAGGACGAAAAGGACGTGATCTTCTTGTCGGACTCCGCCTGATCATAGAGATCGAGGTTCTTGGCAAGGAGAAAAACGCCGAAATCGCAAACGGCCGATATGAAAACGAAGATCACCGTTGCGCCATTTAGGAGCAGTCTGAGCATGTCCGTGTCGTAAAAGAGGCAGTTGCGCGCAGACCCGCAGTTCATGTCCCACACGGCGCATGAGCGGTCGATCAGGGCACCGTACAAGAACGGCGCGGGCAAGAAGCCAAACAGGCTCACGCACTAGAGAAAGAATTCGATTAGCGCTCAATCATAAAAGTAGAGGTGTTTGCGCAGACGTTCATGAAATGACGCCTTGTGTTTGCTCTTTGCACCTGCTACCTCATGAACACCCACGCCTACTGCTAGGTCCGTGCCACCGAAGAGTCTCACTACAGTAGAAGCCGTTTATAATAACACCGCGTGTTCTAGGCCAAAACGTTGTTATAAGCGGCCTGCTCTTATGCGGCTTTACCTTTTACACAAGAAACATCGCAGTGCAATCGTGTCCTTGGAGCCTTGAGACAAGGCTCAAAGGACAGAAGCTGAAGTCTCACTTATACAGCCATGCCTTGAGAAAGAAAGAAGTTAATGTTCTTGTCTTCAATTCTTCTGTCCAAATTCGTCTTACTCATGTTTAGATTTTGAAGTTCTCAAAGTTATGCAGGTTTTTACCTCTTTTTTGATGCAATTTTAGACTAGCATCGTTCTTTTAAGCTGCTTTGACTGTTCCTATGTGCGGTGGAATTCACCGGGAAAAGTGGATTTTGATGCCGTTCCTCAGAGATCTGTTCTTTTATGCGGATTGTCCTTATATCCGGTGTTCTTACAAGTGGCTTCTACTGTACTACACCACGACGACGACGAGTACAAGGCTTCAGGACCTGGACTTGACTCACCACAACGATAAAGCTGACGCTGGCCGACTTGTCCTTGGGACAGATCACCCTGATCATAATGAGTGTGTTGGGCATCCTGGTGGATGCGCCGAGAAAGGACACGACGAAGAGCAATGCCAAGAGCACCAGAAACATGGCATTGCAATCCACGGGACAGTATCCGTCGGTGACGACATTAAGTGCAGGCTGTGACGGGCTGGCCGGAGACCGTGGCTCCACAGACGAGTCATTCAAGTAGCTAGATGCACAGGTGCAGTCATAAAATGTCTTGATCCCGTTGTCGCTGTCCCCCGAGATCTGATGGCAGCCTGCAATGCATGGTGAAAACATGTTGGTCTCCCCGACGCACACGGGTTGGTACGGTGCCGCAGAGCACTTGCAGTCCACTGGACAAGAGTCTGTGACCGTCATCACAACATCCAGCGGTGGACACTTTAAAAAGATGAATAAGAAGAAGCAACCGGCGGAGATTAATCCGGACAGGGTGCAGTAGGCGGCGAGGGTGCGGGCGTGTAACTTGAACTTGCCGACGATGAATCCTGAGAGGAGGCATCCGGCTACTGCCGACACCGTCTTGCTCAGCCCGCCAAGGTATCCCGACCGAGAGGCTGGCTGCCGGTAGTGAAATTCCAGGTACTTGGGGAAAAATTGCGTGTAGCCAATGAAGCCGAAAACGAAGGTCACCATGGACGCAAGGTTGAGAACGTAAATGGGGATGGCGAGCAAGCGTCTATAGACCAGCAGAGTCTCCTTGACGAACTGCTTGGGCGACGAGACATTTGGTATTCTGCCGCCCTTGGACTCGGCCTCCGCTATTGTGGCAGCGTCAGTGTCCTTTCGCGCCAGCCGTTGTGGGAACAACGCGAACCACGGAGCGAAGAATAGCAAGATGACTCCAATGATGGGAAACCCCAGCCACCATGCGCCAAACCATCTGGAGAGCAACAAATCGAGCGATAACTGGGTCGCTCCGATGTCTCTATCGTAAGAACCAAACAATTCAGCTTCCATGCTTGTCGGTCTCACCTGGGATCTGTCTCCTCATAGTCCACCTCTCTCAATGGATATTCGTTTACCCTGATGCAGGCTGCGCCCAGCAGGTATCCCAAAGCTGGTCCAAGGAGTCTCGAGGCCCAGATTATGCCCAGGGTCATCGGCCCCTCGTCCTTTTTCGAATTGTCGTCTCCATAGGGTAGTCCAAACACATAGTAAAAGGAGCCTCCAATTCCCACGATGAAGATGCCCGAAAAAATCATGACCAAGCTGCCGTAGTCCTTTGTCGCAGGTCGGGAAGAGGCTGCTGCTGCTGCATTGCATTCGTCAATTTCCCTGCAATGACGTGTGTATGTCCATGAAGATTGGTAACGATATGTGTACACTGCAGTGCAAAAGTGAACGTACCTTGGCAAGTTATCAGAAATGAATCGTAATTTTTAGATAAAAGTCTTATAAAACCTTTGTTTATGTACACAATTACTTTACTTCTGGACAAGGTTGCGCATGAAAGTCAGTGCTGGCAATTAAAAAAAAATTCTGTTTTGCATGCAATTATTGCCTACTACGTACGTATATGGCTTCTATACTGACTCTCTGTCTCGATCGCAGAAGACAGTCTTCTCCTCCACGTCCTCGGTGTCGCTGGCTTCCACCTCGGCCGCTGTCCTCCCCACGAAATGTGGGGCTGCCATCATGAAGAGCCCTACGGCCGACAACGCCAGGGCAGCACCCATGAATAGCGGCCGCCTCTTGACTCTGCCAACTATCGGGAGGAAGACCACGAAAAAGATCTGACTGAACTCGTTGCCGGAGTAGATCCAGGCGGCCTCTTTGGAACCGATTCCAAAGCGACGCTCCACAGTCGACAGAACCACAGTCACATACGAGAATGTCATACCCTAAAAAATAAGACATCTGGCATATGCACCATTGATGCTACCCGTATTATGTTACTAATATTATGCGTGCAAATGAAGTGTCAGGCCACAAACCTGGATGATCCCAATGAGGGAGTAGAGAGCGAGGTAGATCTTTGGGTTAGCGAACCGCTGCAACTTGCGAGGCCGCCAAGAGAACAGACCGCAGGTTGTGGCGCGGTCCGCGGCCTCGGCGACGCGATCGTCGGGGAGCATCGTCATCGGCTCCATCGCCAGAGCTCTAACGTCCGCCCCAACGGAGCCAAGGATAGGAGAACGCGTCGAGGCCGCAGCGAGTTTCTCCTGTTTACTCCAGCGCGTCCTGCGCTCACTACTGTGATCACATCTTCACCAACGTCACCCAACTGTACCTTTTTTCCCCTTCTTTTTGTATTCCAACAAGATTGATGTAAGCAACGTATACTCTGCAATCCTGCCAAAGACCGACAGCCACTACTGCTCAGGGATGAATTTCTGCCACTTCACGGTGACGCCACCGATTGCAGGCTGCTTTTTGTTCTTCAAGCGTTCATAGAAATATTCCCTCTACCTGACGTATTCAATGAGGTTCAGCCTGTACATCATATCACATCGCGTCCCCTCATGCTTGTACCGACACCGGCAGAAAAAAAAACTATTCCAAGTCGCTGATGTTGCACTCGCCCGACTGAGAAGTCCCTCTGTTTCATAAGCTCGCGAACTCGCACACACCGCAGCACAAACAGGAACTACTCGGCCTGCAGCCTGTGCTACATAAAAGTCCGTCTGTACAATCAGGGGATCGTATACCTGTGCTAAAGGTGCGTGCACGGCACGGACGGACACGCTGTCGTCGACGACGCACCGACGTGCGTTTAAGAGTCCACAGGAGGAAGCAGAGAGGCCGTAAAGCGATAAACGAAAAGGGTCTCTTTTGCAGGATCGAGATTCTGCTGGCTCTTTGTCATCGTAACAGAGAAGAGTTCGCATTTACCAAAGAACTCGGTACTAGGCTTGAGTGGAGTCCTGGAGTCCTCGGGTCACAGGACTTGAACCATATGACAATTTGTGCCAGAGGCCCCGACCGTGCCTCCTCGTGGGTCTCCCGCCAAAGAATTGCCTAAGGGATGCAAGCAGATTTGGTCATACTGCGCAATAGTGCAGTAATATACACAACGCACAATACAGTCCTGGCCGTGAGTAATTGCGTCGGGCATGACGGCACCTCCTACGCTGTACTGAAACGTGTTGAAGTGGAATTTTGATGTGGAACGTGTAGATGTGATCCTGGGACACAATGTTGAGTACACAGGGTCAATGTCAAGGCTGCCCGTTTTGGTGCTGGAACGCTCAAAAGGAGGCCACCTGGCGAGGGAGCCATGCCAAAAAGAAGAGAAATTTGGGTTTTTTAGGAATAGGAAGGGGGGGGGGGGGAAACATGGATGAAATTTTTGCAGAAAAATCCTGACCCCCTGACCCACCATTTCCACCGGGATTCACTCCCCAGGCCCTCCGGCGCTATGAGCAAGCATGCAAAAACGCCATGTCCGGGTTGAGAGGGTGCTACGATCCGTGAAGCAGCGAAAAAGAGAGCGATGGGGTGACAATTTGACAGGTAAACAAAAGTCAGTGCATTTTGCCCCCAATAGAAATACCCCTATGTGACAATCTTGTGACCGAGAAAAGTTTGCGTCGTGGAATAGCGGAAATAATATGCTTTTACTGATTCCGCTGTCCCAAAGACGCCTTGCGGAACCGAACCAACTCGGTTTGTTCAGCGAATTCGCGCTCGCAGTCGGCCATATTTTGTGTGATGTCGTCGCAGGTCCTGCGGAGGAGGGCCTCCGCCTCCTGTCGCCCAAGATCGGCCCTTATTTCATCTTTGGCCCTCTTGAGGGCCTCTTCAGCCGCCCGAACGGCATTGGCCGTCTTTTGTCTCTTCTTATTGGCCTCCACCGCCTTCTTAAGGAGGGCGGTCAAACCCGAATTGGCTTTGACCTTGGTGGTCATGGCCCGTTGAAGTTCTTTCTTGGCCCTCACCCGCGCAGTCGAGGCGGCCGCGAAGCGATCGGCGTTGGCGTGGTAGGTCGCCACAGTCCGATCCCGGCTCTTCTGTAGGTCCTGAAGATCCGGAGGGGGGCCGACTCGGGCCCGGTAGTGGGGAGTCCACGGGACGTACTTCGGCCGTCGCCAAGGGAGGACGATCGACGATCCCATCCAGCACGTTGGGATTGGTCTCCTCGGCCATTTTTGTAGGAATGCCAGAAATTGCTCGACAATTTCCCTTATTTTCTCTTACGTGGATTTATTGACTTCAGTACAGGGTACTCCCGACGAGTTTACCTGTCAAAGTATCACCCAGTTGCTCTATTTTTTCCGCTTCACGGGATGTAGCAACCTCTCAACCCGGGCTCGGGGTTTTTGAGGACTGTATAGATATAATATATGAACAACGCATATATATATCAATATACGCACAAATTGCTGTTATCCATCGCCAATATGAACGAGCTACATCATCGAGGCAAGATCCTCTGGCCAAGCTCTTTCTGGCGGGTAGAAGAAGCAGCGAGACTGAAACGAGAGCACAAAACTGCCAGACGCCCTCGTGGAGTCTGACGAAGATGGAAGGACCAAGAGGGGAGCCTTCTCCGACTTCGCCAGGATGTCCTTCTTCGTCAGACATGGAACTCAAACTACTCGCCAAGGACTTGGAATGGCGGTTCGGCTGCTTCCCCAGCGCCCTCCTGACAACCGCCCATGCTATGATTGCCATATGCTAGAACTGACGCCGGAGACCATGCAGATGTCCAAAATTGAGGTTGGGCACCTCATGGCAGTCTACGAAAACGAGTATGAGGACGTTCGTCCCATCTCAAATGTGAGTGACCACGGAGGCAACAGGATCTCTCCCAATTTAACTTGGGAGTGCTTGGCGGCCCTCAGGGAGTACGAGCTCCTGAGATTGGTGAAAATAATAGTCGTTGACGGTATCCTGTTTGAAGACGTCACCGAGAGGCATGTCTTGAATGCCCCTGTCGAGCTTTCTGTTATCGGAAACTCTATGGTCCATGCAACTGTTGGATATGTTGAAGAGACAGACATCTTGGTTATCTGCTAAACCGATCTCAACCCTTGCTGTCGAGTTCAAAGTGTACCCAATCCTTGTCATTGCTGGACTGGAAGACCGGGAAATCGGCTGAGCTATGCGGCGGTGGGCGAGGGGCTGAAGATGTGCCCCAATGCCGCATTTGCGATTAAGGTGGGGACCTGTTGCGCCAACGCCGGCGAGGCAAGGCTGGGGGATGTCATCGTGATGGTATTCTTCTGTACCACGACCTACTTCGCAACCTCTCCTCCGTCAACAAAATCGCCAAAAGTTCAATCATGAATAATGGTCAATGCTATCTTCACCTTTTCTTCGTCACCCTGGGCGTGCATGCAGTGTACAGTGACATCCTTAAGTGACTCATTGTGACATGATTAACTTCTTCTTGAAGTTCGTCTTTCTCTGTATTGTAGCCTCGGTGATGCCGTGGTCGATGGTGCGCACTCTCTCGCTGACCTGATCTAGCTCCTTGGCGAACAACTCGTCACTGCCGCTCTCCCTCACCCACTGCTCGATGGCGTCCAGGTGTTTTAACGCCACACGAAAAGTCTTCCCCTTCTCCTCGGAGAAGACGTCTACGCGGCGGCCGCCGCTGGCGCACTCGAGCACCAGAGTGACAATGCCCAGCACCGCGCCGCAGCAGAGGAAGAAGAACACGAGCCACATGCGCGAAAATCCGAGTCTCAGGTCAGACGTGCTTAAGCACTCGTGCTCAGACTCCTCCTCCGCCAGCCGGTATAACTGACGGTGGTAGAATCCGTCTTCGATCACCCTAAGCAACTCCCGAGAAAGCACCTTTCTGTAGGGCGATCCCTTCGCCACCGCCATGGACAGCGGGCTCCGTGAGGCCGACTTCCACGCGGCCATCAGCAAACAGGAGTCCTGCCAGGTCATAACAGTGAGAGCGTGACGCAGACCAATGTAGAAGGCTACGTTGTTCGAGTGGTCCCGGACTGCCGCAAGTCCAGCCGCTGTGTCGGGGACGAAGCTTTCATGCAGACGAGGCTCGATCTTCTTGTCCCAAATCCTTCGCTCTATAGAGCCGGGACGAGCGTCCCTAAAGGTCTCTTCGGTGACGTCACCTCCTACTGCCAAAAAGGCAAAGTCCGAGTCAAGGAACTCTTGCTGGTCAGAGAAGGGTCTTCGTAGCCGAGGGACTGAGAATGCCGAAGTGAGTGAAGCTCGGTACGCGATAAAGACGAAGTTGCCAACGAAAAGAGTGCCTACAAGAGTCCCTTTCCAGACGAGCTCCTTCGGGAACTTGTCCAAACGGCGGCCGAAGTAGACGGTGGAGGTGACCCAGAGAACCGAGGCGGCGAATCTGACTGTCTCAAGAGAGGTGCCTCGTTGCCACATTCGCTGTATCACTGCCAGGGTCGTGATGACGACGCCGATGGCCGCTAGCACCAGCCAGAGATCTGTGCGGAAGGGAGAGAAGAGCGTGTCGAACTGAGGGTCCGCGGTTGCAGCAGAGTCTCGGCTGACCAGGAGGGCAGGGATGTCGTAGCCGAGCGGGAAGACGAAGTCGACGACGGCAAAGCGAGAAGGAGTCATGGAGAGCGACGTGGGCAAAAGGTCCACTGAGCCCGTCGACAAATCCTGAATCATGCCGGTCCAAGTGCCATTGCTGTAAAACATGGGACTTTTACCTTCCACGCTCACAGTCAATGCATCTCGTGGACACATATGGAGTGCATGAGAGTTGCCGTGCCATGTGACGCCCAGCACGTGGAGCTGCTGGAGTGGACATGCCCATCGACTCAGAACCATTACCAAACGTCTACGTAGCCGTTGATGTAACAGCAGTTTTCCTCCTTGTTGTCGTTACTGTCCTCGTCGTCCAGACTGTTCGTTGTATCAGAAACAAGGGATAAACGGTAGAACGACGAACGAAAAAGCGATCAATAAAAACACAACCGAGGAGATAGACATAAAATGACAGACCAATTCCAGCTAAGGGCGTAACAACAATCAACTCCCACAATATTAACAACAGTATAGCTCAAAAGGGTCTAGATTCAATAACCTGCTACAACATAAATAATTAAATATCAAATAGAGACATTATGTTTACAATAGACCCAAGGCATAGAAAAGCACTTCACGGAGCCAGCATTTTGTTTCAAATTTGTTAGTGCATAGCACTGTAAATTTAGGTAATATTGGCTGTGGAATCTGCCCAAAGTACTACTTTTACGTCCTTGCAGGATCTGTAACCTTCTGCTGCTATCTTTATGCAGTGCTCTTGTACGCTGAAGCGCCGTACAAGGTGTAACCCCGTACACAAGCTTAGATTCCAGTCCATCAATTCTTGGCAGTCAATTGATCTGTCTACTCATATTTCCTCAGTGGAGAACAAGATCCAAAGAAAGGAGTCGACCGAGGTCGGTTGCAAACTTAACATCTGAGGAAGTCACTCGTGGTTATTCATTTCTGGTTGATGCTTGGTATAACTAGAAATTCAGAATTTTGGACATGACGGAGCCATTGTTCAAAAAAACATTCAACTTGAGACTCATGCAGTACGTGCCAGATAACTGGCCCACCTTAGCACAAGCTGCTATAACGGACCGGTGGACCAATTGAAGTAGCGGTATAAGTACTCGTAGTACAGCCAGGAACAGTGCAGTAGTACGTTGTAGGGCATTTTAAACCCCGGCACTGTCCAGGTGGCTCAATGAGCGGATCATCGCCTGCAAGACTGACTTCCCTGGGTTTATGTTGCGGTCCTTTTTTGAATCATGCTGTACGTCGGTGTGACATGCGCATGCGATCCGTGGCGTGCATGGTGCGAACGATTACATACAATGTCCAAACGATATGTACCTCGATAAGGTTCCCCAAACTCCATCCTTTCGCCTCTTGAGCTCCGTGGTGAAGTTGAGCCTCTCCTGCAGTATTCTTAGAGCATCTACGTAAGGACCCTCGGCCGAAACCACCCGCTCGTAGGTGAGGTCTGGCGGCTCAAAATCGACAGAGCGCACAGTCTGGAAGGGCGGGTACTCGTCTAGCAACGCTACCATCTTTAGTCCTTCGAGGTTCTGTCTCCGACGCCAGAAACCCTTGGCCAGGAATACCCATTGGTCCGTTGACGAGGAGAACACGGCGGCCACGTTCCTCTTGTGCAGCCCGTTGACCTCGAATTGCTCCTGTAAAGCGGATTCCTCGGAGCAAAGTACGTAGAACTGCTGATCGATCCTGGCGCCAAAGTCCATGTCGGTAGAGCAATGATGTGAGATGTGCAGGATTCTGACGGGGACTCTAGCCCGTAGGATGGCGCTCGTCAATTCGTGATCCCCAAAGACGACTATGTTATTCTCCTTGTGAGTGACCTTCGAGACATTGCTCCCAGAGGCCTTATGTGCCCTGGTGTGTATGTGTCTGGCCAAGTCAGCAGAAGAGAAGTCGGCCAGGTCAACCTCGGAGTCATCCAAGCCTACCAGGGTGACCGTGAACATGTTGAGGCCCTTGAGCAGCGTCAAGAAGGAAGGCAGGCTGAGGATCATGGTGGTCGGCCAATCTCAAGCCATAGTCCGTTTGAAGACCCTGATGATGCCTCCGCGCGAAAAGGCAGACGAGTGCTCAGTCGCCAAAGTCATCGTCACCAATAGCGTCATGCAACCTTTTTCTCGTGTTCCCTTTTAATCTACTTGCAGAGTTATCGGAATTTTGTTCCCATTGTGGCAGACATTGTACTTGCTGGCGAGCTTGTGGTCCCTCTAATGCGACACCTTGTTTACTCGATGGGTGGAGAAAGAGGTGATTATTGCGCTAAAAGAGGAACAATTTTCTCTCCTTCTCTTTTTCCGAAAGGCCCAAGTAGTATCTCCACATGCTTTCATTTGCTGTACATGCATAACGGCACAAGCAAGAAACCCTCCTGAAGGATCGGTTGCACGAGTCACAATTCTGCAGCTGTGTACACGGCCGTTGCGTGGCTCGACCGCGGACCCTCCTTAGTACTTCGCCCACGCCTAACGAGACTTCTCCCCGTCATCAATGACGCCTCCGCTTTGCCACAACGCTTGTCAAAGATATTTTGGGCAGTGCAGTCATATGCAACACCAGTTATTGTTCCCACATGTCAGATAATCATCACCTGGGGAAGAAAGCAGCTGGACGATATTGGCAAGGAGTGCTGTCAGTTGGTGCCCCCTGTAAAACCCCTTGAATCGATCAATCATACTCAAGTTGACGTATTTGCCACATTAAAGAAGTCTGGGCCCAATTCTTGGTAGTAAATCTCGCAAATATCTCTTGTCAAAAAGCTTGTAAGATACAACACGACTTTTCTTCCGCGAGTCGATTCTGCCTCTTGCCTTCCATTGTACAACTGACATGAAACGGTTGTTACAGTCAACACTGTAGGGACGCAAAATCTCACTGATGAAGAGCTGACGTACAAGGCTCAGGGTCCAGGCAGAAACTGATGAATAAGGGACTCAAAAAGACATTTGTTCATACCACAGACACTCCAATCGATAGGAGCTAAGTGGAGCACGCGGTGGGGACTCCAACAATCTTACACTTCTCTCAGTTCAATGGGAACAAATTGCTGATGCAACCTGTCAGGCAGTCTTAATCAAGCTGTCTTGACTTCAGAAACTTGAAACACTACTAACTCATCTACTAACTCACTAATCTAAGGCTTAATCATTACCTCATGATGTCATCAGACTCCGACGTATCAACCCCAAAGTAACATCAACTGACATCAATCTTCTTTGTACCGTGCTATACCACATGCTGTACGGAGCGCAAAGCTATGAAGCCAAGACAATTGCGTGCATTTATGCACACTGCAAAGGATTGAGTCAAAGAGCTTAAATATAGTCACAAACTCTTCATATCAGAACATGAAAGACAGCACAATGTGGCAAAGTCGTTGTGCAGACAATAGCGCTTCAGTACTTGCTCGCTGCAAAGCTGTGAACCGTCCTGGCACGTTAAAGATCCATCCTGACACCTTTGCCCGGAGACCAGACAACGTCTTTTTTGGATTGCTTGAGGTTTGCAGCGATAGAAGCGAATTTCGTCGTCTTCCGGGGCTGTACAAGAATAAAGCAGACGCTGCTCGCCAATGCATGAAGATGAAGAAGACGTGCATTGCGTCCAGTTTGTTGGAGTCCACACTCCTGGACATGGGACCCGATTGCAAGGCTGCAAACAATAGGACTAAGGATCTTTGCATTATTCAGGGATGCGCTGGCTGTCTACTTGGAAGCTCACGCGCACGATGCCTTGAAGAACATTGTCTCACCCGCTTCCTCCTGGGCTTATCCTGTCCTCCGCAATGATGAGGATGCACCATATGTCTCCATGCCACCTTGATGCCCTCCCCACCGTCGTCTTCAGCAATCTTGTGTCTCGGCACGCAAAAGACTTGCCTCAGCTGCGACCCCTCCTTGCCGCACGTGTGCGTGCAGTCCTCCCAGCGCGCAGCCACCCAAACGAACGCGCACGGGTACTTGTTGCACGTGCGCACACGGGCAATGGACGGGTGGCTGCTGCTCCCGTGTTGGCAATGTCGCCGTGGCAGTCGATGACGGGTCATTTTGTGCACGCACCTACGGCAAATTGATCATGTAGACTGAGGACTAAGCCTTCGTCGTATTCCAACTACATCTTACTTAAGAAGAACCTGCTGCGTGCCTCCGCCGCACTCCTTGGAGCACTTTGACCACCCATGAGCCACCCACTCGTTGTTCTGAATGCTGAAGAGGGGATCAAATTGACGAGAAAGTGAGTAGGACAACTGCAAATCGAAGTCTGATGCGCTTTCATTGGTGACAGCGCCGAGCAAGTGCAACTGGCCCAGCAACGGACCTCTGGCGCGCAAAGATCTGTTTGAAGGGAATATAGAAAATTTGGTGCCCTCCGTGACAAAACTTTGTCTTGAACCGTTCGAAGTGAACACCACATCTTTCGTCGCTCGTTCTTTCAGGACGTAGACGACGTCCTAAAATAAGTGATATAAAGTCCGCGTCTAAGACATCTGCTCCATCAAGAGAGCTTACTTGTCCGTTATCGTTGAAAACAAGTCTGATCTCCATTGCTCCCTTGGGTACAATGGCCAGCTTCTTGAATCCTTCCTCCGCCCTGATCTTCCCGGTCAGCGCTCTCCGCTTCATCTTGCACTTGGATCCGTCGCCCCCACACACCCCGCATACGTCCTCGTCCACGGGGGAGTCGAGAATCTGAATTTGGAGCATTGACCATGTGTGCTTGATCACCGTACAGGGAAGAACTGAACCTTGTCGCATCCCATTTTGACGCATTCCCCCTGCACGCAGAAATTGGACGCATGTTCGTACGAGCAGGGGGTCCCGTCGACGACGTTTTCTCCCGTCCGGTAGAACTCGCCCACCTCTCTGCTGTAACAGGCCAACTTGCACTTCTCGGAGACAGAGTCGGGCTCGTAGGGCAGCCACTCGTGCTGACCGCGGAAGCCGGCAAGAAACACTGCAAGAGTTCAAAACGTGCAGTCAGTGCATAAAGTCTCCGCACAAGTAGTCCAACCGCTTGCAACACCTTCATCGTTGTCAAGGCTGATGATTTCAAACAGATTCCTGCACTGTTCCTCTCTGAAGTCCGCCCTCTTGGAACATGGGTGGACGTTGCAAGGCCGAAACTCTTCCCTGATGCCTTGGCACTCGCGCCCGCCGTAGGCCGGCCTTGGATTGTCGCATCGACGAGTTCGAAAGGATGCGCCGACCCCACATGAACGAGAACAATCGCCCCAAACGCCCCACTCACTCCAGCCGCCGTCAAGTTCGTTGTGTCTGGAAAGTGCCCGTACTACTCAGCGTCCAACGTCCGCCAGTACAGTCAGGTACCTGAGTCCGTCACTACTTATTCTCCCTGTAGCTGCACACTGTCCGTTGATGCACCAGCGACCTTCTCCACACTCGGTGCCGTCCATGGGCGGGCCTTTCTTCGTCTTGCATACGTCGGACGAGTCCTCGTGACTGCACCACAAATGAGTGCATGGGTCATTTAGCTAACAAAGGAAACGAAGCACATGTAGGTATTGCCACGAAAGAAAGTCTTGCATGCCACCTGAAAGCTGGTGCAAAAAGAGAATCCCTGACCAAATTCCATTCTGCACTGCTGGTCCAAACTGTAGGCGGCAACGTCAATCTGGTTATCGACAAATGTGGCGTTAGGCATGTCAGGATAGTTGTCCAGACACTGCCATGACTTGAGGTGGAATTCCCTGGCTGAGCACGGTGACCAGTGAAAAGAAGAGAAGGTCGCTCCCACCATTGGAGCCATGACGCTGCCCTCCTCGGCCTCCACCAAACAATCATTTCCAGCACCTGATGAGAGAACAGAACAGGGTACAGTTCCAATTGAAAGAGTAAAATGGAACGTTGGGACAAAACTTTCTGTAAGCTCTTCGATTTGTCGAAACGACGAGCAGCATGTATGAAGTACGTCCGGTGACAGGACTGCTTGGACGCGTAGGGATCGAGACAGTTTGAGAAACAAGTGCAAGAAGTCCATTGAGTGTCTCAGGGAGGGTGCAAATAGGTAAACCACAACGACATAAAACAAATCTTTGCTCGGCATGTGGCTGTTACTGTGTTCATTCTATTTCGCATTCCAGGTTCTCGAGATAGTACTTACCTTTATCTCCGTCGTGGGAGAGCCCCAAGATGTGGCCTAATTCATGTGCTACAATGAAGGCGCTGGTCAGACCTTCTTCTCTGATCAACGAGCAACTCCTATCCGGGTCGCAGGCACCAGCTACGGGGGCAAACCCGGAAGGCCCGCCGATATTTCTTCTAGTGAGCCACAACGCCACGTCGTGTCTGCGGTGGTCTTGGCGCCAACGCCGCGCTACCCATCTGTTGACACCGGCCAGGGAACTTTTCGAGTCACCACCCACAATGGGATCCTGGTCTCCCGGATCCAGAAAGAGGAGGTCGCCGATGACGAAGTTCATCATGCCGCCGAGTGTTGGGTCAGAATAGATGGCGCTCACTAAGTTCAGCAAGGTGAGGACAAACCTTTCGACATCATCTCCATGGAAGGAGACGACGGAGGAGTCTGCCACGACTAGCATCTCCAGCCAGAGGGTCCGCGGACGCCGCACGCGGAAGTACTCGCAGTAGAGACCGCGGCAGACGATTTCCGACGTCGAGGAAGTGGCAGAAGCAAACTTTGCACGCTTTCGCTTCTTCCGTCTACGTCTCAAACCTCCCAAAACATAGCCTTCATCCCAGCTGCCTTCGTCAGTGTCGCGTCTCATACGCCGCTGTCCAGGACCACCAAAGGTCATGTTCAATGGTACGAGTGTATGACTATTGTTTTTAGTATGAAGAATCTCGTACTGTTGTGCGGAGAGCTTGAGGAAGCCATGAACGCGGCTCCCACACTTGATCACGGCCGCAAAGTCCCCCCTGCTCACCACGTTGTCGCTTCCAACATAAAAGATACACCCATGTCCTCGTGTTCCTCCTAGCTTCATTGCAGCATTCCGTTTGAGCTGGACAGGCGGAATCCGACTTTGGTGAGGAAATTCAAGAATTGCACTGCTTCTACTGATCTCTTTCAAGCTCAAGAACATTGGGACTCCCGTTCTTGATGACACTAAGATGAGCGACAAGGATGATGCCAAAAATGCAAGCCAAAGCTTGGCGACTTCGGCCATCACGACAAACTGCAAGACTGGGGCACAATTGCATGAAGCAATCATCCAATTTAAGAGGTCTTATCCAACAGCATCACGTGTGCGCACAACAAACACATGGAAGAAGCAGAATATCGTGTACACGAATAAGCACGCGAGATTCGCGCGCTTGACCTGCCTCGATTGAAAGTAGACAACGCTGCGCAGTGTCTTAACGTACACGGATCCATCTGTTCCTGCGTTGACGGATCGCGTATCACATCTTCAACGCTTTCATTTCAGCGACAAAGTCCGCCTCCTTCTTGATCTTCTCCAGCTGGTTGAGTTCCAGCTGCTTCCCCTCGCGTTGTTGCTGCTTCAGTTTCTGAATTTGCTGAAGTTTGTCGTGCAACTTACGCAATTTCTTGTCCTTTTCAACATCACCTGTAGGAACAAAGGCGGCGGAAACGCCATCCTCAGCACTTGTGACTTCGGCGTTGGATGCTCTGGTCTCTTGACCAGCCTCTTCCTCTTTCTTCTTTCTCTGTGCCTCTCTCCTCTTCTTGTTCTTGGCTGCTGACTTAGACATGGGCTCCCCACTGCCTTTCTTCTCATTCTCGGCCAGCTCATCCTCGTCATGCAGTTTAGAAGCGGGCTTGTTCCTCATGCCTGGCGGCCTGTAGGCCTGTTTCGATGCCTGAGGCTGCATCGGCGCAATGCCAGCCACTGGTTTGAACTGAACTTGAAAGTCCTTGGCTCCTAATTCCGGATCGTTTTGCCAACTAACCTCCCACAGCTCGTCGGTGGTGGGTTCAAGTGGAGCCTCGTGCAACAAGCTGCTAGTATAGTGCCAGATCTTGAAGCCATTGCCCTGTCTGAGCCTAGGTGCGCAAGTGGACGTCATGATACATTTGCCATCAGGCGACCACTTGAGGTCAGTGGAGTCAGCAGCCTCGAACTGGCATACCCGTTTCTTGTTGTCTGTCACGGACCACACCTCGATGTTGCCGCGTAAGTTACCAAATCCACCAAGAATCAAAAGGTTTCCCTGAGGGTTGTAGTAGGAGGCATTGCGTGGACCAGTGCCGAAGTCAAAGACCTTTTCGCACTTGTGGTTGAACAATGTGGCCTTGGCAGGCATATAACCATAGACGACGCAGAATTCGGACGCTCTGGGACTCCAGCCGATGTGGTAGATTGGACCGTCTTTGGCCAACTGGACCATTGCAGTATCACCTGAGGTGGCACTCATGAAGTGCAGCTGCTGCTTTCCATAGTAAGAGGCACCTGTCTTGTCCACTTCGGCCTGAGTCAGTAGGAGCACGTGGCGTCCGTCGGAGCTCCACTCAGCCTCTAAGCGGTCAGCCTGGAAGAAGCTCTTGGTGGCCAAGACATCTTTCTCGGTGTGAAAATTGGGATACTTGTACAGTTTTGCAAACCCTGGACCACCCTTTTGTCCAGGGATGAAGCACACCACGTGGCAGGTGGAACCTGGGGACATGGTGAATGACTCCAGCTTAGGCAGGCTAAGCCTTGCCTCGACCTGACTGAAGTTGTTGCTCCGGTAGAAGAAGGCTTCGTTGTTTTGTCCGCGGAGGCAACAGATCTCTTCGTCAGCACTCCATTGCGGGCACCAACCAGCCGACTTCTTCTGCACAAAAGACGCGATCTTCTCCCCTGTGGCCGCATCCCACAGGTGCATGTTAGGAGTCGGCCTCTGACCCGCCCTCGTCGCAAACAGCTCCCAAGTAGCTAGCACGGAACCACGGGGTGAGAAGCCCATGAAGGAGACCCTAGAGTGTTCGAGAGTGGACTTGACGTGCCAGGAGTCGCCTTGCCATTGGGAGAGTTTCACCTCCTGACCGGTGCTCCAAGCCAAGAGGTCACCGCTCGGACTGAACACAGAGACCTATGCAAGGTGCGAAAGTAGTCGTAGTCATTGTTGTCGCCCCTCATTATCATCAGTTCATCACTATCCAACTGGTTCTGCTGAGCGCTCACCTTGCAATTTTTGGAGTTCTCGTGGGCGAAAGTGCCCTCCGACAACCTCTCCCATGTAGGTGGAGTGGAACTTGGCACCTCCTTGACCAGGTAGAGGCCGAAGGAGCCCCTGATGGAGAGGACGGACATGCCAGAACCCTCTAAGCACAACTCGTGGAAGCAAGCAGAAGAAAAACACAACAGTCAACTGTGAGTAGAGCTGTAACGAGCCTAGACTCGGCTCGGTTAGGCTAGGCTTCGGTTCGAAGGGTAAAACCTCGAGCTCGAAACGTTCGTGAGCCTAAACCTTCGATCTTGGGCCTTTCGATCCTGAGGATAAAATTAAAATGCCTTGCGTTAAGTATCTCCAGAACTGCTCAGTTACAATGTTCACTTTTTAATTTTCTCTCTTACTTTACCTTCTCCAAAGCATCGAGCCTGAATCGAGTTGGCTCGACTCGACTCAGGCTCAAAAAAATCCAGAGTGACCACGAGGCGGATTGGACCTCAGCGTGCAGGCCTTCATGGCCCGTGACCCTCACTTCTACCCCCCCCCCCCCCCGGGCAGACAACAGGATTAAGGCTTAACATGCAATCCGAATACTTTAAAACCCTCGTATAGTGTGTTTCTTTCAGGCAAAGACAGCGTCCCTAGACCTACAGTAGCTCGATCCCTCGAGCTCAGTGACATGAACCTAAGCTTTAGTGTTTAAAGTTTGACCCATAGTCGTGGATGATGTTTGAACGGGTTCGCTGCCGTGAGAGTGCTCAAGTGTTACGTCGGACACTTGTTTTCTTGAACAAGTCGCAGGGTTGGAGCATCATGACAAGTTGGAGTACCGCACCCCAATCACGCGGGCATTTCTGTCCTTGATTCCTCTGGTCACCGGAGAGAGCGGACAGGATGACTGATCATATGCACGTTTCATTTCTACAGCTAGGAACTGTTCTAAACCTATGATATATGAAATGAAGAATGAAAATTGGCTGATGCAACAGCAAGTCGCTCTGTACAGTAGGAACCGCTTATAAGAACGCCATCGGTTCTAGCCCAAAACGTTCTCATAAGCAGCCCCACCTTGTTCAGAAGAATTAGCAACATAAGCAAACACAGCAGTGTCATCATATACTTCGAGCCTTGAGACAAGACTCATAAAGTCATTGTGAGTGAAAGAAGTTAACGTTCTTGTCTCCAATTCTTTTGTCCAAATTCGCCTTACTCATGTATAAATGAAGTTCTCCAAATAATGCAGGTTTTTATTTGTTTTTGATGCAATTTTTTATGAAGATCGTTCTTATAAGCGGCTTAAATTGAAGTTTGACTTTTTACCCAAAACGCAGAGTTTTGAAGACCTGTAACTGTGATCCCACCTAGCGTAGCTCATTCACTAGTGGCAACTCGGTCAACGCATTGGCTTCGTCGGAGAAAGCCTCGACCCCTTTGGTAGCCTTTTGGCCTTCCATGCCTCCAAAGACTAAAATTTTGCCCTCCACTACTGCGACACCGTACATGGATCTCTTTGTCAGCATTTCCAGCGGGGATCGCCAATGAGCATCGGTTCTCTAGTCCAGACACTCAACACTTCTGAGTCATAGCATCCGCTTGACACGTAATCGGTTCCTGGTAGGCAACTACTGTCCCTTTATAACGAGGTCGCTGCAGACTTGGGCCATTCGACCGGGTTTGGGTCACTGGGTGATTGACTTCGACAGTTTCCACCATCCCCGGATCTGTCCAGCCTCTGGAAACGTACAACTTGCCTTACAGTCGAGAAATTGCGCCACAGTCTAGTCAAGTCGCCATCCAACGGCGAGTCCCCCTGGAGGTGGACATCTCGACTCCCAGATGCAATTTGCTCGCCACCTTTCTAGAGTGCTGCTCTATGGTCATGCAGTTGTGACAGCTCCGGAGAATGAATAGAAAAGCTTAGACCAACCAAATCGGAGGAACCAATAAGTGAAGAACATCGCGTTTGAAATTCTCTGGGGACAAAATATTACTTTCTAGTAGTAGCAGGGCTGAACACACAAATGAGCGGATTCAAGCATGTCTACTTCATCAACCAATCTTCAGCTTTGGCTCCTTCGGTATGAAGGAATCATCCTGCCTTTCCTGACCTTCAGCTATTACTGAGGAAATCCTTCGTGTAGCTAGATCAATGCCTCCATTCGATTTACTTCTAGTTTGTTCTTACTTCTGATGAAAGACTTTCCTGTGTCAGAGTGCTGCTATCTCTTCTCGTTGCTTCTATTCTTTCATCCTAGCTGCGCAGCTTCATTGAGCATGAAAGGCTCTGTAACTGTCGTCTGTTGTCATAGTCTGCTCGTGGAGCTTTTCGCTTCCTCCAGGGGAAAAGAACACAAGGACTTTGTCCTGTCCCCCTCCTTAAGGACAAAAGATAAGAGTGCAACAAAGATGCAGCAATTGCTTTACTGACTACGCAGGTAGGGATCAAAACACAAGTTATGGCAAAAATACCCTGACATAAATGTAATATCACACTATTATTACTGAATGGTGGAGAAATCCTGCAGCACGGCCTTAAGCTCAAGATCGTTAAGGACGACGTGTTGTCTGGTGTCAGCAATTACCCCTCTGACCAGGCTGGTGAAGAAGGCTGAGTGACGTGGAGACTCGACATAAGCTTCGTACTGATCGAGACCATCCTGCAATGGGATGACAGGAATGAATACATAACTACTGCATATCTCGTTCTGAATACCTGAAGCTTCAGAGTGAGACTGTCGTAGTTTGACTTTACGACTTCCAATATCTGCTCTTCCGTGGGGGTGGACAATTGCTGGGAGGAGAGCCAAGCTTCGATCTTGGGATTGAAGTGGGCAGTGATGGCTCTTACATTCACGAGTGAATTGGTCAGACGAACAGCAGAGTCCTGGAGAAGTAACTTCATTGTCGATTCGCAATCTTCCTTGTCTGCCTTGTACTCACTTTATGCTCGCCACCACTCGTGGAATACTTCAGAGCCATGGAATACATGTCGTCGAACGTCTGGTGGCAGCGGACCATCTCGTAGTAGAGCTCGTCGTAGCTGTTCGGCGATGGCAAGAACGTATCTCCGTAGGTCACGAAAAGATTGAAGATGACGACCACCTAGAATAGAATGAAGAGCTTCTACAGGACCAGGTCTTAGTCTCTTCGGGCATTTCTCACTTGTTGAGACAGAGCGAAAATGTTCAATTTCTTTATCAGGCTGGACTCGTTGGATAGGACGAACTTGAGTAGGGCGATGAGCGCTGTCCACAGTTCCTTCCACGGATAGGCGAGTCTGACTCGCGAACGCTTTTGATAGGCTAGAAGGCGATGGATCACGCCCAGCGATAGCAGGTACAGTTCGTGCGGGAGACGTTTCATCATATGCGAGCGGACAAATTCAACCTGTACAGAATATCAATGACTACAATGTAATCAATTACATTATGCGTACATATTTTTGTGGCTGTAAATGCTATACTGTGCTTTGTAATGTGCATCAGTACCATAAGGTCTAAGATGGCTGACGCTAGTGACTTGGGTCCCGAGTCGACGTCCCACTGGGAGTTCGGCTTTCGATGTCTCATGGGCGCCCGGTGCAACTTCACTCTAAATGCCAAATTAGGGTCATGCATCAAAGCGTTGGCGTACTGGTCCTCGGTCACGCAGAGCAAGATGAGGAAGTTCAACTTAACAGTGTTCAACGAGGACTCGGTCTTGGTGTCCTGCAATGACAGAAAATCACGTAATACATGCTGTTTGTCAAGAGTAACACCAAAGCTATCACACCTGCATGACAATAGAGCAATACTCTAGAAAGGTGACGAGCAGATTGCACGGAGGCGTCGAGATGTCCACCTCCACGGACGAGGATTCGCCGTTGGATGGCGACTGACTAGACTGTGGCGCAACTTGTGGGCTGTGTGCATCCGTCTGATAATGTGCTGTAAAAAGTGTACGCAATGATACAGCGACTCGTGAAAAACTGGTGGCGCGTCTTGAGGAGAGATACTTATCATTAAAGCGCCAATAGGATCCACTCAGCTTTAGCATGAAGTCGGAGCAAGTAATGATTCTGTTATGAAAGTCTTGTCCCCACAAGGGGGAAACTTTCCCCCTGAACTGACTCCTAACTCCACGACTAATTACGTGAGAAGTCCATGGCGATCTTTTACTGAACGACTGCAACTTACCCAATGTGGCTATGAAGTTTCGATTAAGGTGCACGCCTTCGTACAACGCTAGAAGTACGGAGTTTCTGGCTCTCATCTGCTCTATCCTGGGACTGCCTTCCTCAGATACGAACATGTTGCCGACCATGGACGTGAACGAGCTGAACCAACCAGAATTGGTCTGATCTAAACAGAGTTAAATTTAGTATAAGATGTTAGGTGTTCCTCCGCTTTGTAAAAAAAAAGTGACCCACGTACCAGAGAACGACGCTTCGTAGGCTTTGGTGTAGGACACAAGGCTACCCGTGATGACCTGACCGTATCCATGCAGCGCCAGTTCTTGGTCCAGGATGGAGAGCTTGACAACGTAGGGATTCGCGAACTCGTACTTTCGAAACTGAACCAAAATGGTCAGGAGGAGAACGACACTGTGGCCGTGAAGAGCTCGGGACTCAGCATGAGAAAGCAGCAGAACCAAGCTCTCGTACACGCTGTTCTGCATGAGGTATTCCAACAGGGGGTTCTGAGAGACCGAGTCGAAGCCCGTCGCCATCACCAGCAGTAGCTTCAGGCTAAGGTCCTTCAAGCTGGCAGGCTCGTCGCTCGTAAGAAACCTGGAAAGACCACGGTACTTCAGTTTTAGGGTTCATGATCTGACTTGAACCTTTATAGCCTACTCGTTAATGTGGGCCACCAGCCGCTGCATTCTTCTCTCTGCGTGGTCCAGTCCCACCACCAAATCGACGAGGTCCACTCCCCCCGGCTGCCTTTTGGCTACGGCCCTGACCAGCCCGCAGAGCGTCTGCAGGGCGTAAACCACTCGAATGTGGTGCTCCTCCCCGAGGTTCCTCAGGCACTCCTCAAACAGAGCGTTCAAATTGACCCGGAGGGCCGGAGAGGCGTCCGGACCGGCCACTTTGCTCAGCTCAGCCTCCAGAACCGCCATCTTGGGCCGCACGAGAAAGAACTCTGCCCAGAAGGTGTCTCCGAAGGCGGACGACCTGCGGGGGTCTTCGCCTCGCAGCAAGACGTCATACATTTGCACAATCTTCTCCTTGAATGCGCCCTTGCCCACCAACCCGGACGACAACCCCGAGGAAGCACCACCGGACCCAGAACGCTTACGAGTCGACGACGACATCGCTGGGAGAGAAGTCGACGTCAAACGGCACTCTACCGAACAGCGTTCCCACACCGGAGGCCTTTGGGTTGCACGTTAAGGGCCTGAAAGACTTAGGAGATCGCGACTCAGTTCTGCTTCTCTGAGGAGGATTGTGACCTCATTTTTATGACGTAAAACACTGCCATCACTGCACATGCACGTCTCGACTAAGCTTGCAGGAGGCTAACGAAGGCTCAAAGGCTTCGACCTGGACATTCGGCCTTTCGAGAACAAATTTACTCTGTAGAATTGCTTGAGGTCTGTTGTCATCGCAGGGTTACCACCGAAGGGGATGTAAATGCTCTATTTTCGTCCTCCCACAGCGTTCAAAATTGTATCAAACGCAATTCGATCGCGCCTGTGGCAAGACTGGCTTTTGATCGCAACCTGCCCGTGCAGCCGGTAAGCCCTAAAAACATCGTCACGGAACCTCCCTCAGCTAAAAATGTGGGCAACAAACAAACGAAAGTCAACATTTGAACCCTCGCGCACATGGGTCGTAATTAGCCTCTAAGGCCTGCATTACGGTGGGCCATCGGCCTACTTCAGTTGAAACTAGTTGAAATGGCAGATTTTTACCATTTGACTGATGTTTTTTTGATTTTGTACTTTACAAAAATGTCTTTTTTTTTAAAAAAAAAAGTTCTCTCCTTGATTTTGTCAAAATACTACGAGTTGGGAAGAGCCCCCCATGGGGTTGATAAGATGCTCCCAAAAAGACTTTTTGCCATCGCTTGATCTGTTGCCCGTGTTCTTGTACCCTTCACACCTCTCCTCTTTTAAGCTAGCGGACGGGTTAGGCACATTATTGACATCCTAAAGAAAACGACCCAAAACATTAAATTTTAACTCATGACTTTTCCTTACTGTACTGCACAATCACAATAGTCATTCTTTTATCATTGCCATGGTTCCACACCACGGATCCCTAGTAATTGGACCATTAGAAGGTAGTTCTTGTCCCTGAAGTGGTAAGGACCAACAAGCCTCCTTCCTCCGTGTGGTGAGTGAGGTTAGACTAAAATTCCTTGGGAAGGCCGCTTCTGGTCCGACTCGGGCCAAAGAGGCCAAAAGGCCAACAACAACGGGGACAGGTTAAACAACGCTGCCAAGGCCGGGAACAGAACAGATGTGGAGGAGAAGCACTTCATCCACACAATGGAGCAAATCCTTTTCCCAGAAACACTTGAAGACCGTTTAGCATAGTCGAGACGAATGGAATCTGGTAACTCTGGAGTGTTACTTCTCTCTGCCGTTTTGCTGTTTGTTTACTCCTGTTGCTTGGGAAGGAACTGTGAAAGGCGGAATCGAGCTCTGATCACACGTGCAGGATGTCCTTCTCTCGCTTCGCTTGCCGCGCCTTCTCCATGGGACACTTGTCCCGAAGGATGGCCACTTCATCCTCGTCAAATATCTTAGTTCGGTCTGCGGTTCTGTCGGTCAACCGCCCAGACTTCGGGCGTGTCCCGAGGATCCCGGCGGTGCCAATCCACGCCCGGACGTTCGCCGTCAAGTGTAAGTACTTGCCGATTGCCTGAGACGGTGTCAGTTGAATACGGTGATTGTTTTTCCTCAGCTGATGAAGACCTGGCTCAGTTCTTGTCTGATGAGATCGCGGCCGAAAAGCAGAATCTGTCGCAGTTGCCGTCGGTGAACGGCTTTCGCGCTGAGCAGGATGGCTCCGAGCTCACGTTCACCAAGGAGTCTGGCGGAGAAAAGTGAGCTTACTCGTCCACGTGGCCTTTTTTTTGTTGTGCATGCTTCAGTCATTCCTTTGAGCAGACTCGTCATCTCCTTAAACGTGAATCACACCGTCGACTCTGCCGAGGCGGACGATGGCACCCAGGAGGCTCCAGAAATGAAGTCGAAGCCCAATTTTGAAGTGGACATCATCAAGGGAGGAAAGACGCTTTCATTCTCGTGCTCCTACATCTATCATGCCGACAGCCAGGAACAGGAGGCCAGAGAGGAAGGTTACGGTAAGACGGAAAGAGTCACACCGATCTACAGTTTGTCACTGTCAACCTCTATACAGATGACGTTTTCGCCATTGACGAGGTGACCTTGTACGAAGGGGAGTGGAGCGACAAGAAGTACGCAGTGGCGGGTGACATCTTGGACGGCTACCTCTACGATCTCTTTATGAACATGCTTGACGAGCGCGGCGTCAACAAGGCGTTCGTAGAGACTCTTTCGGAGTATTGCTCTTCCTACGAACAATCCCTTTACATAAAGATGCTGGAGGACTTGCAGCAGTTCGTCAAGAAGTGAGAGCTGTTCAGGGCTAAGCGCCCGAATGCCAATTTGTTCCGGTTTTCCTCGGCCATACCTGTGCTCTGGTCAGGCTTTAATCGTGTGAGGCCATTGCTACTGTAATAAGGACTATAATAAATGATGCAAAGTAGCGTTCATTTTGCTCACAATGCCCTTGTTGACCATCAGCCCAGTCAAGTGGCAACTCTGTCGAGCGTATTATTAGTAAATAAATCCAAATGGTTAATGTTCCTGTTTACCCATCGGTAACTCGGTCAGATGTAAGAATAGTCTATGCTAACGCCGTTATGAGCTAACTTTGCTTTTGCCTAAACAGCATACGAGACTTCGGAGTAGAACAGTGAAATGCCAAATCAGAGTTGCCAGACGCTTCTCAGCCCAGCCTGACCTCCAACTCAGTCGGCGATCGGCGCGCCACGGGTAGGTTAATCCGGAAAGGAGGTTGAGGAAAGATCTGGCAACACTGGTTCCTGCCTTCTCAGGACAGTACAAAAATTATGTTGTTTGGGTGAGAGACGTTGTTCGTCACGGAGAAGTAAGCGCTCACTTCTCAATGGTGTTTGTCGTGGAGCAGCTGAGCTGCGTCTTTGGGCTCCTCTGCAGTCCAGTGTCTACATAGACGTCAGTGGTACAGCTGGTGCTCCCACCTCCATAGCTCCAGGCCAGAGGGCGATCACCATTCACACTTCAAGCATTTGTAAATGACTAGAAAGAAATTGCCCTGCAAGGAAGGTGCTATTTGAGAGAAGAGGTCAATTTCTTTCAGATGCCACCTTCCATCAAATCCTAGAGGTTCATCCTGGTAAGTTCTTGTCCGCCGGCCAGTCCGTCTGTGCGGGGAACACCTAGTGCTGCATGCAAAACAATCCCTGAGACTTGAGAACAAGATTTTATCACACAAAGTTTTTATCGCAATCGAGTCACCGTGGCATCACAGGTGACTTTCACGTGACCCCCAAAAACTGAGAGGGGGCTTTAGAACCTATTAGAATAGCTTTGAGTCAAAAAATTAGAAACTTTTCTGAAAAATCCACAAATTGTTGAAGTGTGCGTTACCTGATGGCGAGGCCGGTGGGAATCGGCTTGACCTAGTGGCCCTCAAAATGGACCTGGATGAGTCGACTGTCACTGCAACTGATGCCTTCCCTGCCACAACGACTCCGGAGTTGGAGACAGCCCCTCCTTTGGCTTCCAACGGACTGTCTCACTGGTATGACAGTGTGACAACCTGGCTGGCATATCTTTGGCATCTTTTAGCACCATATGTGACAACACCAGTGCTGCTTCTCTTCGTATTGCCCCTGGTCATGTTCCTATGCATCTACTGCTCAGGCGTTGTACTCTATTTCTACCAGAAGGGTGAAAGGGTTGTGAGGAGACTCAGGGAGGCTTACGAAGACCATGACATCTACAGAGCATCCAGAGAGATCATTGCCACCTGCTGGGATATGATGGTAAAGTAGAAAATAATAGTGACTTTTCTTGTAGAGTTGCGTTGGCATGATTAGTTCAATAAATGTGAATGACAAAGAGGTTCCCTCACTATGCAGATGGCCTGTGAGAAAATTTTCGACACTTTAAGTGCTTCAGTCCTCAATAGCGGAAGAATTGGAGAGTCCATGCAAACTCTCTGTGTATGCACTGGCTCAAGTTTTTCAAAGGTCGCATTCTATGTCTGAAATTCAATTCTGCCTCAAAATTTTCTTCCAGAGTTTGAGTACTCATATCCACCGATGCACAGTAGCATTTACAGGGACTAGCTTTGATTGGCTGCTAAGAATTGTAGTCGAAGATGGCTCAACACACACCCGAGGAACAATAATAAAGTGTGCGTTTAACCATAGTGTGAAATTTAATCTAGTACCCCTGCTGCAACATTTTTCAGATGCCTGGGGCATCTGGAAAATGCCAAGAAAAAGGTAACTGGGATTTGAGCAGAGTAGGGGCTTTATTTTGTAATGCATCATTCTTCACTTAGCTCTTCGGAGGACTGTAGAAGCACTTGATCGGCTCACAAGTGAAAGATTTTCAAAAATATATACATTTAATCAGTGTCCAACCCAAGCTTCAGCCTGATCATATGTGGGCTTTTATGATAAAGAAAATTCGGCGAATCTAAGAAGTGTCTTCTGAAAGTATTTCCCATCTATTTACTATTGCTTACATGCAGTATTACATTCAAGTGTTTGGTGCACATACGGTATCCACCGTATTTGTCTCTCTCATCAAAAACCAACTCAAGCTGAAAGATGTTGCGTACAAATCAGCTTACTTCCTTTATGCTTTCACTGCTTGTGCTGACTTCTTTACAAAAGTAAAAAGTGGGCCTGAATATGTGGAATCGTTGCACAAGAGTACACCTTGTCTGTGGGCACAACATGTCCATGGACAAGGTGATGGTTGGAGGGTGCACCCACATCGGTTGTCTTCCATTGACATGTCATACATGCAACAATGTTGGATCTGCTTTAATAGGGTTGGATCTGGTTCGGCTATGAGATTGACGGCCTGGAGAACATTCCCACTGATGGCCCTGCCATGGTGCTTTATTATCATGGTGCACTCCCTGTTGACTACTACTTCTTTGTTGCTAAGGTCATTCAACACAAGGGCAGAGTCATGCACTCGGTTGTCGACAGATTTCTCTTCAGGTAATGCCACAGCACTGTACGTACTTGATGACGTTGTCAAACTATTGCATTCAATGCAGATTGTGGGGCCTTAACACATTCTTGAAGGCATTCTACTGCACCCCGGGTTCTCAGGAATCATGCACTGAAGAGTTAAAGAAGGGTCACATCATTGGTAAGGACTTCTTGTTTTATTTTTGAACGGGATGACAACCTCAAGACGTACCTACAGGCCTTTCTCCTGGAGGGGTGTATGAGGCTCAGTTTGGGGACTCACGCTATGAGATCATGTGGAAGGATCGCGTGGGCTTTGCCAAAATTGCCCTCCGCACTGGTTGCCCAGTCATCCCAATGTTCACAGTCAATGTCAGAGAGGCTTTTCGGACATTACAGATTTTTAAGGGAACCTTCCTTAAGCTGTATAAGGTACTTACATGGCTTACGTTGGCCGTGATTGCACTAGTTTTTTACCCTTGTTATCATCCACAGAAGACACGTTTGCCGCTAATGCCTATATATGGAGGACTTCCAGTGAAGTTGCACACGTTCATCGGCGAGCCCATTAGCTATGATCCAGAAAACACAACTCCCGAGCAGCTGAGGGATCTTTGCAGGGATGCCCTGGAGGCACTTATTCAGGAGCATCAGAAGAGGCCAGGAAGCATTGCAAGGGCGTTAAAAGAAAGGTATATTCAAATACGTGTATACCGTTAAAGTGAAGACAAGTTCACTGGTGCACTGCAGGTTCTGCTTCCTGGAGAGTTGTCGCCGTAGCAACCGACATCGCCATCGTCACAGTGAATGAGGGCGTGAGGGGGCTTCGGAAGAAGAAAATTTGGCAATGCTCAATAGGCATGGGGTTGCGGAACCTCATCATGAGGTAGTCATGGAGGATGAGGAAGATGCCACCAATGAGGACCACGAGTGTTGACAGATGATCAAGTATATGAGGGGATCAAGACTAACAGTCAGCAGTATTGGATCGACGTCTTCGATGACTGAATATGCCTTTTCGACGAAGTATGCATAGTCATTACTTGAGTATAATGAATGTTTTGCAAAATTCCCTCTTCACATCCACACCTTCCGAAACCCCCGCCCTCTCCTTCAAGCGCACGTGACGGTTTTATTAGTCAGATCAGTCTTTTATCAATAAGCTGCTACATGTGATGATTACTTTCAAAGTTTTATGTAATTTTGTGAGAAACACTCGTGACTTCCATGCATGCACTGTACAGTACTTGCCGTATGTAATTGCGTCGAGCATGACGGCACCTCATGCGCTGTACTGAAACATGTTGAAGTGGAATTATGATGTGGAATGTGTAGATGTGACACTGGGACAAAATGTTGAGTACACAGGGTCAGCCAGCAGTTCTGGACCCGAGCAGTCCAGAAGTGGGGAGACACCCAGCGAAGTGGGTCGAGTCTGCTAGTATCTATCTATATCTATAAAGCAAAGTCCCTGGTTCAAGCACTACGCATGTGTAGTGCACCAGGCGGACGGAAGGACATCTTGCCTGATGCTCAAGATTATGATTACACAGTTTGTAGTCCCTGCTCATGTAGTAACTCCTCACTGCTGGCCACTGTAGCTGCGACAGACAAACTTACACTAGAAACTGAAGCTGCGTAAGATGTCCGTACATACAACAGTACATAACTCACTGGACACACACACACAGACGCAAAGGGGCTACCACTTTATATATCTACTAGCAGAGGTGCCCGGCGTTGCTCGGGTTTTGATAAGACTCGCCGCAATCCCGCCCACCAGCAGACTCGACCATAGCTCGACACGGTTTAATTTTTACACGTATCCTTTAACTTTTACATTTTTCAGAACATGATATATACATAACATTTACTATTACGGCCGTCTATGACTGGGCAGAGATGGAGCGTCGAGGAGGCATTCTAAAATTCTTCCCAGTGACCTGTGATCGACTATGAGGAGACGCGCAATCTCCTCGTCTTCCAATCTCGCTTCCAGGAGGCCCCTTCAACTGGCCATAAAGCACTCCCACCTCGAGATCCTCGGCGCCGACCCCAGTCTCGGCCTCGGCTCCTCCCCATGCTCCACACGCCTGCGCCCGCACCTGGTGAAGCTGGTATAGTCTGTATAGTCTCATTGAATGAGACTTTTTACTTCACTCACAAAGTTAAAAAGAAAATTTCTTAATCAGAAAAAGTGCTTTCAAATTTGATTAAGGGAAATGTATTTCTATAATAGAATATACAAGAAATGTTGAATTGGATAGCTCATACATTAACACAAGGATTTAACTTGGCGGGAGAAAAATTATCTCAAGGATATAATCATGTGAGAAACTCCTCAAACTCTATTCTTAATAGAAACCAAGCTGTGCAGCAAAATGAAGATACATCAACAGTTAAGAAAAGTTATATTGGTGAAATATCAACTAGGAGAGCTTATGGAACTATTTTAACTTGGAAATTCATAATTACCAAAACTACTGGAAATTTTACAGTATACACATGAAAACTTGCAAAGATTGTACGAGAGCTAGAACTTGCTTATTCTCCAAGTATGAAAAACCAAAAGAACTGCCTATAGTATTTTTCTTTGATTGTAAAGCTGTAAATAGAAAAGTAAGTGAGAAAGAAATAGAGCAAGATATAATGGCACGTGGTAGATTTTACAATGTATCTAAATATTACAAACCTTACTTCCCAGACCATGTGGGAAAATACAAGAAATTTGTTCGCATGACTGCCTCTCAGGATTTCACCAAACAATTAAAAAAAGATGTTGAGAAGATCCACCAAATTATTATTCCAATTAAAAAATTCCAGCAAACCAGTGTAGGAAATGGGATCAATGGCCAATGAAGAAGGTATGAAACGTCATATTTGTAAATTACTAATTCAACCTAGTGACAAAGTGGTTAAAGATCACTGTCTTTTTTCTGGTAAATTTAGTCAAGTCAAGAGAGATATAAATGGCTACAAAGAAAATACTTTTTAATCAGGAAAGTAATTTTATATTCTGAATGTAAGAAATGTGAAGAGCTCGATGGATCATGCATTGAATGCGATGAAGAAGAAAATTGCTTTTCAGGGGTAGAAAAGATTGAGCCAAAGGTTACCTTACATCGACCTATGTATGTAGGATTACAGATTCTAGAATGGTCTAAATTACACATGTACAGATTTTGGTATGATGTTTTGAAGGTAAAATGTCCTAATATTTGTCAATTCATGACAGATACTGACAGCTTAACTTCCAAATTTGTGTAAAGATTTGGATATAGAATTACAGGAAATGGGTAAACATTTTGATTTCTCAAATTATGATAAAACACACTTTCTTCATTCAACAAAAATCTAGAATTCCAGGATATATGAAGAATGAGTAACCATCCAAAATTATTACTCATTTCATTCATTATCGTTGAAAAAATGACATTGTTGCTATGAAAAAGAAGGGGAGGTAGGGGAGCAAAACAGCAGAAACACACAGACAATTTTGTTTGTTTGTTTGTTGGCGGGGTCTCTCAGAGGGAATGGGAGTCCCAACAAGAGAAAGGAGTAACTCTGGATTGAGTCTTTTCCTGCCCCGTTTAATGGCAAACATCTAAGTGCTTAATGAACATTGTCACTACGCGTGCCGTAGCGTGTAAGTTACTGGTGGCTGAACTTGAAAATGAGTACCCAAGCGATGCGATGTACGGATGTAGTACTTAAGTGTCTAGATAAGTAGTCCAGCACATGGAACTGAGTTTGTTGTGACGCCGCATCGGACAGCGAGGCGGCACTTGCTTGAGGACAGTCAAAACATGCGGACGTGTGTGCGATCTAGTGCTTCACGGATGCCATCTTGGACTCAATCCCAGCTTCCACGGACTACGACGACGTCCACGGACTACGACGACGTCCACGGACAACAACTATACGTGCTACGTACCATACGAGAGAAGTATCAGTGCTATGAAGGTCAAACTAGCCCACGAATCGTGTCGCGCACCGGTCTGTTAGTCTATGATGTCGA
>JAAUXU010170107.1_pt1 | contig 46936 bp, 44 predicted proteins | sample 7278151 | NCBI WGS metagenome assembly JAAUXU01 (sample SAMN14350113, study PRJNA611818) | marine sediment metagenome | isolation source: surface marine sediment (1.8m) | place: French Polynesia: Moorea | collected 2018-08
GAGATCAGCTTCGAGGGCGAGATCAGCTTCGAGTCGAGCCAAGACCAGTGTCGTGTTGAGCGCGAAGCGCGTGTTGAGCTATGGTTGAGTCTGCTGGTAGGCGGGATTGCGGCAAGTCCTATAATAACCCCAGCAATGCCGGACACCTCTGCTAGTGTGATCTAAGAGAGACCCTTGACATTTATGCCCACCATCAGAGTGCAGGTTGCTACAGCCACACTGGAGGAAGATCTTTTACCCTGCCGTAAGCAATGATCTCCAGAGGGCTCAATGTTGTGTGGCTCAAGGTGGTGGGGCCCTTTGAGCATAAATGAAGCCGAACTTTTCATGATCTCACTTGTGACCAAAGTCACAGTGCTGCTCTACAGCATTGGTCCAGTGAGTGCTGCTGCACCTGTCATGAGCTCGGAGCCATGCATGCTGATGCTGGGCATCAATGTCTCTCCTTGAGCACATTGCTCAGGTCATTCAGGGTGCAGGGTTCATAAAGGCATGAGGAGCTTTGCCGCTGTAATGCTCATGTAGTATATTTTACTCATTTTCCACCATGGAATGGTGAGGGTTGGGCCAGTGTGGTCATGAATCGCTGAGTGACGACCGATTTGTCCAATTTTCACATTGATCTGCCACCAAAAAGGTATAATCTGCTAGAACAAAAATCACTTCCTTTTTTAGAAAGACCCTGCCGGATGATGAGGGTATCTTGCAGGGAGAACAACCTGTTCGGTGTTGTAGCAGCTGCCCTGTTTGACGTAGCCAAAGGTCTTGCCCAACTTATGATCAAACCGAATGAGCTGCTTGATGGAATTGCACTTTCAATGCAAAGAATTGCCTTCTTGTGCTTGCAATTCCCATCACCTAGGTGTCTCTCTAAGGCACAAAACTGGTCTTTGATATCTGTGATGACAACTACTCGATCGCATGAAGGGACGAACTGATCTCGGCGAGGTGTATGTGAAGAGACAAAGTCCTTTAGGGCAGTAGCAGAAGAGAGGGATGGCAAAATCGACGGTCTCCAGCAAGAATTTTCGGTGGCATCGTTTTCTCCGGAGATGTTCACATGTTGGGACTGGCTCGCGGAGAACATCTTCGAGAAGAAGGAACTTTCTGCTGCTCGAGGACATTGACTGCTCCCGAAAGTTTCGGGATTTTGGACATGGCAGGTTTAACCCTCTTCCTCATCCAGCATTCCATCTCCGAATTAGGTTAACTTGGGCTGGGAACTTGTGGAACGTACCTGATGAATTCTTCAAAGTCTAGCACCAGCTGATGCATGCGTACGTCGCGGGCAACTTGACCATGATGCTGGCGAGCTCCAGCCCGGCGGCAAATGCTTGAGGCTTGTCTTGTGTGGTTTTTACCATCAAGTTGCAGCCAAAATTGACACAAGGTTGCTTCCAGGAGTCATTTCCAGAATTTTGATGCCGAGACTTCTGGCCTTCATCATCAATCTTTCGGTTTTTGACGAGAGAACATTTAGCTTTTTTGCCTGTAGTTGCCAGTTTGGGCAGACGCCCCTAGATGGCGCGAGTGAATTCAGTCGTCTGCCGCTCACGCCAGCGGCTGATGTAGAGTGAAGCATTGACATAACAAGATATGGACCGATCTTCGGCCCAGCACGCCTGCCTGCTCCGCTGGGAGGGACATGTTAAAGCTTTGTCAGCTGTGTATTTGGTCCCAGCGCAATAGGGTATGCCTTGGGCCTCATTTTCTAAGCTCGAGCCGGGCTCGGCCCTTTTTTCTTTCCCTGGCTCGAGCCATTTCAGCCACTGATTTGTACACAACCCTTTATGTTATGATCACAGACATCTATCCAGTTCTGCGACCACTGAGAGCAGCACCACCACAAGCTCCGGCCAAGATGTTGTAACGTCAATATTTGTTGGGACCAAATGCCCAGCTGACTTAGCGGTTCCCGAAGTGGCAGCTGAAGCTCGGTCCATATCTTATTACGTCAATGAGTAAAAGCGAATCACTGAGGTTAGGTGACCTAATCTAACCTAACTACCGGCTGCTGCTGGGTGCTGACTGACGGCTTGTTCAGCTCTCCGCCCGAGTCGCCGTTGGCGTTCCTCCCCTTTGCCTTGCTCAGCAGGAAGGTATCGTTGCTCTTCCTGCGGCAGCCGGACCTGACGAGTCCTCGTCGCCACCTGGCGCAAGGAGAGTTCTGACGACCGAATTTCGCGACGCGCGCCAGCGCTCACCCTCCTCTTCTTGGCCCTGAGAAATTTGGAGAGCTTTTTGTTGGCGTCTTCCATTCAACTTGAAGTCCTCCGAAGAAACGTAAACACTCGACCGAATTAAGGAAGCCAGGCGTGCTGGCAGCCTCATCCCCAGGGTCTCGGTCAACGGGAGCCACTGCAATGACGCGAGAGTCCGACTCCCACGTGTCCTCTCGACGTCCGGCCAGGAAGAAGAAGGCGTCGACAGCGGCCAAGCATCAGGAACACGACCCTGGGGAGGAGGAGGTTGGCGACGTGGAAGGCGGCGATCGGGAACCGGTCGACGCCCTTGCTAGGGCGGCCGTCTGGAGTCGGCTCGACGTCCGCCTTCACGGCCCATTTGAGACTGCTTGTGGGGTGGCCAAGTACTTGGTGAGCATCATCTTCAGTTCGCTTAAAGTATTACGGTCCTTTCGAGGTCCGTCTCGAGGTCAGACTCGTCTTCACTACAGTGCTGTCATTGTACGGTTGCTCTTGTGAATTCGCACTTCTGAGAGGTACAGATCATTCATCACTGGTCAGGGGTGTGTTTGACACTGAGACTTTCGTAACAGCCCCAAGAGCGACAGGACAGAGCACGAGTGTAAATTTAACTAGTACGAATGTGCTGGCCGAGCAGAACAACCTGAGACAAGACTGGACAGAATTGCTGATTATAAAATACATAACGCCGTGACTCTTGGCTGATGCTCTGCGGCCATTCTGGGTCTTTAATGTGGGACAGAAACCATGATGACCATGATGCTTTTGAAGCTTTGAAGTGCAACTTGGTCCTGTCACAACTCTTCAGTATCATTCTCTCCCACTTCCCAGGGAATCGTTCAGGGTGAGCTGGACTGTACTTGACTGGTTCAGTCCACCTTGTGACAAGCAGCAAACCGTGGACGCTCTTAAGCACGGACGTATTCGACTTTCGAACGCCTCGGGATAGTCGTATTCGACCTTTTGTTATTATGGATGCCGCGATGTTGGTACCTGGGAAGACCCTTTTTTCTGCGGGAATCCCATTCTGTTCTGACAAACACAGCATTGACACTGGCAATCCCAAGTTCTTCTGTCAGTTCTAGCCTTTGATCAAGACTTGAGCTCTTCTTAAGTTTTTTATTGATGTATTTCTCTCTGTCGCACAGGTGTGCCTACGTGATCCGGTGTCTGGCTTTCTAAGCGGTCGGGCGGTTAGCGACGACCCCGGTGCGCCGGACCTCCTTGCCTCCTTCGTCTTTTCCACGCTCTGCCAGTTTGGCCTGGCGAAGTGCATCTGCAAGGGATTTCCCTTGGACGTGTTCTCGAGGATGTCGTCGGCGTTTTCGCGTCGCTGGCGAACTTTGCACCCGTCTCTCGTCAGGGTCAAGCCCGACGAGGAGGTGCTCATGGCATGGAGCGGCTCGGATCAGGAAGAAGGCAGCAACGACGCATGTGACGACGAAGCTTTCAGAATTCACGTCAATGACTTTGTGCGTAGCCGAGGAGCGAGTTGGGAGCTGCACTTGGACGCGTGGCTCTTCAGCCAACGGACGGCCATCCAAGCGCATCACGGCAGAACTGCTTTTGCCACGCTCTTCAACAGAGATCCGGTGTCTCTAGATGATGACAATGAGTGCATTCGAAATGTCCCGGGGAAGGAATGGGGACCGCACCCACGCCAACGGAGGTTAATCAATGCCCAACACTTGTGTCGTCACTGTGGGGATCTCTTCACCTCCAAGATCAGCTTTCGGTTGCATCAGCAGCGACATTACGAAGAGGCTTCTCGACGGGGCGCGCTTGACGGGGAAGAAGATGTTAACGACAAGTCTGCGAGAGCCGACAGTAGTGACGATTGGTCCGACGAGGACGCACGCTACAGTAGACCCCGCATGAAACGCCGACCAGCCGGATCGTCAACATCGCGCCCACCCCGCTTGGTTGATCCCGCAGTACGGATGGCCAAGCTAGAGTCGTCTCCACCGAAGCAACGCCCACGCAAAGGAGGCGTAGTTGCTCTTGAGGATCCAGCGTGTGAAGATCTGCAGTCAGTTCGAGTGGACACGGTGAAGGCTGTGACGGCTTTGCTAGCCGCCACTAGCCGCGAGCGCACCCGTCGTGGAAAGTACGGCAAGTACAGTCCAGAACAGCGCGACGAAATTGCTGAATTCGCTCTCGAGCACGGTGTGTCCGCCGCTTGCGTGCATTTTAGCCGTGTTCTTGACGTCCCGGTCAACGGCAGCACAGTGAGAAACTTTCTCAAGGCGTACCGCAGATTCTCGCCGGAACTTCGAGAGGAGGTGGGCCGATATGCCTACCAATTCGGCCAGGAACGTTGTCTGGAGGAGTACCAATCGCGACAACCTCAGCTCAATTTAAGCCGGGCTCTTGTCCGGAGGTTCAGGGACCATTTTCTGAAGAAAAATCCTACACTGCCCATGGACGATAACGACGGTGACCATGCAATTTTCGATGAGACTGTCCGAGAACAGATCGCCCGCTTTGCCTGGCAACACGACAATGTGAGGGCGGTGACGCACTTTTCAGAAAAGTTGCACTTTCCAGTCAAGGAGGCTTTTGTGGCCAAACTCAAGGCGACCTGGATGAAGACCAATGGGGTAAGTATTATCAAACAGGCACAAATTATGTGTAACAGATAATCCTCATGCTAATACTATAGTTGTATTTCTTACTCTTACCTGTACCGTATGCACACAGGTTACTGAGGAGCAACCGAAGGTACAACCCTCGGAACAGCAGCAGCAACAGCATCCTCCTCAACACCAAGTGATTGCCATTCAGATGCAGCCCCAGACAAGCCACGTTTTGGAAGGAGGAGGAAATCTCCACACAGACGGATCTTTCGCAGCTCAGAATGAGACTACTTCAACACTTTACCGCCAGCATCAACAACAGTTTCAAGTCGATACTCAGTTAAACAATCAGTCTAGTGGAGGCGTGGTGATCATTAACCAGGCTCACCAGACGTCGTATCCTCACACCACTACGTTGCAGCTCATTCCCACTTGTGGATTTGATCAGCATCCGCAACAACAACAGCAGCAGCATGTCGTAATCCAACATTCGACAGTTCCCTTCCAACAGATGTCGATTCCACAGGGACACCCTACTGAGTTTTCCTACCAGCACCAACAGCATCCGGTGGTCCCGCTCTCCCTGACGGTGGCAGCCCCCACTGCAACGGATCCACCGGCTGAAGAACATTCACAGCAAGTTCAACAACAGCAGCAGTCATCACTGATGAACTTGTCGGCGGCGGCAGCTCTTACCGATCCTGAGACTTTCGGAAAGTCCGCCGATGAAAATTCTAGCCACGAAAAAAAAAAGTCCGAGAAGGCCGAAGACACAACCAAGCGCCGAGAGCAGACCCTGCAAGGTAGGAAGAAGACAAAGAGACCCGAGAAGAAAAAGAAGAGCGGTCGGAAGGTTCGAGCTGGTATCCGTGGTCGCTACGCCACCTACGAGCCTGAGCTCAGAGGCCTCATCGGCAAGTACGCCTCGGAGAACGGCAACCAAGAGACGAAAGAGTATTTTCTCAGTCATCACGGAATTGATCTACCTGAGTCGACCATCAGAGGGCTCAGGGACAAGTATCTGATCAGGTTCAAGGCACAAACAGACGTGGCGAAGGGAGCAAATGCGTAAGTCAAACACTCATTGAGGTGAGAAACTTCATTCTCTAGAGAATACTTTTCCAGTGGCACCGACATCACCGCCAGCAAGTTGGATTACGGGCCCCGCGGACGTCCTGTGCGTCTGGGTCGTTACGACGAGGTGGTCCGCAATTGCATTGCCGACCTGGTGAACTCTGGAGTCAAAGTGTCTTCATTCCTAGCCATTGCAACGGCCAAGCAGGTTCTGCAGAAGAATCAACCTGAGCTGCTGGCCGAGAACGGTGGCGACGTTTCTCTCAATCCGACCTGGGCAAAATCCTTTCTCAGAAGGATTAAGGCTGACCTCAGGAAGGCGCGGGAGCAAGAGGACGTTGCCTAGGACGAATACGTGATCACTGCGAGAAAGTCAAGCTGTTTCTAATCTCCCCCTGTAGGTATTTAGGTAGATCGAGCAAGTCATGCAGAACACACAACTGTACTTGAATTAGTAGTTGAACTGATGGTAGTTGTTTTAATAGCGACTGTTGTCAACGTCCTTGAAGAGCGTGATCGAGCGTCAAGTTACGTTGGTGCGTTCTCATTTGCGGCAGTACTACTGTGAATAAATTACAGGAGGACGAGTATCATGCTATTTCTACTTCCAAGTCGTAGAACAAGTTTCTGTGTCCCTGGGCGTGTCTAACTTGGTAGTTGTAACTCAGGAACCCCCCTGGGGGCTCTCGATGGCGACAGCAGGAGAAGCGCGTTGGGAGCAGACCCCCTAGGGATGGAGGGGGGGTGCCTCAGGCTGGCTTGGCCAACAAAGACGACGACGGAGCTGCAGCCCCAAGTGGAGAAGCTTTGGCTGGGCTTGGCTGCTCCCCTCCTGCTCGGACTTTTGTCGACCTCGGTGTTGCCAGCTGTGACGACCGTGACGTGGCTTTACGTAAGGACGGCTCAAAGTTGGATTACACGTCCACTGGATAATGATCGCGAGTATGTAGGGGAGGCACTTGATGCTGTACACTTTCCCAGCAGTGTTGAGCAGTCTACGTTTAAGCGGGCTGCAGCTGGTGGTGGTGGTAGTCGGTGGTGGTAGCGCTGCTGCTGCTTCGCTGGCAGCAGCTGAGGGACGTGCGGACACACACATACACACACACGCGCGCGCGCATGCACCAGCGGGAGAGCAAATCGAAACGAAATACCCCAGACGGACACGGCGCGATCATGGCCGCGTGCTCCGCCGCCTTCACCGAGGACGATGACGTGTTCCACGTGCACTCCGAGGATATGCTGGAGCAGGTGGCCGACGCGGCCGCCAGCGGATTGCACTCGGGACTCTTCGCCGACTTGACGGTTCGGTGTCGCGGAGGAGAGCACATCAGAGCACACAAGATCGTCCTAGCTGCGGTCAGCCCCTTTATCAGGAAGGTAATGTCTAAGCTTAGTGTCGAGAAACTGAGGACAAAGCCTAACCTCTTGTAACTTTGTCACAGTTGCTACAGGAGGCGAGTGACGTCGACTCGTCTGTCACCATAGAACTTCCAGATGTCGCCCTTGATGAAGGGCTGCTGCTGATGGAGGTGGTCTACAAGGGCTCGGTGGAGGCAACCATGGCAGAGCTGAGATCACTCATCTTGCTGGCCAGGTTCCTCCGCATCAGTATACCTGTGTCGCAGGACTTACTTCACACGCTAAACGTGGAGCCCGAACCGCCGCCAGAACCCGCACTAGAGACTGAACGGGTGACGTGGATGACAAATAACGATGACGAGGAATCCGACCTGGTGGCGAAGGCGAAGCCAGTGACGAACATGACAATGCCGCTGCCTCCGCCGTTGAAGAGGATCAAGCGAGGTGAGCGAGCGCAATTTTACGTATCATGTGGAGAAAAGAGGACTCTAGGGTTGTCTGTACGACCCGCATTCCCTCCAAGACAACCCGATCGAGTCTGTACGACAGTTGGTGTGGGAGCCAGCCCTCCTTTTATGCAGGAGGGTTGCGTCAAACTGACGTAACAAAAGTTGCTCTTTGGCCTGGGTGGGGTGCGGGTGTCGAAGTAGCCCAGTGAAGTCCCCATCCCCGAAGGTTAGGTTGTAGGGATACCACAGTCATGGGCCATAGTTCACCTGCAGGAATTCACCCCCTAGATCTATCCCACGTATTGGTCGGCCGTCAAAGCCTTCAAGATCCGACTTCTACATCGTCCTATTCAAGAGCTCCCAGTGAGGCCGGTTACCTGTGCCCCTTCTGCAACGCCAGCTACAGCTCTGGTAAAGCCTTTAAGCAGCATATGCTGTTTCACGAGAACGAGGCTGTCAAAGAGGAGAGGACCCGCATGCTCAACGAGATGGTCGCGGCCTCTTTCAGTAAGTCACGCGCCACGATATTGACGCGTTGCTATGACATTGCAACGTAAATTTTTCGCGTTCCAGATTTAGACAGCACCTACACCTGTGACATTTGCGGCAGCAGCTACTCCCATCCCGGCAACTTCAAACAGCACCTGGGGAAGCACGAACGCGAGACGGGCGCGGTCTCTGTGCTGTACAAGCAGTTCAATTCCGAACGGTTCGCCGCACTTGCGGCTGCCGCCACAATGGGACCGGAGCCACAAGATGATTTCTCATCATTCGAAGGGCAAGAAGAAGTTCCTTCTGGCCCTGACGACAGTCATTTGAAGCTCGTGCTGCAGTCAGCCTGGTCGGAGAGTCGTCCTTCCACTTCCAACTATTACACTTGTGAGGTGTGCGAGCGCTCCTTCAATCATCCCGGGAACTACAAGCAGCATCTGGCCAGTCACGCCAGAAAGGCCGGGTTAACTCCGCCCAAGACACCGAAACAGCGTTGTCCAAAGTGCCACGTGAGGATGCGGGGAACTCCTGCCCAAACCAGGGACCACGTAGCCTCGTGCGGAGGAGACGGCAGCGTCCCCGGGTCAATGTGCGTCAGCCTGTGTAGCATCTGTGACGAAACCTTCGAAAGCTTAGGTATGTACTGTGGATGATTTCTGACTGAGCAGTCAAAATGGCATAACTGAAACACCATCTCCTGTGTCAAGCAACGTTTAGCTTAACTACTGCTAGTATGCAATGCCTTATAAGCAATAGTGGATGATATGTAAGAGGCTGGGTCGAAAAGGGGTCAACTTTGGAAATTCACTGACAGCGGCTGGGGTTTGTTACACAGGCTCAAAAGATGAAGATGTAGTCAAATACTTTGGAAAAAACATTGTGTTTACCTCTGCCCAACTTGATTTGAAATTTATGTTCTAAGCTACTGTAGTAAATTTGCGGCAAAAGTAGATTTCAGCTCTGGTGGCTGTCAGAAGCTGCCAAACTCGGTGAAAATCACTCACCAAAATGCTGATGTGCTCCAGTTTGTCAGAAAAATATTTTATAGCAAGTCCTGAAGAAAAAATGTTATAACTTATTTTATAGTATTATGAAACTTTAAATGCATTTGGGCATAGATAGAACTCCTTTTTTCACTTTCATTTGACTACCAAGTCTTCAAATGGTAAGCAGTTACAAATTTTGGGTGCCTGTGGGGAATTCCAATTTTTGACCTAGCCTAATATATTATGATATTATATATCACTATAAAGATATATACAGATATCTTTGCACTATAGACGAGCAAAGATATCTGGTGCAAGTTTTTTTGCCTTTTTTAGCTGCCTCTATCAGGAACTCTTCCTCCAACAGCCCAAAGGGGCACTGTACTGATTGTGTCATGGTTCATGGAAGAATAGTTCATCTGTCCTGTTCTTTCCAGTTGACTTGTTCATGTTGTTGAACAAAATAATGACGAAACCTCAACCAAGATTCAAAGTTCTCTCTTCAATGCAAGAAGCAGCTGCTTTTTGCATTGTTGCAAAGTTCTCCTGTAAGGTGCACTTTACACTCTCTGTAATTGTGACATTTAGGAAAGTGACCTTGGATTTTTCCTTTTTCCAAAGGTTTTCTAATCTGGTTGTTCCTCTATGACATTTTGACTGTGCTACATTTTGGTACTTGCTCGGAGAGATGAGATGTGGAACCCTGAGGGATTGGTTCAGTCTCTTGGGTTCCTCTTTCACAGTGCTTTTACTCTCGTTATGTTAGAGAACTTCCGAGGGATTCACAAATCTCAATGATTTCGATGTGAAGTAAAGGAAACATACTTGCATGCGAGAGACTGGAGACTCACCAAGAGTATTTAGAGGTTTCAGCAGGTCCGTCTTCTAGAGATTCTGTCAAGGGACTAAGAGAAGAGCAGAGCTGCAACCGAAGAAACCCATGCTTATGTCATCTTTTTTCATCCAGGGTGGAGACAACAATAGCAGAGCATTGTGTAGGTCCTCGAAAAAGTACAGTCCATAATTGCTGCAGCTGCAGCTATCAATACTATCAGTATTACGGTATTACTTCTCCAAATTAAACGTTTTGTTTATTAAATTGTTAATTAAGTTTGACGTTGGCTTGATATCGTATCACTCATCATCGTGCACAACACTCAAACTTCAGTAGTAGCTGTTTTCAAAACCTGAGTCCCATGTGCGTGTGAGTTGTTCCTCGTAAATATTTTCCCTCTTAACAATGATCTCTCGCCGCCGGCACGTGAAGAGTGTTGTTAGTTACTCTCAGCCCCTCATTTCAACTTTAGTAGGTTACATTTATTTAATGTAATGACGTTATGGCGTAACAACCAATAATTGCTGCAACATTGTTGCTAACATGTGCTACCGTACAGCACTGGACAAGAGATTGGTGGACTTGCTATAGAAGGAACATTGGCACAAAGACGCTTGATAGCTGCAGCTCAAATTCCTGGAGAGGGAGTCTCTTGTCAGTTCCAGACGTCCTGTAGTACATCCTGCAGATGTTGAGGGCCTCACAATTGTCACTAGTAGCTCCCTTACAAGGATGACACACAACTTCAAAAGTCTGTTAAAGAGAAACACAGGAGATTGTGGAGGTGCCAAATTCAAGAGGTTCCTTTCTGAGCCAGTGCCGTTCAAGTGCCGCGTCTTACATTATGCTATGAAGTGTATGTGCCCTAATAATTTTTCTTAATCTGTGTCCATCCAGAGCTTCTGAATGCCCACAAGTCCAGTGTGCACGCCCCGTCTGCAGTCGACCCTTTGGTTGACAATCAAGGATCTTCATCCCAGCTGTTCCAGTGTGACGAGCCAGGGTGCTTCCAAGGGTTCAGTTCTCAACGGTTCCTGGAGCGACACAAGAAAAAAGACCACAAGGAAGTGCAGCGAGACTATGACACTGAGGAGAACTCAGATGACTCGTGGCTTCCAAATCGGTTCTTTAAGTGCAAAACCTGCGGAAAATTGTTCAACCAGTTAAAAAAACTCAACGTGCACAGGAAAATCCACAGGTGAGACGAGCATAGTTGGCAGAGGATAAATTTGGTGGCTTCAACTTTCGTAGCGTGCTCGGTTTCGTGCCCAAAGTCTGTTGACCAAACTTGTGCAGCTCTGCTGGAACTCGCTTCCTTGTACCCACCTGGGGTACGCGAAGCGGATGAGAAAGACAAGTGGACATTTGAAACCCGAGTCTATTAACTTTGAGTACAAGAAGCGGATTCTACTGTACAGTGGAGAGCCACTTATGACGGCATCGGCACAGACAGCTGGGACAGATTGCCAAAGTAGTGGATGGTGTCTGTTACATAGGTTACCAGCAGTCAACCCACTGGTGCCAACATTTGCCCTAGTTCAGTGCTTTGTGAAGATGGTGAGATTCCCGACCTGCAATCTGGCTGAGCTAAATGGCTTTCAGAAGGCAGAAAACCTTATTTGCTGACTTCCTTTTGTCCATTTTCAGGCCTTCAGTCTGAGTCTTCGGTTATGCTGCCATGACACTTGCATTGGCCATTTTTGGCCTTCCCAAGGGGTGCTGACATAAGTGGCTTTCGCTTTACAACACTGAATTTAGTGTCCTTCCTCTCGTGTGCCCCACTCAGTGTAGGCCCCACTTATGAAGTGTGGAAGTTACCAAGGATGAAAGTTGTCGATGCTGAGTTGTTGACAGAAGAAAAGAAATTATAACAAATCAAAGTACAGTCAAATCTCGCGTAGATGATATTGCTCAGTCATCAGCAACTGTATCGTGTATTTCGAGGTTTATCGCATGCATTTTTTGCAATTCTTAAGTGAAACTCAACGTTTCAATGTGAAAAAGGGGCCCTGGGCCTGAACACACCGTTATTGACCAGTCATTAAAGAAATCTTTCATTCTTGTTTTGAATGTGAACGTACCATTCAACTTGCCAAGTACATGGATACTATCCATACATAGTACATTGAGTCATTCCCGTCGGGATAGGCCGAGAAAGCAGGCTCTTCAAATGACATCACCGGAGGAACATCTTGAATTCGTGCCAGAGTTGACCCGATTTTTTCGCCACTGCATAAGCGAAACGTTTACTAAATGAAGAAATTGGTCAGCAGCAAAACTATCATAAGTACGAGATTTATCATATGTGCGAGATTTGGCTGTATGAGAGGCTTTCGAGACCTGACGGCGTTACCGCGCGCTCACCACCCGTGCATTCGCCAATTCTTGCCACTAGATGACGTCGTTGTTGTACTTGTGACACTCACAGCCTTGGTTGAAGTTTAAAAAGGCGTAGATGTGCATGTGCCATGACCATGGCAAAATGCACAAAGGTCACGGAAGGCAGCAGCATCGAGACATCTTCGGCAGTCCTGTCCTGAGTCTCCCGAGGTCGAACAAAGCAACGTATGTCTTATGCATCAGCTAAGTCTGCATCATCTTCAGTTTCATCACTGCGGCCATGTCTGATTAAAGGTCATTGGAAAGAGGAAGGATATAAAGACGCAGGGACAGAGCAGGCAGCGAGAAGACAGTGAAAAGGATCCAAAAAGTGGTCAATGCATGATCTGTATCAATCATTGATGCTGGCAACCAAGGAGGCCACCCGTGCCTTCCAGTTCAAGCATGAGGTGCTGAAGTCTCACCAGCAGTGAGACATGTGTGACAAGTGCAATGCTCTAATGTCATTCTTTGGCCGCAGTCCAGGGGTGAGTCACAGTCACTTTGTCTGATTGAGTTTGTATCGGTAACCAGTGATATTTTCTTGCAGGGTTCCTGAAGGATGAAAATGCAGTTTTACTTCCAACGTTCTGAAGCAGGAGCACAAGGGAGAGTGTTAAAGTGGTTAGCTAACCCTAAAAGAAACAATCATGTTGACATTGGCTAATGTCTACCCACAGCAGGTACATGAGGGACATTTGTTGATAAATTAAACTTGCTTTCTTTCCTATGCCATCTAGTGGCGAGAATTGGCGAGAACAGTTCGATCGTTGCCCGACTTCTACGTTCCACGTATCTCTTATGTGTTGACTCGAGTCTGCTTGAACTGTACTAATTTCGAGTGATTCGACTCGACTCGTTGGGAACTTCGTTCACTGGAGCCCAGCACTAGTTTTGTAAAGTATGCATCCATGGTAAAATGAGCTTGCATAGCTTTTTTCCTCTCCAGATCTGCTGAAGAGCACTACAGATTTCCATGCAACATTTGTGGTAAGGCGTTCACCCGTCCGGACCATGTGACCAGGCACATGCACTTGCACACCGGGCAGAAGTCTTACAGATGCGAAAAGTGCAATAAGGCCTTTGCTAGAGAAGACAAGCTCAGGGAGCAGTAAGTGCCTTCCAGATGCATAGTACGTACAGGGCAGCCGTTGGGCCTTGTGGTTGGTGGGAAGTTATGTTCATCGGAGGTGTAGGACCCAAAATGCACCAAAGTTTCCTCTATCTGCTCTGCTCTCAAGTGTCACCAGCTACTTTTTCCAGACAAAAAAGAAAACAGCTTCAGTCTTTGATGCCTTTGCTCCATGTTTAGGTGCAGCGATGAAGTATTCGCTAGATGGCGCTGTTTTATCCGCCTTCGACAATAGTAACTCTCCGTATATTAGCAATAGCGGTGGTGTCGTTGAGAGCGCATATGATGACTGAGTCTGATACATTGTGCATGCGCAGTGGTGACAAAGTTTCTCTTCTCTCCAGTATGCTTTTCGGCCGTTGTCATAGGCGCTGTGCCCTGGACCATGAGATGAACGATGTGGAAGTGGTGGATGACGGCTCATTCTCTGAAAGCATCGATGCCTGAGTGAGGAGTGACCGACCTGCTATGTATTCGTGCCGTTTGAGTCGGCGCTCATCTTACTACCTATACGACATTTCAATGAAGTTGACTGATGGAAATACATTGGTAATTCGAACGACTTACCCGTTTAATGGTGATTGCTTCCCCCTCTTCATTGTTCTGTAGAAGCAGACCACGAACTCGGAGAATGTCAGGTCTACCTCTCCCTCCTCCAGTTGCCTGGAAGCCATTTTGTGACTGCATGTGGGTGAGACACATGTCCTTATGCAGTCATCTCCTCTGTCTTCAAACCCTGTAGAGCACACTTACGTCAAGAGAAATGTCCTGTGCCCATACTTGTGGGTAGGAATGAGTCGAATCAGGCCTCAAGTCCTGACCTACTTCACCCAGGATTCACACTAGACAACGTCAACTGTCCGCCCTTCATCAGTGGGAATGCTTGGTCACAGGAAAGTCACCCTCATCCAAGCTTACCTTATGATTGGTGTTCACTGCAGAGGCCAAATCTACGACATGCATTGTCTCAGTGAAATTATTGTTGTGCAGGTCAAGAAAGGGTCATGTGTGGTTTGCAACTTCAGTTGGAAAGTTCATGTTGGAGTCCTTAAATGTGACCAAAGACAAGAAATATCCGACTTAGTTGATCTTTAATGCCCACTTGAGTGACCAACTCGCTTCATTGGGAAGTGAAAGCCTCTACATTTGTCACCATAACATTCACTCCCGGGGTCATAAATCGGGTGTCGTGTGAAACCCCTGCGGCAGGAGGGGGCTGCAATTACTGCTGCGATGATCCGAACCCCAAGCCCTAGTCTATTTACGAGGTAACGTCTGTTCTCCTGAAAAATGTGTATAGCCAATTGTTATGATTAAAGTCACTGCTGTGTTCAAACTGTGCAGTTGTTGTTGTTTTTCAAAATCAGTAGAGAAAAGCCCGCGTCTCGCAGAATTACGTCCCTTTTTACGAAGTGCTGCAGCTCTTGGACTTTGCAGCACTGAAAAATCAGCTAAAAAAACCTCCTTTCTTGAACAGATCGACTTTTCTTAAGGAATCATTAGCCAAAAAAGTCTTTTTTTTCTTTTGTTTTCAAAAGGTCGCTAGTGGGGACGGTGCAGACGAAGTGGGTGGGAGGTAGGTCAGAAGCGTGTGTCAGGTCATGAGCATGACACGGAAAAGGAGAAACAAGAGTCAAGAAGACTAAAAGGTCAAGGGAGTTGTTGGGAATAGGGCATCTGACCTACAGCATAGCTTGAGATCGGGAGATCACTGCAGACACATTTGACGTGCGAATAGGGAGCATTAGTGCAAACATTAATAACAGTGAACAAGAGTAGGGCACATGCCTTCAGCACTGAAGTCGATGTCGCAGGATTGCGTGCATGCATTGATGTAGGCCTGGAGCTTTGCCTTGTCTTCCGTCGATCCGCCATGACTGACGCCCGAAGCCCTGTCAACTACGGCTCCAGCATTTCTCAGCCGAGCTGAATCCTCAAACCACCGGTAGTCGTACACTGTGGACTGCTGCAAGGAAGTGGACGCCAACAGCAGCAACAGGAACAATTGATTCGGGGCGTCGGATGTGACGAGGCCACTAGTTAACGTTAGCAAGTGACTGGACATGACACTTCTTCAGCTGGGACGTCAGGATCATCTCCCTGTGCACGGTTAGATCCTTGGGGAGGCAGCTGCAGCTTTCTCTTGTCTTCACCAACGCTTTCTACTGTGGCGAGGACCCTTGGAAAGCTCGAAAGCAGATTTTCATATAGTGTACACACTGACGAGTCGGTATTAAGTATATTCTTCTATAGTTCTCATCTCAACAACACAAATGCTCCTCTGTTGCTAAGCATCATTATCTGGGATTGATTTCTGGCTGAAAAGTTTCAAGTCTGTTTCAATTTCACTCCTATAAATATACCAACGAAACTCATTTGCAATCATAAAATCGTCGGCCTTGTCTGCATTGTTCAGAGGCCCGTCAAACAAGTCCTGACAACTCCGCTTTAGCTGTTTGCTGGCAAAAGCGTGGATTGCGTTTTGTTCCAGGAGATTCTCGAGTCTAGCTCTGTCTCTAGGTCACGGACAACGATGGTAACACTTAACTATACGCATCTAACAATGCTTCATTCTCTTCGCCTGGTGTGATGAGTGAGTGGCAAACATGTACTTCATCTGAGGCATATAGTTCATGATGTCCTTGACCAAGACCAGTGGAACGGGGTCATACTGCAGGCACTTTCCTTCACTTTTAAGTATCTCCTGATGGCCCCTGAAGAGAGAGAGAGAAAGAAAGATTACAGACACGAGCTAGAATGCTGGTGCGGACACCTGAGTGACCACGGGCTATGCAATGCACACACACTTACTTGTTTCCTTTGTAGAGCACGATCTTTAGTATTTCTTGTAGGATCTGTTGTGACCGCTCCATGGTGAGCTCTGGACAGAAGTTTTTGACAAAGTCAGGTAGGGTCATCATGAGGTCGTGAAACACGTATGGCCTCACATTGATACACGGCACTATTTTCTGATCGATGAGCGCTTTCTGCAACTTATAAGGTGGCTGGTGTGAGCGCTCCATGGGAAACTCTTTGATCTGGGTCAGCTTTCCTGGAAACTGTTTGTTGGAGAGACTACTAGACCCACCCCCGCTGCTACTGGAAGAAGAGGAGGCCGCGGCTGCTGCAGCCGCAGCGGCGTGATGGTAGCCTGCAGCCGCAGCGGCGTAAGCCGGGAGCTGTTGGCTCAATGCCGTTTGCATCTGCGTCGCCCGGAGCATCTGCTGGTAGCTCTGACTAGCCAAGTCATAGCCGTTCGCGGTGGCACTCGTCGGCGGCTGCGATCTACCGCTAAAAGACGCGGCCGCGGCAGCGGCTGCCGCGGCCGCAGCCATAGGTAAATTGTGATGCTTGACGCCATTAGACGCCGCCGCTGCTGCAGAGCCCCCAGTAGCCGACGGCGGCTTTTGCGTCCAGTTTCCAGCGGGGTTACGCTGGGTATTGATCGGCTCAATGCTGCCTTTCGCCGGCCAATAGTCCTCAAAGGTAGTGCCTGGAGGGAAGTGACCCTTGATCTCCTCCAGAGCCACTACTCTGCATGTGTCGGCGGCGAACAGCTCGTTGCGGATTCCCTGTACTTTGCAACAAAACTTCAGATACGCAAGGTCCCAACCTTCCACCTGATCAGACTTGAGCTTTAGGTGGTCGGTCTCGCCTTCAAAGTAGAAGAGCGGCACGAACTTGACGCTCCCTCGCACGGTGTAAGGCACGACACTCTCGCCGTTGATGCGGAAGAAGCCGCAGCGATCGCTGGAGTTGCTCTTTTTCAGAACTAGCTTCTTGTAGCACAGGTCGAGAAAGCGATAGAATTCCTTGGCATCTCGCAATCGCACAACCAAGTCCTTGGTTGTGAAGGGTTCCTTGCCGAAGTAGCAGTCGGCGTGTCGAAGGTTGATCTCGTTGAGCAGTTTGCTCTCGGCTTCAGTGATGTAGTAACTGCGTATGCAGTGACAAGAGTTCACTTCAGGCGGTAGCACACTGAGGAAGCGGCCGAGGAACTTCCGCTCGACCATGCGCACGGACGCGTACCGGTCACCATTCCCTCGGAATATAAACGGTATGTAGTTTTTCTCGAACTCGCACCAGCCAAAACGACCCCTCCGCGATTCTGCGTCCAACTTCTGACCGTCCCCTGAACTCGTCGTCGTCCCCGAGGAGTTGACGGCGGTGGTGGCACTCCCATAGTTGCTGTTGGAGACGGCACTGCCGACGGCCCTGTTGCTGGTCAGGTAGTTCTGGATGAGCGGCTGCTGGCCCTGCCTGGTGAGCATGTGCAAACTGTTGTTGGTCTGGTGGTGCAGCTGGGCCGCTGCGGCCTGTTGCTGGTGTAGCTTGGTGCGGTTCTGTTCCAAGATCTTTATGGCCAGCTCGTTGATCTCGCGATCATCCTGCCTCTCCGACTTGACGATGCTCATGGCGAACCTTGGCTCGACGTCGTCTGACCTCACGCGCAGGACTCTCTTTCCCCTGTCCTCACTCTACCTTTGGAGACCCGCTGCAAGAGCTCGAAAACCGCCGGGAGGGACTTTCTCCGTCGTTTCACTCGTCGGTCCGCCGCCGGCACTTAATCCATCGCGATGCGTCACAGGACATGGAGAGACCGGTGCAACCGAGGAAACGTTTTATCCCACCGGAGTAGAGCCAAAACGTGGACGAACTGGCCCAAGTCGATCCTCACACTGAGTATTCTCGCCGGCCCCTGGTCACAGGTCGGGGCCCGTTCCTGAATTTCGCTCTCCTCTCTTTCCAGCCTGGCGTGTGATGACAAGTGGCTTTTCCTGGAACGGACCCAGAAATAAAACACACAGGAACGGCCCCAACAGTGGAGGAAAGAGGAGGAGGGGCGACGAAGCAGGGGAGGAAACCGCGTAGATAGATGCAGCTGTGGACGGGCGGGCCCGAGAAATTTCCCCGGCTCTGATCGCTTCATCTCTTAGCCTCCCCGACTTTCGGGGGGTCGAACTTCCGGGACTGCTTCACACAACCGTACCGAGTCGCCGTGAGCCACGACTCTATAGTCGTCTCCAACGCATGCAAGTCCGTCGAAATAAATCATGCTCTGAGCTGCACGGTCAGGTTGTACAGGTTGTACTAAATGAGTTATTAGACTATTCAAAATCAGCTCCTATTTGCCACGAACTGTGAAGAAGCACCTGCTCTCCTCGTGAAATGTGCAATGAACGTGAACGCCACGAGTCTGCAAACGACGATTCGCTCAGGTCCTGCGCAAAAAAGTGGGTGAAAAGACATCCACGTTACTGATCTAAGAATTTGGCCTCTGTTTCGTGACTCATCCCTAGTGTGCTGTACAGTTGAATCTCCATATACCGACATGCTTCGGGCAACGGCAGCTTCAATGTCGGTTCTAGACACTCGTTTTTTAGGTGAGATATCGCTCAAGCACCAGAATGTTATTTCATCCAGAGCTATTGTCAGCTAAAAATCTGTTATGTCGAGGTTTCACTGTACTTAGGTATGTTCTGAAAGAGTGCGTTTTTTTCTTTGCTAGAAAGGAACGGCCCCAACCCTCGGTCACACTTTGGACTGGACCCAATTTGCTCTTCATCCCTCCCCTCCATGAATCAAGCACGCGCTGAGCTCCTCTATCGTTATGTTCACAGTCCATAATTTTAAGTAATATTTGATGATGTGTTCGTCCTCTCATCAGCGATGCCAATAACTCGTCAACGCTATCACAATCCTCTTTGTTGTCTTTGTTATGGCTATAATAGTCTGTCACAGATAAATTGTTTGAAGCAAAACTGGCATAACATACGTACCCTTCTTTTTTATATAACTCAAGTCTGTATGCGTGACAGATTAAGAATGCTTGGACAAAATTAGCAGTGAGGGAAATCAAGACTTTGGTCACTACCGTAGTATTCCCTGGTTGTGTCATTACATGGAGGTGGTAAGCATCATATGAGGTTAGAAATAGCTTCAGCGTGGTCAAGATGGTCAACACAATTCCGTCCGTAGGCTGAAAATGCGTAGGTCAAGGAGACAACAGCTACGGCAGCCCCAAAATCAACATCAGTGTTTTCTTCATCTTCCGCCACCGCCACTTCCTCACTCCATGCCCACAGGCCACACATAAATAGAGAGTTGGCTTTAATTTCAAGATCTGAAGCACAGAGATGCTCAACAGTCATTGAATTCGGTCAGTGTAAAGAAAGACGCATAATGTTTTTGGAGTGTTTGGAGCGAGGGTAATTATGACTGATAGTGATCATGTCGAACATCCTGAACCCTCAACAGAGCCATGGACAGAAGAACCGAACTGTGGACCTTCTTGAAGACTAACTGAGGTACGGTGTCAGGAATTTTCAGAACCTCCGGCCATAAAAGTTAAATTTTGGCACACATTTAAACTGTGCTTTAAAAACGTAACTACGGCAACCTCTCGGACAACGAGAACTCGGTGGTGACGGAACTGTGACAGCTTTCTTGCCGAAGATCCGTTTGGTATTCATGGGTGAATTCACGGGTAGCGCTATTTTGTTCTAAAAAATAATGCTTTCTTTACTGCTGAAGATCTACCTAAGAAGTGCTGGCACCCAGCTTTAAGGCCTCCGGTCGCAAAACTGTGCTGCTCATGGAATACCAGCATTTCCCTCTGCTCAGTCAAGAGACGAGTTGGTGCACAGCTTGACAACGGAGCAGACTTGAAACTGCTACAGACGTTTCTTTATAACTTGTCTAGGACAGACTGTATGTACATGAAATGCTTTTCTTAAGAAACAACTAGTATGAACGTCTATGAGGATTTCTGAGACACATCCTGTTGCGTAACATTCACGTAATCACTACAAGCATGAGAACTACAGTCACTTATTTTCCACGTCATCTTGGGTATGCATCGTCGCACTTGGCTAATCTTGCCCAGCGAGGAACTTGGACATGAAGTCCTTGGGCCTCTCCTTGACACTTTCCTTGAAGTGCTTGGACATGACGTGGCACGGTTGGGCCCAAATCTCTACGACCTCCTTCAGGTCGGATTGGCCCTGGAAGACAAATTGAAAGGATGAAGGTGAGTTTGCACAGGTGGAATCGGTACGTATGGTAAACTGGAGAGTTGGACTTCGTAGGGACCGCGAAAGCCCGGATGACTCATTTCACAATCGCGGTCGACCGCGACCGCGATCATGCTCTCGTAGTACTCGTCATTATCACTGCCAATTGGTTGTCTGTCAGGCTGTCAGTCGAATCGTCTTTGCTAACCTTGATGACAAGCATGTCGATGACCCGGACGTCTTGCACGTGTTTGTTCTCTTCAAACTTTTTCCTGAGCTGCCTGTAGGCGGTCTCGGAGGAGATGGGCAGGTCGTAGCGTCTCATCATAAAGGGAATCTGGCGGTGCCAGGCCTTGTACAGGGCGAGCACGCGATGGCGCGCCTCCGACTCGTCCCGAGACAGCAGCGGGCGCACCTTGCGCGTCAACTCCTGCTGCGCCAGCCGCCTGCCGGACCCCAAAGCCGCCATCGTCGACGTGGAGAAGGGAGTCAACCAGTCACGTCTCGCCGCGGAGGCCCCTTCAGCAGCGGTTTACACCGTCCGCAGCCTCTTCTATGCGTTCAGTCCAGCCTCTTAGTCTCAGCTCTTTCAGCTCTGAGCAGCTGAGCAGTCATCACGTCTCTACTCTCCACTTCCACCGCCACCTTGACTTGCCTTGCTTCTCTCAGTCCCTCATCAGCTGCCGCTCACTGAGACACTGCACTGAGATCTCAGTGCTGCTGCTCCTTGCAGCAGTCCACGCTGGAGTTCTTGCTGCAGTCCTCAGCGGTCCCTAGTCAGGCTTTACTGAATTGGCAGCACTGTCAGCCTCTCTGCCCCGCCATTGCTGTAGAGTTGCCATCATGTTTGGATCTACAAGTGACGTGTTTGTAACACGCTTATCTATACAACTGGGTGAGTCATCTTAGATTCATGTGATGGACTTGTAAATGGCAACGTCGACAATAAAAAATTAGATATATATTTGTTTGTAGATGAAAATTTGTTAAGGCACGAACAGTTGCGAAAAGGCTCATAAGGACATGCGACCTGGCAAATCTGGACGAGTTGACAGTCGCCGCTCAGTCTTTTCCGTCAAAAAGTCACACCGAGAAAAACACCGAAAAAGGTTGTTGGATACTCTGGACCGTGACGACACGTTCGGCGTCGCCGGTCCTTGCTAAAACTCGAAGGCTTTGGACGTGTGGCCAAGGTTGCCCCAGTGTCCAGCGGCCCCCTAGCCTGGTACCGCGGAGAAAGGAGAGTAGAAGGCTCTCTTTCGCTGGGCTCCCTTCCTGCCAGCCTTTTCTCCTGTCCCTGCCGCCCACTGTACCCAGTTTAACGGAGGACGGATCAGAAGGCTTTCCCCCCTTCTCTACCCCTGGTCATGTGAGGCCTTGGTTGTCGTTAGTCTCCGTGTCGTCGCCCGGCCAGCCCGAGGATGGCCTCGTCGTCCAGCCTCGTGGTGCCCATGTTGATGTGGGGCCCGAGGGCGCCCACCCACTGCGTCACCGTCCTCTACTTGCTGAGGGACCAGCGCACACTCGTCACGGGTGGCGGCGACGGGCAGGTGGTGCTGTGGGAGGTGGACGCCTCTTCGTCGTCAGGCTGGAAGGTCACTCCCAGACATCTCTTGGTGGGACACACCGCCCCGGTGAAATGCGCGGCCAAGGCCTCATCTGGGCAAGACTGCCACCATGTGGTGACCAGCTCGGAGAATGGCGAGATGTTCACCTGGGACACAGTGGACGGACGGGCCGTGGAAGCTCGCAAGTACTCGAACCATGTGCATACTTCTATGCAGGCCTACCGGACGCCCGACTCGCCCGTCGTGCGTCTGTACTGTTGTGGCTTCTACGAGGAACTACTGGTGATGGATCCGTTTTCTCTGGAGATTTTATTCCAGTTGTCCTCGCGCCACAGCCCCGACTGGATCTCCAGCTTCCACGTGCTTCGGCCGCGTAACCGCAACGATGACGTCGTCCTTGCCCTCACCACGACTGGGACCGTCAAGGTGTGGACGCTGAACGGTGACGAGTTTATTGACGGTGCGCAACAGCAGAAACGCGAGCCTCTCTACGAGAATGAGAGCAAGCAAATTCGCTGCCTCAACGCGATCTCCATGACTTGCTGCGTCTACAACATGCGCACTGTGCTCGTTGTGTGCGCCACCTATTGGAACATCTACGACGCCGGGGACTTCACCTGCCTGCTCACAGTCGAGTGTCGTCGTGGTGAGCGCTGGGTAGGAGGCGAATTTATTTCGGCCGAAAGAGTGTGTGTATGGGGCGATGACGGCAGAGCGTACTTGTACAAGCTGCCCACGAATTGCATCGTCGAATCCAAAGACTTTCACAACCGGTCTAAGGTGTCTGGAGGAAGCAAGTCCCTGCTGTTCTGCGAGCTCATCATGGATGTGGAACGGCCTCTCCGCTGCCCGCCGGCTTTCAAGTACCTTATCTTCTCCAAGGAGGGCAAGTGGATGAAGTATTTGATGAGGGGTGACTGTGACGGCCGCCTCGCTGTCTGGAAGATTCCTGACACGCCCGAGTGCGCCTCCATGCAGCTGAAACATGAGAGCTCTGGCGACTCTTGCCAGCTCAAACCTCAGCTCGTGTGGAGCCTGCAAGATGCGTGGTCGCAGCTCTTGACTACTCCCGTGGGGGTGCTCAATCAGCTCAATCAGGCCATTCTTCCTCAAGGTGTTGCAGACGAAGACGAGGAAGACGACGAGGAGGAGTTGCCGCCGACGGCTCTGACAGCCACGATCTTCCTTCCCATGCAGTGTCGACTGGTTTGCGGGCGTGAGGACGGCTCCATTGTCATGGTGCCGGCCACGCAGACTATTATGCTTCATCTTTTGGCCGGGAAGCATCAGAAGTACACCAACTGGCCGCAGCACCAGGTAGTCACGTTACAACTAGACGACGACTGAGACACCTCATGACCGACCACATTTGTTCTTTCTCTTAGGTCCTTTTGGGACACAGCGCTCGTGTCAACTGCTTGCTGTACCCGAACAACGAGCACCCACGCTACGATGTAGCCCACTTGGTCTCCGGATCAGTGGACTTCACCGTCTGCCTCTGGGACATTTACACCGGCACGTTACTCCACCGCTTCGGATCGCATGCTGGAGAAGTCACCAACCTCTACGTGCCGCCGGCCAACTGCAGCCCAAGAGTCCAACACTGTATATGCAGCGTCGCCAGTGACAATTCGGTCACGTTGCTGTCGCTCAAGGAACGCAGGTGACGTCAGTGAGCGCATCAGACGACGCCACAGGTTTTGCACTGCTTATCCTTCATCTCAGGTGTGTCATGCTGGCCTCTCGGCACCTCTTCCCCGTGACCACCATCAAGTGGCGCCCCCTTGACGACTTCCTCATCGTCGGGTGCAGCGACGGCACGAGTCACGTGTGGCAGATGGAGACAGGTCAGAGCTACACAAATTTTGTCCTAAGAGGAGATTTTAGGGATGCACAATTATTCAAAATTGGGGAAAGCTCGCTCGCTCCAGATATGAGCATGGTAAACTTTGACCCCTCCAACTGTCACCATATCGAATACTTGGCTGCGGCCCGGATATTCGGCCGTGGTACCTCTTGGTGTGCAGCAGCTTCCTCTCGAACCGTCTTGGTCATCATGGACGTCGTGTTCACGAGGCCGCAGGACGACGGAAGTAGAGAATGGGAATGGATCGCGCGAGGCCTCCACGTAAGCACGGTGGTCGTGGGGTCTTGTGTGGCGGGGTCTCTGTCGTGGCAGTTCCCAGCACTTACTGGTACTGCTGCTCCCTGGCACTTGAGCTCAGTCCCATCTCTTTGGTCGCCTTTGGTAGCCTTTCACGTCGTTAGTTGGTCAGGAGACAAATGGCGAGATGATATTCTTACAAAGAAACTGCTGAAGCTGTTTTACAGTACTTGCTACGTGAGAGCTCTCAAGTCGTTCGAAAATTTGCAGAGTATATATTAGGCCAGGTGGAAAGTGTGGATTTCCTGAGGATGTCCAAAATTTGTAACTGCATATCATATGAAGACCTTGACGTCAAATGAAAATAAAAGAGTTTATGTATCCCCCCCAGGCATATAAAGTTGTATAATATTGTGAAATAAGTTGAAAATTATTTTTGCAGGAGGACCTACTGGTAAAAATATTTCTCTAGCAAAATTCAGCATTTTGGCATGCGATTTTGGCCCAGCTTGGCAGCTTCTGATAGCCACCAGAGCTGAAATCTACTTTCACAGCAAATTTGCTACAGTAGCTTTCTGCATAAATTTCAAATCAAGTTGGGCAGAGGTAAGCACAATTTTTTTAAAAAAGTATTTGACTACAGCTTCATCATTTGTCCTCAGGTAAAAAAAAAACAAAAACAGACGTGATAATTGAATTTCCGAAATCGACCTAGTCTAGTGACTGTGTAATGAAATGAACCTTTTCACAAGAAAAGTGGATCCTTTTTGTTGTAGGTCATCTTGATCGCGTGGTGCATGGCTCGGCCGCGGAGGAAATCCTGGCTGCCTGCGATGAAGAGGCCACCATCAACGTGAGCGACAACGTAGGCGCCAACCCAGCCCTGCATTTCTTCCGCGGACTGCGCCACCGAAACCTGGCTGCCATCAAATTAGCGACGCAGTCGGGGATCAGTCACTTGCAGGGAAAGCAGGGTCCGGTCGACCAGATCAGGTACTTATTTTCTGACATATGCAGCAGCTGTATGTGTATGTTGGTCCAGATGCTGTATTATTACAGCTATATGAATGGTGTTCCCACCTTAACAGCATTTCCTCCCGCAGGGACAAATCCCGCGCCTTCCCTCTCGTCATCAATGGCTTCCGCTCCAATCCCAAGGACGCGGAGGGGCACATACTCTTTTTCGACGTAGAAGCACTCGTAGTTCAGCTTCTCACGGAGGAATATGGGGCCATGACGCCCAACACGCTAGAAGTACAGGGCTTCACGAACCAGCGAGAGTACGAAAAGGTGTGGGCGCTAACGCGTCCGGCGTCTCCGGATGCTGCAAAGAAAATCGTTGACATATTGAACAAGGTGAAAGATCGAGCTGACGAGAAAATTAACTCAATGGCAGTGACATCCTCGCCGGAGACGCAGAAGCGCCTCACGGGTATGTTCGCCAAGATGAAAGAAGGAGCGGAGAAGGCAAAGGAAGAGCTGGAGAAGGCGAAGATGGAACTTGAGAAGCGAGCGGGCGCGTTGGATGGCGAAGGAGGAGAGAAAGTCGGTGGCAACAACGATTCATCAAGGCCGGCAACACTTCACTTAGAAATCAATCTGACTCTGGAGATTGGCCAGCTGTTGCTTTCGCTCCTGCACGCGTGGGGTCTCGACAAGGACTTGGACAAAGTGGCAACGAGCAAGCTGGGCCTGCTACGCCCGCGAGTTCCCGTCTCCTACGGAGTGCTTTCCAAAGGAGGGGTCATGTCTCTAACCTTACCCACGTGGTACCCTCGCCCAAATCCGAACAAACACCTGCCCGAAGAGTTGAGACCCACGCACCTACACAACGCCAAAAATTTGTCGGCTGAAGATCTGACACGCGAAATGGACACCTACTACTTCACAGCCCTGGGCCACTGGGAGCTCTCGCAAACCATCACGACCAACCACCTGCTGTCGGTTATTGCAATCACTAACACCCTCGTGTCTGTATCCAACGCCTCATTTGTGCCCGAGCAGGAGCGCAAGCGCAAGCTAGTTCGCCAGGCCACTCACGGTGCAATGGAACTGCCTGAGGGCAGCGATACCAGCTTCAGCCACGTGCAGGAGCAAATCAAACAAGGATGGAGCCTTCTTAGTACGCTTCATTGCTTGTTACTGTCTGGAAAGCTGAGGAACCTGGGGTCCCGCATGTTCAAGAAGCCTCTCGTGGAGCTGCTGGCGCAGCGGTGGCAGGACCGATGCCTCCAGATCAGACTAGCGGCGCAGGAGCTCCTAGTGGCCGAGTTAAAGAACCTGGGCCCCAAAGGCAGAAAGCATCTGGTTGATGCTTGGGGCCAGTATCTGCCCAAATACGGCGATCCGCCTTTTCAGAATTCTGCCTCAGGCTCGGGAGTGAACGGGTCGACAGCGAGTGGCGCCGCCTCCACGTCCGAGAATGGCGGTGAGGACGAAGAACTGGCTGATGAAGAAGACGATGAGGAGGAAGAGGCTAACAACTCCTCCGCTGTGCTGCAGGCTAAGCGCAACCAGACGACGGCCGTAATCCTTCTCGGTGTTATAGGTGCTCTTTTTGACCTAGAGGCAGAGAAGGACGGGGAGGAGGTGGCCTTGGACAACAACCTTACGCGACTTACGGCCAAAGCACTTATGTTTTTACTACTAAGTCCCGCTGGCGCTCGCCAAGCTGGAAATCACTCTGCGCTGCGCCGCGCCGCGATTGATCTTATCGGTCGGGGATTTGTGCTTTGGGAGCCTCACCTGGAAGTGTCAAAGGTCCTTTTGGGACTGTTAGAGATGTGCTGTGAGGCCGACTGGTGGGTACCTAGCAACAAGTACGGCCTACCGCTGACCCCGAGCGGGGACTCGTGCCGCACGTCCCGCCACGCGCTGGCGCAGATTGCACGTGTGCGTCCCGCAGTGTTTGTCACGTCAGTGGCCCGCGAGATTGCTCGCTACAACAACCTAGCAGCCAACGCTCAGGCTCTCCAGATTAACCTAGCACACCACGTGCTGGCGAGAAGCAAGGCTGAAATCCTCCACTTGCTGGAGCTCCTCATCGCTGAGTGCCGGCGAGAACTCGCCGAACTTATGGTAGACGTGGTCGACATCGTCCTCCACTGCATTGACCACAACCACCTGAAGGGTCGACCACTCTCCGACGTATTCGGCCCCGTCTGCGTATTCCCGCAGGTCTCTCACTGCACTCAGACTCGGCGAATCGCCGTGGGCACCCGATCTGGTCAATTAGCTATGTATGAGCTCCGGGGCGCCGCCAAAGTGCAAATGATCCATGCGCACAGTGGCGCGGTCGCTGCCGTCGCCTTTTCTCCGGACGGCAAGAACCTGGCCACCTACTCTTCTGCGGACAACCGCCTCTGTTTCTGGCAGACGTCTACGGGCATGTTCGGATTGGGCAACGCTCAAACCAAGTGCACCAGAGCCTACAACACGCCGGCGCTCTCCCAGGCCGTCCAGTGGAACCCCATGTACTCGCCCAAGTTGGTGTGGATCAGTGGACGCACTGTCACACTCCTGCTGCCCGACGGCACGGAAAATAGGTTCAATTGTTAACACTACCAGAAGAAAAACAGAGGACCTTTCCTCGACTCTCGCCAGAAAGCTAAACTTTCAATCAAACTTCCGCTGAAATGATTAACTTCATCATTTGAGAAGGAACTGCGGCATTTTTATCGACAGAATTATTGCTGTTTGCTCTTTTTACTAAGACGACGTTATATACATGTATATGTTGTTTTGCTTCTCAATATGGAACATGCACTACTTGTAGCTGAAGATGTAGTATAATAGTTACAAGTTTCTATTTAATATCCAGATCATTGTTGCGTTTTGGCCTGCGCATCTCTCGTCAGCAAGCTTGTTAAGGGCGCTTCGTTGAGCAAGTGAAAGAGAGCAATAATACATCCTCTGAGAGCAGCAAACATTTTATCAGGAAACAATAAAGGTTGGTTGCATCTATGAAGCGATTCAGAGAGGACTACAGAACCCCACCAGAGCTACACGTGCTTCTTCGTGCTAGTCTCTGCCTTGGTTCGCTTTTTGGCGGGCCAGTTTGAGCGAGTCGATCATGACGTTGACCAGCTCGTCCAGGTCGAACTCGTGCCTCCAGCCCCAGTCTGCTCGCGCTTTGGAGTCGTCAAACACCTGCGGCCAGTTGTTGGCTGAAATGGAGATGTTCCTGTCATTGAAGAGTTAAACGTTAACAGTAATCCTTGCTCTCACCAATGTTCTGTCTGCCATCCGGGGCATATTCTATCTCCAGGTCAGGGACTCTCTTCTTGACGGCTGCGTACAGCTCCGCGGGAGTGAAGCTCATGGCGGCGACGTTGTAGGTTCTGCACGTAAGTTTATCGCTCGGCGTCATCATCATGGTGTAGAGCGAGCGCAAGCAGTCGTCAATGTACATCATGGGAAGTCGGGTATCGGGGAGGAGGTAGCACTTGTGTCTGCCGCTGGTCAGGGCGTCGTGGAAAATCTGAACGGCGTAATCTAGTACACATAGTAATGCAAAGAAAAAACCATGACACCGTCCAATGGACTCGCTCCAGATCACTCTTCGGGTACCTGTAGTCCCTCCTCCCGGCGCAGAGTCGTAGGAAATTATTCCTGGAAAGCGCAGCGACCTGAAGTCAAGCCCGAACCTCACGTGATAGTACTCGCCGAGCAGCTCGGCGTGCACCTTCGACACGCCGTAGATGGTCTTGGGCCTCTGGATTGTCAGGTTGGGCGTAGGGTTTCGAGGAGACTCGGGCCCGAAGGCGCCGATGGTGCTGGGCACGAACACCTTCAAGTGGTACTGCTTTGACAGTTCCATAACGTTGTGCAGTCCTTCGATGTTGACCCTGATGGCCAACGGAACGTTGTTCTCGCCCACGGCGCTCAGGAGAGCGCTGAAGTGGACTATCCAGTCGATCCTGTGGGACACCACGATCTCCTGCAAGTTCTTGAAGTCCAAGATGTCGGCGAATATAAACGGACCTGAAACGCGTCTTTACTGGAGGTTCTGCACTGTCATTCATTGATATTCCGCGCTTTGGGCGGGAACGTTTTGACCTCATAAGTGAGACAAGGTAAACAAATATATGGGAAAGTAAAGCAAGTCAAGGAAGCTGTAGACAGTCTCCTTGAAAGCAAGTCCTTCAAGATATTATCTGAAGCGACCTCAAGCGTAGGCTTGAAGCCGCTCTAGTTGGGAACTTTACCAGACGTCGACCTGAGACCGAGTGGGTAGGTCACAGTTGACGAAACGAGACCTGCGTGATTGCGCCCGTCCGTGTGGTCCAATCCGGTCTCCGAGACGTCGACCAAGATGTCATCCAGGCCTCTCCAGCAAGAGGATGATTTCTATCTGTCCGAACTGCTCAAACGCTGTGGAGTCGTCCTCTGCGAGCGGTGGCCCCATCGCCTGGAGAGCGGAGACCAGGCGGCTGTTGTCAAGAAACTGCACTATCACTTCCAGTGTGATCTCGCCCACCCCAGGCAGGCCAATCAGTTTCGGGCGGAGTTGGTCAAGTACCTAGAGGAGAGCGACGGCCACTTCTTCGGCGCTTTACAGCCGCTGGAATCCGATGGGGACACCTCGACCTCGTAAGTGTATACAGTATGCTGTCCAAAAGCTGCGATTCTTTTCTTACTCCAACTCATTCGTGGCTCATAACCGTGTCCGTTGTTTTATTTATAAGGGCCGCCGTCCGAGATTCCCTCGTCCGACTTCTGCTTCAAGTTGACGACCTTCAAACTGAACTGCTCTCTTGGCTCCTGGAAAAGATGGTTCTCATTGCCATGACCGACGAAGATTCCGGCGACGCCAGAAGTAAGTCCGACGAGAATCTTGGGCCAACTGCCCAGCTTATTCTGGGGCAACTGCGCTGGCTTGACCGTATCCGAGACGGCAGTCGTTTGGCCAATAAGGTGTGCGAAGTGCTGGAAGCTGCTCCAGAAAACCTTCAGCGGGACCTTATGGCATCTCTCCCTCAAATTCTCCCTGAAGAGCACCACTCACAAGTGGCAGTCGTGTTGCGCCGACTGATGACCGACAACTGCGACGTACTCCTCTCCGCCGGGTTACACTCGCTGTCGTATCTGTCGGTGGACAGCGATGTCCTTGATGAGGTGCGCAGCTCTGTCTTGAAGACGATATCATCCACAGCGTCCGAGGACTTGCCTGTTGTGGTGGAGTTCGTATTGCAGAGTTGCAAAGCAGGAGACGAGGCTGAGGTTGTAGCGGAGCTGAGGGAGAAGATCAGCTTTTCAACGTCCAGGATGCTCTCTCAGCTCACGCAGAGAAGCAAGGCGAAAAGGGCGAAGCGTCTTAATCAACAGAGTGGTGATAAGGACGTCGACTCGGTGATCCTGCTTCTTGTGGAGGAGTCCGTGGCATCGAAGAAGGCATTTGGCAATGCTTGGATGCGGGCCATTGACCTGGTGAAGTCGGCGGCGGAGCATAAGCCGCTCGACTTCCTCGTGCTGCTCATTTTGCATGCTATCCCTACTCGCCGAAAGAGTGTAGAGAGCCTCATGAAGAACAAGATTCGATCTGGCCTTTTCACCGAAAACCTCATAAGGAACACCTTTTCATCCCACGCCGATGCAATCAAGGCCAGCTTGGAAAACGTGTTGGCCATCATTGACGTCCTAAGTCAGGCTGTTGAGCCGGCTCTGGCGCAGCACTCGCTGGTTTTGCGCCGAGAAGCATTTCTTCATTTAGACAAGTACTGCAGACAGGAGATCTTTGCCGATCTGGTCTACAAGATCAGCAGCTCGAACAGCGCCACGCGCGCCACTGTACTCAAGACACTGACACATCTGGCGCGCCACCACCCTGAAGAATCTGCGCCTTACGCCTCTTTCGTTGAGAGCATTCTTGACCACGTGGGTGGGCTGGAGTTGCCTAACGTTCGTCAGATAATGGACGTGCTCTCTTTTATGGCCTACTACTGCTCGCGATCAGTACCCCATAACACTAGTGCACTCCAAGACAACCTTCACATCATCATCGGCAAGCAGGTCTCGTCCAAGAACCCCAGTTTGGTCCGTATGGGAGTCATCGGCGCCGTTGTCACAGTCAAAAACATGTCTGTGTTACACGAAAACCCTGATGACACGTTGCGCTCTGTGTCGACGCAGTTGAACACGACGGGTGCCGGGTCTTACGCGACGCTGAAGAAGGCCAAGCAGCTACTGGAGAGAGTTGGCGCCAAAGCAAAGCTGAACGGAGAAATTGGTGGACTCTTCATGGATGAGCTTGCTAGCGTAGTGCAGTGTAATAAGATGCACAAGAAACTCGAGGGCTGGATCATGAAGGTCATGACAGAGGATTTCCAAGAAGAATTTGTTGTGGACTTGACAGATGACGGAAAGAGCGTGGCTGCAACCTCCTCGCGAGGATCCTATCCCGATGAATTCCTACCTACAGAAGTTGTATACAGGTACAAAAAAGTTACCAGAGCTGTACGATTTGATGTTCACATGCCCTTCCAGTCTAGAAGACGATGCTGGCATCGCTCTGAACATCTCTCAGCTGGTGTTCAGGGGGCTGTCTGGATTACAGCAAGGACAGAAGAGTGATATCTTGCGGATGCTGCCGCACTTTCGCCTGCTTCGCATGTGCATAGCTTCCTTAAACGACGACCTGGATGAGATCTTCACGCTGCTTGTCTGTCCCCTCGTTATGCCCTCCACGACGACCATGCAAAAAGTTGAATCTCTCTCCACCAAGGAGAGGAACGCCGTATGCACGTCCCTCTTCTACGCCGTCAACTGGATGAGAGAGCTGCTCAACGCCTTTGCCGCACAGGTAACCTTGCGCTATGCGTGGAGTTGGTACAGTGAACCATATTGCTGATCCCGTACTGGATGAAAAATTGTCGCTTTGGTGTACTGTTTTTCACTTGCAGGGGGATATATTGTGGGATCTACAGGGTTGACTGAAACTGTGAGTGAACGAGCCCATAGCAAATAGCATTTTGGAATTTTTCTTAGTGGTCCAAGGCCGCGGCCTCAAAAAGTACCTTTTCAAACTAGTCCAAATATCTTGTTTGCATTCATTGCTGCTTCAAGATGAATATCAAAATCATTGTTGCTGGTGACTCTTAAAGCCAAAGCAGACAAAAACTTATGTGAGTGAAGCTTTGAATCTCTACTTACTTTCTGCCGATGATGCTTTTGTTGCCTTTTAGAGCCTATGCTCACTGGAAAATGGACTGTGCTTGAGTTTCCTGCTCAGCTCAAGCGCAAGGTTTTTAAGGAGGTTCACACTAGTTCTTCGTTAAAAAGGAGTCAGAATAACGTTTCTACCTCCGCCCCATATTGATCCTGCAGCAGCTAAACATGGTATCTCGTGGTTAGCTTCGTTCTGGTAACAAGCATGAGGCTGCCCATAACTAAGACGGACCCTCAACAGCGTTGAGTACTTCCTTATGGATGACTTAATTGTTTTTCTGGCAGGAGGAGGAGGAGACACGCAAGAAAGTCCTTAACAGGCTGAAGGACTTGATCTCCCTGAACAGTGACTTGTCGCGTTGCTTGGCTCATAACACGGCGTTCGTGCCGCCACCTGCATTGCACATCGCCACCGCCGTTGACTGGCAGCCGCCAAGCTTGCAAAGATCCGAAAAGAAACCTGGAGGAGGAAGAGGCAAGAAACGGAAGGCCGGACTCAATGACACTGTCCTTACTCAAACGGAGACGCCCGTAGCGCCAGTGAAGATTACAGCCACTCAGGTGGATGGGCCGGATGCCAGCAATGCTAAGCAGTCTGCGCTCGTGGACCTGGACGTCTACGCTCCCTTCTTAAGAGAGGTGGACCTCAAGGTGTTTCGAATGCTCTCCTATTCCATCGTGACGATTGGGTCGGAGCCCAGCCCCGAGGAGGAGAGGGCGGATCCCATACTGAGACCCAAGGAGCTGCACTTCTTGTTGAAAGATCTCCTCGCCAAACTCAGTCACGCTCTGGTGTCTAGCAAGAGCAAAAAGATCTCTCCAATGGTCCTCGGCAACAGCAAGGTCAACTTGAAGCAACTGTCCTTTTTGCATCTGGACGAGATGGAGGCCCAAGAATTGGCCAAGTTCGTGGTGTCCAACCTCGATTACATGTTCGGGCACCTGGAAGAGCTGGTCAAGTACATCAAGAGGATCCTCGAACTGGGTGGTGGAGACATTCTGGGAGATACTCTGGTATCGCCATACGTGAACGCTTGTCAGGAGAAGATCTTCTCGTGCGTGAACGCTTTGCTGGCGTGGAACGGTTTCCAGTCGGAAGACCAAAGGCAGCTTCTCAAGGATGCACTGTGCGTGGCCGCCAGGCGCAAGAACACGGCTCTCGTGAGCGTCGCGAGTCTGTCTGCCGCCGAGGTGGCCGTCGGAGCATTCATGTAAGATTTCTTTTACACACCTAGTTGGAACCAGGTTCAGCAATGCTTTCTTCAGGTACTTCGCCGACTTCTCCTGTCTTATACTCGATGTCACTTGCGCTGGGGCTCACCTCAAGCTGTTGGAGACCGTCTTCACTTTCACGGTTGACGACGAGGACTGCAAACGGAAGCTGTCCCAAGTTGCCGAGGACTACCTTCGGATGGACTGGAAAGACTCCGCCAACGGCGCCAGCCTCCGAGGCGCTCGCTTCAACGCTCATGTGGAGGCTATGCTCAAAGCGATGTTGCAGTACTCGTCTGACATCGGGGAGCGGATGGAGTCGTACGTGAATGACGAGTTATCGCCCATCCTCAGCAATCAGGCCACCAGCTCAGCTGCGTTCCCCACGCTGAACAAGCATACACTCACTTTGCAGTTTAGGGTTCTGTTAGAAACGTTAGCAAATCACGTCCGCTCCTCGGCTAAATCCTTTGATGACTGGGACGGAGCTGTGCATGTCCTACACAGCCTAGTTTCAGCCTTGCGCTTCCACCAGACGAAGCCCTTCGTGCTGCCAGTGGTCAAGTATTCCAGGATGTTCTTGGAAGCTTTCCTGAAGAACTGCATGCCCCTGCTCGACCGCCTGTTCAAGAACGAGCGGGCAGAGTGCATTCGACTGCTGAAAGACATTCAGCAAAGCACCCGCCTGATGCAGCATGTGTGTTCTTACTCGAAGATACACAAAGACACGGTGCTTGCCAGGCAAGTCCCGGCTCTGAAACGCTCTCTGGAGGCTTTCGTCTACCGGGTCAAGACTATGTTGGCTCTGAACGATGCCGTCGATGCCTTCTGGTTCGGAGTTCTGAAGAACAGAAACCTCACGGGCGAGGAAATTGACCAGGTACTATGGAAAAAGAATAACGCAGTCTTGACTTCGGAGGTGAAGCACTTCTTTTCTTCCTAGAGCTCTACCATCGACTCGGAGACTACAGCCGAGGGTGACGAGGAAGACGAGGAAAACCTGCCCGACGAGGACGAAGAATCCGACGTGGATATGGATGTCGAAGACAATTGTGGAGTAGCGAGCAGTACCGTGTCCCATAGCGAAATTCTAGACGAGTGAGGTCAGCTCTCCATTCTTACCGTCGTCCACAACCTCCTTGCTCGGCCTGAGGATGTCTGACAAGATAACATGTTCTTCTCCAAATTTCCCGCGTAGAAGCTTGGCCAGTCCGGTGCCAAGTTGGCCCAGGCCTCCTTGAAAAACATCAAGTGTCATGAAATACGCACTAAATTCTTATGATGATGGACGTAAAGATTCTCACTTAGTCACTGACCTGTGATGAGCACCTTGGGCGGGTCAGCCTGGACAGTGTGGTGGCAGGTGCGCCTCAACCAGGAGATTTGGCTGCCTCTGCTGAAGGTGGCCTTGCAAAGTCGCATAATGGAGAAGAGGTGAGCCATTTTCCATCCGGCCCCCAGCGAGACGGAGGAAGTGCTTACGTCGGTGGGTGGGAGCTGCAGGAGACACAGGTGCGAAGTAGGCAGTTTGAAGGGACACGTGAAAGCAATGTAGTTCTTGACGCCGGCACCACATGTGTGACACACTTGCTGCTCACGTGTGGTTATATATATAGTTGTTTTTTTTTTTTTTCGAGGAGTTCACTTTCTTCCAACAATAGGCGTATTTCGCAGCCTTGGTTTAGTGCTGACGACAGTTCTGTCCATGGCTCTCACCCTCGGCGACGTTGCGGACAATTGATGCAAAGGACGGACGCCTAAAACTTGGAATTTTGGGTTCACATTTTAGGTGATAACAGAAGAAAAGCGGCTGCCTTTCGCGGCTGCTTTTCGCGGCTGCCTTTCGCGGCTGCCTTTCGCGGCTGATTGCGGTGTCGTGTGTGTATGTGTGTATCTGGATGCATCCGATTTCCAGCTTCCGCGCAGCAGAATACAGACACAGTTACTTTTGTAGCTCTGCAGTAGAGTAGCACGGACTTTTTTTTCAAAAAGGCTATTTCGTCAGAGTATCTCAAATTTTCGTTACTAGTTCCTGACATTAGGGCTGGACTCGCTTCAAATCTACCCTCATGTTTCGATGAATAAATTATGGATTTTTGAGGACTTGCATAGTGAAGGGGAACCATTTGTACCATTCAGTTTGCGTTTTTCTTAAAATGCACATATATATAATTGTTGACCTATGCCTTCACTGTCATTGTGTCTGAGCGACTCTGGCTCCATGTCAGTGACACAGAAAGTCACTGTGCCAAACTTAGTTTGGGTGCCAATTTTCATCCTTTTCAATTTTTCCGAGAGCAGACGAGTGGACAAAACCTAAATTTGAGTGTAGTTATGAGTGCACGCGTGTAGCTATGTTTAGAACGAGTAGCTTTAGTACGTTTGGTATAGTAGTAATGCAAAAATATTGCATAGCATGTTGGCTTGGAAAGAAATTTGACAGATCGGAAGCTCAGGCGCTGTCGCCTCTGTACACTTTTTGCTTGTCAAGTCCTCCAAGACCGATCCGAGGTCGACCGGCAGAGGCAAGCAGGTCCAAGCCGGAGTGGCCGGTCGACGCATTCTCGACCACGGTCGCCATCCTGCGAGTGTAGCAAGAACATACGACGTGCAGGAGCATCATGTCGCATGCACATGAGTCCATTGATGGCGATATCCTGCGCACAGCCGCACTGCACGTGCTTGGCGGCCCAGAACCCCGGCATGTAGGACCGGCCTCTGTAGTCCCTCATGTTGATGAATTTTTCCCGCCCCCTTTCCGTCGTTGCGTCAGCTCTGCGTCAGCCACCTCTCGTGATGTGGACCAATGAGGAGCCAGGGAGTGGAGAGGGAACTACACCCTGACTAATAGCGTCCGCGTGCGTGTGCGTCGAGATGACGTCAGAATTCTCCAGATGAAATTGCGGGCCAATAAATAGCGGCGAAGAAGCGAACATGAGAACAGTCATCGTGATCCATCGAGTGTCTGACCACCACGCTCTAGCAGGCTCTTCAGTACCTCCAAACAAACGTCATCATGAACCGTCTCAGCTTGTTCGCCTTGCTCACAGCCGCCGCGGCTGCCGCGGCAGCCCAAGAGGACACGGGCACCGTCGTCGGCATCGACCTGGGAACGACGTACTCATGGTAAGTCCCATGCAACTTTGAGTACTGTGGCTTTCCTGCAGCGTTGGTCACACAGACTCGCACGACCAAGTGACATCAGTCCTTATTATTGATCATTTCTTCTTCAGCGTCGCTGTGATGAAGAACGGCCGCGTGGAGATCATCCCCAACGACCAGGGCAACCGAATCACGCCTTCCTATGTGGCCTTCACCCCGGAGGGAGAACGTCTGGTGGGAGATTCTGCCAAGAATCAGCTCACGTCCAACCCTAAGAACACCGTCTTTGACGCCAAGCGACTGATTGGTCGAGAGTGGAGCGATGCCGCAGTTCAGGCCGACATCAAGTACTTCCCCTTTGCCACCGTGGAAAATAAGGGCCGGCCCCAAATCAAGGTGCAGACAGGCGGCAGCCAGGGAGACACCGTTTTCACTCCAGAGGAGATCTCGGCCACCGTCCTAACAAAGATGAGGGCTATCGCGGAAGACTATCTCGGCCAGAACGTGACTCACGCGGTCGTCACGGTTCCAGCCTATTTCAATGACGCCCAGCGAGCTGCCACCAAGGATGCCGGCACCATTGCCGGTCTCAACGTTATCCGCATCATCAACGAACCCACTGCCGCTGCCATCGCTTACGGCTTGAATGATCAGACTTCCGGAGAGAAGAATGTCCTTGTGTTCGATCTGGGCGGAGGCACCTTCGACGTCTCTCTGCTGACAATTGCTGACGGGGTCTTCGAGGTTGTGGCCACCAATGGCGACACTCACCTGGGTGGAGAGGACTTCGACCAAAGAGTCATGGACTACTTTATCAAACTCTTTAAGAAGAAAACTGGCAAGGATCTGCGCGTCGACGTCCGCGCGTTGCAGAAGCTGAGGAGGGAGGTGGAGAAGGCGAAGAGGGCTCTGAGTTCTTCTCACTCTACCAAAATCGATGTGGAGAGTCTCTACGATGGGGAGGACTTCTCGGAGACGCTGACCAGGGCCAAATTTGAAGAGCTTAACGGGGATCTGTTCAGATCTACTTTGAAGCCTGTCAAGAAAGTGCTGGAGGACGCCGACATGAGTAAGAAGGACATTGACGAGATCATTCTAGTTGGTGGATCCACACGTATCCCGAAAATTCAGCAGTTGGTGAAGGAGTTCTTCAACGGCAAAGAACCGTCCAGAGGAGTCAACCCTGACGAAGCAGTGGCCTACGGAGCTGCAGTCCAAGCTTGTATTCTCTCAGGTGAAGACTGCGGAGAGAAAAGTATGGTCCTCCTTGACGTCAATCCCCTCAGTCTTGGCATTGAGACAGTGGGGGGAGTCATGTCTAAACTTATCAGCAGAAACACCGTCGTCCCCACCAAGAAGTCGCAGATATTCTCCACTGCTGCCGACAACCAGGAGACCGTCACTATCAGGGTTTTTGAAGGAGAGAGACCCATGACTAAAGATAACCACCTTCTGGGATCCTTTGACCTGACCGGGATCCCTCCTGCAGCTAGAGGCATCCCTCAGATTGAAGTGACTTTTGAAATTGACTCCAATGGCCTTTTCCAAGTCACTGCCAGGGACAAGGGCACGAGCAAAGAGAAAAAGGTCACCATCAATAATAACAGCAGGCTGAGTGACGAAGAAATCCAAACGATGATTGAGGACGCGGAGAAATTCGCAGAAGAGGACAGGCTCGTCAAGGAGCGGACGGAGGCCAAGAATGAGCTGGAGCAGTATGCCTACACACTCAAGCGACAACTGGATGACAACGAGCAGCTGGGAGGAAAAGTGTCCGACGAGGATAAGGGCAAGATCTTGGCCGTGGTGGAGGAGAAGCTGGAGTGGCTCGGTGAAAACGACGAGGCAGTCACAGAGGACTTCAAGTCCGCCAAGAAAGCTATCGAAGACGTGGCGCAGCCAATCATTGCCAGCTTGTACCAGGGGGGAATGCCTCCCAACGACGCAGGCGACGCCGACGAAGGTCACTTCGATGACGAGCTATAACAGCTACTCTGAGTGACACGAAGGCAGTGAGTGCAATGTGGCTGTGACCCTAAGACAACGACCCAAAGGAGAGTATGGATCTTGACCAAGTGTTCTCGTGCTATGTACTTAATAATTATTTCATACCGATTCCTGCGAATATTCATGTCATTCCTGCATAATAAGACCGTTTCAACGTGCCTATGTGTTGATGATTGACTAGTACGTAGACAGTGAAGACGTTAAGCTTGTGACAGGTATAATGTGCTACACTGGCAGGTAAAAGGAGTAAGATATTACCATCAACAACATCAATGGCAAGAAGGATTGTGACCAAGTACTTGACGCCCTCACGAATCTTGTGACTTGATCTTGAACGTGCAATTGTTCAAGCAAAGATGACTGACTCGCGCACCAGAGCGTGACATCACATGAGTCTTTAGAGCAGCTTCTGGGCTTGTCACATTGCGAAATCCTCGTCCTCAATCACAGGCTTTCTACGCAGTTGGGTGGAGAAGGACCCTGGCCATAGGAAAAAGCATGAGTCAAGGACTGGGCTACGACTTGGTCATAACTACAGTTACCTGGTACTTCCTGCAGACCTCCCGCAGCAGATTCTTGAGGATGGCTTTCTGATCCTCCTGTGAGTCGTTGAGAAGCACGGTCGGAATGAATGAGGCCTTAGGCCTGAGGGCCAAGGTTGAATCGCCGGCGGCCACCAACAACTCTTCACCTTGCCGGCCGGAGACGCATCTCTGCACTGGCGACCAGTCAAAGTTCAGCTCTTTGGCGCAGCGTGCGGCGGCGTCAAGAGGCTCGTAGTTGTCGGCGATCATGCATTGAACGTAGTGCATCAACTTGTTCGGGTCTCCCCCGCCATCGTCGCTGAGCAGGTGGTGAACGGCGCACGCATGTACACGGTTGCCAAGGCACTCGGTCGGACCGTGTTGACACCGGAATGAGTACTCCCGAGGTCCCTTGGTGTACTACAAGAGGCCACTTGACCCTTTGAGTGAACTTTGTTGCCTACTCATAGCCTACCTGTGCCTTTCCAAACGGCTTCAGTTCCACCTCCATGATGTCTGACAACTTCTCCCAAGCTGGCATGAGCTGGTGCAGAACAAAGTGTCTGCTATCTGGACACAGGACCTCGTAGAACACCGTCACTCGAACCTTAGCGGGAGGCTGAAAAGACAAAGACGTGATTACCGAGTAATTACGTGATTACGCCAGTAGAATGTGGCGCCCCCAATCAAGTTCGCAACAGCTCCAGTAGCGCAAGGTTAGGCACTGACGAGGCGGACGTTGCCGCGTGGTCAAGATGCTCTAGGCTGTAGGCAAAGTGGCGCAGATGAGGAGTCTCATTGAACGCAAATGCCTAAACAATGACGCACCCCGGCTGGTCGCTGGCCGTCGTCGTCTCGGCGGATGTGGAGGAGTTCGAAGAGTTTGGAGAAGACGATCCAGGCGAGAAAGAGCCCAGCCAGGAGCCCCGCTGCACGAGCAAGAGCGGTCCGTGGATTCATCGTTCTCTTTCTCGCTAACTCATCCTAGGCCGCGCGCGACCTCTTCGGGAGCATCTTCGTCTGCATGGACGCATCAAAGCGAAGCAGCCGAAGTCGACGGCAGCACACAAAGGCACGTCCGGAATGTCGACTGTTTTCTTCCTCCGTCGTCCTGTGAACGTCAACACCAAGTCCGAGACAGCTGCGAACGATGTTTTCTAGCTGTCTTAGTCAACAACCGCGCTGCTGGTCCTGGCAGAGAGTCCAGTCGGTGCTGGAGTGGCAATCAACAGGCCTGGCGTAGTAGGAGAGATCGCTGGATTTGCCGGGCGTGACCATGGAGTGACCACAAGCACAACTTCTGCACCGAGACCAAGTTGGATTGGGTCATATTTGCAACATGCGTCGAGGCCACAGACGACTATTGCAGTCACGGGCATAAAGCAGATGGCAGGGACATGTTTGCTGCCATCTGGCGGACGTGGTCTTAATCGGAATTGCTCGTAAAAAAAACTTAAGCTTTTCTGGGTTGAGCAAATTAGATGACGGGAACGAGACCTCACTGTCTTCAACTGACCGAGTTCTTTACAATGAAGTCAGTGACAAAAAGTCTTTTCTTATTGATTTTCTACTTTTTTCACCGATTTTTGCTATTCCTCTTATGGCAAGATAACTAAATATTCTTGGTGAATGACTATGTTTTCCACAAGGACGATGAAGAGTGTTGATTGTAGAAAGTTACATGTTTGATGAAAACTATGTAGTTATTCTGACTGGCAAAGTCAACTCTGACCCTCTTGTGAGAATAATTTTACTAGTTTTTCGGCAAACAAAAAATCTTCCCCTTATGTTTTTTCATTAGAAGCCCTGATTGGGGTCACGTCCGCAAGATGGCGGCAAAGATGACGCTGCTGCCTGTGGGGATCGATCGGGCCGACATTTTGCGGGTTTCGGGCTATGCGGGTCCGATCTCAAATCCCAAGATTGCCCACCAACCCAGAGCTGACCAAAGATGAAACCAACCTGTGTGCAGATTATTGCAGATCTTTACCAACTCATGGGAGGAATACTGTGATCAGTGTTTTATTCATACTGTTCCTGTTCCTGTCTTGTTGTCACTTCTTAGAAAGCAGAGTGACTATAGCAATTTGGGCTAGTCTTGCTGGTTTCGGGCTGTACGGACTGGACACAAACAGGTTTCGGACTGCGGGCTCGCGGGCTCGGGCTCGACCCGAATCCATCTCGAGCCGCCTGTCCATATTCCTTTACCGCGGCAAATTCGTTGCCGGAAAATAGCCAAGATCAGACAAGTTGCGCACTTCGCGGTCGAAATGTCCTTCAGCGAGGAGTTGCTCTCTGTCCTCTGCCTCGTCGGCGTTCCTGACATCGAGTCTTGGAGGTCCGAGGACCTGGACTGGCTATTCAAGGACGACTCGGCTGCCGAGTGGCTGCGCTGGTTGTGCGCCCGGCTCGGGGCTCATGACTGCACCGACGCCAGCTCACTGGTGTTGAGCGACGCCGAACTGAAGGAGTGGACCGCCATGTCGCCCGAGGATGTACTAGAGGGAGACGCGCTCACACAGGCATTGGAGGCAAGTCACTCACTTCTAAGCCGTTCCTCTTTCCTGGCAACATATTCCTGGCAGGCCTACGATAACACAGATGAGAGTGAGGAATCTCTCAGGGCCAGCCTCTCCGCACTCTCCGAGGAGCTGGACCTCGAGTCAATGGCCTTGGAACAGCTCAGGAGAGCCTCGACAGTCCTTACTTCGCCCAGTCGACTCCGCCGAGGCCGAACCGGTGAAGGTCGACTCTATCGCGCAGAACTAGAACTGCAAAAACGACGAGAGCAGGCCGACAGAGAAGGCGATCGGTTGGACGCGGTGCTTTCCAAGACCACAGAAGATATTGCTGGAATTGCTCGTGCTCTCCACGACTCGGAGATCAAGTATGAATTGAACATCCAATAGCAGGGAGTCTCCCATAGTCCTTGACAATTATGTGCTGTTACAGCCTCCTGACCAAGTGCGATGTCTCCAGACTACTCCACAAAGACGTCGCTGTGTTGGAGGCCACAGAGGCTCTCTTTAAGGCTCAGTTTGGTCACGACAGCAATGGTACGAGTTTTAGGAGTCTCTGAAGTGACTGGTGACGACGGACTCTCTTATCTTTAAGGTCACGATCGCACGATGGTGCTCCTAGAAGACGAGACGGTTGATGAGAGTGCAATCGAGCAAGAGCTCTCGCGTCTGTCCAGAGCTATCAGAGGTAAGGAGGGTCCAAGCGTGTTAACTGTGGTTGATGCCGTCGATTTCAGTGTCCGCTGAGGACGAGCTCCTGGCTAAAGCCGCCTCCGCTTCGGCCGTGGCAGCAGAGGAGACGTTGGACCGCTACATCCAACATTACAAGCAGGTGATTCTGTCGGTTGACTACGTCGATGAACACTTACTACATGCCTCTCCTGAATGTTTCAGAGTCTTGCGGACACGGGCGTCCCTAGGGTTGAGTCGAGTTTCCCAGCGTTAGAGCAGCGGATCACCCTCCTCCAGACCGACTTGAACCAACTGAAGAGCACGCGCATCCAGGACTTTGTTGAACAATGTGTTGCTGTCGAGATGGATACAGTCACTGTGCTGGAGCTCCAGGTGAGGAAAGAAAAAAAAAGACTTTTACTGCAGTCCTTGATGGGATCTTCTCTTCAATTTAGAAAAACCTTCACCTGGAGGCGTTTCGCCTCGACAGGCTCAACCATTTCATCGCCCACTACGTCATGAAGAACAAGGCCAGGCTGAGCGTGCTGGTTTCCCTCGCGTACAACGAGTCCTTGGCGTTGAACAAGACGCTGCTCAAGTTAGTGGAACTGCACGTCCTGTGTCAGAGCCATCACGAACAAGTGTGCACGGAGCGGACGTACATGGAGAGAGTCGACAGGTTCGAAAGGGAGAGGAAAAGAGGCATTCAGCACAACGACGCATGGGCTCACTGCGCTCTCCAGTTGCTGGACTGCAAGCGACCCGTTGTTCACACCAGGTTTGATCCCGACTGTTTGACCGGCCTCAGCACCGAATTTTGCCGGAAGAGGAAGATTTTGGAGGATAAAGAGGCCGAGCTGGAGTCCTTGCAAGCTGAACTGGAACGACTTCTGCCACGAATGAAGAGTCGCATGCATTTGAGTAAGCATCCTCACCCCGCTCTACGTCCTGTACTGCTCAATGACGCGTCATTTACGTTTTCAGACGACACGGTCCACTACGACATGGCCAGCCCAGCCGTGTCTCTTCGCATTCAAGAACTGCAGCGACTCGTTCGTTCGTTCGAGATTGGCGTCATGCAGGCGTCCTCGGCGTGGGAGAAGGAGAAGAAACAGCCGCAGAAGAGCAGGTATGCGCAGGAGCAGAAGAGGCTGTGGGTGGACTTCATGAGAAACCCCAAGAAGATGGAGGCAACTGTGGAGGCGATGGTGCAGAAAGCCACCAAGTTCTAAATGCACCGCAGCGAGGCGGACTGTGCACGAGTTACACCAGTGGATGAGAGGAAGAAATGTCGGGGCCACATGTGAAACAACGATGTTAATTTTTTTAATCCCACTCACGTCGTTGCCCTCTCTTGATTGTTGAATGGTGTCGTCGCCCTCTCTTGGCCACGTGCTGCCGTTGTTGAGCGAGTCATTTATCCTTGCCAGCGCCGTGCCCAAGAAGAAGATCACGCTCAGGATCATGGTGTTGCTGCTGCTGAAGAGAGACAGAGAAGCCTCAATGAGACGTTTTCATAGACGTTCTCATGCACGTGAAGTCGCGTCCCTCCTCCCTCCCCCAGTCATGCATCTGGCCGCTGCTGGTGTAGGCGGAGAGCGAGCAGCACGTCGTGCATGGGTGCTCTCTGTACCCGATGGGCATAAACTGGGCGGAAAATGAGCCCGCTTTTCCAATCTCGGTCCTATTTTCCTTTTATGTACTTCCATGCGTGTACAAAGTCGTCCTGAGGAGATTTTGTCCATTTGAATAGCCTCAGCTGGGCTGCTGCCTTCAGTTGTTTACTAGCAGTGTACATTACTGTAGTGAGGGTGGGTGTAGGGGAGGGGGAGAGCGCAGTCTTCCCGTCCTTAAAGGCCCACGCAGCCTGCCCAGAGTGGGGAGGGAAAGGACGGGCAAGTGCGTGCCCCGGGTATTATGACAAGTGTGCACCGGCCTTAAAGAGGAGGCAGGCGCAGCGTAATCTTTCCCCGACTTAGCCTTCTTCTTCGGATCGAGTCCAATATCATTATTGCTTAAGCATTGAAGCTGCGAAATGGCTCGCAAGGGAGGAAATCTTAAACGAGAGACGAGGGGATAGAGAAAAGAGGGACTGCAATATGATAGCGACGAGTTGCTCTTCTGCTCTGGCTGCCCCAGACGATGGACTGGCACACGTAGCAGGTGATGAGCAGCAGCGGCAACAGCTGCAACAGCCGCCCGAGCTGTCACAACTGAAACGTTGAGGTCACCCGAGGCCATGTGGAAGCCAAGAGGGATGCACAGACTCTTCCAGTGGCGTCAGAGATTCGTTTTAATTTCCTCTCTCACTCACTCTTTTCTGATCCTTCTTTAAATCGTCGTGACAGTTTTGACACCCCGGTGATGGCTGATGATTTTTTTCCTACCGTGCCAACTGCTTCGTCGCCGGGAGGAGGGAGAGGGGGGGTTCCCCTCCCATCCTCCGAGGGGGCTGACATGCGTGGCAAGGATAACTTCCCTCGTCCCTCCTGCCAGTCAAGCATGACGGGCTGACAATATGGTGACACGCGCCTAACGACTTGCCATTGCTTGGGCCCAATGCGATACGGAAGCCGGAGGAGAGGGTGCACACGACCGGCACTGGCTTGGGGAGGAGAGCAGCCAGCATATAGAAGGGTTTTTTTTTCTTCTTCTGCGGCTTCCCTTTTTTTTCCCGCCGCAAAAAAAAGATTGGGGGAGAAAGGGAGAGGAAAAAAAAGGGAAAGTGTCTATATTATGACAATGGCGGCGGTCGCTTAATAAAGAGAGCGAGAGGCAATATGCAAGGCATGCCTTTGTTTCCTCCATATTGGACATACTCCAGTGGCGGTCGGGTAATGTTTATATCAGGTTTGGCGTTCTCGCATTTTTATTACGCGCGTGCATATTGCATAGGCAGGCACGCTGGGGCCTGGAGAGGCATGAAACATGTATGAAGACTCTTTGGAAGATCGGCTGCTGATCCGCGCTTCTTGTCGACTTTCTGGCGGGGGAACTTCATGCGTGAGAGCGAGACGGAGGAGACTCCCAACGTGCGTGGCGAAAATCTCCGCATTGGGGCCCACCGACCTCGTCAAAACAAAGAGTGGCTTCGCTCAGGTCAACCCTGGCTTCCAATCGGCCTGAAAGATGAATTCAATGTGTTGCTCCCTGCTCAGTGCCAAGTTCTGTGTGACCCATAAATAAGCAGGGCTACAAATGTCATAACAACGTGATGCAGTCGATATTTCTGCCAGAAGAAATAACTAGTGTCAGTGTTACAATAAGGCCTACGATCAACTTGAGCCAGATCCCCACCTGTGTCTGGGGGGTGTCTTTGTTGTTATTCCATTGTGCCTCATGTCTAACAGTTGCCCGCCTGCCACAAACTGGCCAACGTCGAGTGCTTCCACCCCGCAGTCTCATACGTTGCACTCGTTGTGGGCCACACGGTACAGTACGGTGCTGTGCACGCCGAGGCTCTCCAAGAGTCACTTGTTCTCTTCGCTGATTGTGTCCTTTTAGCCTCTTTATTTTGCTGGCAGCTCATTCTTATCCTCGTAAACTGCCTCCACTGGCAGCCTCAATAGGGAGGGGGAGGGAGGACGAGGAGAGCCGGACAATTTTCTGTGAAGTCGCTCAGAGATCCCCTCTTTTGCGGAAGTCTTCTTATTTTTCATTGGCTTTAGCTAATGGCCTGGAGCAGGCACATCCCAGTGGAGCCTGGGCCTGGTGCGCGGCTCCTCCAAATTGCGATAAAAGGGCAAATTGCACTCACAGGTGGTGAGCGACGACCTCGTGCTGAGTGACGAGGTGGCGGCCTCGACCTCGACCTCGGCCTCCGACCACGGCATCATGTGATGTCAGATCGCTTGCTCGCTCGCTTGCTCGCTCTCTCTTAAAAAAATCGCTGGGTTATTTGGCAGACAAACATAAGAAAGCTTTTCTTTCATTCTCTCTCTCTCTCGATCTGGTACGGGGGGGGGATGGGCAACCATTATGCAAAAGGCTCCACATCATCAAATGGCTTCCAAAGCATCTTCTACCCTATGATTCGACGCATTCGGGGCTGTTGTGAGGGATCAAATCAAATATTTCTTCGACACTTTCGAGCTTGTACAGTTGATAACCATCCCCCCATGGACGGACGCTCTTCTTGTGGTTTGAGGCAACTCCAAATCTGCCGATATTTGGTCTTATTCCAGAGCAAATGATGAATCCTTTCCAATGACCTCAGCCCTCCTGCTCCATTTTCTTTATCTTGCCGCTGAAAAGAACCGCCAAACAAGATTCGGCGATTCAATTCCGTGGGATCACCTTCCGACCACCACAAACTAAAGAAAACGAGAAATCATCAGCCCGCAAACTACCTTCTCCTCATAAAGGGGGAAACGCCAGAGAAACCGTGCATGCTTCACAACAGGGGAGCATTGACAGACGGACGGACGGACGGACGGACGGACGGACGGACGGACGGACAGACAGACCGACAGACAGACAGACAGACAGACAGACAGACAGACAGACAGACAGACAGACAGACAGACAGACAGACAGACAGACAGACAGACAGACAGACAGACA